>Ga0307474_10003783_pt1 | contig 10922 bp, 10 predicted proteins | sample atmos_gasesECM1C_2_FD_203312 | JGI IMG/M metagenome (GOLD analysis project Ga0307474, IMG submission 203312) | Hardwood forest soil microbial communities from Morgan-Monroe State Forest, Indiana, United States - atmos_gasesECM1C_05 | ecosystem: Environmental > Terrestrial > Soil > Temperate...
CTTGGCGATGTCATCGCGCAGGCGCGCGCGAAGCCCGGCAGTCTATCCTTCGGCCATGCGGGGAACGGCACATCGACCCATCTTGCCGGCGAGCTTCTCAAAAATCTCGCCGGGATCGATATGGAAGCCATTTCCTACAAGGGCGGCGCGCCCGCGATCAATGATCTGTTGGGCGGACAAATCCCGATGTCCTTCAACAATGCGCCGGAAGCATTGGGTCAATTGGAGGCCGGCACGCTGCGAGCACTCGCCGTCACCACTGCCGCGCGGTCGCCGTTTCTGCCCGAGGTGCCGGCGATTGCGGAAACCGTGCCCGGCTACGATACCGGGGTCTGGTGGGGTCTGCTCGGGCCCGCCGGCATGCCTCCAGAACTCGTGACGAAAATTTCGCAGGATTTCGTGGCGGCGTTGAATGCGCAACCTGTAAAGGAGCGTCTGGCCAAATTCGGCGCCTCGCCAATCGGAAGTTCGCCGCAACAATTCGATGCCAAAATTCATGTCGACTACGACAAATGGGGGCCGATCATCAAGGCCGCCGGAATCAGGGCAGAATGATCCGGGCGCGTCGATGATTTTTCGCATTTGTTTTCCCAGGTTGAAAGTACCTTGAAAATGTCCGTCAACAGCAAGCGCGTGTTCTACGTTAAATATCTCGCCAACGAGATCTATGCCGACATATTGCGGGCGCGGAGCGATGTGCGGCTCGACCGGCTCGAGAATGAAAGTCCGGAGGAAGTGTCGGAGCCGATTTTGGCGGCGGCGCATGCCTACCAGGTCGGTGCTGCGCGCGACGAACTGGCCAGGCATTTTCATGTCAATGCCGACCTGCTGCGGCGCGCGCCGAACCTGCTGATCGTTTCCAGTAACGGCGCCGGTTATGATCCGGTCGACGTCGAGGCCTGCACGGCGGCGGGCGTGGTCGTGGTCAACCAATCCGGCGGCAATGCGCACTCGGTTGCCGAACACGCGCTTGCGATGCTGATCACCCTGTCGAAGCGCATCATCCAGTCCGATCGGGCGCGAGGCGAACGTCAACCGCAATGCGCTGATGGGAACAGAAGTGCAGGGCAAGACCATCGGCATTGTCGGCTTGGGCAATGTCGGCCGCCGCATAGCCGCGCTTTGCAAGGGACTTCTAGGCATGAACGTGCTGGCTTACGATCCCTACCTTTCGGCAACCGAGATGGCGGAGCGCGGTGGCGAGAAGGTCACGCTGGAGGAGTTATTGCGCCGCTCGGACTACGTATCGATCTCGTGCCCGCTGACCAGGGAAAGCCACGGCATGATCGGTGCGCGTCAGTATGCGATGATGCAGCCGCATGCCTATTTCATCACCACCGCGCGCGGTTTTATCCATGACGAGGTGGCGCTGGAGGAAGCGCTGCGCGAAAAGCGCATCGCAGGCGCAGGCCTTGATGTCTGGGCCAAGGAGCCGCCGCCGCCCGATCATCCGCTGCTGCAGTTCGATAATGTGCTGGCAAGTCCGCACACGGCTGGCGTGACGAGAGAGGCGCGCGAGAACATGGCGAGAATCGCGGCCGAGCAGATGCTTGACACACTGGACGGCAAGCGGCCGCCGCGCCTTGTCAATCCGCAAGTCTGGCCGGCCTACGTCAAGCGTTTCGAGCGGACTTTTGGATTTGCGCCGGGATAGCGGCGACGATCTCAGAGTGAGAAGATTTTACACAGAGAAGATTATATCCCTCGCGCGTCGCATTGCGGCAATAGATCTTCTGTGAAGCTCCAATCGAGCGATGAGGACGTTGCTATTTTTGGCGCGGTCTCGACACCGTGATGGCGGGTCCCCATACAAGCATTTCAAGCCGTAGTTCCGAAAACCAAGATTTCGGCTGGCCTGGAATAGCGGATATGCAACAGCTTCACTCTTTCTTGCGTTCTACCCGATCCCGTATTGCTCGCCGTCTTGCCGAGATCGTTGCGATTGCGGCGGCGAGCCTGCCCACCGCCGGCGCGTGAGCCTTCAGCCAAGCGCGGCCGCCGCGTGCGGAATGACGTCGTAGTCGTAAAGGCGTCTGCGGAATGCGGTGTGGGCGGCAAGCTCAACATCCCTGACACAAGATCGGAATGAGCGGAATCGTAACGAAGCCCGTTCTCGGGATCCGTGTGCCTCGAGCGGAACCGGCTCGCCGGACGGGATAATTGTGCAGGTTTTGATATCGGTCAAAACCGGTTTGGTGGTATGAGAAAAGATGGGCCAACGCACCGGCAGGAGGTCCCATGTCGCGATTTGTCGTTCAATTCATGAAGGATGTGCTCGGCGGTAACGGTCGAGAGGCGGAAATCTGTCAAAGTTCCCTCGAGATCGACGCCGCAAATGAAGGCGATGCCAGGGAACTTGCCAAGAAGATGTTCTGCGAGACCCAGTCGCTTTGTGATTGGTCGCTCCATGCCGACAGAATCCAGGTCAAGACGGCCGATTTTCCATCCTGAGCGATCATGCCGTCATACCGTCGGAGCGGCAAGGCGCTCGATCGTCTGAATGTGACGGGCAAGCAAGCCGCAGGCTTGATCGACGTTGCGCGCCCGCAACGCCGCAAGTATCAAACGATGGTCCTGGTTGGATCGCGGCCGCCAGCCGGCAACGCGCGCCATCGAGAACACCAACCGCGAATTGGCAAGCTGTAATCCTTCAAGGCTCGCCAGCAGCCGCGGCATGCCGCATGGCGCCACGAGCGCGCGGTGAAAGGCACGGTTGGCGGATTCGAATTCGGCCAGCGTCTCGGCGTTATCGGCCTCGATCAGCGCCAACTCGATTCTGGCGAGATGAGCGGGCGTCAGCCTCGGCGCGGCGTTGCGCAACGCGACGACCTCCAGCGCAGCGCGCATCTCGGCGATTTCCCGCACCGAATTGGCATCGAGCGGCGCGACGCGGACGCCACGGCGCGGGGCGCTGACGACGAGAAGCTGTGCTTCCAGCCGGCGGAAGGCCTCGCGCACCGGCACGTGGCTCGAGTTGAACTCGCGCGCCACGCGGTCCTGCCGGAGCGGCGTGTCCGGCTTCAGCGCGCCACTGATAATTCGCTCCGCGATGGTCTCAGCAACATGCGCGGCAATTGTCGTGTTCTCGTCGGCGATGTTCATAGATTATCTATCAAGATAGCGCGTGCGCATGACGTTTTAGTCGAGTAGCATTCTACCAAAGCGCAACTTATAGATAAAACACGGTTTTATCTATAAAAATGTGGGAGCTGGCGAAATGAGTCAAGCGGCGGCGGTTAAACCTGGCGGCATCAATGGCACCGAACCAGTCCGCCACGACTGGGACCGCGCCGAGGCCGAAGCACTCTACCACCTGCCTTTTGCGGATCTGATGTTTCGCGCGCAAAGCAGCCATCGCAGCCATTTCGATCCCAACCATGTCGAGACTGCCAGCCTGCTCAGCATCAAGACCGGCGCCTGCCCGGAGGATTGCGGTTATTGCTCCCAGAGCGCCCATTACGACACCGGAGTGAAGGCCACCAGGCTGATGGCGCGGGCGGACGTGGTCGAGACCGCCCGGCGTGCCCGTGACGCGGGCGCGAGTCGTTTCTGCATGGCGGCGGCCTGGCGCAATCCAAGAGATCGCGATCTTGACCAGGTCTGCGGCATGGTGAGTGCCGTCAAGGAACTTGGCATGGAGACCTGTGCGACGCTTGGCATGCTGACGGCTTCGCAAGCGGTGCGACTGCGCGGGGCTGGATTGGATTTCTACAACCACAATGTCGATACCTCGCCCGAATTCTACGGCAAGATCATCACTACGCGCACCCTGCAGGACCGCATCGATACACTGGCGCATGTGCGCGATGCCGGCATCAAGGTCTGCTGCGGCGGTATCGTCGGCATGGGAGAGGCGGTCGCCGACCGGCTCGGCATGCTGGTGCTGCTTGCCAATATGCCAAGCCATCCGGAGAGCGTGCCGATCAACCTGTGGAACGAGGTGAAGGGCGTGCCGGTCAATGAGACGGCGGAGCGTCCCGACGCAATCGCGCTGGCGCGCCTGGTCGCGGTCGCCCGCATCATGATGCCGAACAGCGTGGTGCGGCTCTCCGCGGGCCGGCAATACATGACCGACGAGCTTCAGGCGTTATGCTTTTTGGCCGGCGCGAATTCGATCTTCATCGGCGATGTCTTGCTGACCACCAAAAACCCGCAAGTCGCCCGCGACGCCAACCTGCTGGAAAGGCTCGGCGTGAAATCGCGTCTCAACGAGACGGCGTGCGCGGCGGCGCCCTCCGTCCTGCCCTGACGCGAAAACGATAACGGATCATGACCCGGCTGCACGCGGACAGAGCCTCAAGCTATGTCACGGCACTGGATGCACTGAATGATGATGGCCGGCTGCGCGGCCTGAAGCCGCGTGCCGGTATCGATTTTTCTTCAAACGATTATCTGGCGCTTGCGACCGCGCCGCGCATGCGCAGGGCGATATCGGCCGCGGTCGAGGCGGGTACGCCAATCGGGGCAGGGGGTTCGCGGCTCCTGCGCGGCAACTGCGACGAGCATGAGAGCCTGGAGGCCGAGGCCGCCAGCTTCTTCGGCGCGGAGTCCGCGATCTACTTTGCCAGCGGATATGTCGCCAATTTCGCCGTGCTGACAACGTTGCCGCAGCGGGGCGACCTGCTCGTGCTCGATTCGCTGGTGCATGCGAGCATCCATGAGGGCGCGCGCGCCGGCCGCGCTGAATTTCGAACCTTTGGCCACAACGATGCCCAATCGGTCGAAGCCACGATCCGGCAATGGCGGTCGCAAGGTGGCAAGGGTCGTGCGTGGATCGTGGCCGAAAGCCTCTACAGCATAGACGGCGATTTCGCGCCGCTTGAGGAACTTGCAGCCGTCGCCGACCGGTACGATGCGTTCCTGGTGGTGGACGAGGCCCACGCCACCGGCGTCTTTGGCCAACAGGGACGGGGGCTTACGGCTCCTTATGAAGGACGCGACAACCTCATCGCCGTACATACCTGCGGCAAGGCGCTGGGGGCGATGGGCGCCCTGGTCACCACAACAAAAATCCTGCGCGACTTCATCGTCAATCGCTGCCGCCCCTTCATTTTCTCCACGGCGCCCTCGCCGCTGATGGCTGTTGCCGTGCAGGAGGCGCTCGCGATCCTGAGGGAGGAACCGGCGCGGCAGCAGCGACTTGCGAGCCTGGTTGCGTTCGCGCATCGCCTGATCGGCGCGCGAAGCGACTGGCGGCTCTCAGGCTCGCAGATCATGCCTTACATCGTTGGCGACAATGCGCATGCAATGCGACTTGCAGCCGCTTTGCAGGCGCGCGGACTTGATATCCGCGGAATCCGGCCGCCGACCGTGCCCGAGGGCACGGCTCGGCGGCCGGATTCCGCTCACCAACAATGTCGGCGAAGACGATGTGCGCGCCATGCTTGATGTGCTGATCGAGGAGACCGGGGGCGAATTCGCGTGAGCAAACCGATCGTGGTAGCCGGCACCGACACCGGAATCGGCAAGACCGTGTTCGCCGCAGGGCTTGCCGACTTCCTCGGTGCATTCTACTGGAAGCCGATCCAGTCCGGTCTGGAGAGCGAGACCGATTCACAAATCGCAGCGCGGCTGGGTGGCTTGTCGCACGACCGTATTTTGCCGGAAGCCTACCGCTTGAAAATGCCGGCCTCGCCGCACCACGCCGCAGCCGTCGACGGTATCCGCATCGAGGCCGAAGCGCTCGGCGTGCCTGAGGTCTGCGCGCGACGGCTGGTGATCGAAGGCAGCGGCGGCCTTTTAGTGCCGCTCGATGGCCGTACCCTTTACATCGACGTGTTCGCAAGATGGCGCGTCCCCCTCGTGCTTTGCGCGCGCACCATGCTCGGTACGATCAATCATTCGCTGCTCTCGATCGAGGCGCTGCGCAAGCGCAGCATCGATCTGTTGGGCATTGCCTTCATCGGCGACGGCAATCCCGAAACCGAACGAGCGATCTGCGAGATCGGAAAGGTGCGGCGATTGGGACGTCTGCCGCTGATCGCGCCACTGACCAGGAGCGCCTTGCGCGCGGCCTTCGCGGCCGCGTTCGACCCGGCCGATTTCGATCCATGATGCCGGCTAAGCCTTCGCCAATCTGGCATCCGTTCACGCAGCATGCGCTGCAGAGCGAAATGGTCAAGGTGGTGCGCGCCGACGGCGCCTATCTCCATACGGCGGATGACCGCCGCATCATTGATGCCATCTCGTCCTGGTGGGTCGTCACCCACGGCCACTGCCATCCGCACATCGTCGGCGCCATTCAGCGGCAGGCGGAAAAGCTCAACCAGATCATCTTTGCCGGCCATACGCATGAGCCGGCGGAGGAACTCGCCGCAGCGCTTCTGAAGCTGACGCCGCGCGGCCTCGACCATGTATTCTTCTCCGACAGCGGTTCGACCAGCGTGGAAGTCGCGCTGAAAATGGCACTCGGTTACTGGCACAATATCGGCAAGCCGCGAACGCGCATCGTCGTGATGCAGCACTCCTATCACGGCGACACTATCGGCGCGATGTCGGTCGGTGCGCGCGGCGTCTTCAACGCGCCCTATGGTCCGCTCTTGTTCGAGGTGACGACGGTGCCGTTTCCAGCCAGCGGTCATGAGCAGGCGAGTCTTGATGCGCTGGAGGCTGCGACGGACCGGAAGCCGGCCGCCTTCATTGTCGAGCCGTTGATCCTGGGCGCCGGCGGGATGCGGATGTATCCAGCCCGTGTGCTGAAGGAAATGAAGCGGATCTGCGAAACTGCCGGTGTCCTGTTCATCGCGGACGAAGTAATGACCGGCTGGGGCCGCACCGGGACCATGTTCGCTTGCGAGCAGGCGGATGTCTTGCCCGATATCGCCTGCTATTCAAAGGGCCTCACGGGCGGCTCGCTGCCGCTCGCCGTCACGCTCTGTCCGCGCGAGATTTTCGAGGCGCATTTTTCCAGGGATCGCAGTCGTACATTCTTCCATTCAAGCTCGTATACGGCAAACCCGATCGCCTGCGCCGCTGCCAAGGCAAACCTCGATTTGTGGCAGGACCCCGCGGTCCGTTCTCGCGTGGCCGCCGTCGCTGCGATGCAGGAGAGAGCCGTTGCCTCGCTTCGCGCCGACGAGCGATTCAAGAATGTCCGCCGTACCGGCACGATCACTGCGCTCGAGCTTGAGACGCGCGATGCCGGCTACCTCGCCGGGATAGGTCCCAGGCTTCTATCTTTCTTCGGCAACCGAAATCTTCTGCTGCGCCCGCTCGGCAACACGATCTACGTGATGCCGCCCTATTGTGTCACGCAAGCCGACCTCGACGAGATCTACGTTGCGATCCGGGACGCGGCCAGCATTTCGTGACACGGTTGCGCCCGCACCGTCGCTGCCGCTGGTCTGCGGTTCTGAACCAGGTCACGCCAAAATCGACAAATCTGATTGCGCCATGCATCCGGTGACGGTTCGCCCTCATCACGCTGCGGCCTCCGGCATCGCCTCCATTTGCTCGTGAAGGATGACCCCCGACAGCGGGTCGAACTCGCCGACCCATGGAGCACGCTGCAACACCGCGCGGGTATGGGTATAGCCCGCGTTCCAGCGCTGCATGATGCCGGACGGGCTGAAATCGATATCCTTGGTGTGCGTCTCGCGATCGAGCTGCGGTGCCAGCAGGCGGACCACATGCATTCGGGTGGGACAACCATAGGACGCCAATTCGCGCACCGCCGGGCTGTTGCGCTCGGATTCGGGTAGCCGCGCCGCAAGCTGGTTGATGACATGCCGCAGCCGGTGGGACTGCTGCTGGCGTGCGATGTGGCTTGCGATCCGGCTCGAATACTGCACATCCTTATGGCGGTTCAGTACCTCGGCCATCGTATTCGGCTCGGCGCCGGACGGGTTCCACAAATGCACCGCGAAGATCAGCGAATTCTTGCGCGGATTGTCGTCGAACACCGCTTCAGTCGGAGTGTTCGACAAAATGCCGCCGTCCCAGTAAAGCTCGCCGTCGATGCGGATCGCCGGGAACGCTGGCGGCAATGCGCCTGATGCCATGATGTGCCTGACGCCAAGTTCGGTTTCCCGACTGTCGAAATAGCGCATCAGGCTGGTGCGGACGTGGGCGGCGCCGACCGTCAGTCGCGGTGCGTTTTGGTTGACCAGGTTGAAATCGACGAGTTCGGTCAGTGTTCTCTCCAACGGCCCGGTCGAGTAATAGGCGGCATTGTCGGCGCCCAGTGGATAGCTGTCGCCGGCATGAGCCAGCGCGTTCGGTCGGAAGAAACCGGGAATGCCATTGGTTACGGTCGACCAATAGGTCAGCTTTTCGTTGAAGTCCGGCAGGACATGGCGAAAACTCCAAACCGGATGCTGCTCCATTCTTTTCCAGAAATCCCGCAAACGCGACAGCCGGTTCTGCGGCGAGTTGCCCGCAATAAGGCTGGCGTTGATCGCCCCGATCGAGGTGCCGATGATCCAGTCCGGCTCGATACCGGCCTCATGCAGCGCCTGATACACTCCGGCCTGGTAGGAGCCAAGTGCACCGCCGCCCTGCAGCACCAGGACGACCTGGCCTGGCGCGGATTTTCCCAGCGACGTTTCGTTCGGCGAAAAACACCTGTTCTGCAAATTCATGGCACGCTCCATTCGAATGCCGACGACTCGCGAAGCTTCGTGAGCCACATAAAGTCAGCTTCTCGTTTTAGTGTGCGGTCCAGCCGCCATCGACCGGCAGCGCAATCCCCGTGATCGAAGCAGCCGCATCGCTGGCGAGAAACAGGGTGAGCGCGCCGAGTTCCTCGATGCGGGCAAATCGCTTGTTGGGCTGCTGCGTCAGCAGCACGTCATGGATGACTTTTTCACGCGAGATGCCGTGCGCCCTGGCCTGGCCGTCGATCTGCGCCTCGACGAGCGGGGTGTAGACGTAGCCCGGGCAGATCGCATTGCAGGTTATGCCGTCTTCCGCGGTCTCCAGCGCAGTGACCTTGGTGAGGCCGACGATACCGTGCTTGGCTGCGACGTAGGCCGCCTTGAACGGCGAGGCCACCAGTCCATGCGCAGAAGCGATGTTGACGATGCGGCCGAACTTGTTGTGGCGCATCGCCGGCAACGCCAGTCGCGTCGTGTGAAACGCCGACGTCAAATTGATCGACAGGATCGCGTCCCACTTTTCGACCGGAAACTGCTCGATCGGCGAAACGTACTGGATGCCGGCATTGTTGACGAGCACGTCAAGCCGACCGTGCTCGGCGATCGTCGTGGCGATCATCTGCTCAATAGCCTCGGGCCTCGTCATGTCGGCCGCGAAGTAGCTGACCTTGACGCCAAACTCGAACTGCAAATCATTTCTGGTCCTGTCGATTTCGCTCATGGCGCCAAGCCCGTTCAACACGACTGCCGAGCCGGCCTCGGCCAGGGCGCGTGCGATTCCAAGCCCAATCCCGCTGGTCGATCCCGTGACGAGGGAGACCTTGCCGGCGAGCGGCAGGTTGGCGACACTTCGTGTCCTGGCCTGGATATTCATGGCAACTCCTCCGCGGCAGTTTGTCTGGGCCAAAATCTGCCGCAGCCGCAGATTCTACGGAAATGCCCTTTGGCTTCCGAAATCATACGTCGTCGCTATTGCCGTCCAGATGTACCAGCAGACACAATTGGGTTAATGTGGCGGTTCGGAAGGCCGCATGTCGGCGGCAGCAGAGGTTGCGGACTTCTGAACGCCACACTGCTTTGCCCATGCCGAGCGGACAGCGGCAGGCCGATCATGGAAATGCATCAGGTCAGATATTTCCTCGCCGTCGCGCGTCTTTTGAATTTCACGCGCGCGGCCGAGGACTGCAATGTGACCCAACCGTCGCTCACCCGCGCGATCAAACAGCTTGAGGCCGAGTTGGGCGGCGATGTTTTCCGGCGCGAACGGCCCGCCGCGCAATTGACCGAACTGGGCCAGCGAATGTTACCACTGCTGCAGCAATGCTACGATGCCGCTACCGGCGCGCGCATTCTGGCGTCGTCCTTCAAGAGTGGCGAGATCGGCGCACTGCGGATTGCACTCAGTCATTCCATCGACCTGTCGCTGCTGATTCCGCATCTCGACCAGATCAAGCGGCAGTTCAACCGGCTCGAGTTCCGCTTCCTGCGCGGCAACAGCGAGGAAGTCGGAGAGTACTTGAAGGCGGGCGAGGCTGAGCTCGGCATCGCTGCCGAGCTTGAAAGCGATTGGGACAGGCTGGATATCTGGCCGCTGTTCACTGAGGATTTCCATCTTGTGATGAGCAAGCGGCATCCGCTCGCGAGCCGGGACCACGTCGCTTTCGATGATCTGTGCAGCGAGCAATTGTTGTCGCGAGACTACTGCGAACATTCCGGGCAGGTTGGAAAAACCCTGCGGGAGCACGGCATCGCAGTCGATCGGAGCCATCGGACTTCCTCCGAGCGAGACCTGCTCGAACTCCTCGAAGCCGGGATCGGTGTCGCCGTGATTCCTCAGACCACAACGATACCGGAGACGCTCAGACGCGCACCCGTCCAGGGACTCGATTCACGTCGAACCGTCCACCTTTACGGAGTTGCCGGGCGTCAACGTGCCGCCGTCGCTACAGCCGTGATGCGGATGTTGCGCGGCGCGGACTGGCAGCAATTGTTGAGGCGGGACGGGTGAAACGGAGTGCATCTAGTGACCGGCGATCGCGCTTTTGACTGCGGCGACCAGATCGTCGATTTCCATCCGATTGCGAAAATCCGGATCGACAAATCGCGCCTTTACCAGTCCATCGCCGCCGACCACGAAGGTTGCCGGGATCGGCAGCATCCAGTCGTTAGCGCCCTGAAAATGCGAGATGTCCAGATAGGAAAGCAACTGCCGGATCTCCGCGCCCACCCAGATCGCAAGATTGAGCGACAGCGCATAACCATTATCGAGATCGGTCAGCACCGGGAACGGCGCGCCTGAATCGGATTTGAACTGCCGGGTATATTTTT
>Ga0307474_10003785_pt1 | contig 10920 bp, 9 predicted proteins | sample atmos_gasesECM1C_2_FD_203312 | JGI IMG/M metagenome (GOLD analysis project Ga0307474, IMG submission 203312) | Hardwood forest soil microbial communities from Morgan-Monroe State Forest, Indiana, United States - atmos_gasesECM1C_05 | ecosystem: Environmental > Terrestrial > Soil > Temperate...
AGTGACCGTTCCCAGAAGTTGACCCGGCACTGACTCGCCTCGGGTGGCATAGGCCTAACCGATCTTCGCTGCTCCGACCGCGGCGGCGATATCAGCACCCGGTTTCCTTTTACCGCAAGAGAACCAGCTTCGGGGAGAGAGTTTCCCAGAGCAACCGGAAGATTCCGATGCTTTCGAAATGTTTCAACCCGGGATGCTCGACTCCCTTTCGCTATCTGCGGGATGGCCGGATTTATCATCTCGACATACCCGCTGGCGCATCAGGCTCAGCGCGCCGCCGTGAGTTCTTCTGGCTCTGCGGCCATTGCTGTGCCACCCTCACTGTGGTCGTGAAAGAAGGGGCTGGCGCGGTACAGCCACGTTTCGGGCGGCTCGTTCCGAGCGAACTATTCAATCAGACCGAGGAAGAGTCTCTCGTACCTTAAACAGACCTCTTGCGCTGCTTGCCCACGGACGCCGGCATCCCTGGTTGCCCCGCGTTTGCTCAGCAAACGATTGACTTACCTCCCGCTTTTTCGAAATGATGCCAGCATGGCTGGCCGATGAAACTCCGCATCACTCTCGGAGTGGTAGCGATCCTCGTCCTCGCTTACTTATGCGACGACATTTCCCTGCGATACCACATCCCCAAAAGCCGCCAGCCATTGGGCACGGTCACCGTCGAGCAATACGACGCGATTCCGGAAAAGAACGGCAAGGTCGAATTCGACTTTGAGAATCCAGTTGCCGAAACTTGCGTTCGCTCGCTGGTCCCTCATCTCGGATATCCGCCGTGCTGGTACTTGAGCCGCCACGCCGAGCGGCGCATCAATTACTAGAGCCATCAATTGCTAGAGACTAGGTGCGTCAAGCTTCACTGATCCCTCGCCGCGATGCCGAGTGTCGTCCGGCGCTGTTACCATATCGGGTCGCTTTGGAGAGCGTTGGATGTTTGCCGTGCGCGACAACCTGGTCGAATGTTTCAGCGCGCTACGTGCGCACAAGCTGCGCGCCTCGCTCACCATGCTCGGGTTGACCATGGGTGTGGCCACTCTGATCACCGTCATGACGATCGTCCAGGGCGCCAATGTTTACGTGGAGCAGAAGATCGCGAACCTGGGCACCAATGTGTTCCAGGTCGCGCGTACCCCATTCGCGGTCACCGATTTCAACATCGTGATCAAGGCGCTCAAATACCGCAAAATTGAACTCGACGACATGCAGGCGATCGCTGTCGGTTGCGGCCATTGCGAGGAGGTCGGCGCGACCGCCGGCGACACTGTCCGCGCCCGTTACGCCAACAAGGAAGTCACCGACGTCAACCTGGCCGGGCACACCGCCTCCATGGCCGACATTGATACCCGTTCGGTCGAGCGCGGCCGCTATTTCACGCCCAGCGAAGAAGAGCATCGTGCCGGCGTGTGCCTGATCGGCGATACCCTCGTGCAACAGCTTTTCCTCGGTGTCGATCCGTTGGGAAAAACTTTGCGCCTGGGCACCGACGAGTGCACCGTCATCGGCGTGATGGAAAAACTGGGCAGCGTGCTCGGACAGGATCAGGATGACTTCGTGACTGTCCCACTCTCCGTGTTTTTGCGGATGAAAGGCATCCACACCAGCCTCACCATCAACGTGAAAGCTCACGAAGATCGCTTTCAGGACGCCCAGGACCAGGCCACATTGATCCTTCGTGCTCGCCGCCACCTGGGCGCCGGGATGGAGAACGATTTCTTCATCGGCACCAAGGAAAGCTACATGGCGCTGTGGCGCAGCATCAGTTCCGCGTTTTTTGCGGTGTTCATCATGGTGAGCGCGATCTCGGTCATTATCGGCGGAATCGTCATCATGAACGTCATGCTGATGGGGGTCACGGCTCGCCGCCGTGAAATCGGGGTCCGCCGGGCCGTGGGCGCAACCAAGTTCGACATCGCCAGCCAGTTCATCGTCGAGAGCGTTTTGCAGTGCATAGTCGGTGGCCTGATCGGAATCGGCTTGGGGTTCCTCGTGGCGCTCGGACTGCGCACCTATTCTCCTTTCCCGGCCTCCGTTCAAACGAGCGTAGCCATTCTTGGAATCGTCCTCAGTTCCTGCGTTGGCCTGTTTTTCGGAATCTATCCAGCGATGCGAGCCGCGAACCTCGACCCCATCGTCGCGCTGAGGTCCGACTGATGGCGTTCATGACCACTTCGCAAGCACGCGAGAATTTCCTGGCCGCGCTCACCACCTTGCGTTCGTCTAAAGTACGCTCCGCGCTCACCGTCCTGGGCATCATTATTGGCGTTTCCTCCGTCATCTCAATGGCCGCCATCATTCAGGGTCTGAACAAGTTCGTGCAGGACAAGGTGGAATCTCTTGGTTCTCGGACTTACTTCGTCTCACGCTTTCCACCCGGGAGCGATCCTTCGCGCTGGCCCGAAAGTATCCGTACGCGCAAATACTTTGATTACGATTACGCAGAATTCATTCGCCAGGCTGCCCCTCACGTCCAGATCATCACCACCTTCGGAACGCGCGGTTTCTTCTTCGGCGATTCCAACCAGATCATCTACCAGGGACGCAGCGTCGAAAAAGTAATCCTGCGTGGCGCCGAAGCGCAGTACTCGGATGCCATCCCCTTGTTCTCCGTCGGACGGGGACGATTCATCAGCCCCTTCGATCAGGAACATGCCCGCCCCGTCGTCGTGCTCGGTGCGGCTATCAACGAGTCTTTGTTCCCCTACGAAGACGGCTTGGGGAAAACCATACGAATTAATGGGGAGAACTACGAGGTCGTGGGCATCTTCGAGCACGATCCGGGACTATTCATCGGCCCCGGCGTGGACGCCTTTGCTGTCGTTCCACTAAGCAACTTCAAAAAGAATTATCCCGAGGCGAAAGAACTTGTCATGGCCTTCACGGTTCCGGAAAACGTGAAAGTCGAGACCGCGCAGGATGAAGTCGTTCAAGCCATGCGTCGATTGCGCCATGTCCCCGCTAACAAGGAGAATGATTTCGAACTCAGCTCCCCGGATTTTCTGAGCAATCTCTGGAACCAGTTGACGGGTGCTCTCGTAATCTTAACCGGCGTTATCAGTTCGATTGGGCTTGTCGTCGGCGGGATCGGCGTCATGAACATCATGCTGATTTCTGTCACCGAGCGCACGCATGAGATCGGGATTCGCAAAGCCATTGGCGCGCGCCGCGCCGACATACGCCTGCAGTTTCTGCTCGAGGCCGTGGCCCTGACCCTGGTCGGCGGAACCATCGGCATCCTTGTAGGAGCCACTGTCTCCACGCTGGTGCGGACGTTCGTACCTTCGATCCCGGCGACACTTTCCTATGTTTGGGTGGCGATCGGGTTCACGATTTCTGTCGGCGTGGGCCTATTCTTCGGCTACTACCCCGCAAACATGGCCGCAAATCTCGACCCAATCGTCTGTCTCCGTTACGAATAAAGCCGCTCCCTGCACACCCGTCCGGTCGCGAAACGGCCAGTAACATTTCCATCCAATATCCGTCTAACGATGGTCGGCAGCTGGCTCGGGAACCCTATACGCCGAACATCCGAAATCCCTGTGCCCCAACGTTCCAAAATGCCGGTCTGTCTGTTCGCGATCGCATTCTTTGCGACCGTCATTCCCCTCTGCGCCCAGCGTAACGCCGCACTCACCAAAGACGCCGTAAGCAGCACTACGAATCTTCAAATCCCCCGCCTTACCCGCGAGCCCAAGCTCGAAGACTTCGCCGGCATGGAGCCATCGCCCGCCGTCGCGAGCATGCTGAAAGTGGACCAGTTCTGGCAACACGATCCCAATGATGGCCGTCCTATCTCGCAGAAGACCGAGGCCTATCTCGGTTACACCGACAAAAATCTGTACGTCATCTTTCTCGCCTTCGACAATCATGTGGCTGCCATTCGCAATCACATTGTGCGGCGCGAGCAGATCAACGACGAAGACCAGGTCGGCATCTTTCTCGACACCTTCTACGACCACCGGCACTGCGTGTTCTTCTTTATCAACCCGGCCGGCGTGCAGCAAGAGGGCACCTACTTCGAAGGGCAGCAGGATATCGATCTTTCCTGGGACACCATCTGGAAGAGCGACACGCGTGTCCTCAACCGAGGCTGGATCGGCTACATTTCCATCCCCTTCAAGTCGCTGCGCTTCAAATCGACAAAATCCGTGCAGGACTGGGGCGTCCTGCTCGAACGCGACATCCCTCATAACAACAGCGAGCATTCGTTTTCGCCGCGAAACTCCGCCGACGTGCAGGGCCTGCTTCCCCAGGAAGGGACGCTAACCGGATTTCAAGACATCTCCCCCGGCCGGAACTTCCAGTTCATTCCTTACATCTCGGCTCGCTCGTTCCGCAATGTCGATCAGCGCGACCCGGTAAATCCCACGTTCGAAGCGAAAGACTTCGAAGGCAAAGCCGGACTCGATGCCAAGGCGGTCATCAAAGACAGCTTCGTTCTCGATGCCACGATCAATCCCGATTTCGGCCAGGTGGAATCCGATGACCCGCAGATCACGGTGAACCAGCGCTTCGAGGTTCTTTTTCCGGAAAAACGTCCGTTCTTTCAGGAGAACTCCGGCTATTTCGCCACACCGATTAACCTCGTGTTCACGCGCCGCATCGCCGACCCACTGTACGGAATTCGTCTCACCGGGAAGAAAGGTCCATGGTCAGTGGGAACGCTGTTTGCCGATGATCAATCGCCCGGCGAAAGCGTTGCGCCCAACGACCCGCTTTGGGGGAAGCAGGCATATTTCGGAATCCTGCGCGTCAGCCGCGAGATCGACAAGAACGGCAGCAACATCGGACTGCTTTACACCGATCGCGAACTGGACTCCCCACCCAATACCACCTGCACGACCGATCCCTGCGAGACCCGCACCAATCGCGTCGGCGGCCTCGATGCGCACTTCAAGTTCAACAAGAATTGGCAACTCGATGCGCAAGCGGTCGGCAGCGAGACCCGCTGGAACGACGGCAGCTACGATGCCGGCGCGGGATATTACCTCTACCTCGAGCGCAGCAGCCGCAACCTCGAGTTCAATTCAATGTACAAAGACAACGCCCCCGGATTCGAAACTCGCACTGGCTTTTTTCAGCGGCCCGACATCCGCTGGTTCAGCAACTTCGCGCAGCGGCGTTTCTACGTGGAAGGCAAGCACCTGCTGTTTCACGGCCCAAGCATCCTCACGCGCAATATCTGGGATCACACCGGACTGCGCACTGAATATTTCACCAATGTCAACTACCGGTGGGTTTTCAACAATCGTATCAACTTCGGAGTCTATACCAACTACGGCCACGAACGGCTTCGCCCCGCTGACTATTCGCAACTCACCTACAACGTCGACATTCCGCACGATCAGTTCGGATTCTTTTTCAACAGCCAGTACTACAACTGGATGACCCTGAACCTGGAAACCAACGTCGGGCGCGATACCAACTATGACCCCGTGGAATGCGGCTCCACGCTTGGCCCTTGCCCAATCACTCAGCTTCCCCCCGGGCCGGGCAAGTCGCGCTTCGCGCAAGTGACGGCGACGTTTCGTCCGGGTCGGCGACTGACCGTCGACAATACTTTCTTCTACTATGCCCTTCGCGATATGCACACGAACCTGAACATCGTCAACAACTACATCGCGCGCACCAAGTGGAATTACCAGTTCACCCGCGATTTCTCCTTGCGCGTCATTGGACAGTACACCGGCAACATCACAAATCCGGCGTTTACATCGCTACAGAATGCAAAGAGTTTCAATGCCGATGTCCTCTTCACCTATATGGTGCATCCCGGCACCGCAATCTACGTCGGCTACAACTCCGACCTCGCCAATATCAACCGGGTCCTCACGTCATCACCGACCGACTACACCGAACTGCTGCGCTCGAACCACTACCTCAACGACGGCCGCCAGTTATTCGTGAAAGTGTCCTACCTGCTGCGATTCTGAAAAAGCGTTTGATCGGATGTCCTCGGGACCTAAATTCCTTCACCACAGAGATCACAGAGTCACAGAGAACAACCCACTATGATGTCTCTGTGCTGAAAACGGGCCGCCAGTTGTTCGTGAAAGTGTCTTACCTGCTGCGGTTCTGAGAAGCGTTTGATCGGATGCCCTTGGGAACTAAATTCCTTCACCACAGAGATCACAGAGTCAGGGGGAACAACCCCACTATGATGTCTCTGTGTCTCCGTGACTCTGTGGTGAAAACGGGCCGCCAGTTGTTCGTGAAATGTCCTGCCCGCTGCGGTTCTGAGGAAGCGTTTGATCGCATGCCCTTGGGAACTAAATTCCTTCACCACAGAGAACACAGAGTCACAGAGAACAGCCCACTATGATTCTGTGCCTCCCTGCCTCTGTGGTAAAACGCGCCGCCAGTTGTTCGTGAAGTGTCCTGAACTGCTGCGATTCTGAGGAAGCTATTGAGGATCCGCAATCGCGTGCGCGCGGAACCATCCACACGTCACCCGCCTCGCACCACTCCAACCCCAGTCCCGGAGGGACGGCATAAGATAGCCCCGGGCGTAAGCCCGGGGTTAGCTGCAAGAAGCGACCGAGCCCCGTAGGGGCGGCAACTCCTGCGATGCGGGCGTAAGCCCGCGAGCTCGAAGGCTTAAAGCCCACGGCGCGCGCTTCAAGATTCAACTGATGGAGATTTCTTGACGAACTGCGCGGCGAACTTTGCATCCGCTCCGGACGCATTTTCTTATTTCCTCTGTGTCTCTGTGGTGAAAACGCTTTTGTGCACGTTTCCACCTGGAAGGATCAACTCAACTTGCCGACTTCAAAAGGTTGCTGAGGTTTCGAATATCATCCGCCGCGGCGTCGCCAAACACGATGTATCGCAACCCGCCCTGCGTCCAGGTTTCGACATTGAACGTCTGCCGTCGTTGCACACCGGAATCGCTCCCCAGAACTTGATTCGCGGAACCCTCAGGAAAAAGAAACACCGAAATCTCGTGCTTCCTGATCTGGTAAATCAGATGCGCTCCCGCAGTCTGTCCCAGGTAAGCGACCCGTCCTCCCACTAACGAAAATTCCGAGTTCTGCAGTTCCGGCAGGCTGAACGTGAAGGGAATCTTCCCTTGGAACCACGGCTTCACCGTATGCCGATCGGTCGACACCACGTCCACCGGATTCGTGCTCCCCAGAGTCGCCACGTGCAAATCCGCCAGTTCGCGGTACGTCTGCTCCCTGCGCAAACTCTGGCCGCCGATGTAGTTGGTTATCAGACCTGCGACGAGCAGCATGGCCAGGCCAGCCGTCGCGAATGTCCACCCCAGGCTCCACGAGCGCCGGGGTTTGCTCGCGATCTTTCGCTGAACCTTGTTACGGAAATCAGCGCTTGGCTCAAAACGGACGCCCGCGGCCTTCACCGACCGCTTGAATTGCAGCCGAGCCAGCGCGTCCGCAGCGCATGCCGGGCAGGTGCGAAGATGTGCGTCGAGCAAGCGCATTGCCTCGGCGGAAAGTTCGCCGTCGAGATATCCATCGAGTTGCCCTCGCCATTCTTCGCAGGCCATCAAATCCTCGATCAAACCTTTTGCAGTTTCTGCTGCACCGCCGCACGCAGTGCCGCGCGCGCTCTTGACAGTCGAGACATCACCGTCCCGATGGGGATAACCAGTGTCTCCGCAATTTCCTGGTACGACATTTCCTCTACTTCACACAGTAACAGGATCTCCCGAAAACGGGTGGGCAGCTCCTCCAGCGCGCTTCGCAAGAGTTCCTGGTTCGAGCGGTCAATCAGAATCGCTTCCGGAGTTTTTGTGTCGGCGGCGGGGAGGTTCGCGGCGTCTTCCTCATCCTCGAGCGGCACGGTCATGGTCGCCTTCAGCCCGGTGCGCGAGGTCAGAAACGTGTTCCGCAAAATCCGGTACATCCATGCCCGAAAATTCGTACCCGGCTGGAACGAACCAAATCCCCGCAATGCCTTGGTGTAGGTTTCCTGCACCAGATCTTCCGCCTCCTCGCGATTCTGCGCTAGCCAGTGTGCAAAGTTATAGAGCTGGCCAAAAAGGGGCATGGCCAGTTCCTCAAACGTCACGGGCTGTGGGGGACGGACCGACACGCACACTAGAGTAAACCGGGAAATCCTTCTTTTATTCCATTCGCCAGGAAAATTCTTTGCTGCTGACGTCGCCTGCGGTGCAGCGGTATACCGATGGTCAGCTGAAGTGGATCATCGACAACGGCATCGCACCCTCCGGTATGCCCGCTTCCAAGGGCATCCTGGGCGACGATGAGATCTGGCAGATCGTCGATTACAGCCGCCATCTTCCCGCGAAAGGAAGTCTCGGAGAGCCGCCCGTGTACAGCGGCAACTGATTCGACGGACGCGTTCTGTTCTCACTCACTCTTTTCAGCACCTGACTTGTCATACACCGATCGCACGATAATCGGAGTATTGAGGTGCTTGCTTTCCAGCGTCAAGGTATCTGCCAGCTTTCCTTCGGCAGTAAGTTCGTAGCTATGAGAGATCTTTTCCCCGCTGGGTCCTTTTTCTTCCGTGACCAGCGTCGCCCGTTCCCAACGTGCCTTGACCTGTGTCTGCTGACTGTCTTTTTTGGATTTCTCGATTTTGCGGCCGTCGGTGAACAGTTCGCGCACCCGACTTGCGTCGTCGGTCAGATCAATCTCCGGTCCCTTCTGCGCGACCCTGAGTTGGTCGGAGGCCTGCACGAGCTCGCGTAACCGACCATGCTCTTCCTCGGAGCCCGACCCTGATCTCGGTCCGTTGCCGGGACCTCCTGGCCGTCCCATTCCGATGCCCGGAATTCCGATGCCGACTCCACCTCCGCCCATGCCGCCGGGTCGGCTCATCGGACCGTTTCGATCGCGGTCCTGGACGGCAGAACGCAATTTCTCCCCAGGATCGTCACTCTCGTCTTTGTTCAATTTCCACCACCCGGCAAAAGCGGGTTGGCCCTGCGCGTCACCCGCTGACGCGGTCTTGGCCTCATCGGCAGACTGCTTTGCCGCATATGCCACCGCAACGACCACGATGAGCCCGGCCGCGAGTGTCAGCCGCTTTCGGAAAATCCGTGCGTGCGTTCTATTCCACATCGATGCCATAAGTTGCTCCGGTAATACGTCCGCGTGGGAATGCGAGCGCCGCCTAATGGAGGCCCACACAGCACAGGGAGTGACAAAAATGAAGCGCGCTCTGGTTACCGGATTGGATGGAAGCGCCGCCATGCAAGATGTCCAAGCCCGGCGCTTTGGGAGTAAAGATTTGTAAAGCTACAGGAACAAAGGCGTACGCCGCGTGACCCGCACTACTGTTCGGTACGGAACTGCGGCGAAATCAGGAGACGGTTAGGTGCCTTCTTGGCATCCTTCTGATGCTGGAAAACCAAGTCAAGCCCCTCTTCTGCCGCAGTGGGTGCCTGCGCCAGCAGGTCGGCCAGCGATCGGAAAGCCCGGCTGACTTCCTGCGAATCGTGAGCCGCCACCGGTGTGCCCTTGTCGATCGCGGGAGCGATCAATTGGTAGTTGTTCGGAATCTTCCACAAAATCTTGCAGGTCGTGGCACGCTCAACGTCTTCCTCGCTGAAGCCAGGAATCTTCTTGTAGCGGTTCATCACCAGCCGAAGATGCTTGCGTCCGTTGCTTTCTTCAAGGAAGGAGCGAATGCGCCCTGCGCTCCAAAGCGAAACCACGTCGGTCTGCACCACCATCAGCACCACGTTGGAAAGATCCGACAACAGTCGGGTGGTTTGATCCATGCGTCCCGAGCAATCCACCACCACGTAGCGGTAGTGACTCACCAGCAGATCAAAAAGCCGCGCCAGTTCCGCGGCTGCCGGAGCCGTCGTGTAGGGCTGTTGGGGTCCTGCCAGCAGATGCAAGCCATCTTTGGTCGAGGTCATCAGGCCTTCGAGCAGCGATGCATCCATCCGGTGCAGATTCTGCAGCGCATCCATTACGCTGAAAGTCGGGCGCGCATTCAAATGCAGCGCGGCATGACCGATCGGAGAAAAATCCACCAGAATCGTCTGCCCATGATGTTGTTGCAGCGCCACGGCGGTGTTTACCGCCAAAGTCGTCGCCCCGCTGCCCCCCTTTGCATTGATGACCGTGAATACTCGCGCTCTTCCAGTGCTGCTGCGGGTCTTGCTGCGCGAGGCGGTGAAGCGTCCGAACGCATCGGCCAGCCCCTCGGCTCCTGCCATGCGGTCGATATACTCCCCAGCCCCGGCGCGCATCGCGCCCACGATTGCCATCGGGTTGCGCATATCGCCGATTGCAAAAATGGCAACGTCGCTGGTGCTGGCGCGGATGAGTTCGATGGTGTGAATGGCGCGCTGTGGATCCTCGGAATTGACATCGACAATGACAACTTCGGCGCGCTGCGACTGCATTTGCCGCATCACTGAATCGGTCGCGCTCAGCGGAAAGCCCACATTGCTGAAAACGATGCGCGCGATATTCGTGTTCTCCAGACGATTCTGGAGCACCGCGAGTTGTTCCCGGTCCTCCGTCAGGAGGGCGACTGCGATGCCATGCATGACTTGGTTCTCGCTAAAATCTCTCTGCGATTGCATGGTATTGGGGGACAAACCTCACAGCCAAGTGACTTTTGTAACCAGGGTCGACACTGCCATCCTGATTTTACTCGACCGCTTTTGCGGGGCAAAAAAAGATGGGAGAAGCCGTCGGAAAACATCCCAGTTGGGTTTCCCGACCGCGCAATATTCTATGCGAAAACAGCCTCGATTGAGAAGATAAAATCGCTGAAAATCCGCCGCTGGAGCGGCAATTCGAGGATTTTCCCCGTGCAGCCTGCGCTTTTCAGGAGGCCACGCGGTGGCTACTCGAAAGTTTCGCGGGAACCTCTTCCCCGCGTTCGTGCAGGGCCAAAATACGGCTGAACGAGTCCGATCCTGCCTCCACTTGCGGCTCCGTCAGGTACTCGTAGCCCGCAAAATGCACCGCCACC
>Ga0307474_10003786_pt1 | contig 10915 bp, 7 predicted proteins | sample atmos_gasesECM1C_2_FD_203312 | JGI IMG/M metagenome (GOLD analysis project Ga0307474, IMG submission 203312) | Hardwood forest soil microbial communities from Morgan-Monroe State Forest, Indiana, United States - atmos_gasesECM1C_05 | ecosystem: Environmental > Terrestrial > Soil > Temperate...
ATGAATGCCGCGTTTTCTGCTGCCAAAGATGGAATGAGTGAGACCGAGGTCCGAGAAGTGTTTGGGCCTCCGGATTTTATTGTCGTGGGCAATGACGAGTTCAAAGCCTACCGCGTTGCTCAAATGAAAGGTTTAGGCGCGGCGGGCGCATATTTCTATAAAGTCGGCTCATTCGCTTCGTCCTCAGGGAAAATCGTCAATGACGTCTTCGCAATTGTTTTCGATTCGACGGGGAGGACCGTATACAGAATGGGCTTTGGCACCAATGATGGGGATAGGCTGGCCGACATCGGCTCGGACACACGCAGTGATCGCCGGATCGCACCTTGAGCGAGCGCGGCCGGGATCGTGGTCCTCAGGATGAGGGTTTTACATTTTGCAGAGCGTCCGGCTCTTCAATCCGTCATCCTGAGGCGCCGGAGCGCAGCGTAGGCCTCGAAGGATGAAGGGCCCCGCTGCTGCAGCCGGGCCGTCGCCCTTCGAGGCCGCCGCTTTGCGGCAGCGCCTCAGGGTGACGGGTTGAAACGTTTCACGCGCTCTCAGATCACGTGACCTTGCCGCATGTCCCTGACCTCCTCGGGCGAGCAGCCCAGCCACTCGCCATAGATCGCCTCGCAATCGGCGCCGAGAGCGGGAGCACATTTCAGCGGGACCTTGCTGTCCGACATCCGCAACGGCCAACCCGCTACGATGACCGGCCCACGCACCGGATGCTCGATAGTCTGCATCATTCCCCGCTTGTGCAGATCCGGATCGTGCATCACTTCGAGCGTGGTCAGCACGGCGCCGCAGGGAACACCGGCGCCGGCGATGATCCGCGTCACCTCATGCTTGGTGCGCTGCGACGTCCATTCGGTGATGGCCGCGTCCACGGCCTCCCGGTTCTGCGCGCGGGTGGCGCCGTCGAGCATACGCGGATCGGTGAGCAGGTCCTCCCGGCCGATCGCCTTCACGAGGCGGCGCCAATGCTCCTCGTTGCCCCGCGAGGCAAAGATGTAGCACCAGTCGTCGAGTCCTCCGGGCGCGCATTTGTAGAGGCCGCCCGGCGCGGTCCCGATCACCGTGTTGCCGCCGCGTGGCAGCTGGTCGTCGCGGGCGGCCTGTCGGCTCATCGGCGTGCGGCAGTAGTTCAGCATCGCGTCGCGCATGGCGATCTGGATGTGCTGGCCGCGGCCGGTTGTCACGCGCTGGTAGAGCGCGGCGAGGATGCCCATGGCGCAAAGCATGCCCGTGCCGGTATCGCCGATGGTCGGGCCCGGCCGAACCGGCGGCTGATCGGCATGGCCGTTCACCCCCATGGTGCCGCCCATGGCCTGGGCGATCATGTCGAAGGCCAGATAATTCGCGTGCTCGCTCTCCGGCGCGAAGCCCTTCACCTGGGCGAAGATCAATCGCGGATTGAGTGCTGCGAGCTGCGGGTAGTCGAAGCCCAGGCGCGCGAAGGTGCCCGGCGCCATGTTCTCGATCAGGACATCGGCCTTGCCGATCATCCGCCTCAGCAGCGCCTTGCCCGCCTCGCTCTTGAGATTGCAGGTCACGCTGCGCTTGTTGAGGTTGTAGTAGATGAAATAGTGCGAATCGGCATCGGGGCGATCGCTGAATCCCCAGCGCCCGGGCTCGCCGCGATTGGGTTCCTCCACCTTGACGACGTCGGCCCCGAGCCAGGCCAGCGCCTCGGTGCAGGACGGTCCCGCCTCGAACTGGGTGAGGTCGAGCACCTTGATCCCCTTGAGCGCCGGCTGGACTCCGCGTCCAATCTCCGGCTGCATAACCTGTTCCTGCATGGCGACCCTCCCGATAAGGAGTGCGCCGCGAATGGCGCGGCTCCGTTATGTGTCACTCGAGTGCATCCCGATTTTAAGGAATCGGAATGCACTCGAATCTTTTCTGTGGCGCATATGCTTCTCGGAAAATCGGCGTCCACTTTGCGCTAACGCGGCCCTCCGGCTCCAGGATATGCGCTCGATCAGCTGTGCCAGGCGAACTCCTGCGCCTTGCGGGCGGAGCCCTGCGAGATCACGACGTTGACCAGGGCGGGACCGCGGAAGTTCATCGCCTCGTCGAGGGCACCGCGCAGGTGCTTCGGGTCCTCGACCAGGAAGCCCTTGCCGCCGAAAGCCTCCATCACCCGATCGTAGCGCGCGCCCCAGATCAGCGCGTTGGGCTTCAAGTTGAACATCGGGTTATCGGGAATCTGCGGCATGCCGGGGCCGATGCCGCCATTGTTCAGGACGACGATTTTGGCCGGGAGGTTGTAGCGGACCAGCGTCTCCATCTCCATGCCGGAAAAGCCGATCGCCGAGTCGCCCGAGAGGTGGATGACCGGCCGGTCGGGATGCGCCACACAGGCGGCGATGGCCTGGCCGAGGCCGACCCCCATCGTGCCATAGGTGCCGGCATTGAGGCAGCAGCGCGCGTTGAAGCTCGGCAATTGCGTCAGTCCGATATCCATCGTGCTGGCCCCCTCGGCGCTGAGGATCGCATCCCGCGGTATCCAGGCGGCAACGTCGCGCAATGCCCGATAATAGCCGGCCGGCGCGTGATCATCGTCGATCTGTGGCCGGATCTGCGCCGCATTGTCGGCCGTCTTCTTGGCAATCGCCTGCCGCCACGGCGTGTCATTGGGATGGAACCACTGGCGGTCGTCGAGCGCCTTGTTGAGCTGCGCGACGATGGCCTTGCCGTCGCCGACCAGCGCCACTTCCGTCGCCTTGTTGTGGCCGATCTCCTCGGGCGCGATGTCGAGCTGGATGATCTTGACGTCCTTCGCATAGCGCGGCGCCTGGCCGAAGTGAAAGATCCAGTTCAGCCGCGCCCCCATCAGGAAGATGACGTCGGCCTGCTGCAGCGCCAGCGTGCGAGCCGCCGAGGCCGACAGCGGATGGTCGTCGGGCATCACGCCCTTGCCCATCGGCGAACGCAGGAACGGCAGTTGCGTGCGCTCGATGAAGGCGCGGACCTCGTCCTCGGCGCGCGACCACGCCATGCCCTTGCCGAGAAGAACGAGCGGTCGCTCGGCCCGTTCGAGCAGGTTGAGCGCCGCCTCGACGTTCTCCGCCGGCGCCACCATGCGCGGTGGTTCGCCCACGCGCTCGACCTCGACAACCTTGTCGAGGTCGCATTTGCCCTTGATGACGTCGTCGGGCACGTCGAGATAGGTGGCGCCGGGGCGACCATAGATCGCGTGCCGGGTTGCCATCTCGACATAGTAGGGGATGCGCTGCACGCTCTCGATGCCGTGCGCGAACTTGCAGAACGGCGAGGTGATCAGCACCTGCCGCTCCTCCTGGAACGCGCCCATGCCGCCGCGATAGGTCTCCGAGGCGCCGCCGATCAGGATCATGGGCCAGCAATTCTGCTGGGCATTGGCAAGACCCGCGAGACCGTGCACCACGCCCGGGCCGGTCACGGTGAGGCAGGCGCCTGGACGGCCGGTGAGATAGCCGTAGGCCTGTGCCGCGTAGGAGGCGCTCTGCTCGTTGCGCATGCCGAGATAGGCGACGCCTTCCCTCTGCGCGGCCACGGCGATCGGGGTCACCGGAAACCCGACGACTCCGAACAGGTGATCGATCCCCTGCTGCTTGAGGCTCCTTGCAATCAGGGTAGCGCCATCGACTTCGCTCATGGTTTCCCCCCGCGTGACCGACTGAATTGCAGCCGCGAGATTATCATTGAACTTCAACCGCGAGGATATGCCCAGATGGCAGGGGCGCGAAAGGGCCGTACGCTCCGAGCAAGATGCAGCCCAGTCATGCGGTTACGTGCGTTCGATCGCGTTTGGCCTATCACGCAACTTCGCTGCTGCGCAGCAACGGCATCGCTTTAAGAGTGAGGCGGACAATCGATGCGTCACAAGACAAAGCTTATGAGAGCGAGTAGGGCGGATTAGCGCCAGCGTAATCCGCCGTAACGTGAGATAGCGGTGGTGGAAAGCGTCGTCTCTGAAGCGACCTATCCACCAACCAATATTGCCGCCCTGACGGCGGATTACGCTAGCGCTATACGCGCTACGGAGCTTGCTCTAATCGTTGCCGTCCTGATCGGCTCGTCCTGGTAACGAGGTCAAGAACTGCAGTGCGGCGTTGCGGGACTCGGGAGAGTTCAGGATCCCGAGATGGGCGGTGGAGAGCACCGGATCGAATTGACCCTGGCCGACAAGGTCGATTGTCTCGGCGCCATTAAGACCGGCGCTGGCAGTGAAATCATGCGGGTTGCCGTCGCGATCCTCGGCGGGAACGCCGGGGAGGGTGCCGTCCGGCAGGCTGTTGTAGACGAAGTCGGGTGCTCCCGGCTTGTTGCGGATGACCAGGTAACGAGTGGGCCCCGGCGTCTCACCGTCGGCGTTCAACACGCTAAGCAACTGCGTGTGGTCGGAGCCGTATTCGTCGCATACCGCGCTGCTCGGCGTGAAGCCGCCGCCGCTCGTCAGCTGGTAAAAGTTGGCCGGGCTGGGTGAGCAGTCGACGATGCCGTGATTTGGCCCGTCGATAGCGACAAGCGCCCGCACCTTGCGATAGGCATTGTCCTGCAGCATCCACTCCCGCGCCACGGTGACGCCGAGACTGTGGGCGACGATGTCGACGCGCTTGGCGCCGGTGAAGTCGAGGACCGCCTGTACGAATTGACGCAGCAGCGGCACGGCCGCAGCAGTCGTGTGCGAGATGCCTGAGCGATGTGTATTGTCCTGCTGAAGGTCGCACTGATCGCCTTGATAGCCCAGTGCCCAGAGCTCGCTCGGGTGATAGCCGTGATCGAGGAAGAATTGCGCGAAAGCCTGGACGCGCCCGTAGGGGTTGCAGGCGGTCGCGAACGGGCTATCGTTGTTGCCGTGGAGGAAGATCACCGGGACGCGCTCGACGCCGCCGATGTCGGAGCCAAAGCCGATCACCGGCTGGCCGAGATAGAAGTTCCGGATTACCGGGAAGTGGTCGGGAAAGGTTGTGCCGATCGTGACTCCCTTGTTTGGCGGCGCGGCGCTTGCCAATCCTCCGGCGCCAAACTGCAACAGAGCCGCGATGATGGCCGCCATGCCAACATGTTTGGTGGTCATAGTCTCCTCCTCTGGCAAATACTCGCTGAGCGTAGCGAACGCGAGGACGCTCGCCGTCACGAACAGCGGAGCAGATTCCTTCGGCCTGCAGCGAATGTTGGAGCTGACGCAGCATCCTTTTGAAGACACCCTAATTCAGCGAACAATTTCGAGATAGGATTGTCTTGAGATTTTTTGGCTTCGGCGAGCATTTATTTTCAAAAACTTGTCACACAGGTGTGGGGACTAGCTCGGATGATGCTATTTCAAATTCGGTGTGCTCGCCGGTTGTGGGTGAGGCTGCCCCGAAAGCTGCCCCGGTCGCTTTGTGCCGTTCGGGAGATTGCCGAATTGAGGATTGAAGAGATGGCTACAAGCCGGAAAGCGTCATCTCTGAAGGGACCTATCCACCAACCAGTGTTACCGGACTAACGGCGGATTACGCTAATCCCAATCCGCCCCACGGGCTGCTTGTAAGAGTTGTGTGGGTCCCGCGGGCCGAAGATTGTTCTTGCTATTTGTACGATGCCGCCACATCCTCGCGACACTTCGAGGACGTATGAAATGGATCAGCGCTAACCAACCGTCAGACTGTCGGCACCCAGCCTAGTCTCTGACCTCGCTTCGGCTCTTGTCTGATGACAGGAGCACCTCGGTTGGCGCTACGAACATTTCGTTCTTCGGAGTATCCCGTTGTCTCATCCGTTGTTGACCGCGCCGATTGGCCGGAGCCTTCTTCTGTTGGCCGGCCCGACGACGGCGCTTATGCTGATGCAAATCCTCGTCGCAATCGCCGATGGTGTTTTCGTCGGTCGGTTGGGTACGGAAGCGCTGGCTGGAATGGCGCTGGTCATCCCCTTTGTAACCCTGATGTTCAATATCGCAAACGGTGGCATGGGCGGCGGTGTCGCGTCGTCGATGGCGCGAGCGCTCGGTGGGGGCCGGTTGGACGACGCACGTGCGATTGTGGTGCATGCCCTGATCTTGGCAACCGCCTTTGCCGCAAGTTTCACCTTGCTCGACTGGACTTGCGCACCGTGGCTGTTCAGACTGCTCGGTGGGAATGGAGTTGCGTTGGAACGTGCGCTCTCCTTTAGTCACGTACTGTTCACGGGTGCTATAGCGATCTGGGTCAGTGCGTTCCTTTCCGCGTTGTTGCGCGGCAGTGGCGATACAATTACCCCGGCGCGATATGGCTTGCTCGCATCATTCATATACATGCCGTTATCCGGCATACTCACACTTGGTATCGTCGATTGGCCCGGATTTGGAGTCGCTGGCTCAGCCATTGCTTCGCTTTGCGTGTTCGCCGGAACAACTTTCTTCCAAGCACGCGCAATCTGCGACGGCCGATTGGGGTTCATTCCAACACTGGCCGGTCTTCGTCTCCAGTGGCCGATTTTTCGAGAGATATTGTGGGTTGGGGTATTGGGTTCGGTAACGACGCTCGTCGCAAGCCTCAACGCAGTGTTGATGATTGGATTGGTAGGACGCTTCGGTCTGGCTGCGCTGGCCGGCTATGGCATCGGGGCACGCCTGGAATATATGGTTGCGCCGGTCGCGTTCGGCATCGGCTCCGGCCTCACAACGTTGGTCGGTGTGGCAGCCGGTGCTAAAGCATGGCAACGCGCGGTGAGGGTTGCTTGGACAGGAGGGCTGATTGCCTTTGGAGCAATCGGCCTGATCGGTTGGCTGGTCGTGCTATTCCCCGAGGTTTGGTCGCGGCTCTTTACTTCCGACAATCAGGTAACCGAAGCCAGCATTTCCTACATCAAACACGTCGCGCCGTTTTATTGCCTGTTCGGCCTCGGCATCAGTCTGAACTTTGCGAGCCAAGGCGCAGGTCGAATGACGGCGCCCATGGTTGCAAGCTTCGCACGGATGATAACTGCAACGGTTGCCGGCTGGGTAGTGGTCGAGAAAACCAATTTCGGCCTCGATGGATTGTTTGGTGCAATCGCACTCGGCATAATCGTCTATGGTTGCCTGATCGCGGGTTCTCTTCTCGTAACTCCGTGGCGTGAGAAAGCAGTTACGGCGGATGAGCGCCAGCGTAATCCGCCGTAACGTGAGATAGCGAAGATCCTTGGCCACATCGGGGCGCGCGGGACCGCCTACTGGAACGTCCGGCTGCTTGATCATCTCTTCAATTTCGACGAGATCCGCGTGCATTCGCGCCGCGAGGAGAGCCGCAGCAGCTTTGCCGACCGGCTGAGCCGGGATCTCGGCAAGGAGGTGGTAGCGACGGCTGATTGGAAATCGTGTATCGAGGGCGCCGACATCGTGGTCGAGGCCTCCCGCCTCGACAAGGCAACGCCGATGCTGAAGACGGAATGGATCAAGAGGGGCGCCTTCGTCGTCCCCTACGGAACGATGAGCGCGATCGAGCTCTCGCTAACCGACATCATGAGCAAGCTGGTGGTTGACGACTGGGGGCAGTGCAAGGGCGGAAAGTTCGGTAGCCTTCGTGTCCATGTCGAAGCGGGCAAGCTCTCCGAGAAGACGCTGCATGCAGAGCTCGGGCAGATCGTCGCCGGTCTCAAGCCGGGTCGCCAAAGCGATGCCGAGACCAATCTGCTCTGGCATCGCGGGCTTTAGCTGTCGGATATCGCGCTGGGCCATGCTATGCTGGAGAAGGCCGAGCGCGTCGGCGTGGGGCAGCGGCTGCGCTTTGCCTGACGTCACTGCCTCAATTAAGTCCGTGCCTTTGGGCAAAGTGTATGGGTGCAGGCGGAAGGGTCAATGCGTCCATCTTTTTGCATTCTTGGATTGTCAGTGGCGTGGCTCATTACGTCGTCCGCGCAGGCCTACGGCCGCGGCTTCGCCTGGTTCTTCTCGCACTCCAGACCTCACGGAACTTGTTCGGGGCAGCATGTAGTCGCGACCTACTATGTCTCAGGGCGGCGGACGGCGAGTGGTCAAGCCTTCGATCCCAACGAGTATGCGGCCGCGCATCGCACGCTGCCTTTCGGGGCGCGGGTAACGATCACGAATCCAGAGAACGGGAAGTCCGTTACTGTGGTGATCAATGACCGCGGCCCATTTACTCGGGGGGTTACACTTGATCTAACCCGTGGCGCCGCTCGCGCGATTGGCATGAACCGAACACAGTGGGTGTGCATGCTCTAAAAGCGAGCAACCTTCATGTTGGCATGGTTCGTTGTTACCGCTCTCCTGGTATCGAAGTTCTTATCGTGCTTCTTCTGGCGCACTGGTTGGGCAACAGATATGTCGGAGCGGATTTCTTTGGTGAGGGACCGATTGCGTTGAATGGCTGCTCTTGTGAAGACTCTCAGCGATATCTGCTTCACAGGCGGAGCATATTTTTCCCTTCGGGGTGAGCGACATTTGAGCGGCGGCTCCGATCTCCGGATCAGGTCAAGTGCGAATTGGACAGAGACCACACAAGCGAGCGGGCACGTGGCCTAAAAAGATGTTAAAACGAAGCGTGCAGATCGTGCGTTGTCCCTATCTGAACGACGAGGGAGAACAACCATGGTGACGACCAGATTGGCGCTTGCCGCGCTTGTTACGGGTGTGCTGGCGGCGGGGGCGCCCGTTGCTTCCGATGCGAAGAAGTATAAGCATAGCACGCACCATATTTCGACTGTGCAATCCGGGACTTATGCCGGATCCGGAATGTCGGCTGCGCAACCCCGAACCTATGGCACATCCGGAAAACCAGTTGGAACTGTTACCGCTCCGTCCGTGGGGTCGTATTATTGGCCCTCCGTAGGCGTGACAAACGCAGTCCCCACATGGAACAACTCCGGCCCTTCCGGTCGCCGGTAAATGAAACGCGGTTCAGGGCGCAGTAAGAGACCGCGCTGAGGCGACGGTCGGGCTGCGAAGTCGCGCCGAAGCCGACCGTGCGGATCGCCTCACAGAGGCGACCTCCAGGCTCCGCTTGCAGGCATTCACGCTCAGGTGTCAGGCAACTCTTGACTGACAATCCCGGCTTGCGGCGTCAGAATGTTGATGGTCCGCTCGACATGGCGAGGTCCGAGACGCTCGTATTTCGGCGTCCTTACCAATACCACCAGGCCGGAAGGTATATGTCCTGATTCCCGTAGCGTATCACCGGCACGACGGGCGGCCCGTATGGATCGACCCGGTCGTCCTCAGGGCGATAACGATATCGTGGAACAATATAAGAATCCCAGTAAGGCCTTACGACGGGTACCCTGACGATAAGTCTCGCCCGTGGTTCACGAACGACTTTGGCCTCCTGGGCATGGGCTGCGGCCAACGTCCCCAGGTTGCACAGCACCAGGGCCGTTCCGAGAGCGAACGCTACGGTCATTATCCTCATGCCTTGGCCTCCTTGCCACAGACGCAAGTTAACGCCTCCTTGCCTCGGAGGCAAATTAACGAGCACCGACTCATGATCGTTCCAGCTGCGCACGTAGCGACATTTCTCGGTGAGGTCCGCTGAGTGGCGCGTAACCAACCAGATTTTCTCACGGCGAGTTCTTCGCGTTTTTGACCCGGAACGGACCGCCCGCGATGCCTGGTTGATGTGGTTGCCGGGCATATAGCGGATATCCATTCTTGCGTTTAGGTCGAAGTCCTCAGCCTGAGCTGATGACCTGAAGCTCATGTATCACTGGACTGATTGTTGGTTGCGGCTGCCGATATCCGTTATTGTGTTGCAAACGCCCACTCGAGGAGACCGCCCGTGACCACGCTTGTCGAGCGCCTCGACTTGCCGACCGCGTTGCAGCGCGCGCGCAGTCGGCGCGACACCGAAACTGACACCGTTCAGTTCGCGCAGGCTGCGCTCGCAGCGGCTAAGCAGCAGGGCCTGCAGCTGGCGGTGCGGGCACGCTATGTCGCACTCGCCGTAATCGCCTGCCTGTTGCCGATTCTCAACCCGGCATGGGAGCAGCTGTATTATGTGGCGCTGCTGGGCCTGTTTGCGCTGATCGGCTGGGCTCAGGCCAGGGTGGGGCGGGTCGGCGTTTCGAGGCCGGAGCTTGCGCTGCTGTTCTGCGACCTCGCGCTGCTGACGTTCGTCCTCGTGGGGCCGAATCCCTTCGGCTCGGGGCACTGGCCGGCGGCGATGCAACTCCATCTCGGCAACTTCATCTATTTTTTCGTGCTCCTGTCGGGCGCGACGCTGGCCTATTCCTGGCGCACGGTCATCGCGGTCGGAACGTGGACCTCCGCCCTCTGGATCATCGGCATCGCCTGGGTGTGGTGGCAGCCCGATCGCGATCCCGCGCTGACCGCCCGCATCGCAGCGGCGATCGGCAGCGATCACAGGCTGTTTCAACTGGTCTCGCCCAACTCGATCGTGTTCGGCGAGCGCATTCAGGAGATCGTCGTGTTCATGATTGTCGCGGTGACGCTCGCCGTAGCGGTGCGCCGCAGCAATGATCTCCTGATCCGCCATGCCGCGGTGGAGCGCGAACGCGGCAATCTCGCGCGCTACTTCTCGCCGAATGTGGTCGAGGAATTATCGGGGCATGACGAGCCACTGAAGCAGGTGCGCATGCAAAACGTCGCGGTGCTGTTCGTCGACATCGTCGGATTCACGGCCTTTGCCAACGCGCGCTCGCCGGACGAGGTCGTGCGCACTTTGCGCGAATTCCACGCGCTGATGGAGCAGGAGGTTTTCCGTCACAGCGGCACGCTGGACAAATATCTCGGCGACGGGCTGATGGCGACCTTCGGCACGCCGTTCGTCGGAAACGCTGACGCCATCAACGCGCTACGCTGTGCGCAGGCGATGATGGCGGCTGCGGATCGATGGAACGACCGGCGCAAAACGGCCGGCGAGACTCCGATCCGCGTCAGTTTTGGTTTGCATTATGGACCGGTCGTGCTCGGCGACATCGGGCTGACCTGTCTCGAATTTGCGGTGATCGGTTCGACCGTGAACGC
>Ga0307474_10003787_pt1 | contig 10915 bp, 7 predicted proteins | sample atmos_gasesECM1C_2_FD_203312 | JGI IMG/M metagenome (GOLD analysis project Ga0307474, IMG submission 203312) | Hardwood forest soil microbial communities from Morgan-Monroe State Forest, Indiana, United States - atmos_gasesECM1C_05 | ecosystem: Environmental > Terrestrial > Soil > Temperate...
TGTCCACCGCCATCCCGCCGGAACGGCACGCCACGGTGGTGTCCGTCCTGCGCGAGGCCGCCCGGGTCAACGGCGACGTCGAGGCCTACGTGGAGCCCGCCGCCGCCGGCGGGCGCCGGTCGCTGACCTTCGCCCAATGGGACCGCGCCGCCGACGGCGTGGCCGGCTACCTGGCCGGTCGCGGCGTGCAAAAAGGCGACGTCGTCTGTCTCCTGCTGCCGTCCAGCATCGACTTCGCCGTGCTCTACGCCGCCGTGCAGCGCCTCGGCGCCATCACGTCGGGCATCAATCCCCGGATGGGCGCGGGCGAAGTGGCCTCGGTCCTCGAGCGCGCCGCACCGGTGCTGCTCGTCGTCGACCCGGAAGCGGCGCCGGCCCCCGGGACGCCGGGACTGGCGCAGGTGACCCGGGCGGACGTGGCGAGCGCCTGGGACGGTGAGCCGCCGTCGTCCTGGCCCCACCTCGTCGCGGCGGATCCGGTCGCGGTCGTGTGGACGAGCGGGACCACCGGCCGCCCCAAGGGTGCAATCTTCGATCACGCCAACTTGGCCGCGGTCGCGCGCGGTACCGACGTCCTCAGTCAGCCCGGCGACCGGCGGATATCGCCCGTGCCGTTCGCACACGTGGGCTACATGACCCGCGCCTGGGACGAGATTGCGCACGGGGTGACCACGGTGATCACGCCGACACCGTGGCGGGCCGACGACGCGGTCCGCATCATGGCCGCGGAGAGGATCACGGTCGGCCAAGGGGTGCCGACGCAGTGGGCCCTCATGCTGGCGTCCAAGGAGCTGGACCACGCCGACCTGCGCTCGCTGCGCGTCGTCGGCACGGGCGCTGCGCGCACGAGCGCAACGATGATCGCAGACATGCGCCGGCGCTTCGGCGTGCCGGTCGTCGTCCGTTACACCTCGACCGAGAGCTCGCTCGGGACCGGGACCTCACTGACGTCCAGCGACGACGAGGTGGCGACGACGGTGGGCCGGCCGGTGCCGGGAGTCGAGCTGGCCATCGTCGACGACGACGGTGCGCCCGTCGCCGCCGGGTTCATCGGCCGGGTGCTGTTGCGTTCACCGGCCGTGATGCGGGGGTACTGGGGACAGGGGCCCGGGCGCGGCCGCACCGTGGCCGAACTGATCGACGCGGATGCGACCGCCTCGGTGCTGGCGGCCGACGGCTGGCTCACGACCGGCGACTTCGGGCTGTTGACCGCCGACGGAAACCTGCAGCTGGCCGGACGTGCCCACGAGCGTTACATCCGCGGCGGGTACAACGTCTACCCCGCCGAGGTGGAGGAGGCCTTGGCGACGCACCCCGGGGTGGCCCGCGCCGCTGTCGTTGGTGCCCCCGATGACGTGCTCGGCGAGATCGGCGTGGCCGTCGTGGTGGCCTCGCCGGGCTGCGTGCCCGACCTCGCCTCGCTGCGGGCGCACTGTGCGGCGCAGCTCTCTGACTACAAGGCGCCCGACGCGCTGGTGGTCGTCGAGGAGCTCCCGCTGACGCCGATGATGAAGGTGGACCCGGCACGCCTGGGGGACCTCGCCGCACGAGCCGCCGAGGAGCGCGGATTCGCCCGGTCGAAGCAACGTGGGCAGGGCGCCGGGATGGTAGGCAGTGGCGACACACACGGGCCTGACGCGGCCCAGGAGAAGGAGCGCGCATGAGCCCCACGAAGAGAGTCGGGGAGTCCGACCCCACCCGGGGCACGGCCCCTGAGGCGATCACCCCCGGCCGTTACAAGGGCCAGGTCGCGATCGTCACCGGCGCCGGGTCGGGTATCGGCCGCGCCACCGCGCGCCGCCTGGCCGCCGAAGGGGGCTCCGTCGCATGCCTCGACCTGGCCGAAGATGCCATCGTCGCCGTCGCCAAGGAGATCAACGAAGAGGCGGCGGACGCCGGCGGGCGCGCCATCGCCCTGCGATGCGATGTGACCGACGAGGCCGGCGTGGCCGACGCCGTGGCGCAGTCCGAAGCGGAGTTGGGCGAGGTGACCAACCTCTGCAACATCGCCGGCATCGGCGGCTTCGCCCACACGCCCGAGCAGTCGTTGAGCGGGTGGGACAAGATCATCGCCGTCAACCTGACCGGCACCTTCCTCATGTGCCGCGCCGTGCTCCCCGGGATGATCGAGCACGGCGGCGCCATCGTGAACACCGTGTCCACCGCCGGGGTCATCGGCCAGCCCTACTCGGCGGCCTACTGCGCGTCGAAGGGCGGGGTGAAGATGCTCACCAAGGCGCTGGCGGTCGAGTACATGGCCCGCGGTGTCCGGGTCAACGGCGTCGCCCCCGGTGGCGTCGACACCCCGATCATTCACAATTTCGGCCCGCCCGAGGACGCCGACTTCAAGCTGATCGAGCGGCTGATGACGCCGATCGGGTTCGCCTATCCCCACGAGATCGCAGGCGCCTTCGCCTATCTGGGCTCGCACGAGGCCGACTATGTCACCGGCGCGATCCTCTCCATCGACGGGGCGATATCGGCCTGAGCGACACCCCCACGCCGCCGTCGCGCCTGCGGGTCGCCCTCGACGCGACGCCGCTCCTCGGGCTCCCCACCGGTATCGGTGTCTTCTGCCGCGGGGCGCTCGCCGCGCTGGCCGAGCAGCCCGGCATCGCGGTGGAGGCGTTCGCGGTGAGCTGGCGCCGCCGTTCGATGCTCGACGGCCACCTGCCCGCAGGAGTCACGCACCACCAACGCGCCATGCCGGCCCGCCCCCTCCACGCGCTCTGGGCGCGCCGCGACGGCCCTCCGGTGGAATGGTTCATCGGCGCGGCCGACGTCGTGCACGGGACGAACTTCGTCGTCCCCCCGACGCGCCGCGCCGCCGCCGTGGCCTCGGTGCACGACCTGACACCCTTGCGCCACCCCGAGCTGTGCGACGCCGCGACGCTGGCCTACCCGGGCCTCATCCGTCGGGCGCTGCGCCGGGGGGCCTGGGTGCATGCCGACTCCGGCTTCGTCGCCGGCGAGGTGGTCGAGGCCTTCGGTGCCGACCCGGGGCGCGTGCGCGTCGTGCATCCCGGGGTCCCGGAGCTGCCCGGGCTCAGCGAGGAGGAGAGAGAGGACGCGCTGCGACGGCTCCTGCCGCCGGGCACGGAGCGCTATTGCCTGGCCGTCGGGACCGCCGAGCCGCGCAAGGACCTGCCGGGCCTCGTCCGCGCGTTCGGCGAGGTGGCCGCGTCACACGGCGACGTGTCCCTGGTGCTGGCGGGACCGCCGGGCTGGGGCGAGGCGTCGCTGGAGGAAGCCGTGGCGGCATCGCCGGCACGGGGACGGATCGTGCGCACGGGCTGGGTCGAGGACCACGACCTCGCGGCGCTCTTCGGCCGGGCGGCGGTGCTGGCCTACCCGTCGCTCTACGAAGGGTTCGGCTTCCCCCCGCTGCAGGCCATGCGCGCCGGCGTGCCGGTGGTGGCCACCCGGGCGGGGTCGGTGCCCGAGGTCGTCGGGGACGGCGCCCTCCTGGTCGACCCCGGTGACACGGACGGGCTTGCGGCCGCGTTGGCGCGCTGCCTCTCCGACGATGCGGCGCGTCGTGACCTGGTGGTGGCAGGATCGGCCTGGGCGGCGCAGTTTTCGTGGGAGTCCTGCGGCGCCGGGCTCGAGCAGTTGTACCGCGACGCTGAGGGGGAACGGCGTGGCTGAATCCCCGTCCGTGCTGATGGCGGTCGAACAGCTCCGGCGGAGCGTGCCCGGCGGCATCGGGAACTACGCGCGCGGGCTTCTGGCCGGATTGCAGCGCTGCGACGAGGAAGGCGACGGTGTCGACGTCACGCTGTTGGCCAGTCGCCCCCCACGTGGACCCGACCCGCTGGCCGCCTACGGAAGGCCGGTCGTCGTCTCCGCGCTTCCCGGCCGCCTCATGACGCGGGCCTGGGATCATTCCTTGCTCCGCGCGCCGGAGGGCTTCGCCGTCGTCCACTCGGTGTCCCTGGCCGCGCCGACGCTGCGGCACGGCAGCCGGAACCGCCTCGTCGTGACGGTCCACGACTTGGCTTGGCGCCGCCACCCCGAGGCAACGACGCGGCGGGGCCGCCGGTGGCACGAAGCGGCGCTCGGGCGCGCCCGCAACAGCAGCGCCACCTTCGTCGTGCCGTCCCGGCTCGTTGCGTCGGACATCGTCGAATCCGGCGTCGACGAGGCGAGGGTCACCGTCGTTCCCGGTGGCACCGATCACCTCGCGCCACCCGACGACGAGGCAACCACCGCACTGCTGCGGCGGGCGGGCGTGCACGGCGAGTACCTGCTGACGGTCGGCACCCTCGAGCCACGCAAGAACCTGGATCGTCTCGTGCAGGCCTACGGCCGGGCCCGACCACAGCTGCCCGAGCCGTGGACCCTCGTCATCGTCGGCCCGACTGGGTGGGGCCATACGGGCCGGCCGCAGGACGCCGAAGGCGTCGTCTTCACCGGCTCGGTCCCCGATGCCGTCCTCTCGTCGTTGTACCGCCGCGCCCGGGCGTTCGCCTACGTCCCGCTCACCGAGGGCTACGGGCTGCCGCCGCTCGAAGCCATGCGGATGGGCACACCCGCGGTGGTGTCCTCCGAGGTCCCGAGTGTGCACGACCTCGGCGAGCCCGGCCCTGCTCCGGCGCGCATCGTCGACCCGCTCGACGTCGACGACATGGCTGCCGGCCTGGCCGCCGTGCTCACGGACGACACCCTCCGGGGCGACCTCGCCGCCCGGGGATCCTCGTTCGCCTCGGCTCGTACCTGGCAGTCCGCGGCCGGTGCCCATGTGCGCCTGTGGAGGCAACTCGCGTGAGCGCCGATCCGCTTGCGCTGTCGCTCGACGTCTCGGCGGTGCCCGATCGGCCCGGTGGCGCGGGTCGCTACACCATCGCCTTGGCGAGCGGCCTCGCGGCCCGTCCGGACGTGGCGCTCACACTCGTGGCGCGTCGCAGCGACGCCGCTCGCTGGCAGTCCGTGGGTGCCCGGCACCTCCGGGCCGAGGTCCCGGCATCGCGTCCCGGCCGGCTCGTCTTCGAACAGGTGGGGCTGCCGGCGTTGATCCGCTCCGCCGCGGTCACGGTGCACCACGGGCCGCACTACACGATGCCGGCGCGGTCGCCCGTGCCCTGCGCGGTGACGATCCACGACTGCACCTTCTTCGATCACCCCGAATGGCACCTGCGCACCAAGGCCGCGTTCTTCCGGCGTGCCATCCGACGCGCCGCCCAGCATGCGGCGGTGCTCGTCTGCGTGAGCCAGGTCACGGCCGAGCGACTGGCCGCGAACTGCTCCGTGCGCGCCCCCGTGGTCGTGGCACCACACGGCGTCGACCACGCGCGGTTCTCGCCCGTCGAGCCGAGCCCGGGCGCGGACGACGCCGCGCTGCGAGGCGTCGGCGTGCCCACCGACCGGCCCTTCGTCGGGTTCATCGGCACCCTCGAGCCCCGCAAGGGTGTCGCCGCGTTGGTCGGCGCGTTCGATGCGCTCGCCGCCTCCCGGCCCGACCTGGTGCTGGTGCTCGCGGGCCAGACGGGGTGGGGAACGGCCGAGACCGAACGCGCCCTCGCCGCGGCCCGGCACGGAGACCGCATCGTGCGGACCGGCTATCTGCCCGAGGCGGCGGTCCCCGCGCTGCTGCGCCGGGCTGCGGTCGTTGCCTACCCCGCCGTGGAGGAGGGCTTCGGCCTTCCCGCCCTCGAGGCGCTCGCGTGCGGCGCCCCGCTGGTCACGACCGAAGGAACGGCCATGGCGGAGCTCGCCGGCGGGGCCGCGCTGTTGGTGCCGCCGGGTGCCGAGGGGCCGTTGGCCGACGCCCTCGCCGCTGCCCTCGACGCCGGCCCCGGGACCGACCGCCGGGCGCTCGGGCTGCGGGTGGCGGCGGAACGGACCTGGGAGGCGAGCGTGGCCGAGCATCTGCGTGCCTATGCGCTGGCGAGGCAGGCCCCGCTGTAGGGTTCCGCGGGTGCGAGCGCTGATCACCGGCGGGAAGGGCTTCGTGGGCCAGTGGCTCGCCGCGCACCTGAAGGACCGCGGCGACGAGGTCGCCGTGATCGATCTCGAGACGGACGTCGCCGATGGCGAAGCCGTCCGGCGCGTGATGCACGACGTGGTGCCGGATGCCGTCTACCACCTGGCCGCGATGACCCACGTGGGTGAGAGCTGGGAGCACCCGAGCCAGGTTCTCCGGGTCAACGTCCTCGGCACGGCGGAGATCCTGGCCGCGGCGAGGGCCGAGACGTCAGAGGCGCGCGTCCTGGTCGTCAGCTCCGCCGAGGTCTACGGCGTCGTGAGCCCCGAGCAGCTCCCCCTCGGCGAGGACACGCCGACCGCGCCCGCCAGCCCGTACGCAGCCAGCAAGTTGGCCGCCGAGGAGGTGTCGCTCCAGGCCTGGCGGGGCTACGGCCAGCCGGTCGTCGTGGTGCGGCCCTTCAACCACATCGGCCCGGGACAGTCACCCAATTTCTTCGTGCCGGCGATGGCCAAACGCATCGTCGAAGCCCGACGCTCGGGAGCGGCGTCGTTGCGGGTGGGCACGCTGACGACGCGGCGGGACTTCACCGACGTGCGCGACGTGGTCGCGGCCTACCGCCTGCTCATCGAGGGGGGCGTGCCCGGCGAGGTCTACAACGTGTGCTCGGGCGTCGACGTCGCCATGTCGGACGTTGCCGCGCAACTGCTTGCGCTGGCCGGCGCCGACCTCACGCTCGAAACGGACCCCGAGCTCGTGCGCCCGGTCGATGTGCCGGTGCTGCGCGGCGACGCGGCCCTGCTCCGCGCCGCCACCGGGTGGGAGCCGAGGGTCCCGCTCGCGACGACGCTCGCCGACGTCCTGGCCTCGTGGGAGGCGGACTGACGGCGAGCGTCGCCTGAGGGGGAGTGGAACTAGGCGCTGACGCGCTGGCGGATCTGGATCCGCACCTCGCGCGCCTGCTCGCGCGCCTTCGTGGTGACCTGCGTCACCGAGGTGGGCAGGCGCTCCTCGATGGGATGCAGGGTGTTCTCGACGAACTGCACGGCCGACTCGGCCAGGTCGTCGATCTGCCGGAAGCCCTTGGCCACGCCCTCGCGGACGTCGCCGATGCGCTGGTCGATCGGCAGGTCCTTCTGGAGTCGCTTCTGCAGCTCGACCCGCTGGACCTGGGCGCGCTGGTAGGCCAGCACGCCGAGGCCGACGGCGACGTACGCCGCGTCCCGGGCCAAGTCGGTGACACCCTTCGAGAGGGTGCTGATGTTGTTGGTCACGTCAGGCATGTGTGCCTCCTGGTTCGTGCGATCACAGTGGCGATCGGCTCGCCACGGGGCCGCCGTTCGGCCCCTACGCTTGTGTACTAGAGTATCATAGTTGTTAAACAGTAGCAAGCATTCAGGCACGGATGAGACCTCGCTCAGGCACGAATTCCGTGCCTGAGGGCATTCGCGCCGAACGGATAGCCTCAGGCACCTGATGGACGCCCAAGTGCCGGCCGTGGTCGCCGTCATGGTGACCACCGACCCGGGCCCATGGTTCGACGAGGCACTCTCCTCCCTGGCCTCCCAGGACTACCAGGAGCTCTCGGTCCTGGTCCTCGCCACCGGTGACGACACCCCCGACGTCACCGAGAGGGTCGCCCGCGTCCTCCCGGACGCCTTCGTCCGGCACCTGCCCGACCGCCGCGCCTACGGCGCCGCCACCAACGAGGTCCTGGGCATGGTCGAGGGTGCCGCGTTCTACCTGCTCCTCCACGACGACGTGGCGCTGGAGCGCGACGCGGTGCACCAGATGGTCGAGGAATCGTTCCGCTCGAACGCCGGCGTCGTCACGCCCAAGTTCGTCAATTGGGACGACCCCACCGTGCTGCTTCACGTCGGGATGAGCTGCGACAAGACGGGGGCGGTGGTCGACCGGATCCTCGAGGGCGAGGTCGACCACGGCCAGCACGACGCGGTGCGCGACGTGTTCGTCGCCCCCGGCGGGTGCATCCTCGTGCGCGCAGACCTCTTCCGCGAGCTCAAGGGTTTCGACCCCGGCATCGTGGCGATGGGCGAGGATCTCGATCTCTCGTGGCGGTGCCAGGTGGCCGGTTCCCGTGTGGTCGTCGCCCCCGACGCGCGGGTGCGCCACCGCGAAGTCGTCGCCGGCGGGCTGGTGCCGTTGTCGGTGGTCGGGGCGGCCCCGACGCGGGGCCGCCGTCCCGTCACCATGCAGGTGCTGCAGCGTCGCCACGAGCTGCGCGCCGTGCTCAAGTGCTACACCCGGATCCACCTGATCCGGGTCCTCCCCCAGGCCGCCCTGCTCGCGCTCGGCGAGGTCATCGTGGCGCTCCTGGCCCGCGACGGCGAGCGGGCGCGGGCGGTCGTCGGTGCCTGGACCTGGAACGCCCGGCGCCTGACGGAGATCTCACTGCTACGCGGGGAACTGGCCGAGCACCGCTTGTTCCCGGACTCCGAGGTACGGCGGCTCCAGCTGCGCGGCAGCGCGCGCCTGTCGCGGTACCTGAGCCGGCTCTCCCACCAGGGGATCGAGGCTGCCAACTCGGTGGCCGTCGCGCGCGGACGGACCGAGGAAGACGACGAGCGCGCCCAGGTGGCGGTCCTGACCGGCAGCGTGGGGTTGGCGTTCAGCGAGGACGCGGACTTTGACGACCTCGACGACCTCGGTCGCCGCGCCGGCCGCGACCGCTTCGGCCGGCGGGTGCGCCGCGCCCCGCTGAGCACCGGGCGCCAGCGCCTCGTCGCGCTACTGGTCGCACTGCTGGTGATCGTCCTGGGGACCCGCGAGCTGTTCTTCGGCTCGCTGCCGCTGGTGGGCCAGCTCGCGCCGCTGCCCTCGTGGTCGACGAACTGGCACCACTTCTTCTCGGGCTGGCAATCCGCCGGGGTGGGCACCACGGCACCGGCGTCACCCGCCTTCGGGATCTTCGGCGTCGCCGGCACGGTGTTCTTCGGGGCCATGGGCACGTTGCAGCGCTTCCTGTTGCTGGGCTGCATCCCCCTCGGGGCGTACGGCCTGTCGCGGTTCATGCGGCCGATCGTCTCGCCGCGGGCCCGGATCGTTGCCGTCATCTGTTATCTCGGCCTGCCGCTGCCGTACGGCTCCCTGGGGGCGGGTCGCTGGGACGGCCTCATCGCCTACGCGCTGTTCCCCTTCATCGCGCTGCGCCTGGCCGGCGCCGCAGGCGTCGAGCCCTATGCCGTCGAGCCGGGGACGCGGTGGCGGACCCGTCCGGCCGGACAGGTGGCGATCCTGGGCGCGCTCGTCGCGGCCGGCGCGTCGTTCGCACCCGCCTTGGCGCCTCTCGTGCTCGTCACCGCGCTCGCCTGGGTCGTCGGCTCGTACCTCGTCGGTTCCCGCGATGCGGGCTGGCGCCCGCTCGCCGTCGCGGCCGTGGCGGTCGGGATCGCCCTGGTGCTCTTGGCGCCGTGGGTCGTCGGGACGGCGCTGGCCGGCAAGGGCTCGGTCGCCATCTTCGGCCTGCCGATCTCGGGCGCGACGGCCCCCACCTGGGGTGAGCTCGTCCGCTTCGCGATCGGGCCGGTCGCCCGGTCGCCGCTGGTCTGGTTGCTGATCGCGGCGGCCGCACTCCCTCTCGCCATCGGACGCGGGATCCGGCTCGTCTGGGCGGCGCGGCTGTGGGTCATGGCCTGCGCGTCGTGGGGGTTCGCGTTGGTGGCGGTGCGCGGTGACATGGGGTCGTTCGCCCCCTCGGCCCCGGTCGTGCTCGCGCCGGCCGCATTGGCCGTCGCCGCCTGCCTCGGTCTCGGGATCTCCTCGTTCGAGAACGACCTCGCCGGGCGTGAGTTCGGCTGGCGCCAGGTCGTCGGCGGCGTCGCCCTCGTGTTCGGCGTCGTCGGCCTCCTCCCCGTGGTCGCCGGCGCGGTGAACGGCCGCTGGAACCTCCCCGCGCAGGGCGTCGAACAACCTTTGTCCTTCCTCGACCACGCCGCACCGACCGGGGGCGCACGGGTGCTGTGGCTCGGGGATCCCCGGGCTCTCCCTGTCGGCGGGTGGTCGATCGAGCCCGGGCTGGCGTATGCCCTGACGCCCGCGGATCTGCCGGACACCTCACAGGTGTTGACGCCCGCCGGCCCCGGGCCCGCGTCCCTCGTGTCGCACGCCGTGCAGCTGTCGACGACGGGCGGCACCGTGCACCTGGGGCGGCTCATCGCGTCCGAAGGTGTGCGCTATGTCGTCCTCGTGCAGGGCCTGGCGCCCTCAACGGTGGGTTCGCTCACGCCGTCCGTCAACGCCCCCCCGCCCCCGGGTCTCGAGGCCGATCTGCAGGCGCAGGCCGACCTGCACCTCGTGCCGGGCGACGTCGGCATTTCGGTGTTCCAGAACGACGAGGCGATGCCGGTGACGGGACAACGTGCCGCACCATTGCCCGTGGTGCGCGACTGGAGCTATCCGAGCGCGGCCGACGTGGTGGGGTGGCAACCCGTGCTGTCACCGCTGGCGGATTCGTCCGCGCACGGTCCCGTCAAGGCCGGCACCCTGTACGCCGGGTACGCGCCCGCCGGGAAGTTCTCCCTCACCGTGGACGGTCGGTCGGTCACGCAGCGCCCCGCGTTCGGATGGGCGGCGCAGTACGCCACCACCAAGGGGGCCGGCGCGCTCTCGTTGTCCCAGTTCCCCTTTGTGCCGCTCGCCGTCACGGTCGAGGTCGTGGCCTGGGTCGTCTTGATAGCCGCCCTGCTGGGACGGCGCCGCCGGCCGCCCCCGGCGCACCGGAGCGCGTCGTGAGCCCGGCACACGCCAGTCGTGCTGCGGTCCGTTCCGGCCCCGAGCACCGTTGGCCCGTGCTGATCGTCGTGGCCGCCGTCATCGTGGGCACCGCCGTCGGCCTCAGCGCCCAGGGGTCGCCGAGCCCGGCGTCGGCGCCGGCGACGCCCGCCGCACTGGTGAGCGCGCCGGACGCGGAGTCATCTGCCTGGTACTGCACCAGCCAGACGACGCCGTCGGGCCCCGCCTCCGGCTTCCTGG
>Ga0307474_10003789_pt1 | contig 10909 bp, 7 predicted proteins | sample atmos_gasesECM1C_2_FD_203312 | JGI IMG/M metagenome (GOLD analysis project Ga0307474, IMG submission 203312) | Hardwood forest soil microbial communities from Morgan-Monroe State Forest, Indiana, United States - atmos_gasesECM1C_05 | ecosystem: Environmental > Terrestrial > Soil > Temperate...
GATGACTAACGTGCCGGTTAGAAAATACCCTGCAGTCTTTTCCGGAAGGTGAGTGTAGTCCTGAACATAGGTGATGAAGTAGCTCCAGGTTCCCACCTGAGCTCCAATGTAGAAGAACTGTGCCAACACTCCCTGCACGAAATGCGGGTATCGGAGCAATTCCCGAAAGCTTCCCTGGGGCTGGTCCGAGTCGGAGTCGGGTTCTTCCGCAATCTTTGGAAATTTTGTTCTGACGATCAAAACCGCAAAGAAAAACACAATGCAACCGAGCACCACGTAGGGCCGGACCACCCGTAATGTTTCGTGCTGCAGATAAGCTTGATACGTCCCCGCTGTTTTTAGCGAGGCGATCTGTGCCGGTTGCAGTTCAATTCCAGAGAAAATGAAGACAGTCCCGGCCACAACTCCAGCGATGCAGCCTAAAGGATTGAAGGCCTGAGCGAAATTCAGGCGCTGCTCCGAAGTTCTGGGATCGCCCAACACCGTCATCAGCGGATTCGCGCCGGTCTCGAGAAAAGCCAAGCCTCCGGCGATGACGAATAAAGCGAATAGGAAAAAACCGTAGCGCTGGACCACAGCGGCCGGCCAAAAGAGCATCGCTCCCGCACCGAAGAGCAACAGTCCGCTTACCAACCCGGTTTTGTAACCGTAGCGGCGCATGACGAGCGCGGCCGGCAACGCAAATAGGAAATAGCCCAAATAAAATGCCGACTGCACCAGGCCAGCCTGAAAACGGTTCATCTCGAACGATTTCATGAAATGCTTGATGAGCACGTCGTTCAAGTTGCTGGGGATGCCCCAAAGCAGAAACAAGGTCGTCACCAGAGCGAAGGGCAGCTTGTTCCCTGGAGAAAATAAGCGAGGTTCGTTAGCCGATTGTTTTTCTCCAATCATGCAGAGCGGCTAACTCGAACGCTCGCGGCGAGCGCCTCGGTGATTCCGAGCTGCGAACGCCCCAAGTCCGTCAAATCCGCAACCGTGCCGCGCCCGGAGAAATCGACTTCAAAATCATCAGACGCAAAGTCCGGAGGCGTTTTTCCCGCGAGAAAGGTCTGCGCCTGTTGAGGCAAGTAGGCTGAATTTTTGGCGCAGCCCGGCGTCGAGGCGATGTACATCACGTTGCTGTAGCCCGACCCGCGATGTTCATTTTCAACCGCGTGCACCACGTCGGAATGCCAGAAAACGGTGTCGCCGGGCTCCATCAACGGAATCGAGGAAAGAGCTTCGATCAGCAAACTGTGAAACTGCGGATTCACCGAAAGCGCCCGGCCGGGCTGAGCTCCACAAAGATCATCTTCGGCCACGTCATCCTGCAAGGCGCGCAGCAAGACGTAGACCATCGATTCCGCGATTGGAATCAGCTGCAGCGTGCCGTCTCCTTTCCCTTGACGCGTCAGCGCAGTCCAACCTTGAAATGTCCGAAACATCGAGCACACCGCAGGGGAGGGAACTTCGCGCACCTCCGGACGGAACGCGGCGTCAAACGCGTCGTAGCGCTCAACGTTGCCGGAAAATACATGGCGATACACTTGCCGGAAATTTTCATCTAGCCAGCGTTCCACCGACCCGCCATCCACGTGCGGCGAAAGTCCCAAAGACGCGGAACCGGGTGGCCGCCGCCGGATACGATCGGCATACGCGGGCACTTCGTTCGGATTGAAATGCCGCCGTCCTTCACTTTCGGCTTTCCACAGATTGTTCATAAAGACCCGCACCCGTGTAAGCGATTCGGCTTGGCGAGCCTTCACCTGCGGGCGCGACCAGTAGATTCCGTAAATCTGCGGCTTGGCCGAGGCTAATGTTCCGAAGTACTTGTCTTCTGCGGCGTTCGCCAACTTAGCGTCGAGGCCATTTTCTTCGACATACGTGCTGATTTCGCCGTTCCAGGTTTTGGCCTGCGCTGAAGTGAACGTCTCGCGGATCACGCACGCGCCGCGTTTTTTGATTTTCGCGATCATTTCGGGCGCCACGCGGCCGGCTTCGATGTCCGAGTAATGCACGATGGGCACCACCTCTTGCCCCGACTCTCGTTCCTTGACGATCTCATCGACGCGCTGGCGCATCTCGGCCTGAACTTTCTGAAAAATTGCGGCGTGGTTTGGAAGCGCGGCCCGCAGGGATTTTTTGGTTTCGCGCACCATCTTCGGCAGGTCTTCGATTTCGAATTTCATGGCACTCAGCTCCTTACACGACGTGGTGTTGCGGCTCGGGCTCAACGCCAAAAACCGCGACGCCGAATCTACCAAAGACCAGAATTGGGAAGTGATGCAAAATGGCCAACTACTGATACAATCCGGCCAGCGCCCAGTAGAGGCCCACACCCGCAAATGAAACCGCAGTTCGAATCCGTCACCTTTCCAAAAGGCTGCTCCGTTCGCGTCTACCACCGGCGGGTCCCGGAAATTCCCTTTGAATGGCACCACCATCCCGAATACGAACTAACGCTCACGCTGAACAGTACCGGTTGGCGGTTCATCGGAGATCACATCGGCAAATACCGATCGCCGGATCTGGCACTGGTGCCTTCCGACATGCCTCACACCTGGGCTTCCACCGCCACACTTCGTCGGCAAGAACCCCACACCGCTATCGTGATTTGGTTTTCCGGCCAATGGGCCCAGCAAATGGCGAAGGTTTGTCCCGAATACGCAGCCATCCGCCGGCTGCTGCGTAACGGTTCAACCGGCCTCGAGTTTCCACCGGCCAGCGCCAAGTTGGTCGTGGATCGTCTCGATCAGATTCTCTCGGAGTCTCCGCAGTCCCGGCTTCACGCGACCCTCGACTTGCTCGTGACCCTCGCTGACGTGAAAGCGCTCAACCTCTCCAAAACGGAGATGACCGTTCCTCGCTCCGAAGATAGCGAGCCCGCGCAATTCACCCGCGTGCTCCAGCATATTCACGGCCAGTTCCAGGCCTCGATACGTATCGAAGGGCTTTGCGACGTCGGCAATATTTCTGCGAGATCTTTACACCGTCTTTTCGTGAAGCACACCGGTGATAGCGTCAGTGAATATCTTTGCAAACTTCGCATCGGCCACGCCTGCATGCGCCTGGCGGAGACCGATCTCCCGGTCAGCCTGATCGCCTATGAAGTTGGACTTTCGAATCTCGCCAACTTTAACCGGCAGTTCCGTCGTCTTCGGCAAATGACTCCAAGCGATTATCGTCGCTCCTTCAAGCAGCATGCGCTAACGCCGGAGAGGACGAGCGGTGCGGAACTGCAGACCCGGCCCAGGTCCCTGGAGCGGCTCCCCAAAGCAACTTCGTTCCAAAAACCTTCTTAGCCATTCGCCGTAACCGGATATGTGGGTCGAAGAGAGGCGTTGACGGGTAGGATTACAAGGCGGGGAAAAGTGTTACACCCCCAGGGCATAATTAGTCAGGGGGCTTGATTGAATGGCCGGGTTAGTCATAGATATCGTTCTGGCTTATATGTTCAGGAGTTTAGTTCGCACTTTTCACTTTGTGAAAAGCTTTCGGTGGAGCCGCGTCGACGGTATCACATCGGAATCGACAGTGCTGGACCCCTACTTGGGTTGTCCGTCGGTAAAGATACGTTATCGGATCTCGACCGATGCATCCCAACAGTGGTGGGACGAAGTTCCATTTTACTTAATCGGGTCAGCCAGAATTTATGCAAAAAAGCTCCGACCCAACATGGGAGTGACTATTCGTGTCAATCCGAACAACCCCAGAAAAACCTTTTATTTTCCTTACGATCAGGCACGGTCGTCGGCTGCCGCGAACACATGATTCGGGATCTCGGCTATCCGATTCGTAAAATGCCCTCGCCAACCACCGCCGCACGCGCGGATCGCGTCAGAATGTTCTCCGACATTTGACGACACCGAGGGTGCATCACTTTTCCCGCCCTGTAACCTATCCCCGTGTGGCTTTGACTCTCAGCCGGTGAAACTTTAGACTAATTCGCGGTGCGAACCTTTTCACGTGGCCCGGGATACCGGTACGACCTGAGCGGATATTTTCCGCCCGCGATCAAAACCATTTGTATTGCCTGCATCGCCGTTTTTACCCTGCAGGCAATCTCGCAGTTCGCCTTCGGGCAAGCCGGCACCCTCTGGTGGCTCAAGTGGTTTGGTTTGGCACCCTACGCCGTGACGCACGGCTGGATCTGGCAGCTCTTCACCTACATTTTTCTGCACGCCGGCATCCTGCATATTCTTTTCAACCTGCTATACCTCGCCATGTTTGGCGCGGACCTCGAACGCGCCTGGGGCTCGAAAAAGTTTTATACCTATTTCTTTTTGTGCGGAATCGGCGCGGGCGTCATCAATGTGGTGGTGAAGGAAATTATTTTTTACGCGGGCGGAAGAGGAGGACTGGAATCGCTCATTGCGCCCACCATCGGCGCTTCCGGCGCGATTTACGGCGTATTGCTAGCCGTCGCCATCGTGATGCCGCACCGGCAGGTGTACGTTTTTCCGCTACCCGTGACGATTTCGATGCGGATGCTGGTGATCGTACTCGGCGCCATCGAATTCTTCGGCACCATCGGCTCGACCGGTGACAACGTCAGCCACGTCTGCCATCTCGGCGGGATGCTGGTTGGCTACATTTATTTGCGCCGCGGATCATTCGGCTACAACCTGCGCAATTCCTACTCCGACTGGCAGCGCCGCCGCCTCAAGAAAAAATTCGAAGTCTACGTCCGCGACCAGCAGGACAAGCCCCCGTCCCGCCCCGACAACTGGCTGAACTGATCGCCGGCCGCCCCGCGCCGCGCCGCCGTCGTAGCAACCTCCACATGAAACGTGGAACGCAAACGCTGTCATCCCGCTTGCCCTGACGAAGGAAGGGAAGCGCAGCGAGGGATCTGCTTTTTGCGATCAGAAATGAAGGTCGAGAAAGATCGGACGTGACTGGAGGGGACGCTTCGGAGGGGCGGGGCTTCAGCCCCGCCGAAATAATGCATTATGTCGACTTTCCTTTTGCGCGTTTTCTGCGTAAGCCTTCGTAAACTTCAAGCACAGCGCTTCCGCCATCCGCCGTGGCACCACAATCGCCGGTTAGGTCGGCGCCAACCCTACGCCCCAATTCGAATCAATCGCATCAAATTCGTCGTGCCCTGTGTCGCCAAGGGCGTGCCCGCAATAATCCCGACAATGTCGCCCTTTTTTACCAGTTTTTCTTCCAACAGGCGCTTCTCCGCCGACGCCGCCAGCGTATCAATATCGTACGAGCGGTCAATGCTTCGCGGAAACACATTCCAGTACAGCGCCATCTTCCGCCGCGTTTCGCGCTCGGGCGAAAAGCCGATGATCGGCGTCCGCGGCCGGTATTTCGAAACCAGTGCCGCTGACCCTCCCGTCTCGGTAAAAACCGCGATGGCCTTTAACTGCAGCTCTTCGGCCGCATGGCAGATCGCTTCCGCAATTGCTTCGTTGATTTGCAAATCTCCCGAATGGACCGGCCGCGGCAGCGCGGTGACGCTCGCTTCTGCCTCCACGATAATCCGCGACATCATTTCCACCGATTCCAGCGGGTAAAGTCCCGAAGCCGTCTCGCCCGAAAGCATCAGCGCATCGGTACCGTCAAATACCGCGTTGGCCACGTCGGAAGCCTCCGCGCGCGTCGGTCGCGGATTTTTTTGCATCGAATCCAGCATTTGCGTCGCGGTGATCACGGGCTTCAGCGCGTCGCGTGCCTTCAGAATGATTTGCTTCTGCACCACCGGCACTCTCTCCGGATTCATCTCCACGCCTAAATCGCCGCGCGCCACCATCACCCCGTCCGCAATCGCCAGAATTTCGTCCAGGTTATCGATCGCTTCGGGTTTTTCCAGCTTGGCGATTACCGGCGTATTCTTTCCCTGCCGCGCGATGGCCGCTTTCGCCGCCTTAATATCATTCGCGGTGCGCACGAAACTCAGCGCCACGTAGTTCGCGCCAATCGCCAACGCGTGCACCAGATCCTTCCGGTCTTTTGTCGTCAGCGACGGAATCTTCAGTTTCGCGCCCGGCAAATTGATGCCCTTGTTTTCGCCGAGATCTCCGCCGTTTTCGATCTGGGTAATCACTTCGTTCGACGAAGTCGAAAGCACCCGCAGCGCAATGTCGCCGTCGCTCAGCAAAATGCGGTCGCCCTTGCGCACCGACGCCGGCAGGGCCGCGAACGTGGTGCTCACGCCCGCTTCGTTGCCCACCATGAGCTTGGTGGTGATGGTGAAACGTTTGCCGAAAAACAGCCGCACGGGTTTGCCCATTTCCAGCTTGCCGGTGCGGATCTTTGGCCCCTGCAGATCGGCCAGCACCGCGATCGGCCGTTCGCGCCGCGCCGACGCCTTGCGCAAATCCTTCACCATCCGCGCGCGGTCTTCGTGCGTGCCGTGGGAATAATTCAGGCGGGCCACGTCCATTCCCGCATGAATCAGTTTGTCGATCATTTCTTTCGAGGAACTAGCCGGGCCCAGCGTGCAGACAATTTTAGCTTTTCGAGTATTATTCACGATTATTTGGCCACCGAGAAATCGTTCACGATTGCGGATAGAAATTCAATTCCCTTCTGAAAAGATGCCACTGGTATTCGCTCATCTTCGCCGTGCATCCGCCACTCGTCTTCGGTGGTCAGCGGAAACGGAAGCAACCCATAAGCCACCACGCTGCGCAGGCGCAGCCGCGCTGAATCCGTCGCGAAGGTATCCATCCCAGGGAAAGCCACCGCTCCCGGAAAGACCTGTGGGGTAACCCGGTTGATCGAGGTCATCAGCTCCGATTCCACCGGCGCCGACGGCGCAGTTTCCTGGTCGCTCACCTGCATTTCCAGCTTCACCTGCGGGTCGTTGATCAGCTTGCGTAACTTCCCCAGCAGCGGCTCGATCTGATTTCCCGGCAGCAGCCGGATATTCATTGCTCCGCGCGCCTCTGGCGGGATCACATTCACCCGGATCCCTGCTTGCAGCATGGTCGGGGAAATCGTGTCGCGCATCATCGCGTTCCAGAACGGATTCGTGTTCGAAAGATACCGCGCCGCATGTTCGCCCCGGTCCGCCGTGTCCAGCGACTTCATCCACTTCGCGGTTTCCGGGTCCTCCACCTGCGCCAACCCCTCGAAATACGCCCGCGACACGGTGTTGAACTGCACCGGAGCCTCGTAGGTGCCAATCTTGGCCACCGCCGCCGCGAGATGCACCACCGCATTTTCCTTAATGGGTAAAGACGCGTGGCCGGAAGGTCCCGTTGCGATAATATCCACATTGGCCGGAACTTTTTCGCTGGCCGCGACCGCCACAAACTGCACTTTACCGTCCTTCAATTCCACGTGGCCGCCTTCATTCAGCGAAAACCCGCAGGCGATCTTGTCCCAGTGTTTTTCCACCGCGAATTTCATGCCGGTTTCGCCGCCGGCTTCCTCGTCACCTTCGGCCAGAAAAATCAGGTCCCGCGTCAACCTCATCCCCGATCGCTTCATCGCGATGAACACCGCCAGATTCGCGATGGTCATGCTCTTGTCGTCGATCGCCCCGCGCCCGTAGATGTATCCATCCCGCAGCTCGGCGCCAAAGGGATCGACCGTCCATTTCGCCTTGTTCACTCCCACCACGTCCAGATGGCCCATCAGCAGCAGCGCCCGCGCCGGATCCGGAACCGCGGTGGCCGCCAATCGCGCCACAATAATTCCGCGGCCCGGCGTGCTCTCGAAAATTTCGAACTGAATCCCGTTCTTTTGCAGAATCTCGCCCAGATATTTTGCGGCCACCAGCTCGTTGCCCGGAGGATTGGTGGTGTCGATGCGCAGGAATCCCTGCAGCCAGCCGATCGCTTCCACTTCGATCTGCGAAAGAGTGGAATTTACCGGCGCTGAATTCTGTGGCTGTGCGCCGGGTCCGTACGGCGGTACAGTCGAGGATTGCGCGCCAACCGGCGCGGCGTAAATCAATACCATCGTGAGCATAACGGCATACACAACGAGCAGGGCTGGTGTGCGCGGGCGCGCCATTCTTGGTTTCCCCCAGGGTGTAAAATTCAGTCGCCGACTACGTGACGAAAGATACTATCATGTGTGCGAATCGCGCCCGGCGGCCGTGGAATGCTCAGTTTCTCAAGTACAATCGTCCGCACCCATGCGGGCCGGCGGCGAAAACGCCCGTCCATCCTGAATGGGGTTTCCTGGCATCCAAGTGAAAACCGAAGAAAGTAGAAGGAGCTGGCAGTTGAAGACCAAGATATCGACTCGCGTCCTTTTGTTCGTGGCCCTGATTGCGCTTTTGGGCGTTCCGGCTAGCGTGCTCACCGCGCGCGGCCGCCAGCCGGAGCAGCAGGAAGGTCCCACTAAACCTGCGCCCGCGCAGCAACCCGGCGCCGCGCCCAAGGAGCCCACCGGACAACAGCAACCGGCCAGCGCCGGCCAACCGGCGTCGCAGGCTCCCCAGGTCGCCATCGCCGTACAATCCAACGTGGTCAATATCGACGCCGTGGTTACCGACAGCGACGGCAATCTGATCACCGGTCTGAAAAAACAGAATTTCCGTGTCCTCGACGATAATCAGCCCCAGCAAATCACCAACTTCGCCCCCAGCGAAGCCCCCATCACCATCTGCATGTTGATGGAATTCAGCGGCCGCATGGGCGGTTATTTCGGCTATCGCGGGAAAAACTGGGCGTATAGCTTCTTGGGCCACATGAACCAAAAAGATTGGGTCGCCTTCAAGACTTTCGATCTCCGCACCAATGTTCTGGTCGATTTCACCCAAGACAAAAACCAAATCGGCCAGGCCATCGCCGGACTATACTGGCCCGACTTTAAAGAAGCGATCCTGTTCGATGCCGTGCTTGAAACTCTCGACCAGCTTCGCGACGTAAAAGGCAAAAAAGCGATTCTAATCATCGCCTCCGGATATGACACGTTCAGCAAACACACCCTGGATCAAACCTTCAAACACCTGAAAGAAACCGACACCACCATTTTCTGCGTTGGTATGGGCGAATTGCTCGACGCCCTGGGCATTCACGAGAAGAGCATGGTCGGGCCCGAATTCGCCCAGGTCAACTATCTGCAGGCTAAGAACCAACTCAATACTTTCGCGGAGATGACCGGCGGATACGCCTGGTTCCCGCGCTTCGAAGGCGAGATGAACGAAATTTTCAATTCCGTCGCGGCCTTCCTGCGCAATCAATACACCATCGGCTTTACTCCATCGACCGGCGCTGACGGCAAATACCACAAACTGAAAGTCGAAGCGGTGGATGACGATGGGAATCTTTTCACCACCCTCGACAAGAAAAATCACAAGAAGAAAGTAACCGTGTTTGCGCGCCAAGGGTATACGTCACCCAAGCCCGCCAGCGGAAACTAATCGCGAGGTTTTTTTGCAGGGAACGTTTTGATTATTTCTTGAGCACGCGCAGGTCGGTCCCGGACATTTCGGCCGGTTCCGGCACTCCCAGCGCGCCCAGCAGCGTGGGCGAAATATCCCGCAAGGACCCGCCGGGACGCAGCTGCTTGGTTCCATCCTCGCTCAGCAAAATAAATGGCACCGGATTGGTGGTGTGGTAGGTATGCGGCCCGCCGGTTACCGGATCGATCATGGTTTCCGCGTTGCCGTGATCTGCGGTGATGATCCAGGCTCCGCCCCGCGGCCGCAGCGCTTGAAAAATTCTGCCCAGTCCTTCATCCACGGCTTCCACCGCTTTGATGGTCGCTTCCAGCTTTCCGGAATGGGCCACCATATCCGCATTCGCGTAATTCATGATGATCGCGTCGAAATCCCCGCGCTCGATGGCGTGAATCGCCGCGTCGGTGACACCGGACGCGGACATTTCCGGTTTCAGATCGTAGGTCGGAACTTTCGGCGAAGGAACCAGCGCGCGTTCCTCGCCATAGAACGGTTTCTCCACGCCGCCGTTAAAAAAATAAGTCACATGGGCGTACTTCTCGGTTTCCGCGATGCGCATGTTCTTGAATTGCTGCTCGGCAAAAACATTCGCCAGAATGTGCTCCAGTTTTTCCGGTGCGATCAAATAGCGCAGCCACGGCCAGGCCTTGTCATACTGGGTCATGGCCACGAACGCCAGATTCTTCGGCCGGTCCGCATCTTCGATTTCCTTGAACCCCGGCTCGAGTAGCGCCCGGGTCATCTCCCGCGCCCGGTCCGCCCGAAAATTGAAAAATATCACCGCATCATCGTCGCGAATCACTCCGCGCGGCGCCGACGGCTTGCCCGGCTCGTCCTTGGTCACGATCACCGCCGGCAACACAAATTCGTCGGTCACGCCCTTCTCATAGCTCGCCTGCATCACCGCGATCGGGTCCGTGCTGCGGATGTCCGCGGCCCCGTGGACCACCGCCTGATACGCTATGCCCACGCGTTCCCAGCGGTTGTCGCGGTCCATCGCGTAATACCGCCCGGTGACCGTAGCGATCTCGCCCACTCCGTATTCCCGCATTTTCTGCTGCAACGCGCGCAGAAAATCGATCCCGCTTTCCGGTGGCGTATCGCGTCCGTCCATGAAGCAATGCACGAAAACGCGCTCGACTTTGTTTTCGCGCGCCATCCGCAATAGCGCGTAAAGATGATCGGTATGCGAATGGACTCCGCCGTCGCTGACTAGTCCCAGCAAGTGCAGCTGATGGGTGCGCGCCCGCTCCATGGTGGAAACGAGCAACGGTTGCCGCGCAAATTCGCCCGACGAGATCAGCGCTTCGATCCGCGTCGTATCCATCTGGACGATGCGCCCCGCGCCGATATTCAAATGGCCCACTTCGCTGTTGCCCATCTGTCCCGGCGGCAATCCCACCGCTGGCCCCGAAGTCTGGATCAAAGTGTTGGGAAATTCGCGCAGCAAGCGGTCGTAGTTCGGCTTCCGCGCCAGCGCGATCGCATTCCCGGCCGTCTCCGGCCGATAGCCCCACCCGTCCAGCACTGTCAGCACAATCGGTTTCGGTCTCACTA
>Ga0307474_10003790_pt1 | contig 10909 bp, 15 predicted proteins | sample atmos_gasesECM1C_2_FD_203312 | JGI IMG/M metagenome (GOLD analysis project Ga0307474, IMG submission 203312) | Hardwood forest soil microbial communities from Morgan-Monroe State Forest, Indiana, United States - atmos_gasesECM1C_05 | ecosystem: Environmental > Terrestrial > Soil > Temperate...
TCGATGAGCGAGAAGAGCGGCGCGGTGACCGAAGGCACCACGAGCCTCTCCCCACGGAAGACGATCTGCGGGCGGGAGATCACGTCGATCGCTCCCGTGCAGACGCCGATGCCCGACTGGAAGAAGCCCAGCGGGTACTCGCGGATGTCGCGCAGCGGCCTCTCGACCACTGCCGGCGCTCCACCGTAGGCCACGCCGCCACCGGGGTAGCCGGCGAAGACGACGGGCGGACCGCCCGGACCGAACCGCTGCGGCAGGTACGGGTAGTACGAGTGCGGCGGGTGGTGCGGATGCATGTGCGGGGGGGCGGGCGGCGGCGCAGCCATGTGCGGCGGCGGTGCCGGGGGCGGGGGTGCCGCCTGACCGGTCGCGTAGCCGTACGGGACCATCGTGCCGCTCACCATGTCGCGGGGGTCCACCGGTCGACGACCGACGATCTCCGCGTAGCCAGTTGCGTATTGGGGGTACATGTGACTCCGAACAGCGTCGACGCGCGCTTCAAGGGCTACGCTGTCGACATGGCTGAGCGCGGATTCAAAGCCCGCAAGACTCAGTGGGTCATGGCGTCAACCGCCAAACCCTGAGGTAGGCCGAACCATTCGGCCCGCCTCAGAACTCGTGTCGTTGCTGGATCAGCCGTAGGCAGGCATGCCCGCCATGTCGACGGCGTAGCGCTGCCCGGGAGCCGGGAGAGCGCCCGCGCCGTACTGGCCGGCCGTGCCGTGCCGCGCCGGCTTCGAGCGATGCTTGCGGCCCATGTCACGGCCCCACTGGCCGATCCAGACCGAGAACGCGCCCGTGCCGAGGTTGTGGAGGTCGCCCGTCCACTTGCCCGCGTAGCCCGCCCATGCGAGCCCGTGGAGCAGGCCGGCCGCCACGAGGGATGCCGGCGCGAGGTTGAAGAGCTTCCACTCCGTCCCGTCGTCGGAGTAGGCCGCATCCGCGTAGCTGAACGCGAACGAGCCCACCGAGACGGCTGCGAGGGCACGAGCTTCCTTCTCGCGCGCCTTCGCCTTCGCCTTGACCTTGTCGATGTACCTGTCGCGGGCTGCGACTCCGCCAGCCAGGTCCGCCACCGTCTCGTCCGTCAGATACGCCATCTCAGGCCTCCAGGAGGTTTCTCCGCATTGGCTGCGAAGCTTCGACGGTGAGGATGCAGCCAAGTGGCTATCCAAGTCAAACATCTTCGGAATCTAAGTACTACACGTGTGCAGTCCGCACGGTGGAGTGACGTGCGGAATGCCGTTGCGATAACACGGTGGACCGGTGTAGTGTCCGTCCCGTGAGCAAACCAAGTGTGTCCAAGTCGCAAACGCAAGACTCTGTCGCACGCGTCGTACGACGCGATGTGAACATCACCAGCGTCCAGGACGAAGCGCTCCGACGCGAAGCCAAGGCGCGCGGCATCGGTCGCAACGAGATGCTGCGTCGCGTGCTCGACGAGTGGCTCGTGCAGGTGCAAAAGCGGACAGGATCATGAGCGTCGATCTCTCTGCCGTCCGCTTGCTCATCGCGACTCCCGCGTACAACGGAGTGTCGAACAACTACTTCCATTCGACGCACGCACTCCGGACGGTGCTCAACAAGCTGGGCATCGTCGGTCAGTTCTTCAACGCCCCGTCGATGCCCGTCGACGCCGCGCGAGACCTCATCGGCAACGCCTTCCTCGCGAAGTCGACGAGCAGCGAACCGTTCACGCACCTGCTGATGTGCGACAGCGACATCGGCTTCCCCGCGAGCGCCGTGCTTCGCATGATCGAGCGCGACGTCGACTTCGTCGCCGCGGCACCTCCGCTGCGGCGATACGACTGGAAGAGCGCCGAGAAGGCTCTTGCCCAGCCGCGCACCGACGTCAGCCGAAGCGTCGAGCAGCTCGCCGGCATGTACGCCGTGAAGCTCCTCGACAACAAGCTCCAGGTGGACAACCGCGGCTTCGCGCGCATCGAGCAGGTGGGCGGCGCCTTCATGCTCCTGCGCCCGCACGTGTTCGAAACCATCCGCGACGCCCATCCGGAGCTTCGCCACAAGCAGGGCGTCATGTTCTTCCAGCCCGCCGTCATCGACGGCGAACGCAAGGGGGAGGACATCGCGTTCTGCCAGCGGTGGCGCAGGACCGGCGGCGACATCTGGCTGCTCGTCGACGTGCAGCTCTCGCACGAAGGCCCTCACACCTTCGAGGGCAGCTACGGCGACCTCACCACGCTCCCCAACGCGTGACCGTCGCTTGACGCGCTGAGGGTGAGGTGTAGCTTCGGGGTGAACCACACGGAGGCGATGGGCTCATGGCCGACAAGCGCTACAACGTCTCGATCGAGTCAGCCCTCGACGCCGACATCGAACACATGGCGACCACGCTCGGCATCTCGAAGGCCGACGTCATGCATCGCGCGCTGATGCTCCTCAAGCAGGCCATCGAGGCCGACGAAGTGAAGCTCACGAAGAACGGGGAAGACCAGGTCGTCCTCGTCAAGTAGTCTCTCCGGGAGGAGCGGCTCCCATCCCACCCTGCCGTTCGAAGGAAGAAGCGCATGGCTGCACCGCTCGACCTGCGAGGAACGAAGACGAAAGACCTCACGATCGGCGCCGTCGCCGACACCCCGCCATGGACGCCGCTCTGGGCGAAGGTCGCAAGGCCCTTCGCCTATTTCGTCATGGTCCTCGTCGCCGCCGTCGTCGTCATGCCGTTCATCGCCCTCTTCGTTCACGCCGTCCGGACCCAGCAAGACAGCGTCCGGGATGTCGTCAACGGCCAGATCATCGACTGGGCCAAGACGGTGCTCGCCCCCGTCGTGGGCTTCGGCTCCGCCGTCATCGGCTACTACTTCGGGCGCGGCGGCACCTCCGAGACGCCGCCGGACAACAGCAATACGCAAGGACCGCAATGATTTCGGCGATGTAGTGGCACCACCACGGTCAGCCGGCCCTGACTGCGCCCACGTGTTGCACACGACCACGTAAATGCTAATTTTCACGCGTGGATCCGTACTTCTGGCTCGATCCAGAGCCCCTCGACCCTGCGCAGCGTGCCCGAGAGAAACAGGCCTCTCGCGATGAAGACGACCGCGCGCTCGCTCTGGGGCTCAAGAGCCAGGACCAGCTCGCTCACGAGAACGGGGCCTTCGCATTCCCACGCGAGCGCGTTCGCATCGTCAGCTTCAAGTGACTGAGCTGCTCTCCTACAGAGACACCGAACTTCTCCTGCTCAAGCTCGGCGAAACAGCCGAACGCGTGCTCCTTGTTGGGGGTCAAGCCGTCAACTTCTGGGCCGGCTACTTCGCAACCGAAGCGCCAGAGCTGGAACGCGACCGCCCATTCACGAGCAAAGACATCGACCTTCTGATGCCACGGCGTGAAGTGCGTGACGTCGCCGAACGGTTGCATGGCACCGCCAAAATCGCCGGCTTTGACGACGTCACTCCCAGCCTAGCGACCGTCGTCTACGTCGACGATCACGGCGACCGCAGAGTCCTCGACGTCATGAACACCGTCCTCGGGATGAAGACGGGCGAAATCGAGCGCACAAGTCTGGCTGTCGACTACACGACGTCCACAGGGACAGCGCTTCGTTTCCGAGTCATGCATCCCGTGCTCGTGATGGAGAGCCGCGCATACAACGTGGTCCGACTGCCAGATCAGTACAACACCGATCGCGGTCGACGTCAGGCCGATGCGTCGGTCATCTGCGCCCACGCGTACCTCTTCGAGCTTGCCCACAAAGGCACCGCGGCGGCCGCCAAGCTTACGCGCCACTGGAATGAACGCATCTTCCGCTTCCGTACGAAGAACGACGTAGGAAGATCGCTCGCGGACACCTACAAGATCGACGTCTTCTCGGCTGTCCTGCTCGACTCTCGACTCGGAGAAAAATTCGTCACGGTCCGGTACCCTCAGATGGTCTCCGCGGTCAGCCGACTTCGTCCATCCGATCCGCAAAAGCCGCAGAAGTGACCAGCGCGGCCACGCAAAACGGCCCGCACACAGTTCTGTTGCCACAAGTGCTGAACTTCGCGCTACACTGACCGCCATCCATGGTGGCGGCGAGTCCTGCTACGACCATCTCTCTGCTCCCTCAACTGAGAGAGCGCGCGTTCCGGCAAGCCATCAGCTCCTTCGACGAAGCCGATCTGGCGACGACCGCGGGCCACGAACGCATCGTGCACGACGTCGCAGTCGCCTACGCCGACTTCGAGCGACGCATGCTGCCACCCTCCGCTCGACGGATGGACCTGCACCGCATCAAGGCCATCATCCGTGTCGCCCTGCGCGACATCGTCGCCGCCTGCGCGTGAACGTGCCCCCCATTCGCGTCAGCGTCCTCTGCCCGACGTACGGTCGCCCGGAACGGCACGAGCAACTCCATCGCGTCTTCGCCGACCAGACCTGGCCCGACAAGGACCTCTGGCTCCTCGACGACTCGCCCGAGCCCTCGCCGTTCTTCCGGCAGCTGCAAGACCGACGCGTGCACTACCTGCACTCGGCCGGGCGCATGCCCATCGGCGCGAAAAGAAACTGGCTGCTCGCCTGCTCCCGCGGCGACGTCATCGCCCACTTCGATGACGACGACTGGTACGCCCCTGACTTCCTCACCACCATGGTCACCGCCCTTCAGGAGCAGAAGCTCGACTTCGTCAAGCTCTCCGTCTGGAACGCGCTGGCCGAGCACGACGGCTCGTTCTGGCAGGTCGACACCCAGAACCTCGTCGCCAAACACTTCGTCGTCTCGTCAGACAAGCCGCCGGAAGCGGCCACGATCTCCGACACCGACATGGCCATGCTTCCCCAGGAGGTCCACGACGGAAACCTCTGGGGCTACGGCTTCAGCTACGTCTACCGCCGCGCGGTGGGCGAGCGCTTCGCCTTCCTGGGCGTCGATTTCGGAGAGGACTTCGAGTTCGTCAAGCGCGTGCGGTCAGCCTTTCGCATCGGACACCTGCCGGACCATCCGGACAAGGTCGTGCACACGATGCACGCCAAGAACACCGCGACTCGCATCTTTCCACAGACGCGACTCGACGCCAGCCGTATCCCCGAGCCACTTCGAAGCGAATCGCGCTGAGGCTCTGAGGCGAGCGCCTGCGGCGCGCGTAGGCTACGCTTTCCACTGCGATGGCAGCCAATGAGATGGTCCAGAGTCGTGCGTCGACGTCGCCGTATCGCGTGAAGGACGGCGTCTACCATCACCATGATCCGCCTGCGCAGACCGTGTCTCGGGTGGAGTGGGTTCGCCTCTCCTCCGCCGAGTACGTGATGGGGTACCTCCACTGCCGCAGCGGCGGCTGCGGGTACTGCAACTCGACACCAACCCGCGTGCTCATCACCCCGCCACCCGCGGCTCGATCCGTCACCGCCATCGTGAGAGTCGCCTCCCGTGGGCAAGACACTCCGTAGGGCGATCACGCGCCGCCTTGCGAGACCGACTCCCGCAAACGAGTCGATCCTCGAAAGCTACCGACTCCCGAGCGGTGAGCTGGCGCGACGCTACTGGGCGCTCCCGGGCAAGATCCTCGTCGGCGGCAGAATCATGAGCGTGAAGGACGCCGCCCATCTCCGCTCGACGTACGGTGTCACGCACACCCTCTCCGCAGAGAGCGAGCAGGATGACGAAACCGTCTGGCTCGATCCGACCACGCGTGCACGCTTCCCATTCCCGGACGACGCACGCCCCATCCCGCTCGACCTCTGTCGTGGCGCACTCGCGTATGCCAGAACGGTGCTCCTGCTACCAGACTCGGTCCTCTACGCTCACTGCCGACTCGGCGGCTCGCGTGGACCATCCTGGGGCTACCTCTCGCTGCGCGTCCTCGGACGCACTCCAGAGCAAGCGCTCGCGCAGTGCGGGCGCCGCCGTGTCCACTCCACCGATTTGCACCCGGCCTACGTGCAGAGCATCGAGGCCGCGCTGAAAGACGCCTTGCCGCCAACCTAGCGCCATGGTGGACTCAGCCCCATGGGAAAAACGCTGCAGACGCCCAGGCGGCGCGGCTTCAGTAACGTCGGACCAACGTCCGTCGTCGAGGCGCCGGAGGTGCGAACGCCTCGACTGGACACCGCTTCGCCGGCCGCAGAACCTCCGCCGCCGCCCCCTACCGGTGTTCCGGGCGTGACTGCCGACCGCGAGCTGCCCGAACTCCCCTCCGTCAGCGTCATCTGCCCGACCTACAACCGCCCGGGCATGCACGAGAAGCTCTACAGCGTCTTCCACGCGCAGGACTATCCGAAGAAAGAACTCTGGGTCCTCGACGACACGCATGCTCCGTCCGCCTTCTTCGGCAAGTGCTCGGACCCCGAGGTCCACTACGTGCACAACCGCCAGAAGCGGACCATCGGTGCCAAGCGCAACCAGCTCATCGCCATGTCGACCGGCCCGCTCATCGCGCACTTCGACGACGACGACTGGTACGCGCCGAACTACCTGTCCTCCATGATCGAAGCCCTCATCCTCCACGATGCGGACTTCGCGAAGCTCGCCATGTGGCGCGAGTACCGACAGCACGACGGGCACCGCCGCCTCTTCGACGCACGCCGCCAGAAGCACGCAAACATGTGGGGCTGGGGCTTCTCCTACGTCTACCGCCGGTACGTCGCTACCCACGTCCGCTTCCCCAACCTCAACACGGGCGAAGACTACGCCTTCGTGCAAGCGATCCACGCCGCCAAGATCCTGAAGACCCACCAGGTCGAGGGCGGCGCCGAGTGGATCGAGCACCTGCTGCACGGACGCAACGTCTCACGCAAGGAGTAGCCAGCACCACATGGGCAAGACGCTGCGTGGACCCATCCGGCGCGATGTCGGACCGTCGGCGCTACCCAGGGCCGGCGCGGGTGTCGTGACAGGCGCGACGCGCACGCTCGGCTCGCCCGTCTCCGTGTCGGTCATCTGTCCCACACGCAACAGGCACGAGAGGCACCCGGGCCTGTACGACGTCTTCCAGCACCAAGACCACCCGAGCGCCGATCTCTGGATCCTCGACGACTCCGCCGCGCCTTCCTCGTACCTGCAGTACATCAGCCGCCGCGACACGCGCGTACACTACGTCCACGCGACCTCGCCCATGACGATCGGCGCGGCACGCAATGAGATGCTTCGGCGGTGCGCCGGATCCGTCGTCGCCCACTTCGACGACGACGACTGGTACGCGCCGGACTATCTCTCCTCCATGGTCCGCCATCTCGTCCAGACCGACGCAGATCTCGTCAAGCTCGCCGCGTGGACGGACCGGAACGACGCGGATGGAAAACGCTACCTCTACAACGGCCACACGCGAGGCGACAACGACCTATGGGGCTGGGGATTCTCCTACGTCTACCGCCGACACGTTGCCACGCGCGTGTCCTTCCCTGAGAACCGCGTGAAGGGTGGAGGACTCGCATGTGAGGACTATCCCTTCGTGCTGGCGCTCCGCGCCGCTGGCCTGAGAACCGCCCTGGTCGAAGGGCGCGCAGCCATCGCCGAGCACGTCTGGCACGGGGCCAACAACACGGGACGGAGCGCACATGGATAGCGACTGCACGGGCTAGCCACTGGAATCATGAACGTCGGCGCCCTCCGCACCCTGCTTGCCCGCTACCCCGACGACGCTCACGTCGGCGTGCACGTCATCGACCACAAGGACGGCCATCGATTCATCTCGGTCCACCGCGTCGACATGACCGAGCCGAACGAGGACGTGAACGTGCGCGTGGTGTGGATCTCGGCGGCCAAGGAAGACGACTCCTGAGCCGACGTCGAGAGCTACCGCGAACGACGACGCTTGCCTCGGCGCGACGACCTCGATGACCGCCGATCGCCGGCTCGCGAACGGCGACCCGCCGATCCGGCTGGCGGCTCGGTGTGCTGATAGTACGGCACGTACCCGGGGATGTTGATGCCGGCCAGCTTGCACGTCTTCCGATCGCAGTGGTCGTGTCCGAAGCACTCGCATCGCCGCTCACGATGCTTGAGCGTCGCGTTGTGCTTTCGCGCCGCGTGCTCCTGAGAGCCGCTGTGGCCACACCCCCAGCTGTACCTGCGACTGCAGACGTCGCAGAAACCTGTCCCGCTGCCACCCGGCTTGTCACTCATGGTGGTCCAAGTGGACCACATGCCGCCGCACCGGTCGAGCCCGAACCAGATCCAAATCACCGCTCGACGCGCAGACAGTTTCCCCACTGCGAGCCTTCTCGACGCTACACTCGTGCCACCGTGACGAGACGCGCGCGAGCCAGATTCGGGCAGCTTACGACGCCACTGCCGGCATCGTTTCCGAAGACCGAGATCGGCCTCATGACCGCGCAGGAGTTCCTGCAGCTGCGAAACCCGCAGGGCAAGAGACACTCCGACGAGGCCTACGACTTCAACCTCTTCGAGTTGAACCGCGACTACCCGCACCGGATCGGAACCGTTGGCTACGGCAACGACCAGGTGGTCGTCGAGAAAGCGAGCGGCGGATACCGCCTTCTCGACAGCGATGGCAAGGTCGTCGCCGTCATCCACAAGGGCGTCGCCTACTACGACAAGCCGCAGTGGAAGCGTCGCATCCCTCTGACCGTGCCCGCGCGCGATGGCTCGATCGACCTCGGAATCGTCGACTTCAAGCAGGTCAAGTACCTCTCGGAGGTCGCCCCGCTCATCAGCCCCATCGCCGAGAAAAACGCGCTTCACTACCCGATCGTGCTCCAGCACACGATCGTCGATCGCGAGCCCATGACGGTGCGCGCCGAGAAACAGCCCAAGCGGGACGCGGGCATCACGCTCGCGATCTTCAACTCCGACGGGCTCGTCGTCGCGCGGGCGTCCAACGAGTGGGGCGCGACGCTCCTCTCTGTGGCCACCGAGTACCGCGGCAAGGGCCTGGGCAAGATCCTGGGACAGTACTGGTACGACTTCAACCCGTCGTTCGAGTCAGGCGGCTTCACACCCGCTGGGGAACGCAACGCTCTCGCCATGTGGCGTGCCCGCGTCCAGGAGTTCGTGGCCCGCGGCTGGTACTCCGACCTCGTTCGGCAAGGACGGCTGATGCATCACCGGGTCAAGGAGATCCTCGCCGGCAGTACTCCCAAACCAGAGCCGCGACCAAAGGTCGTAGCGCCCAATGCGATCAAACCCACGGGCGACGTCCTCGTGTACTCCGACGGGATCACCTTCGTCGTATACGACCGCGCGTTTCTCACGGAGCCCGACGACAAGTTCATCCACGGCTTCGGGTTCTTCCGCGACGCGCCGCGCGTAGGCACGTTCATCTACAGGATCGAGTACGACCGCCCGTTCGCGAGCCTCGTGACGAGGGTCGCTCTCCAGATCGCACGAGACAACGGTGAAACCCTGTACGACGGCGAGGGGTACCACGACATGCTGGAACTCGACGACATTCCGGGTGTCGTCAAGCAGGGCGACCACATCAAGATCACCAAGGACCTCGTTCCCGTGAAGACGCTCGCTCAGAAGGAGAGGCGCCTCCGAAAGGCCACGGATCCATACGACGAGAAAGTGGGCTCCCTCCTGGAGCTGGCCGAGAGCAAGTGGGACTGAAGCGCCCGTGCGAGTCCGACGCCGTCCCCCAAGTCAGCTGGACTTCCAGTTGGCCGGCAGACCGCATGCACGGAGTACCGCCTTCACGTAGCGCTCGCCGACACTGATGCTCCCAAGCTCTGCGTGGCTGACCATCGTCTGGCTCTTGCCCATGCGCTTAGCAAGCTCCGCCTGCGTCATGCCGACGGCCTCGCGCGCCTGCCGAAGCGTAGCCCCCAAGGACGTGCGACCAAATGCGATCGCGTCAACGGCCACGGTGCGGCCGATGACCTTGGGCCGCACCCTTCGGTAGTCACCATGTGCACGACTGTTCATTGCGGATCTCCTTCGTACGCATCACGCCGGTTGTCGATCTTGACGATGAGGACTTGGTTCTCGAACTTCTTTGCGCCCTTCCTGGCGCTGGTCTTGGCCTCAACCTTTTGTATCTTGAAGATCACCCGCCAATCGCCGGTCCGCTTCCTGGCATGTCCAGCCCAATCGTAACGTAGCCACTTGACACCCGAAACGTTCGGCCACGCCCTGAGCTGCTCGAACACATCCAACACGCGAGCCATCATTGGTGGACTGAGCCGCTGGTACTCCTCCTGCGCCTGCGCCGTGATCAAAACGACGGTCACGGGCGTGATAGTAGCTACTATGTGGGTCCTGTCAACTCAATCCGCCTGCAAGGCGCGGGACGGGCGAACACGCTCCCTTAGCGGTAGACGTACTGGCTGAAGTCTTCCGCCTGAGCGCCTCGCGCAGGCATCGCCAGGTATGGCACGCAGACGAAGCTGCGCCGCTCCGGCTGCACCCTCCTCATCAGGTGCTCCCCGTACCAGCTGCGCATCGAGGCGAGGTCCGACCGCATCCGCGGCTCGATGCTCGTGTTGATCATGTAGGCGTGCGAACCGCCGACACGCCCGGCACGCGCCAGACGGTCATCGAAGCCGTGCAGGTAATTGCCCCACTTGGGCACGCAGATCGCTCCCACGTAAAGCACGTCGTAGGATCCGGGACACTGCGAGAGCGCCGCGGCAAACCTCGTCGTGAAGTCGTCCACGAGCTGCACGTCGTCCTCGAAGATGAGAACGTTCTTGGCGCCATTCTGGCGTGCGCGGCCGATCGCGGCCAGGTGGCTCGCTACGCACCCCGCCTGTTCGTTCGAGATGACGTGCGGGTGCTCGACCTGCTCGCCCGGGATGGCGTCGAAGAACTCGACATTGTCCGCGATGCCAGCGGACCGGAACTGCGCCTCGACGGCCACACGACGATCGGCGCGCCCTGGCAAGTTGATGCAGCACATCGCATCGACGGACAGTGGCTTGTGGAGCATCCACGACCCCTTGTGCAAGCGAAACGAGGGTCCGAGACCGAGCTTCGCCACGAACGCATCCACGGCGCCGCGCACCGCCTCGT
>Ga0307474_10003791_pt1 | contig 10908 bp, 8 predicted proteins | sample atmos_gasesECM1C_2_FD_203312 | JGI IMG/M metagenome (GOLD analysis project Ga0307474, IMG submission 203312) | Hardwood forest soil microbial communities from Morgan-Monroe State Forest, Indiana, United States - atmos_gasesECM1C_05 | ecosystem: Environmental > Terrestrial > Soil > Temperate...
AATCTGGGCCGATGCTTGGCCTGAGGGAACATCGACGGTGTCCGCAGCCAATTCAACCTTGGATGCGCCCACGGCTGCTTTGGCAGGGGGCACAGCCACGCGCGATGCAGCGGTGGTCGATGTGGCGGCCGGCGACCGTGTCGAGACGGGCGCAGGTGCCGAGGCGGGAGGCGCTGCCGCGACGTGCGACACTGCCGCGGCGGGCGGCGGTGCGGCAACAGGCGCCTGGTGTGAAGCCGGCGCCGTAATCGGCGCCGAGGGCGGCAACCCAGCGGCCGGCGGCGGCTTGGCTTGATTGAACGGTGCAGTCTTAGCGGGCGGCGGTGTCGTCGTAGGCGTTGCACTGACGGGCGGCGGCGCAGTGTCGGCGGACTGCGGCGCAGGATTTGCGGGCGCGCGGATCGACGCGGTCGAATCAATGCTCGGCAGCATGTTCCGATGGCTGACCAGCCAATACACCGCGAAGAGCAGCGCCGCGATTCCAGCCGCAACACCTACGGCCAGCCAGGACTTGGATTCCTTGGCGGCAGGGGGCTCCAGAAGATCGTTGAACGGCGGTAATTTCCTTGCCGCGCCCAGTTCCAGATCCGAAAGCCACTGCAGCACATCGGCTGGACGGTCCTCGCGCTCCCAACGAAGTGCGCTGCGAAGGGCCTGCCACTGTCGGCGGGTGACATTGGCCGGTCGGCGTAGTCTGATTTTGGCATCGCGCGCCTCTATTGCCGTGCGCTTTGGGAATGGCTGAACGCCGGCCAATAACAAGTACGCAAGGCATCCAAGCGAGAACATGTCATCGCGCGCGTCCGCGCGCTCGCCCTCGAGCACTTGACAGCTTGGAAAGGTCGACTTCGCAAACGGCAGCGTCATCTCAAGGTCAGGCGTCTGAGAGACCTGGCGTGTTTTGTACGAGGCGCCGAAGCCCATCACGCGCACCTCGCCCGCTCCCGTGATAAAAACATTTTGCAGATTGAGATCCCCATGCACCGCGCCGCGCCTATGTGCATAGCTCACGGCGGTGCCAATGTCGCGGATGACGCCTAACGCCTGCGGACGCTCCAAGGGAATGAGCCTTCTGGCCTGCAATATGCGGCTGAGGGGCGCGCCAGTCAGGAGCTCCATGGTGAAGAATACCAACGGCCCATCGCGGTCAAAATCAAACACACGGATAATGTTCGGATGCGACAGCAATTGCAGGGATTGAAATTCTCTTCGCAAGTCGGCGAGCAGCTCGGCTCGCTTCGCTACGGCCGGATGCAGGACCTTGACCGCCAATCGCTGACTGCCCGGAGCTTCGAGACGAAATTCATCCAGTACTTGGAACACCGTGCCCATGCCGCTCTGTCCGACGACGGCTTCAATTCGATAGCGGCGCCGCAGCACACCGCCGGCTTTAAGTTCGCCCACCAAGTCCGACGATTGCGTTTCCTCGCGGCGCGGATGCGCATCGGTCTGCTCCACACGAGCTGGCGACACGATGTCGCGTGCCACAGGAACTTCGCGCGCCACGGGAATTTCGGGTGCCACGGCGGTATCGCGTGGCGGCGGCGCAGCGCGCATTGGCGCGTTGTCGGCGGCGGGCGAACCGAAGCTGCGTCCAAGTACCGATTCAGCCAGCGAGGTCTTGATCTTTTTAAATGTCTCGGACTGGATTCGACCGCGGCGATAGTATTGATCCAGCTGCGACAGTACCTCCCAGGTTCCATCGGGGTCGGCTGCGAATCTGTTTTGCATCGCACGCACAAAGGCCTCTGCATCGCAGCTGCCGTTTGCGAGCGAATCCAACCACGACTTGATGGCGCTTTCGTCCGCCCCCTCGGGGGGCAGAATACCTGCTGGACGGATTCCGGGGTTCATGACCCATTGTACCGATTGGACCGGCAATGATGGGATGATGCGCTGCACTTCGTTGTTGGGGGTCCCGATTATGTATGAACTCTATTACTGGCCGACCATCCAAGGTCGCGGCGAATTCGTGCGTTTGGCGCTGGAGGAGGCCGCCGCGCCCTATCGTGATGTGGCCCGGGAGTCGGGTAGGGGCGCAGGTGTCGCCTCGCTTCTGCACTTTTTACAGGACCGCGCCACGGAGCGACCGCCCTTTGCGCCGCCGTTCTTGCGGGCCGGTAGGCTGATTGTCGGCCAAACCGCCAACATCCTACAATTTCTCGGCTCGCGTCACGCGCTCGCACCGGCTTCGGAGAGCGCCCGATTGTGGACTCATGAGCTTCAATTGACGATTGCCGACCTCGTCGCCGAGGTGCACGACACCCATCATCCTGTCGCCGTCTCGCTGTACTATGAGGACCAGAAGAAAGAGGCGCGCCGCAAAGCGGCGGATTTCTTGAAGAACCGGATACCCAAGTACCTGGGATATTTTGAGAAAATCTTGGCGTCGAAACGCCCCGGCGATCGGTATCTCTTGGGCGCTAAATTGACCTACGCGGATCTGTCCCTGTTTCAAGTCGTGGCGGGTCTGACTTACGCATTTCCCAATACCATGGCGCGGGCCGCGCACAAGCATCGGCATACTTTCGCCCTGCACGCGCGAATACAGCAGCGCCCGCGAATAGCCGCCTATCTTGAGTCTCCCCGTCGCATTCCATTCAATGAAGATGGTATTTTCCGGCACTATCCAGAATTGGAAAACACGTCGCGCGTCAAGTAATACAGGATCGTCCTCGCATGCTTCAAGCCGGCCTAATGATGGATCGACCGCTGCTCATTTCCGACGTGATTGAGCATGGCGCCGGCCAATTTGGCGATACCGCAATCGTTTCGCGCGAAGCCGATGGCAGCGTGTTTCGGTACAGCTACGCGCAGTGCAGGCTGCGCGTGTTGAAACTGGCCAATGCATTGGCCGAGTGCGGCCTGAGCGCAGGGACATCGATCGGTACAATCGCGCTCAACAATCATCGGCACCTGGAGGCTTACTACGCCGTATCGGGCAGCGGCATGATCATTCATACCTGTAATCCCCGCCTGCACGTGTCGCAGCTTGTCTACATCATCAACCATGCCGACGATCGCGCGGTGATGTTCGATCCCGCCTTCGCGCCTCTGGTGGAAAATATCGCGTCACAATGCCCGGGCGTTCGCCATTGGATTTGTCTGACGGCCGCCGACGACATGCCCGAAAGCAACGTGCGCGGAGTGCTCTGCTACGAGGCATTCATAGGCTCGCAAAGCGCAGTGTTTTCCTGGCCGCAGTTCGATGAGCGTACGGCCGCGGCGCTTTGCTACACCTCGGGCACGACCGGCAATCCGAAGGGCGCGCTGTATTCGAATCGCGCAATCGTGCTCAATGCGCTTTCAGCGTGTCTGCCGGGACTGATCTCGCTGTCGCCGAAAGACACTATTTTGCCCGCCGTGCCGATGTTTCATATCAACGGTTGGTGTGTGCCTTACGCGGCGCCGATCGGCGGCGCAAAGTTGGTCTTGCCCGGGGCTAAAATGGATACGCCCAGCCTTTACGATCTGCTGGAAAGCGAACAGGTCACCGTGACCGCCGGCGTGCCGACGATCTGGATTGCCCTGATGCGCCATATCGAGCAAGGCAGGCTCCCCTTAACCAGCCTGAAGCGCATTCTGGTGGGCGGATCCGCGATGCCCGAGTCGCTGATCGCGAAATTCGATCAAGAGTTCGGCATCGAGGTGCGCCAGGCCTGGGGCATGACCGAAACCGTGGCGATTGCAACGATGAGTTGCCTGAATTCCCGGCAGGCCGGAATGCCGGCCGCCGCCTGTCACGCAGCGATGGCCAAGCAGGGCAAGTCCGTGTTCGGCGTTGAGATCAAGGTCGTGGACGACAGCGGTTGCACGCTGCCCCGTGACGGCGAGTCGCAGGGCCAGCTGATGGTGCGAGGGCAGTGGACGGTATCGGGTTACTTCAAGGCCGAGGAGCCGGTGCTCATCGACGGTTGGCTGCCAACCGGCGATATCGCGACCATCGATACGCAGGGGACCATGCAAATCAGGGACCGGGCCAAGGACCTCATCAAGACCGGCGGGGAGTGGATCAGCTCCATCGATCTAGAGGGGGCCGCCATGGCGCATCCGGCGGTCGCGATGGCCGCCGTTGTCGGCGTAAAGCACCCCAAATGGCAGGAGCGGCCGCTGCTATTCATCGTGCGCAAACTAGATCAGTCGCTCGAGGGCGATGAGATTTTGGTGTTTCTCGCTGAACGTGTCGCGAAATGGTGGATACCGGATGAGGTTATTTTCTTGGACGCACTGCCGGTGGGTGGAACAGGAAAAGTGCAAAAGGCGCTGCTTCGCGAGCAATACGCAAACCATTTCAGTTAGCCTTTACGGCCGCATTGCGTCTGCGGCGAATGAGTCGATAGATCAAAATGCCGAGCAGCGCCAAAACGAACACCGCCGCCACGGCAGTCGCGATCAGTATCCGCAGTCCGTTCTCGATGACAAATGATCCGGTTTCGGTATAGAAACCATTGAAATTGCGCAATGCCGCCGGCAGCGCCGCTACATCGTCCTTCGTGAGCTGCAAGGCGTGTTCGTCGGGATGGTAGGTGGATTGCCAAGGCAAGAGTTCCCCGGACCGGTTCTTTTCGACATGCCCGCCGAGCACGAAGCTTACGGGCCGATCTTTGAGAAACTCAGCCACTCGCTGTGCGCTGGCGTCGTAAGCGCTCCGGTCATCGACCAAGAGGCGCCCGGCGAGCAGAAAATCACCCGAGAAAACCAGGCCGGTATTGCGATCGTAGTACACCAATTGCGCCGGGTGATGGCCCGGCGCGGGCAACACGTCGACGATGCGATCGCCGAGATCGATCTCCGCAGCGCCCTTGGGCCAATCGGCGAAACCGAAGTACTTGCGCACGTGCTCCAGATCCGAGCGTACCAATTGGACGCCGTTCACGCCCTCGAATTGCGGATCGCCGGCGCGATGATCCAGATGCCCGTGACTGTGCACCACCAGCAGCGGCAGTATGGCTGCGGAGTCTCCGGGCAAGAGGCTCATCACCAGAGCTTTCAGCGGCATCAGCTTGGGATCGGCGATATCCCCGGTGTCGATCAGCAGCGCCTCTTTGTTGCCGATCAACAGATACATGAATGGCGCTTCCCAGGTCGCGCACAATTTCTCGCGCAAGATAACCGTTTGAGCATTGTAGCGGTGGACCTGAATGGGGTCGGTCTGCCCGACCGGGCAGGCCTGTGCGCCCGGATCCCACCGCACTTCCATTGAACCGGCGTCTAAGTCGCCGGACCAGGCGAGGATGGGCGCCAAAAAACACGCCAAAACGCCGATCGGCGGCAATTTCAGCGCACGCGGCTCACGAGGAATACTCATTCAGACTCCTTGCTCAAAGAACGCTTTCGTGCCGGGCGGGGCCGAAAATGCTAGGTATATCAGAGCCGTGATAAAATCCACAAATTCAAGGAGACAGCCGTGCGCGATCTGCTGCTTGCCGTCGGCCACCATCTTTTGATCTTTGCCATTTTTGGAATCATGTGCGCTGAATTTTGGGCGGTCCGTCCCGGCATGAGCAGCGCCACTGTGACGCGCGTTACCTCGCTCGACCTGTGGTACGGAATCTTGGCAGCGGCGATCATCGTGGTCGGTTTTTGTCGCGCAATATTTGCCGCCAAAGGCTGGGCTTATTATTCGCACAATGGCTTCTTTTGGGCCAAACTGGGCACGTTTGCGGTCATCGGATTGTTGTCGGTGCCGCCAACCCTGGCTTTCATGCGATGGCGAAGGTCGGGCGCGCCGCCGAATGACTCGGAGGTGCGGTCCGCCAGACGCTGCCTGCACTGGGAACTGGCACTGTTTGTACTTTTACCCATATTTGCTGCGGCAATGGCGCGGGGGTACGGAGAATTCTAGTTTTGCCTCGCGCTTCGCAGTTATCGGGGAACCGGAAACCCCCCTCCAAGTTCAAAGCCTCAGCCGCGAGTCGCGCCCCGGACGATTCCGCCGTCACGCTCGTCTCAAGGTTTCAAAGATTTGTCATATGCAAAGGATCTTTATGAAGGATTGCGCCTAATGAATCAGAAAGCTGCCCCGCCGCTCCAAGAGCAACACGTGAGGTATCAGCCCGCCGCCGCGCCCAAAGAGCCCGTTCCGGCACTCCTGCCGTTGGATCCGGCGATGCGTGCAGCACGCGAGACGGTCGTGCAAAGCTCGGTTTGGATCCGCCCGCTGCAGCAGGAGATGGCGCGGGTCATCGTGGGTCAAAGACACCTCTTGGACCGCCTGCTGATCGCGCTGCTCACCAACGGGCACGTCTTGCTGGAGGGCGTGCCGGGCCTGGCGAAAACCCTCGCGCTCAAGACGCTGGCGAGTTGCATCGCGCTGCATTTCAAGCGGTTGCAATTCACCCCCGATATGCTCCCCGCCGACATCGTCGGCACCATGATTTACAACCCGCAAGATGGGGCATTCCGCACGAAGCACGGGCCGATCTTCAGCAATCTGATTCTCGCCGATGAAATCAATCGGGCCCCGGCGAAAGTGCAAAGCGCGCTGCTCGAAGCCATGCAGGAACGGCAAGTGACGATTGGCGATGAGACGTACTCGCTTCCCAATCCCTTCCTGGTGCTGGCCACCCAAAACCCTCTCGAGCAGGAGGGGACCTATCCGCTGCCTGAGGCGCAAATCGACCGCTTCATGATGAAGGTGATTGTCACTTATCCGAGCCGCGCCGATGAGCGCGCCATCCTCGACGCGATGGCCACGACGGAAGCCATGATCGTTCCTCGAGCGGTGGTCAGCGCCGAGCAGATCGTTGAGGCTCGTCATGTCGTCAATACCTTGTATTTGGACGACAAGATTCGCGACTACATCGTCGATCTGGTATTGGCGACGCGTCCTCCCATCGCGGCGTCCCTCAATCTTAACGGCTACATCCAAACCGGCGCCTCGCCGCGCGCAACCATCGCACTGACGCTCGGCGCGCGCGCCATGGCATTCTTGAACGGTCGCCACTTCGTCATCCCGCAGGATGTGAAGTCGATCGCCCTCGATGTGCTGCGCCATCGTGTCTCCGTCACGTACGAGGCAGAGGCCGAAAATATCTCCTCTGAGAATGTCATCGAGAAAATACTCAACACTCTACCGGTACCGTAATGGCGCAGGATCCCGCCAAGTCCAACAGGGCCATCATGAGCAACATGCGCCAGCTCGAGATCCGCACGCGCCGCATGGTCAATGACAGCCTGTCCGGCTCCTACCATTCGGTATTCAAGGGCCGCGGCATGGATTTCGACGAAGTGCGCGAATACAGCCCCGGCGATGAGGTGCGAACCATCGACTGGAATGTCACGGCGCGCGCCGGCCGGCCGTTCGTCAAGAAATTCACCGAGGAGCGCGAACTCACGATTTTCCTGCTCGTGGACATCAGCGCGTCAGGAAATTTTGGCTCCGGCGCCCTATCCAAGCGCGATCTTGCCGCTGAACTGGCGAGCGTCTTGGCATTTTCCGCCATTCGCAACAGCGATAAGGTTGGATTGCTGTTGTATACCGACCAGGTCGAAAAGTATCTGCCGCCGAAGAAAGGCCGCCGTCATGTCTTGCGGGTTGTGAGGGATATCTTGCATCACACGCCGGAGCGCATCGGGACCGATACCGTCAAGGCGCTTGACGTTGCGAACCGGCTGCTGCACCGCCGCGCGGTGGTATTTCTCATTTCAGATTTTGAGGCGCCAAAAAGCACCCCCGCCGCGCGACTCGATCTGCGCCGCGCCATGCGCCGCACGAACCGCCGGCACGATCTGATTGCCGTGCACGTCGAGGATCCACGCGAGAAGGAACTTCCCGACGTGGGGATTGTTGCGCTCGAGGATGCGGAAAGCGGCGAGGTGATCGAACTGGATACCGCGAGCGCAACGATCCGAAATCGCTTCAAAGAGATGTCCCTGGAGAGAGGGCGCCGACTGGTAAGCGACTTTCGCTCCGAGGGCATCGATACCTTGCAATTGCAGACGAATGCGCCGTACATGCCCGCGCTGCAACGATTCTTCAAAACCCGCCAGCGCAGGCGCGCATGATGCGGCGGCTCATCGGCAGGCGCTGCACCGCGGCCGCCTCACTGATCGGATTGACTATCGCAAGAACCCGCGCCGCGCCGGTCGCCGAGGACATCCGCGACATCCGCGGCCCCAAATACGATCTCCCTGAGTGGCTGTTGCCTGCACTCATCGGGGCGGCGCTGCTCATCGCGCTGGGTATCTATGGCTTGTGGCGCAGACGGCGCAATCGCGCCGCACGGGTTTTGTTGCCGCACGAAATTGCGCTGCAGCGGCTGGAGGCCATCGGCGCGCTCATGCAGCCCGCGCGCGCCCGGGAGTTCTCCACCGCGGCGTCCGATATCGTTCGTCTCTATATCGAGCAGAGATTCAGTGTGACGGTCACGCGCCGCACCACCGAGGAGTTTCTGCGCGATCTTCTTGAAAGCGCCGACGCCGCGCTGGCCCAGCATCAAGGCCTGCTGGGAGAATTTCTGCATCAATGCGACTTCGTAAAATTCGCCGCCTTGTCGTTGACCGAGCGGAACATGGAGTCGCTGCGGCAAAGCGCACGGGCGTTTGTCTTGGCAACCGCAAACACGCATGACGCACTTCCTGCAGCCTGAATGGTTTTGGCTGATGGCACTGCTGCCGCTCGTCCTGCTTTGGCGAGGACGGCGCGGGCCCGTCGCCGCCATCGAATATTCGGATGTCAGCCTGGCGCGCGAGGTGGCGCGTCGCGGCCGCAGCCGATTCGGACTCTTCGTGTGGCTGCTGCCGATTCTCGCCGGCGCCTTGATCATCGTCGGCCTTGCACGCCCGCAGCGCGCACACGGCCGCACCGAAGTCACGGCCCACGGCATTGATATCGTGCTCGGCCTGGATGTGTCCGGTTCAATGCAGGCGTTGGATTTCCAGATAGATAACCAGCGCGTGAATCGTATTGAAGTGGTCAAGTCCGTGGTATCGAAATTCATCGATGAGCGGCCCGACGATCGCATCGGCATCATCGCATTCGCGGGAGCCCCCTATCTGGTCAGTCCGATTACGCTCGATCATGACTGGCTGCAGCAAAATCTGGTGCGGGTTACCGTGGGCGGCGCCGACGATGGCACGGCGATTGGCTCGGCCATCGCGGCCAGCGTCAACCGGCTGCGCCTGACGCAGGCGAAATCCAAGGTCATCATTTTGCTGACCGACGGGGTGAACAACACCGGGAAGATCTCTCCCATGGCAGCCGCGGAAGCGGCCCGCGCCATGGGCGTCAAGGTATACACCATTGGCGTCGGCGTGCGAGGTGATGCGCCGATCCCAGTGCGCGATGCGGCGGGAAACGCGCGCATCATCATGGCCAAGGTCGATGTGGACGAGAAGACCTTGCAGGCGGTTGCCGATGCGACCGGAGGGAAGTTTTATCGAGCGACCGATACGAGTTCCTTGCAAAAGATATACGAAGAAATCAATCGCTTCGAAAAAACCGCGCAAACGGTGCAGAAATTCGAGCATACCGAGGAGTTGTATCCTTGGGCGCTGATACCCGCTTTGGGCATCCTTGGGCTTAGCCTGCTGCTGCAACAAACGCGGCTGCGGAGGCTGCCGTGAACTTCGCCAACCCCGCATGGCTGCCCGCAGGATTGGTGTCCGCGCTTGCGCTCCTGTGGCTGTGGCGCCGCTACGACGCACGCCAACGCGCCGCGCTTGCCAAGTTCGTTTCGCCACACCTGCGCGACCAACTGACCCGGTCGATATCGGTTGGCCGGCGGCGTCTGCAGCGCGGCTTGTTCCTCGGCGCGCTGATTGGCCTGTTCGTTGCGCTCGCCGGCCCGCAAGTGGGCTTCCACTGGGAGCTGGTCAGCCGCCGCGGCAACGACATCATTTTCGCGATCGACACCTCGCGCAGCATGTTGAGTCCCGATGTGAAGCCCAATCGGCTCACCCGCGCGAAGCTGGCGATCGATGATTTCGCCAAGAAACTGGATGGCGATGCGGTGGGGATCGTGGCATTTGCCGGCACCGCCTTTCTGGCCTGTCCGGTCACGCTCGACTATGGGGCCTTTCATGAGTCGCTGGGCGCCATCGATACCAACACGATTCCGCGCGGCGGTACCAATATATCGTCCGCCATCGAAGCCGGGCAGGCCGCCCTGCGTCGACGCCCCGCAAGCGATAAAATATTGATCCTGGTGACAGATGGTGAGGATCTGGAGGGCAGTGCTTTCGAAACGGCACAGGCGGCGGCAAAGTCGGACGGCATTAAAATCTACACCGTGGGCGTGGGGACCGCCGCCGGTGATTTGATCCCGATCCCACCCGAACATGGCGGCGGATTTGTGAAGGACGAGACTGGCGCATTCGTCAGGTCGCGGCTCGATGAGCAGGGCTTAAAGGCCATCGCCGGGGCGACCGGCGGATTTTATGTACCGCTCGGTACCCAAGCCGAAGGGCTGGAACTGATTTTCGAGAATGTTCTTGGCTCAATTGCCAAGCACGACCTGGCATCGAGACAGCGGAAAATTTATATTGAGCGCTATCAGTGGCCGCTCACCGCTTCCCTGGCGATGCTGCTCAGCAGTCTGCTGGTCGGTTCGCGGCGCCGGAGCACGGCGCCTCTTAAGGCCATGGCTGCCGCGCCGCTGGGAATCCTGTTGCTGGCGCTGTGGCTGCGGAACGCACACGCGGCCTCAATACTGGACCCGAAAGGACCGATTGTGGACTACAACGCCGGGACCACCGCGTACCGCGCAGGCCAATTCCCGCAAGCCGCGCAGTCATTCCAGCAGTCGATCGCCGGCTCACCCTCCAGTGATCCGAAGCGCTTGGCCGTTCAAGAAGACGCTTACTACAATCTTGGCAATACATTGTACCGAGCCGGGCAGAAGACCGAACAGACTTCTCCTCAAGCGACTCTGCAGAAATGGAATGAGGCGGTGAAGGCTTACGACA
>Ga0307474_10003792_pt1 | contig 10904 bp, 17 predicted proteins | sample atmos_gasesECM1C_2_FD_203312 | JGI IMG/M metagenome (GOLD analysis project Ga0307474, IMG submission 203312) | Hardwood forest soil microbial communities from Morgan-Monroe State Forest, Indiana, United States - atmos_gasesECM1C_05 | ecosystem: Environmental > Terrestrial > Soil > Temperate...
GCCGCAATATGCGGGCTTGCGAGCGCCAGCCATCTCAGCAGGCCGACCGCAGACGGTCCCGTGATCAGGGCGGTCGCAGCGGAGCCTCTGTTCGGCGCGGGCGCCATCGGTTCGAACGCTCGACAACTGGGCGTGGAGCCCGGTTGGCCGACGGCCAGCGGGCCGACGCCGCAGCCGGGACCCGCGACGCGTCACAAAAATGTAACGTGGACGTCACATTTCGGCAACCGAGCCTGCGCTGCAACTTTCGCGTAAAGGTTACTGCGCTCGGCCGGCGCCGGTTCCAACGAAATCGGCGGAACGGAAAGGCAAAAAACAAGAGATAAAACAATGCGATAGGTCAAACGAAGTCGACAACCAACTCGCTGATCTCGCCAAGATTGGCCATGGCACGGCCCGCCAGGCCAAATATGTCTGCGAGCATTCGCCGAAACTGGCGCGCGATGTCGTTGCCGAAAAGATCAGCCTGAACGACGCCTACAAACAAGCTAAACGGGACGAAGCCGCGTCGCCGGTGACCGGCGAAGAAGAGGCATGGCGAAAGATCGCCAACAACAAGACCACCATCGTGCGCACGCATGATGGTCAGCAGACGGAATATCCGCTGCCCAAGGGACCGGCAAAATTCAATCAGACCAACGATCAGGTCAGCTGGGCGGCCTTCACTTGGAATCCGGTGACCGGCTGTCTGCACAACTGCAAATATTGCTACGCCCGCGAGGGCGCGGTGATGAACGAGAACCTGAAAAAGTATTATCCGTTTGGCTTCACTCCGACGTTCTGGGAGCATCGTCTGGACGCACCAGCGCATATGAGCGTGCCCGAAGAGGCGCGCAGCGATGCGCGCTTCGGCCGTGTGTTCGTAAGTTCGATGGGCGACCTGTTCGGCAAGTGGACGGATGATAAATGGATTGAGAAGGTGTTCGCGAGCTGCCGCCGCAATCCAGAATGGGAATACCTATTCCTGACAAAATTTCCGCAGCGCTATGTCGGGTTGGAGCTGCCGCCGACCGCCTGGATCGGCACCACGGTCGATGAGCAATACCGGGTCAAGTCGCCGAGGATGCATTCCGCAAGATCAGTGGCGTGCGCGTCAAGTGGCTTTCGCTAGAGCCGCTGCTGGCACCGCTCGAATTTTCCGATCTGTCGATGTTCGACTTCGTCGTCATCGGCAGCCAGAGCGCCACCAATCAGCCTGACGGTTATGTGCCGGAATTCGCGCCGCCGATCGAATGGGTGATGCGCTTGACTGCCCAGGCAAAAAAAGCCGGATGCAAAGTCTATCACAAGCCGAATTTAATGGGCGTCACTGATCCGCAGCACGCCGGCATGACGCTGCTGCAGGAAGAACCGGATTTGCCGCCGCTGCCGCGCGCCCAGGCCGAACTCAGTTTGAACGCTGCGGAATGAGAACGGTCAAGCCGACGGCTTTGCAGTCGCATCTTGGCAGCGCTGCGAGATCGTCAACAAGGCCGAGCGTGAATCGCTTCAGTCCATTCTCGCAAATTGGCGCGCGGTTTAAACGACTTCATAGCTCAACGAGCGTTGCCGCTCGCGTAAGCGCACCGGCAGATCGGCATCGGCACAGTGCGGAAGGACCAGGCTGCCGCCGATCCCCGCATCAAGGGAAGACGTGGTGCAGAATTGCGCGGCTCCAATGACCGAGAGGAGGAAGCGATGATCATCATTTTCGCCAATGGCACGACCGACGTCGTTCACGTCGCCGAGCTGTGGCAGCTCGGACAGCTTTATCACGAGATGGAGCGCGCCACGGCGCGCAAGCCGGTGCTGCTCGAAGGGCCGCGCGAGGGCGACCCGGTCGAAGAGTGGGTTCAGTGGGACCTGCGCTTCCGGGAGCTGATAGAGCTCGCCCCGGAATGCGCGAAAGCATGGCAAATGGCGAACGCCGCGGTGCTAGCAGATATGCAACGAAAATGGCCGGACGCGCACGCGGAGTTGCTCGCCTATATCGCAGACATTCCCGATATTCCCTTCTAAACAGGAAAATGAAAGGAGAGAAAGGCGATGAAGTACAACAGCGATGAATATCGCAGCTTCGAGCAGGAACGCAGAGCCGCAGGCAAGCTGATCGACCCAGCCACGGCGGAGATGACATGGGGTTGGGCGCAGGTGCTCGATCCATATGGGGTGTTAGGCGGCGACCTTCCCGAAGAGGCACACTGCGTCGGCCGCGCATATTTCGTGCGCGGACCCAACAGTGGCATTTGGGTCGATATCCAGGATTTGCCTGATGCGACCCTCCATGAGGTTCGGCAGCGTCTAGAGGCCGGATACTACAAGGAGGATCTCGATCTCGAACCTTATGGCAGGAGAGGAGAGCACTTGCGGCAGTGCTTCTACCGCAAGCTGGAGGCCCAACTTCAGGCCGTCGACCAGCTGCTCGGTTCATTGGAGGGCGAAACGGCGACGTCCGAGCTGGCCGATCAAGTCCGCCAACTGCGCCTCGAACTGGCCAAGTCGCAAATGTCCCTTGCCTCGTTGGCCGAGTCGCAAACGGGCCTTGCCGAGTTGCGCCAGGCAATAGCCCGCTGAAATCTGCGTGGTCGCGCCCGGAATGAGGGGCCATCGGGTACAGAGATCGACAGATTGGTCGATTAGCGTCAACGCTGGGCGAGTAGCGGTCGAGCAAGGTATTCGACCTTCTCCCCTTGTGGGAGTTTGCGATGGGTGAAAGTCTCATAAAATTCAAATACTTGGCTGTTCGGTGTCCCTATAGTGTCCCGAACAACTTTTGTTGGGGAACAATTGGCTTTCTCAGCGGAGCGAAGGCCGTCTATATATCCCCGCCCGCAGATGAGTGTCACTCCGACCCGCACATACAATCCCCTTCCGTTCACCGACCTCGAACCTAAGCGGTTCGAGGACTTGGTGCGCCAGCTTGTCTATGACTTTCGCCCGTGGCGGAGATTAGAGGCAACAGGGCGATCCGGCTCGGATGATGGATTTGATGCCCGCGCTCTTGAGATTGTGGAGGCACCGCAGGGGACTGCTGCCGTAGACCCAGATGACCCGGATGACGAGCCCGTGGCCGATGTCACCACGGATCAGCTATGGCTGATCCAGTGCAAGCGGGAGAGGACCATCGGTCCGGCCAAACTCAAAGGCTACCTAGCTGAGATAGCTCTCACTGCTGAAGAGAAACTGCACGGTATCATCTTTGCTGCCGCTTGCGACTTCTCCAAGGCCGCACGCGACGCGTTTTATGGTTGGTGCCGGGATCACGGCATCAGTGAAGCGGTGATCTGGGGCAAGGCTGAACTAGAGGATCAGTTATACCAGCCCAAAAACGACAATCTGCTGTTTGCTTACTTCGGCATTTCGTTGACCATCCGACGCCGCAGTCAAGCCACGCAGATACGGTCCGAAATCGCAACCAAACGGAAACTGAAAAAAACCGTTCTCTTAAGCTCGGCTGACGTGCTGGTGCGCGAGCCGCTTGCCGAGGAATACCCTGATGTCAAGGAGGGAGAGAGACCAACCAAATGGGCTGTCTACAGCCCCGAAAGCCTAAGCCACCACGGCCTTGAAATGAGTATCGTGTGGTTTTGCGCCTTTCTCGACCCCGATACGGGGGAGTGGGATGCCGCCGATGCTGCGCCCGTCATGCGTCGCCGTCATTATTGGAGGATAGAAGACAAGCGTTTAGACGAACTAGAACGAATTGCTCGGGAAGTGTGGGACAAGTTGCCCGAAGAGAACCGCGCGTGGCTCAAGGTCTCGGGTGCTATCAACCTGCGTGACATCGTTGCTATCGATGAACTTGGTGACGACCTTTTCGAAGGTGTTCATATCTACGCTCCCTTTTTGCCCGCGAAAGGACCTTTCCACGGCTTCAGGGAACACCTTGAGTTGTCCCCTCATTCCAAGAGATATGATGTTCCCAGATCCTTCCCCGTCGAGCCGTCGAAGCGAATTAGCCGCTTTCCGGCTGAAACAAGAAAAGTGAAGCCATAATGGTTGCGTCCAAGGGGACCGTCGCCGACGCTCGGCGATGCGCTCAATGCGGGTTACCCCTATCTTGAGGTCCGCGGCCTCGGCTGCGACACACACCAGACCGTCGCGCTCGACACCGTCCGACGCCCGAAGACAACGCCGATCCACAAGCTGGAACGCTAGATGCGCTGCAAGGACTGCTCTGAGGTGCGCAGCTATCGGTACAAGCGCAGCCATCTGGTGGGGCTTCGGCGCATCAAAATTTCGGCAAGTGATCCGCCGTCGCACTGGTGGCCGGGGAAGCGCTAAAAGAGTAGTTCGGAGCGGGCTTTGGATTGCGAGTTTCAGCCGATCAGTGTAGCAGGCTGCTGACTGATCAGCATTGAAGCCTTGACGGTGCCGCGCAGATCACCGCGACAGGCGGCGATAATCTCGTCCACGCCCTGCTCGTATTCGTCGATAAATCGGTTGTGTCCGCGCGTGACATGCGAGCAACATCCAACCAAAAACCGTATGCCTGCTCGTTAACGTCAGGCACTATTCCCCGCTACCCACAGACTAGCGCTTAGCTCAGACTTGCCGCTACATTTGCTGCTCTAGAGAACCGGCGTTGTCGGCCGGAGTTACAGTTTTAGTAACGGCGTTCTGCTTCAAAGAAATTTCTTTTATGTTGGGGGCATATGATGTTCGAGGTTTACTTGAACGATAGGCGTAACCTGCTCGTGGTGCAAAAGGGAACTCCACTACCGCTTGATGCTGTATCCGGGAAATGGCGGAAGACAAAGAAAAAGGTCCTCAGAGTGAGCGACGAGATTAGGTGTGCAGTCCAGAGGCAAGGCTACTACGTGCGCAAGTTGAGCGATGCTAGAACGGTGAGCTAGGTCCAGAGGAAATGGCGGGCAACTTCGGCCATGTGCAATCTCTACAGCATCACCACCAACCAAGCCGCCATCATTGCGCTCTCCCGCGTAGTGAACCGGTACGTCGGCAATCTGCCGCCGATGCCGGGCGTGTTTCCCGACTATCCTGCCCTGTGATCCGCAACACCGATGCGGGCACCGTGGGATGAGGCGAAGGCGCTTCAACGGCCATTGCCGGACGACGTGCTCAAGATCGTGATGCGCGGAGAGGACAAGGAACATAAAGTGGTGACTGTCCGTAGATTTCCGGATTTCCAGCTTGGTGTTCTAGTTGAGGAACACCGTTGGCATTCAAGAACGTAATTTGTACATTTAGGCCGGTGAGGCCGCAGGCGAACCCTGCGGCCTATTCCGTTACCGGTAGTGTCATACGATGAAGAGCACCAACTTCCATTGGTCGGAGATGCTTCTCAGGTCCGGTTTCTTCGCGCTCGTCATAGCCGGGGTCATAGGCGTCTACGTGGGAATGGTCACCTTCGTGGCGGGCGTGGCGATCTTGCTCGCGCTGAGGTGCATTCCAAGAATCGAAAAGAAGCGAGACCGAAATTCATCGGACGCCCGCCGCCTGACTCAAAGACAGCCGGTCCTGCGATTTAATAGAGCAGCACTCAGCAGCGAGGCCGTGCCTTCGATCTTGCGCGAGTCGCGAGGCTGCTATGCGAATGGCAGGCCGACGCTAGATGGCTCGCGCCCCAATCCGCGTAGGCGCCGTCCTGTACTCGCAGCCAACGTGTAATCGCCACCCCCAGATCATCCACAACATTCGGAGTAAGCGCACGCACATTGACCTGTGGCGTATGGCAGGATCCAAAATCCTGGAGCTGAGGGGCGCTTTATGAACGACTGGCAAGCTGAGTTAGAAGAGCTGTTCAAGCAGAGCACCAATTTCGTCAAATCGGTCGCGCTAAAGATCGAAGTTCCTCGCGTACGGTCGCGTGCAATTGTCGAGCCTGTCATTGCGCCTCCTGTTGCCAAAGTTACCAGCTCGGAGCGCGAGGAGATCGCGAAAAGAGTTGCCAGCTTTAGGGCGCATCAGCAGCGCGCCATACGAGAACGGGAAGAATATGCGGCCTCGGTGCTGGTAAGGTTGAAAGCAACGTTGAGCCAGCAATCGTGAAATTCGTCGAGGGCCGTCCTTTAGCTGATCCCGACGCCGCCGCCCGCAAGCTGATGGAGCTGGCCAACGCCTTTGAGCCGGTGCAGGATGGCCGCATCTACATCGAGAAGATCAACGGTCCGTTCCTGTATCAGCTCAAGGGCACGCCTCCGGAGTACAAGGCGGGGGGTCTTTGATCGCGCCATCGCCAACGGCCGGCTGGTGCTGCACGAGAGCGGAACCTACGTAAAGTTCACCGAGGCGGGCGCAGCGCTGTTCGCCTGAGGTTTTGCCGCGCAGCGCCGCAACGATCTAATCTCGAAGGTGTCTCTTTTGATACAGACGGCCGTCGACATGGCGGCGCAAGACCTCCCTCGAGTGTAGAGTTGCGTGAGGGCCGGGTCGATGGACATCGTAGAACGCTGGTTCTTCGTCGCTGCGGCGACGAGCTTTTTCGTGCTGGTTGGGCTCGGGCTGTTGGAAGCCCTTTAACCTGCTCCTATGGCCTTGCTGATTTTAAACGCCGCTTGACTGGCGTTTTCGCTGTTCGCCTGAAGCTGCGACCTTTTTGACGAGGAACGAACTGCGGCCGGCGGACTCAGAACCTGTACTCCCGACCCCAAAAGCCAAAACCCACAGCCGAGATCGTACATCGACCACAAGTCATCGCTTCGCTTCCCACATCGGCCGATTGTTCTGCTTGACGCTTTCGCCAACATGGTTCTTGCAGCGATCATTGTCGCAGGCCACCCACCAGTCGAAACCCTCAGCGAGTGGCGGCACCGCGACCAGCGCGTCGATGCAGCAGTAACGACTGACCGTGTCGCCGCATTTCTTGCAGGTGCCGTAGACATTGAGCCATGCGCTTTGCGAGATGTGAGTCATTTGCATCGCGCCAGTAACCACACCCCGCAACAACTCATAACGAGCCGCAAACCCGCAACATCGTGCCGAATCGCAAGAACGTGGGATGCTCCCGAGGGCGGTTCAAGAGCATCCGATAGTCAAGCGGCTTGGCGGGGAACCGCTTTGGCTTTTCTTGTCTTTCTTGGCTGTTTCCTCGTCGAGCAAGGTTAGCAACATCTTGTGCCGATCCTCATCGCGCTTAGCATTTCGCTCGCTCTCGGCGATTAGCCGCCGATAGAGATTGATGCTTGCGTTGTTGACGTAATGCCGCATTGGCGCCCTCCACATGCAGGGTTGCATATTGTCGCAGCGCAAAAGGATTGACCTGTTCAATATCGAACACCCGCTAACCGGTGCCACCTGCCACGCCTAAAGCCTGCGGCGGATTGTTCAGCGCGTTTCCAATCGGCGCGGGGCTAATGAGCCACAGCCACAGTAGCCGCGTCCCGGCTGTGTAAGTTCGCGCTAGGGCTTCCCTAGGAAGTTAGATCGCAACCTGTCAGCAAACCAAAACATATAAATCCCAGCGAACGAGAGACCGAGCGTTCCGCCGATCAATAGAAAAGCTTGCGCTGCAGTTGTCATAGCTCATTCCCCTTGAATCTAGCGGCCCGCGACGTTCGGCTACAAGTCTGATCACATCCGGTTCGCCGCCGCTGGTCAATTTTGCTCAGATCAGGCTGACGCGGCCGATGCTGGTATCAACAGCGGGGGCACGATGATGCTCTATCCTGAGGACAGAGCAATTGCTCCGCAACTTTTCTATATCAAGGGTTGCGGCTTACACTGAGGTCGACCGCGTCGTGCAGGTAGGCCGCCGCCTCCTTGCCGATGCGTTCACCGTCCCGCTCGCGAACGCGGTCGAGCGTCGTCCAGATCAATTCCTCGAGCTCCTGCAGCTCGATGACGTACCGCAGATCGCGCCCGCGCCTCCCGGGCAGGGTCGCAAGATGCCGCCGCGCATAAAGGAAGTTGATATCGCTGATGTCATCGGGATCGACCGGGCCAAACGTCCTGGCGACGATCTCGCAGTTTTGCTTCACACCGATTCTTGGCTTCGCTGGCATGCCGGCGCCTCCTCCGTTTTTCCTGCCCATGACGCATGATTCAGCTTCCCAGAGGCGGACTTGATCTGAGCGAAGTTTCAACTTTGTTTTTAAGTCTGGCTCCGCCAGTTGTTTCATCAGGGAAAGCAGGCGTGGTTGCAACTCGATGGATTGCGGGCCTAAAGCTATGGCGAGCCTTTCACCCATTTCCTTACAAATCGCGCCGGCATGAACGCGGTTGATTTGAACATCGTTCTGGAGAGTGGGATACGGCATAATAGCTCCAAGCTCTTCTATATCGTCAAAGGCTGTAAAAGATTTGATCATGGCGGCTGCTGACTTTGGGTAGAGAGAAATCCCCTTCGCTTGGGAACATCTCATCAACCACCTTTGTTATGAACAGTTCCGCTGCCACAACTTATATTTGTGATTAGCAGGAACCGGCTCAAAAGTCCGAGATGGGGTCATTCTCGACCGATTTGAGCTGTCCGCACCATGTCGGGTTTACCCCCGATAGCGACCAAATTCCGCATCGCACCGAAATAACGCGATGTGCCAATAGCAGGAGTCGCGATGCAAGCCGCTCTGTGTGGGTTAGGCTTTACTTGATGGATCATCCCGCTCTATCTCGGGTTTATCATGCAAAACGGCGTTCAACAGCGAATTGTGAACTTCTATCTTTCCATTGTAGCTGATGAGTCCAAGTTTGCGGAATTTGTTCATGAAGTGGCTCACCCGGGATCGGGTCGTTCCAATCATCTCTGCCAATGTTTCCTGGCTGATATCCACTAAAATAGGCTGAGGTGTGCCTTCCGTTCCGAAATGCGCGAGCAGAAGAAGAAGGCGCGCAAGTCGCTTCTCGCTTGAATTGAAGAGCTGGTCGATCAAATCCTCTTCAACTCGGCTGTTTCGCGTCAAGAGATACGCCATGAACAGCTCGGAAAATTTCGGCTCGGTATGAAGGGTGGCGATCATCGCTTCTTTGGTTATTGAGGTGATCACGCATTCTTCCATCGCCGTTGTGGTCGCGATACGCAGTGGATGGCCATTGAGGCACCCCTCGCCGAAGAATTGGCCCGGTTCCAAAATCCCGACGACCGCTTCCTTGCCCTGCTCCGACAGGACGGTGAGCTTGACACGACCCTTTTGAATGTAAAAAACCGCATCCGCCACGTCTCCTTGCGTGAAGACGTGCTGACTTCTCTCAAATTTCAGGATTGTTTTGCCTGCCCCTACCTTGGCGAGAAAGGCTTTGGGATCGAACGCATTCTTGGCTGGTTTCCCCACAGGAGCCTCCTTTGCTCCGATGAGCGCGCGCGCCCACCATTATAACGGTTTCAGCGCCGGCAGGCACTCACGTCTTAAGGGGCTTTGCCGGCTAGAGCGCAAGCAGCGCCGAAAACCACGTGCCCGGTCTGCGCGGGCCGGATTACAACGCTGCGTTTGTGCTCGGTCGAGATGGTAAGAAGTCTTACGTCGGCGCTCGCAATTCACCCCGGAGCCAACCCGCTACTTCGCCGGATTTCATCGGATCGACAAGCTCGACCACGCGCTGATGAACGTGATCGCAAGCGGGGCATTCGAATGTTCGGACGTCAAAGCCCGGGGCACCGGGGGTGATCCGTGCCAGCATTGTTATTGCTTTTTGCACTTTGGTCCTCGTGGCCTGTGAAACGTGATCATCATGCTTCGCCTTGGAAGGCGAGAGCGTTACAGAACTCCCAGTCACCGGTAGTTGGGGCGGTGATCCACCCTGCAACCATTGCCAGTTCGGCGCTGTCCCGTTTTGCTCAGTCCGAGAACAATTCATAAGGAGATCACGAAGTAGGACACAGGGGGCTTAAATACGGACAGTACGTAAGAAAAGACCCCTGCGGCTCTGCGCAAAAATTGTTTGAAAGTGAGCAAAAGAAAACAGCAGCAACCTACCGGGTGGGTCCAAAACAACACCGGTCAGATTAGATGGGAAAGCTCGTGTCGTCACTTCAGCTTGAGGTCCCCGACGCTCACATTCGGCATTCCCACTCGCAACTCCTTGTGTTGCGGCGCCAGATGCTGCGGTACGCCCGATCCGTGCCGCCCGGATCAATGCGAAATGATCGTCGGCAGACCGCCCGTTCATTGCATAGCCTCTTTAGCAACAAAACGTGGCTAGGTGAGCATACGGTCGAGGGATCGTAGTAAGGCCGCCTCAGTCGGCGGCCTATTTCACACTAAAAACTCGGAATGTTCGTGGTTTCTGACACGGGTGTCGTTGATTGAGAGGGTGCCCCGATGCGCAAGGATGCAGTTAGCGAAGCGAAATGCGAGGCGTGCAATGGCACGGGTTTTCCGTCAGTGAGGCAACCGTCGCAACCCGGCCGCAGAATATATCCCGAGCCTTGCGAGAAGTGCGGCGGGAAGGGGCGTGTACCCAGGGCCCAAAAGGAGACCCGGGCTGCCTAGGAGGCCGGGTCTCGGAGCGGCTGACAACACGCCGTCGACGGAGTGCAATTCGGTTGGCTTGACGAGTTTCGAGTGTGCAACGGTAACTGCGAACAGAGGTCCTTCGAGTGATTTTTCCCAGAATGCGAGGAAATCCGTCAGCGCTGGGAAATTCGGAAACAGATCGTAGTCCTGCCAGACGTAAGTTTGCAGCAACCAGGGACCATCCGGACGGCGATAAACGATTTCCGCTGTTGTCAGTCCGTAGCCTAAGACCTGCTTCCTGAAATCCATGGAAACCGTATCTTTCTCGACAATGCCAGCCTCCAGCCCAACCCGGAAAAGCAACGCATGATTCTCGCGCCAAAAAACGAAACGTTCAATAGATCATAGTAATCAACGCGCTAGCAGCATGTTACTTCGCCTGCTAGCAATCGCCGCAAGCGTTCCTCCTCGAGAAACTCAAGTTGCAGTCAAACATCGTGCGCCGAAGCCCTTGCGCCCCAGTGTCTCAGGCTTATGTCAGGGGCGGCTAGCACTCGCTCATCGCGACTGCCA
>Ga0307474_10003793_pt1 | contig 10903 bp, 9 predicted proteins | sample atmos_gasesECM1C_2_FD_203312 | JGI IMG/M metagenome (GOLD analysis project Ga0307474, IMG submission 203312) | Hardwood forest soil microbial communities from Morgan-Monroe State Forest, Indiana, United States - atmos_gasesECM1C_05 | ecosystem: Environmental > Terrestrial > Soil > Temperate...
CGCCCCCCCCCCCCCCGCCGGGGGGGCCCCCCGGCCCCCCCCGGCCCGCGGGGGGCCCCGCGGGCGCCCCCCCCCACCGCCGCACTGGTGCGCGCCGGGGAGGACCCCGCCGAGGTCGGCGCGCTCCAGGTGCTGGCCGGGATGCGCACCGAAGCAGAGACGTCTTCGGTGCTGCGCGTCGCGTGCATGGGGAATTCCATCGCAGCGAACGGAAACGGACCGGAAGGGGACAACCCAGATCTTTCTTTCCTCCGGTGGGCCAGCCGTCTCTCAGCCGGCTGTATCCGCCACGCGGGCTCGTTTTCGGCCGACGGGGCGAGCAGCAGCCAGATTCTTGCCTCCCAGATGGCTCCTGTGGTGGCATCCAAGCCCGACGCCTGCATCATCGGCCCCTGGGTGGTGAACAACCCGGTCCTCGGTGTTTCCTTCGACCGGACGGCAGCCGACGTTGAGAACGCCGTGCTGGCGCTTCGAGTCGCCGGGATAGCTCCCCTGCTGTCACTTGAGCCTCCGGCGCCTGACCAGGAGCGCTCTGCTTTCGTGCGGCAGTACAACGAATGGGCGCAGCACTTTGCCGCCAGGTCCGGCGTCCCGGTCGCCGACTTTTTCGCGTCGCTGACAGGTCGGAACGGGGACTGGGCCGAAGGTTATAGCGCTGACGGGATACACCCGACCGCTGCTGGTGCGCGGGCTATGGGCAGGACTGTTGCCGGGTTGCTGAATTCCCCGGCGGTAGTTATCCCGGCGCCCCTGGCGTCGCTGCGTTACGAAGCCGACCAGTCGAACGCCCCGTGGGGAAGCCAGAACGTCACCCAGAGCCCGCCGCAGAAGCCCTACGGGGCGACCTCCCCGCCGAACAAGGACCAGGACCCGGGCAGCTACGGCCCGCTCGCCGGGCCCGACCCGGAGAACTGGGGCGGCATCCAGGAAGACAGCGTGATGCAGATGCCGCTGTCCAACACCGCGTCGCACCCGCTGCCGGGTGATACCGCCTGGCCCGCTACGGAGGGCTGGCAGGACGAGGACCAGGACGACTTCCCGTACTCCGACCGCTCGGCCACGGCGGGACCGTCCACCTCGATCAGTCCCCGGGACCCGCAGGGCATCCGGATGGAAGAAGCCAGGGTCACCGCAGCGGGCACGCCGTTCCCGGTCAACGGCACCGTCCCGCAGCTCGACGGGGCCCTGGCCGAGCTGCGGGACCACCCGGAGCCCGCGCTGCCGGAGACGACCGGGGACGACGGAGACGCGCTCAGGTTGCAGGCCGGGATAGACGGAACGATGGGCGATGCGCAGGATGTACCGCATCGCTTCACTGCGAGCGCGGCCCACGGGGGGTGCGCGCTCTGCGGGCTGGCCCAGGGGCACCGGATGCACGCCGCAGCCGACGGGACGATCGGCGGCGGGGACGCGGGCACGGGCGAAGGCCAGGGCGCGCCGCTGGACACCGCCGCGCTCGGCGAGTTCGGCGCGTCTGTCCGTGCCAGCTTCCGGCAGATGTTCGGCGGAACCCCGATGGGCGACCTGAACAGGGAGACCTCCCCGCAGGCCCAGCAGCCGTCCCCGGTCACCCAGGAGCCCGGCATGGGCTCGATGGACGAGTACCTGTCCCCAGACGACGCCTCGATCCAGACGATCGGCAACCAGCAGTGGTCCGGCGGCGGCGCTGACTCCGATGAGGTGGCGGTCCCGGCCGGGCAGCCGCAGGGCGGCATCGAGGACATCGTGGCGTCCTTCCAGAGGTCTGCGGCGGCGAAAGGCTACTCGGGCGGTTCGGGGCCGGGCGTAGCCGACGGCGACATCGCGGCGGCGGCCCGCCAGCACCTGTCCAGGACCGCTGACGTGCTGCCGAAGGCGGAGGCCGACGAGCTGGTCAGGGAGGGATCGGGCAGCCGGGCCAGGAACCTGGACCTGCTGCGCCTGGAGGGGACGCACTACGAGGACGAAGACGAGGACCTGGCGAGGAAGGGAATCAGCTTGGACAACTACGACGACGACGTGATCTTCGCATGAGCGGCCTGGCGTACCGGATGGACCAGCTGTGCCGCGAGGACATTGCCTCCGCCGACCCCTACCTGGGGCGCGGGGTGTTCCTCGCGGCACCCGGGGCGGGGTGCGAAGAGATCACCGGGAGACTCGCCGGGCTGCTGGGGATGACCGTGCCGGCTGTCGCCTGGAGCGGTATCGGCGCGTGGGTTGACATCGGGGGCGTGCCCGGGATGAGTGCTCAGGAGCTGGAGTCCAGGTGGAGTGCGGTTCCGTAACCGGCTGTGCCGTTTTGATTTACGACTGGAGGGGGTCCGGATGACTACGGCGCTGTCCGTTCTGGGGGCGCTTGGCGGGTTTACCGCCTTTATCACCGGGGTGACGCTCATCCTGCGGGCGATTTTCAAGCAGGTAAACGCTACTGAGAAGAACACCACAGCCACGGAAGACCTGACAGAGAAGGTCGGCAGCCTCTCGGAGAAATTCGGGCTGCTGGACACCAGGGTCACCATCCTGGAAGACCACGACCGCAGGAACGGGGTGAGACCCCATCCGTAAGCTGCTTCTCATCAACCTGAGCCCTGCTACGAGGGCCGTCATCGTGGCCGCCGTGCTCATCTCTTTCGTCGTCGGCGGCGTAGTCCTCGACTACCTCGTCGCCGGCTACCGGGCCGAACAGGCGGTGCAGACTTCCGTGGGGCAGTCCGAGCAGGCCCTGTGCGGGATCATCGACCTGGTGACAGCGGTGCCCGAGCAGCCTCCGGCCGACCCGGAAGCGAACCCGTCGCGGGTGACCTCGTACCGCTTCTACCTGGCGTTCGTGTCTGTCGGCCGCAAGTACCACTGCACAGGAAGCTAGCTGCCGGGGCTGTCTTCCTCGTCGCCGCCGGGACGCTGCGGCGCGCCCGGCGCCAGGGAGCTGGGCGGAACGAAGAAGACGCCGCCCGGATCCGGGAGGTCCGGGTAGGACGGCAGCGTCTCCAGGTAGCGTCCCAGGTCGGCGTCCAGGGCCGGGCGCATCAGCTCGACGACGATCGTCGGCGGGTCGTTCGGGGCGCGCCTTCGGGGCCTATCCTGCGGCCGGGCCTGACCGGGGATGTTCCACGAGGGATTCTCGGCTGTCTTCCACGGCGGTCTCTGGCCGGGCGTCGGGTCGGTCACCGTGGAGGTGAACCGCCGCTGCACGCTGGGGAGCTGGTCTGTCCGGAGGGTCATCCGGTCCTGGTCTCTGTCGGTCCGCAGGTCGGTGACGTACTGGTCGGCTTCACGTCCGGCGGCGTCCTCCCGCTGGCGGCGCGCCCCGGGCCGGAGCCTGCGCAGCCACCCGAGCCAGTCCCTGCGCTCGGGCAGTATGAAGCCGTCCTCGCGCGGCATGGCCAGCGCGAGGACGGCTGCGGCAAGCAGGATTTCTGCCGCCGTCCAGTTGTTCATCCCTTTTCCCGGCACACTCGCCCCATCCTGTACGCGCGGGATTCCTCGTCTGTCAGGTGCAGGCCGCACTTCATGCACCGCTCCTGGTTGTCCGCGTAGTCCTCGCGGGCCTTGCTGATGCCCGTCCGGAGGATAGCCCCGAGGGCTGCCTTCTGTTCCTGCCTGGAGAGCTCGACCAGGCGCGGGTACTTGGTATCGCCGCCGCCGACGACCCGCTTGGCGAACCGGACGCCTTCCTTGCGGCCCTCGGTGACCTTCCAGAAGTCGAGGTCGTTGTTCCCGGTCCGGGACGGCGTGGCGTAGAAGCCGCCCGGAATGTCCGCGATAACCGCCGGCGGCTCCTGGGCCGGTGCCTGGGGCGTCATGTTCTCCTCTGAAGTCCGCTGGCCGGGAAGGTCGGCGCACCTGGCGAGGTACCGCATTATCCCGTCGTACTGCGCCGGGTTGACCGGCTTCCTGCCGTCCACCAGGAAGGCGGCGAGCTTGTGGTTCTTGTGCGCCGCCGTCGCGGCGATCTTCTCGCTCATCGCCTGCCCGGTCATGTCCGTGCCTACCACTAGAGCCATCTTCTTCTCCCTGGTCATCCCTGCGTAGCCTCTGCTCTGCGTTCGCTGGACACGACAATAGCAAGAAAAGCTGTATTCAGCAACGAGTTTCCCCGGCTCCCCGGAAGAGAGGAGAGCAGACCGGGAGGACCCGTGCGCAAGTATGCGTCGCTGGAGGTGCTGGAGGCGTGGCAGCACCAGCCGCGCGTCCGGCTTGAAGGGAACCGGATCATCCGGACCGCACACCGGGTGGCATTCGACTACGAACCGCGCCAGGGGTACCTGTACGTCCGTTCCAGGATGATCTCCAGCCGGACGAATGACAACCACGACACGTTCCCGGCCGAAGAAATCGAAAAGGGCTATAAGTCCTTTTTGGGCAAGCCGGTATTCGTCAACCACCACAACGCCAACCACCGCCGCGCCCGGGGCGTCATCGTCGCCGTCGCGCTGCACCGGGACAGGAACCCCGACGGCAGCCCTGACACCTGGGTCGAAGGACTCCACGAGATCGACGCGGTGAAGTTCCCGAGGCTGTGCAAGGCGATCCTCGCCGGCCGGGTCAACCGCACCTCGATGGGCGTGGACGTGGACTGGTCCACCTGCTCGGCCTGCGGCAACAAGGCCACCAGCCCCGCCGAGTACTGCAAGCACCTGCCCGCCCTGAAGGGCAAGAAGATCCGGCAGCGGAACAAGGTCACCGGCAAGGTCGAGGAGAAGCTGATCCACGAAGTCTGCGCCGGGCTCAGCTTCTTCGAGAACAGCCTCCTGGTAGAGGACCCCGCCGACCCGACTGCTCACGTTTTGGATAAGCCTGATGACAGAGGGCTACGAATGGGAGCCGGGCTAAATGTGCCGCCAGCTCTTGCCCGAGCGGATCAGGTAAAGGGTCTGCGTCGTAACCCCGTAGCGCGAGGCAATGTCGGCCAGGGTGAGCTGCCCCGTCCGGTGACTGCCTCCGTTGGTCGAGACCTGGGGCAGCAGTTCGTATTTGATGACCCGGACGTCGGCGTCGGTCAGTTTGACAGCCGGGTTGCGTACGCCCGGCAGGCTGCGTCCCTTGGCCACCATGTCGGCCGAGTTGACCGCGCTGGTGCCCAAGAACCAGTGCATGGGGTTCATGCAGATCCTGAAGTCGCACGAGTGGCAGACCACCAGCCTCGGCGGGATCGGCCCGCGCAGCAGCTTCCACCCGTAGCGGTGCGCCCGGACACTCGTGCGCCTCGCGTCCGACAGGGAGAAGCGCGGGTAGCCGCTGTCGAAAGTGCCGCTCGTCCACGGGTTGCAGAATCCAGGACCGGCACTGAAGTCGATCGACGCGATGTACCGCTCTACCTCAGGGATCGTGCGGACGAATCGTCCGTCCAGTTCAGACCTGCTGACCATAGGGTTCATTCTAGCAGGACGGCCGCCGCCGGGAACCCGGACTTCCGCGATCACTTCGGCAATACCTGCTACATGTGCGGGGACCCGGTGGCCTATCTGAAGGGAAGTCCCCGGAGACCGCCCCGTTTCGTGCACGACTCCATGCCGGGAACGCCCCACGACCACGACGCAGACCCGGTGGACTCAGGGGATACGCGCGGGCGCATGACGCCCGCTAGCTTCGGCGGGACGCGCTGCGCGGTGTGCGGCGAGGACGTGAAGGTCAGCATGCGGCACCTGAACTCCCCGGCCGGCGGCTGGAGCCACCACGACGGGATGAAGCGCGACCACCCGGCCGTCCCGCTGGACGCGCAGGCGGTCTACGACTCCATCCCGGGGACCAGGGCGCGGTACGACCAGGCCCGCAGCCAGATGCAGGACCATCTCCACAGCCAGTTCGAGCAGCTCAGCGGGCGCCCGCTGCCACGCCGGCCGCGCGGCGACGAGGGGCAGATGCCGCCCGACCCGTTCACTGCCGCCCGCCGGAAGAAGCCGGAGGGCAAGCCGGTCAGGGGCTACACCCGCGATCCCAGGTACGACGGGATGCACCTCAAGAAGGACCGAAACGGGTTCTACGTGCACACTCACAGGTTGCGCAGCGACTCCTACCCCACGCCAGACGACATCCCTGATTCGGAAATCGAGAAAATCCGGGCCACCGGGGCGAAGGCCGAAGGCGGCGACCACCCGTGGTTCATGAACCACCCGGTCTCCGCGCACCACATCGTCCACGCCTACAACGACTCCTCCGACGACGAGCGGGCGCTGGGCGACCGCTGGTACTCCGACGCCAATCACATCGCCAAGGTCATCGGCAAGGGTGACTCTGCACTGGGCGCCGGCCTGCTGTCGGCCTACTCGCCCCGCACGCTGTGGCCCGTCAACATGTTCAATGCCTCCCGGGCGGCGCACGGGGAACCGCCCGGCCCCGGCACCGGGGCGCTCGGCGACCACCAGCGCAAGGCGATCCGCATCCTGGCGGGCGAGCACCACTCCAGCGTCCTGACCGCGCCGAAGACGGCCGCGTTCGCGCACCTGATCGAGCACGGCGGCCAGAGTGACGACGACGTACGGAACGGCACCGAGAGGGTCGTCATAGACCGGCACGCTATGTCCGTCGCTGCCGGCAAGCGGCTGACGGATGCCGACATGGCTGGTGCCCCGATCGGCCAGGAGCAGCACTACGAGTACGTGACCGGGAAGTTCCGCAAGGCGGCGAAGATCCTGTCCGCGCAGCACGGCCGTCCCATCAGCGCCGAGAAGGTGCAGGCAGGGACCTGGCTCCGGCAGGTCAGGAAGAACTCCGAGGAGGACTCCTCGGGAGCCAGGGGCGGAGGCGGCAAGGGCCGCGTCCAGATGGGCGAGAACAGCCGCCAGCGCTGGGTGGAGCACCACCACGAACACCACCCGGGCACCATCCCGGAGGAGAACATGCACTACCACGGGTCGAACAGCCAGCCGCCGCCGCCGACGCCGTGGCCCGTCGGGGGCACCCACTGCGCCATGTGCGGCGGCCACCTGGCCCACCCGGGCAACCCGAGCGGGAAGCCTGTCAGCCGGTCCATGCCGATGATGTGCCAGAACTGCGCGGGCCGGGTCCAGGGCCACGGGGCTGACACCGGCCTGCCCGGCTACATGGATGTCAGCCAGGCCAGGGGCACCGTGCAGGACTCGCGCGCCTGGGACCCGGCCGGCGACCGGCTGCGCAGCTCCATGTCGGTGCGCAAGCAGGCGTACGGGGAGACGCGGGTCCCGCCGCAGGTGGACACCCTGCGGATGGACGAGTGCCCGGTCTGCGGCGAGCACAACGTCTGGTCCGGCAGCAGGTGCCCCGTCTGCGGCTTCGTGGTGCCCCCGTCCGTTTTCCGGGACCCGGACACCGACAAGGCGAAGGAAGTCCGCGAGCAGCTCGACAGCGCCGGCGAGGTCGATGTCCCGGGCGACCAGGCGGACGCCAGTCAGCCAGACGCGACGCTGCCGGCCGCCCAGGTGGGCAGCGGCGACGACGCCGACGACCAGCTTGTCCACCCCGACCAGATCGCCCCCGACGGGGTGCCGACCGTCCAGGGCGGCGGCGACCCGGCGAATACCGACGGGCTGCCCCCGCAGGACGAGGACGAGGCCCAGGCCGAGGCGGAGGCGGAGGTTCCCGAGGGGTCGGTCCCCGTCGGCGACGTGCCGCCCGACGAGGCGGACCTGGAGGACACGGGCGACGAGGGCGAGGAGATGTTCGCCGAGGAGCTGATCTGCCCCGCCTGCGGAACCACTTTCGAGGCAGATGCCGCCGCCCAGCCGGGAGTGCCGTGCCCTGCCTGCGGGATGGCCGCGCTCCACCCGGTGGACGAGGAAGACGGCGACGTGGACGAGGAAGAGCAGGACCCGGGGACGGTACCCCCGGAAGGAGCAGAAGACCCGTCTGACCCGGACGAGGAGCCCGGGGACGAAGAGGACGAGGAAGACGAGGACAAGGACATGCCAGCAGACCGCAAGACGGCCGCCGCGCTCGCGCAGGCCCAGGCGCACCGGATCGCCGAGCTGAGCGCGCAGAACGAGGTCCTTTCGGCCCAGCTCCGCTTCCTCGCCTCCGCTGCGGGGATCGACCGGGAACTGGCTGAGGTCGGCCGCCGGGTGATGCGCCGCCGCGCGGACGTCCTCAACCCGGCGTCCCCGGTGCCGGACCCGCCGGAGGCGCCGCCGACGGAGACGACCGAGCAGGCGCTCCAGCCGGAGACGATGGACAACGCCGGGCGCCCCGGGACGACCCCGGGCGCGAACTCGCGGGTGCCGGCCGCGCAGACCACCACGGCGATCACCCCGGGCGTGGAGATGCAGACTCCCCCGGCGACCAACCTGATCGACGTGACCGCCCCGGTTCAGGGCACCAATCCCAGCCAGGACGGCGGCGTGCCGCTGGAGCAGCGGCGCATCGAGACCGACGTCCGCATCGACCCGGACCCGCTGAAGGCGCACGGCCCGGGGATCGGCGGCCAGGGCGACAACGGCTCGGCGTTCCCGTGGATTCTCGACGCGCGCCATCCTGACCAGCAGGGCGGCCAGGTCGGGCAGGGCCAGAGGGCAGCCGCCCTCTACGGCGGCAGCCACCTGGACCCGCCGAACGAGGCCCAGGCGTCCCGCCGCACGTTCGCTTCCATCCGGCTGGCGAAGCTCCGGGTGCTGGCCGGGCTCGCCCAGGGCGACGAGCTGGCGGTGGCCGAGCGGATCGAGCGGGACGCGTCGCTGGCCACCCCGGTGATCGAGCACGAGATCAGTGTCCTGTCCCGCATGCCCGTCGTCGATCAGCGCCAGGCGGCACGGCCGGTGCAGCGCACTGCCGCCCGGTCGGTCCCGTCGCTCGCCTCGGTGGGAGCCGCGTCCCAGTACGCGCCCGCCGCCGGGGACTACGACCTCGACGCCTCCGACATCTTCGACTGATGACCTACGCCCTGACCGTCGGTTCCGGCACCGACTCGGTCGTGATGCCGAACGGCCTGCGCTACGCGGCGGAAGCGGCCTTCACGCTGTCCGACCGCCAGTTCGGGCTGCTGACGGCCGGGGCGAAGGAACTGCTCGCGGCGGGCGAGGGAGGCACCTCGACGGGCTACCTGGGAGGGACCGTGAGCCATCAGGTGACGATCGCCGGCGGCCTGGACAACGTGGTGCTGCCCAACGGGCTGCGCTACACGGCCGGGGGCGTGGCGGTGCTTTCGGACGAGGAGTACTCCCTGATTCCGGCCGGGGCGCTGAGTTCTCTTTTCTCTTCCGACACGACGTCGCTGACATGACGGTGCCTTTTCGCCCCGCAGCCCCAGAAGGAATAGCAGGAGGGCCTTACGGCCCGGCCGACCAGACACGGAGTAAAGGCCGATGATTCGCACCTACCTCTCGAACGACTACGTGAAGAGGACGATCAGGCCTCTTTACTCCTGGACGCAGGCGACCCCCAAGTCGTGCTTCCTGGACCCGGCGTGGACCCGCGCGGTGCCGATCTGGCCCGGGATGGGCTTCGTCCGCAGCGGCGGCGACCTGGTGACCCTGGCGGGCGCGAACAGCACCCAGATGGGCTCCAAGACGATGACCGGCACCGCGTACTCCGGCAACGCGGGCACCACCACGGCGGCGGCGAACTCCCTGCCCATCTACGGGCTGGGCGCGCTGTACGTCGGCGGCGACGGTATCGACGAGCTGCTGTACGCGGGCATCAACGCCTTCGCGGTGTGGGTCCTCGGGCCCGACGCGGAGTTCGAGGTCCTCGCTCCCGCGTTCGACGCCACCCAGTCCTGGACGGACCCGTCCGACGGTTCCGGCGCCGCCCTGGTGGGCGTGTCCACCGCTACCTCGAACCAGGGGATGCTCGTCCCCCTCACGGGAGCGGGCTCGACCACCGTTTCCGCCCCGGTCGCGCGGCTGCTGAAGGTCAACAGCTCCACCAAGATCACCATCGGCGGCCTTGAGCCTTACGCCGCCGCGCAGCTCACGGCCAACGCCAACGCGGGCCGGGACTAACAGGACACGCGGGAAGCAGGAAAGGGAACACCATGACCGAGCTGGCGACCACTTCGGCCGGCGGGCAACTGGCGCTGGCTCCCGGCGGCGGCCTGCGGCCCCGCGTGGCATCGCGCAAGTCCGACGACTACGTTGCGCAGATCGAGGCGCGCAGGTCCCGGAACAACGGGGTCTCGCTGACCCGCGAGGCCAAGGTCCGCAAGATGGCCTTGATCTTGTCGGACGAGATGCACGGCTTCCGCCGGCTGGGCGTCGGGATGGTCGGCCCCATCCAGCTCAAGCTCCGGTACCAGGGCATCGTCCGGAACGTGCTGGTCGAGGACCCGGTCACCCCGGGCACCCCGGTGGAGTACGACGTCTGGGACGACCTCGGCCAGGCCTACATCCTGTCCGGCACCGAGGGCGAAGTCCGGGTCACCCCGTTCGAGGGCAAGCGCATCCCGGTCCGGTTCTTCCGGATCGCGTCGCGCCCCGCGCTCCGCAAGGAAGACCTGTTCTACCTGCGGATCAACGCGGTCGAGCAGGCGCAGGACGAGACCAAGCAGGCCATCCTCAAGCAGGAGGACGCCCGGCTGCTGGTCCTGCTCCAGGCGGCGATCACCGACTACGCGACCCGCCCGGACCACGTGGTCACGCCCAACCACAACATCACCGAGGCGTCCGGCTACCTGACTCCGGGCTCGCTCTACAGCGCGGTCGCCATGACCGACCTGCACGAGCTGCCCTCAGCCCGCATCCTGATCAACCCGTTCGACTACCGGGACATGTTCAGGTGGGACATCAACCAGACCGGCTGGGCCTTCAAGGACCGGGTCGTCGCGGGCGAGACCATCACCAGCTTCGGCGAGTTCCAGATCCAGCGGAGCATCATCGTCCCTCAGGCGAAGATCTTCCTCGCGCCGGAGCCGAATTTCCTCGGAGTTTTCCCCATTCTGTATTCACTCGACGTTGAAGAAAATCACAATGTTGAGGCATTCTGGAAGGGATGGGTATTCGATGAAATGATCGCGATG
>Ga0307474_10003794_pt1 | contig 10903 bp, 8 predicted proteins | sample atmos_gasesECM1C_2_FD_203312 | JGI IMG/M metagenome (GOLD analysis project Ga0307474, IMG submission 203312) | Hardwood forest soil microbial communities from Morgan-Monroe State Forest, Indiana, United States - atmos_gasesECM1C_05 | ecosystem: Environmental > Terrestrial > Soil > Temperate...
CCGCAGCTACGATATCGGCGTCTTCGGATCCAACTTCGGGCACACCGTCACGCAAAACCTGCCGGTGCTCATCAAACAGAATATCGATGCTTCGTCAACCACCAACGGCGTTGCCACTGGGAATGACATTCCCGTGTTTACCCTTGCGCAAGGCCCGATCGCTCCTGTATTCCCAGCAATACCTTCCAATGGTCAAATCACCTTTGCCAGCTTGAAAGGCCAAGACTCGGGCGTGCATATTCGGCCAACCAAGCAGGTCCTGCCGACGCTGGACGCGTGGAATCTGACAGTGCAGCGCCAGGTTACCAACACGATCTCGGCGGAAGTCGCCTACGTAGGAAACAAAGGCTCGCACGGATTCTCGGGCGATGGTCCGAATTATGATGTCAACCCTCTATCGATGTTTTTGTACGGCACAGGTGCTAATTCAAGTTTACGGCGCCCACTCTGCCACCCGGTATTCACGACACCGACGACAGGCACTTGCGCTGGCATCCCGGACGATTTGGGGAATTTCTACGGCAACGACGCCAGCAGCAACTACAACGCCCTGGAGATAAAGGTAGAGAAGCGCTTCGCTCAGGGGCTTCAGTTTATCTCTCACTACACCTACTCTAAGGCCAACGCCTACAACAACAACTATTACGCGATCAGTCACCCCATTGCATATGGTCCCAACGACTTTGTTCGCGACCACGTGTTTATATTCAACCCCGTTTACGACTTGCCTTTCGGCAGGGGCAAAAAATACTTGAGCAGCTCCAGCCGCGCGATGGATTATTTGGTCGGCGGTTGGGAATTGACCGATGCCACCAACTGGAGCAGCGGTTTGCCCTGGACGCCAACCACGAACGAGTGCGGCGGCGAGCAAGACGTAGGTATCTGCCGGCCAAACAAGGGTTCGGGTTCCTTCCCCTTGAGCGCGGGATCGCTTCAGCACCCGGCAGGCAGGGCGCCGTATGTTCAGTACTTCACCCCGCTGACCACCCTCAGTGGGCCGTATACGGACGCCGGCAACGGGAATCTCGGAAACTCCGGTTACAATTCCCTCCGCGGGCCGCGCGGATTCTATTCCGACCTCTCGGTGATGAAGAACTTTGCCATCACAGAGCGGGTCAGGGCTCAATTCCGTATGGATGCGTTCAACGTCTTCAATCACCCCGTCTACGCGTTCAGCGGAAACAACGGCGCCAACAATTGCGTTGACTGCCAAAATACCTCGGTGGGCAGCAACAATGGAAGGATCACAGACATAGAGGGTGGAAGCAGCATGCGTGCTTTGCAGTTCGCGCTGCGGCTCAACTTCTAGGTCGTAGTAAGCAGAACCTGCGGGGGAGTCCTACGGGGCTCCCTCTTTTTCTGGGTCGTAGCGTAAACGTTTTCGGACAAACTCGGTGAACGCCCATGAAAAAGAGAATCGTAGGCCTCGGCGAAGTTCTGTGGGACCAATTGCCAGGACGGACCTGTCTCGGCGGTGCGCCCGCGAACTTCGCCTACATCACGACTCTTATGGGCGATCAGGGCATGGTCGCCAGCCGCGTCGGAGAGGATTCTGCTGGGCTGGAGGCGCTCCGCCGCATGGAGGAACTGGGCCTCAACATCGATCACATACAGACCGATCGGCAGCGTCAAACTGGATCGGTGACAGTGCGGCTCGACGGCCATGGTCTGCCGCGGTTTGACATTGCGCATCCCGTGGCTTGGGACTTCATGGAGTGGACCGAAGATTGGCAGCATCTGGCAGAAAAGGCGGATGCTGTTTGTTTTGGATCGCTGGCGCAGAGGTCGGACGAAAGCCGCTCCACCATCCGACATTTCCTTAAAGCCACCTCCTCCCGCACCGTAAAAATTTTCGACGTCAATCTCCGGCAGTCCTATTACTCGCCCGAAGTGCTTACGGAATCGATGGAACTGGCGGACATCGTCAAGCTGAATGACGAGGAACTGCCGAAGATCATGAGCCTGAGCAGAGTTCCTCACAAAGACGAGCTGTCGTCGGCGCAGTGGCTGCTCCGCACTCACGATCTGAAGCTGGTTTGCATCACGCGCGGCGGGAAGGGAAGTCTGCTGGTGCGCCACAAGGATTCGAGCCAGCATCCCGGCTTTTGCGTGCGGGTGGCCGACACGGTGGGATCAGGAGATGCGTTTACCGCTGGGCTGGTCCACGAATATCTGCAGGGCGCATCACTGGACCTGATGAACGAAGTGGCCAACCTGGTAGGAGCTTGGGTCGCCAGCGAAGTGGGCGCCATGCCCGCACCCAAGCGCGGTGCGTTGGAGCACTCGCTGGCCGAGATCCGCTGACCGAAATTCCTGGAAAGCGATTCGCTGCGAAACCTACCAATCACGAAGGACGCGGAGGCTCACGAAGCTGGTCCTTTGAGACCTTCGCGAACCTTCGTGCTCTTTGTGGTTTTATTACGCTGCTTTTGCGGCACTCGCGCCCGCCGGCTTTAAGTCCGCGCCGATCAAAGGCTGCAACCGAGGTCTGGCAAACAGCCGCTTCGTATGGTTATCCGACGGATTCTCCACTCGGGACATTCGACCTTCAGCCACCAACCGCTGATGCGCCTCATCCCATGTCGGGACCGAGTCCGCAGTCGGCACCCAGTGCGCGTAAGCCGCCTCATTACACCACTTCGGCAGTCGCGTCATCACCCGGGCATGAGCTCCAGCACCGCGAAATTTCTTCATGGCCTGTTCGCTCTCCCACACGGTCAAAGTCCAAAACGTCATGCCCGTGTCGACAAGAAGTCTTCCCCCAAAAAAGCCGGAGGCGTGCTCCACCTGACGCTGGCTTTGAAAGGTTCGCCACAAGAACGCCGGCAGAAACCAGACGGATCGCACTCGCAGACGCGTGACTGATGCAAGCATACAGGTTTGATGTCGAAACTTGACGCACGATGCAATCGGGTGTCTGTTCTCGCTCTACGATGCCGCCGATACCGCTGTCGGCAGGCTGGCAGTCTTCCGTAGCGGTTCTGCCAGCGCCCGCATGACCTTGCCGAATCCCGCGAAGTCGAGAGATTGTGGACCGTCCGACAGCGCGCGCTCCGGACACGGATGCACCTCGATGATCAGACCATCGGCTCCAACGGCCACGGCTGCGCGCGATACCGCCGCGATCAGGCTCTGCTTGCCGGTGCCATGGGACGGATCGGCAATCACCGGTAGATGCGACAGATCGCGGGCCAGGGCGACGGCGGCCAGGTCGATAGTGTTGCGCATTTCGGTTTCGAAGGTCTTGATACCCCGTTCACACAAGACGACCTGTTGGTTTCCTCCCGACAGGAGATACTCGGCTGCGAGCAACCACTCTTTCACGGTCGCAGACGGTCCGCGCTTCAGCAGGATGGGCTTGTTGGTGGTCGCCAGACGCCGCAGCAAGGCGAAATTCTGCATGTTGCGCGCCCCCACCTGCAGCATGTCGACGTGCTCGCAGATTACATCTACGTCCTCAGTGCTCATCACTTCCGTGACCACCGGCAGGCCTGTTTCTTCGTGAGCTTCCCGCAGAATCTTAAGTGCCTCCAAGCCCAGACCCTGGAAGTCATAGGGCGAAGTGCGCGGCTTGTAAGCTCCGCCCCGCAACATGGAAGCTCCCGCACGCTTTACGGCGTGCGCCGTGTCGAGCAATTGCGTGCGCGATTCCACCGAGCACGGGCCCGCGATCACCACGACTTCGGGACCACCGATGGCAACGCCGTTGATCCTCACCACGGTTCGCTCCGGCTTCACCTGGCGGCTTACTAGCTTGAACGGTTGAGCAATGGCCACCACATTGTCCACTCCGGGCGCGACCTGCAGCGCCTCGATCTCGTGGCGCCGTCCGCTCCCCACGGCGGCCACAATGGTGCGCTCGGTGCCGCGCGTGACGTGAGGCTGGTATCCGGCTTCGCGGATCCGCTCAATCACGTGGTTGATTTCCTGCTCCGTGGCCTTTTCTGACATGTTAACGATCATCGCAACGTCCTCCTCGAGTAGTTTTCTGTCAAAAACAAAAGCCGCGATCCCTTGATCGCGGCTTGCGGAAGCTTTTTTACTTAGGTGGCCTTCAGTGGCTCAACCTCACCCCAAGCTGCTCCGCAGCCGCTGCTCCTGGAAACCAGAAGTAAGCGGTAAACGCGAAGCTTGGAGTAAATCGTGTCATAAAATCTCTATCGAAACAAGGATCAGAAAAAGTGAGCACCGAACCGCTGGAAGTGTTGGCTTACTGAATCGAACTGGCTGCCTGCGAGAACACGTTGTTCGAGTTAGAGCCGATCAGACGAACCGTTCCCACCACCAGTACCAGAATAACGGCCAGCATCACCGCGTATTCGGCGATGTCCTGACCTTCATCCGCCGACCAAAGCCTACAAATCAGTTTAGTCATTTTCCCCTCCAGGCCACCGTCAGTTCCCCAGAGAGAGGACTGAGCTTGTACTTGGTGCAAACCATGATGCACGCGCGCGGAGCCTCTTGTCAATGCGAGTTTTGCGATTATTGACAAGAAAATTACTGCCCCCGAAATGGCCGCTGATAGCGGGGTTTGCTCCGCTATTTCAGCGACTGTAGGCTGCTTGGCAGCACTTGCTCGGCCGAGCGCTGCGCGAATTGCAGAACCCGATTTGGAAGGATGCCAAGGTAAAGTGTAGCCATCAGGCTCACTGCAAGCGCCACTCCCAATCCCAACGGAATCGGAGAGACCGGGACTTCTTTGCGAGCCTCGCGCATATACATCACCACAATCACACGGAGATAATAGTAGGCGCCCACGGCGCTATTCACCACGCCGATGAGCGTGAGCCCGATGAGGTGGCTCTTTACGGCGGCGCTGAAGACGTAAAATTTCGCGAAGAAACCGCCGGTCATCGGAATCCCGATCAGCGAAAGCAGAAAGATGGTAAGCATGGCGGCCAGCAGCGGCGAAGACCGCCCTAGGCCTTCGTAGTCCTCCAGACTCACGTACCGCTCGCCGGCACTGCCGAAATGGCTCACCACGGCGAATGCGCCCACATTCATCGCCGCATAAGCTGCCGTGTAAAACATAGCCGCGGAGATCCCGCCCACAGAATCCTGGGAACCCGTCACTGCGAACGCCATGAGCAAATAGCCGGCGTGAGCGATCGAGGAGTACGCCAACAGGCGCTTCACGTTGGTTTGCACCAGGGCTCCCACATTCCCCAAGGTCATGGACAGGGCCGCCGCCACCCACAGCAACCCGACTCGTCCGGGTGCGTTGATGGTAAATACAACTCGCAACAATACCGCGAACGCCGCGGCCTTCGGCGCCGTCGACATAAATCCCACGATGGGCGCGGGAGCGCCTTCATACACATCGGGTGTCCAAACGTGAAAAGGCGCCGCCGCCACCTTAAATCCCAGGCCGACAAACATCAGCGCCATGGCAACATAAACCAGCAATTCCACCGGTCCGGCCTGCAGTTTCTGACTGATCGCATCAATGTTTGTGGACCCGGTTGCGCCAAACATTAGCGCGACGCCATACAGAAAAAAGGCAGTGGCAAACGATCCCAACAGAAAATATTTGAGCGACGATTCGCTGCTTGAGGCCTCGTTGCGGCGGAATCCCGCCAGGATGTAAGTGGAAATCGACGAAATCTCCAGCGCGATGAAAATCAGGACCAGTTCCACAGCCGACGACATCAGGCACATCCCGACCGCACCGAAAAGAATGAGCGCGTAGTATTCCCCAGCGCGAATCCGCTGGACCGCCATGTACTCGAACGAACTCAGGATTACGACCGCGGCAATGCCGATCACGAGAACATGAAAGAACACACTGAAGTTATCCGCCTTCACCATGTTCGAGAAGGCAAGCCCCGGATACTGCGCCATATACCAGGTCGCCAAAAGCCCGGCAATGGCGCCGCCGAGCCCGATGTAACCAAGCAATTTCTGGCTCTTCAATTCATCCACGAGGGGGTCGAGCACCATTACCACGATGCCGAAAAGCGACAGAATCAACTCCGGCAAAATGCGAATATAGTCTGCGCCCTGGGGAATCGTCTGCAGCAGTTGAGCCGGGGAAAGGACGTTCGTCATTGGCCGACCACCTTGCCAACCACTTGCGCGAACGGCCTGAGCGACGCCTGTATTGCGGGATCAATCGCGCCCAGCCAGAGAATCGGTGCCACTCCCATCACCAGTGCCGCAACCGCGCACGGCCAAACCGCCGCCTTCTCAACCGCAAAAAGATCGGGCAACGAGTTATTCACCTCGTGCGTCACTTTGCCAAAAAATACTCGCTGATACATCCACAGCAGATAACATGCGCTCCAGATCACGCCTGTCGCCGCAAGTACACCGTAGATTGGTTTTGCTTGGAATGCGCCGCTCAGCACCAGAAACTCGCCGATGAATCCGTTCAACAAGGGAAGGCCCACCGATGCCAGCACGATGAACAAATACGACGCCGCATAAACGGGCATGGGAGAGGCCAGACCGCCGAATTCCGCAATTTCGTAGGTGTGCCGCCGTTCGTGGAGAATTCCCGCCAGCATGAAGAGCCCGCCTGTAGAAACTCCGTGCGCCAGCATCACGAACATCGCGCCGTTCAATCCTGCCTGCGTAAAACTGAAGATCCCCAGCACCACAAAACCCAGGTGGCTGACCGAGGAATAAGCGATCAGCTTCTTCATGTTGGGTTGCACCATTGCCACCAGCGCGCCGTAAATGATCCCAATCAGCGCCAGCGCTATGATCCACGACGCATTCTGTCGGGCCTGCTCGGGGAAAAGTCCAAGGTTGAAGCGCAGCATCCCATAAGTACCCATCTTCAGCAGTACGCCAGCCAGGAGCACCGATCCGGCCGTAGGAGCTTCGACGTGCGCGTCGGGCAGCCACGTGTGAAAGGGAAACAGTGGAACCTTCACCGCGAAAGCCAGAAAAAATCCCAAAAAGAGCCACTGCGCCGCAGCTGGGAAGTTCGGTACTCCGCCGCGCGCAATCTGATCGCGAATCACGATGAAATCAAAGCTTCCTGTGTGCGCGTAAAGCCACAGAATCGCCGCCAGCATGAATACCGAGGCGATCATCGTGTACATGAAGAATTTCACCGCCGCATACACCTTGCGCTCGTGCCCGAAAACCCCGATCAGCAGCGCCATCGGAATCAGCGTCGCTTCCCAGAAAAAATAGAAAAGGAAGAGATCGAGCGACGTGAAAACGCCGATCAGCGCCGTCTCCATAATCAACAGCAGAATAAAAAATTCCTTCACCCGGTCGTGCACCGAGTGCCACGAAATCAGCACGCACAAGGGTGTAAGGAAGGTGGTCAGAACCACCAGCCACAACGAAATGCCGTCCATGCCCATGTGGTAGTGAATGTTGGGCGTCGAGACCCAGGCACGGTCGATCTCGTATTGGAATCCTGCTAGCGAGCGGTGGAAGTGCACCGGCAAATGAAGCGAGAGAAGAAATGTAAGCAGCGAAAAAACCAGAGCGAAGATGCGGATGTCGCGATCGCGGCGAGGAAAGACGACCAGCAACAAAGCCCCCACCAGCGGAGCAAAGGTCACAAACGTGAGAATGTAAGGGCTCCAGCTATCGGTGCTCATCGCACTCCCATCCAAATCATGTAGGCAAGCACGACGGCAGAGCCGGCTGCGATCCAACCCGCATACGACCGCAGATTCCCCGACTGCATATGCCGCACCTCGTCTGAAACGTGCCGCGCGCCGTCGGCGGCGTTGTTCACGCTGTCGTCGATAACCTTGCGGTCGACGCCCTGCCATAAAATGTTGGTCGATGCGTCCACCAGCGGCTTGACGAAGAGCTTCGCGTACAACTCATCGACGTAGTACTTATTCAAAACTGCCTTGTAGAAGCCATTCAGCGCATCGGCGATCTTTTGCGGCAGATATGGTTTGCTGATGTAGAGCACATAAGCGAGCAGGAATCCCAAAATTGCGATCGTTACGGAAACGCCCATCAACAAAAGCTCAGTACCGTGGCTCGCCGCTTCACCCGCGGTTTCGGCGACCATGCCAGTCCCGAACACGGGTCCAAGGAAATTCTCAAAGCGATTGCCAATGCCCACCAATCCGCCAAGGGTCGAAAAGAAGGCGAGAATCATCAGCGGAACCAGCATCACCATCGGGCTCTCGTGCGGCGTGCCATGTCCGTGCTCATCGTGGCCATGCGCTGCATGTGCATGTCCGTGATCGTCGACATGCGCCCCGCGATAGTCGCCAAAGAATGTCATGAACAACAACCGGAACATATAGAAAGAAGTGAGAAAGGCAGTGATAACGCCAATCAGCCAATAAACCCAACTGGTCTGATAAGCCTGCCACAGAATTTCGTCCTTGCTCCAGAAGCCCGCGAACGGCGGAATTCCGGCGATGGCCAGCGTCGCGATGCCCATGGTCAGGAACGTCCACGGAATAAAAGAACGCAGCCCTCCCATCTTGCGCATATCCTGCTCGCCGCCCACCGCATGAATCACCGACCCCGCTGCCAGAAACAGTAAGCCCTTGAAGAACGCATGCGTCATCAGGTGGAAGATTCCCGCGGAGAACGCGCCAACGCCGCAAGCCATGAACATGTAGCCAAGCTGCGAAACCGTGGAATACGCAAGCACCTTCTTGATATCCGTTTGTGTGATGCCAATGGTTGCAGCGAAAAGCGCAGTCAGCGTTCCGATCACCGCGACCACCGTCAGGGCCATCGGCGCGCGCTCAAAAATCACGTGCGACCGAGAAACCATGTAGACGCCGGCGGTCACCATCGTCGCCGCGTGAATCAGCGCGGAAACCGGCGTGGGACCTTCCATGGCGTCCGGCAGCCATACGTAGAGCGGGATCTGCGCCGACTTGCCGCAGGCTCCCACCATCAGCAGAATTCCAATCGCCGTGAGCAGACCACCGCCGGCGGTCTCAGGGGTGAGAGGCTGCACTTGCGCAAACACCTGGGTAAAGTTCAACGAGCCAAAGTGCTGAATGATCAGGAACAGTCCGATCAGAAATCCGAAATCCCCAATCCGGTTGACGATGAATGCTTTCTTCCCGGCCGATGCCGCTGAATCCTTCGTAAACCAAAACCCGATCAGCAGGTACGAGGCCAGTCCCACGCCTTCCCACCCGATGAACATCAGCAGGTAGTTATTGGCCAGCACCAGCGTTAGCATGAAAAACATGAAGAGATTCAGGTAGCTGAAGAAACGGTAATAGCTCGGGTCGTCCCACATATAGCCGACGGAGTAGATATGAATCAGGAATCCGACTCCGGTGACAACCAGCAACATGACCAGCGAGAGTTGATCGAGATATAAAGCGAAATCGGCGCTGAAGCTGCCGGACCGGATCCAGTGTGCGATGTATTCCTGATATGGCAGATTGACCGACGAGAAGCGCAAAGCTACCAAGAGCGCCCACGCTAAAGCGGCGCCGGGAAACACAAGCCCAATCGTAGTGACCGCCGTCCGTGAAGACTTCTTCCCGAAGAAGCCATTGATCGCGGCTCCAGCCAGCGGCAGGATCGGGATCAGCCAGAGATTGAGAGAGGGCATCATAGTTTGAGCAGGTTCACCTGATCCACGTTCAAAGTTTCGCGCGTACGATAGACCGCGATGATGATCGCCAGTCCCACCGCAGCTTCTGCGGCCGCAACGACCATGACGAAGAAGACGAACACCTGTCCCGCCAGCGCATGCCAGTGCGCCGCAAATGCCACGAACGAAAGATTCACGCCGTTGAGCATCAGCTCAATCGACATGAAAATCGTGATGATGTTGCGCTTGATCAGGAATCCCGCCACACCGCAGGCGAACAGGAATCCGCTGAGCACCAGGTAATAAGAAAGCGGAACCATCAGTCCACCACCTTCCTGGCGGGCGCAGTGGGAGGCTTGCTGGCGAGCACTACCGCGCCCATAATCGCGATCAGGATCAGAACGGACGTAATTTCAAACGGCAGCAAGAATTCATGAAAGAGCAACTGCCCGATGGTATTGGGATCGCCCGGCAGCGCGCCCGCGGCAACCGCCTCCGTTCCCGAGTGCCGCAGCACGACCCAGCCCAGCAGGATGCCTCCTAGCAACAGTCCCGGAATGCCGAATAAAATTGCCACCCGGCTGCCCTTGGTGCGTTCTTCGACTCCGGCATTCAAGAGCATGATCGTGAACACGAACAACACCATGATGGCGCCTGCATAAACAATCACCTGTACAGCGGCGACGAACTCCGCGCCCAAAAGAAGATATTCGCCAGCGAGTGCGGCCATCACCGCGATCAGCGAGAGCGCGCCATTGATCGGATGCCGCTGCGCCAGCAGATTCACCGCCCCCGCCACGCAGACGGCCCCGAAGGCCAGAAACAAAATTAAATGCACATTCATGAAATCAGTTCTCGAACATCTAGTGGTCGGTGATCGTGCGCTTAGTGATCAGTCAATCGGGTCAAACACACTGGCCGCTGATCACTGGCCACTGGCCACAGCTCCTTCACCATGCCACTGCGATCGCGGTGGCAATCAGATTCGCCAGCGCCAGCGGCAGCAGGAATTTCCAGCCAAACGCCATCAACTGGTCGTAACGGAAGCGTGGCAACGTGCCGCGCACCCAGATATACAGAAAGAGAAACACAAACACCTTGGCCACGAACCAAACCACCGGCAGGATTGCCTGCAGGATCGGAGGGCCGAACAGCGGCCCGTGCCATCCACCAAAAAACAAAAGTGTCGCCAGGCAGGCGACCGTGATCATGTTCGCGTACTCGGCCATGAAGAACATGGCAAACTTCATCGCGCTGTATTCCGTGTGATAGCCGGCAACAAGCTCCGTCTCAGCTTCCGGCAAGTCAAACGGGATGCGATTCGTCTCCGCATATGCCGCCATCAGGTAGCAAAAAAAACCGATGAGTTGTCCGTGAAAAATATTCCAGCGCGGGATGAATCCCCAG
>Ga0307474_10003796_pt1 | contig 10898 bp, 8 predicted proteins | sample atmos_gasesECM1C_2_FD_203312 | JGI IMG/M metagenome (GOLD analysis project Ga0307474, IMG submission 203312) | Hardwood forest soil microbial communities from Morgan-Monroe State Forest, Indiana, United States - atmos_gasesECM1C_05 | ecosystem: Environmental > Terrestrial > Soil > Temperate...
TCCCCACCGAGATGATGCGCCATTTGCATCAGGCCGTAACAAATCCCGAGCACGGGAACGCCTGACGAGAAAATTTCCGGATCGATCTGAGGCGCGCCCTTGTCATACACACTGGCCGGACCGCCGGAAAGAATGATTCCGTTCGGTTGAAGTTTTCTAACGTCGGCCGCAGAGACATTGAACGGAACGACTTCCGAGTAAACCTGCAGCTCGCGAACGCGGCGGGCAATGACCTGGGTGTATTGCGAGCCGAAATCGAGAATCAGGATTTTCGAGTGTTTCGGCGGCGCAACGGTTTTCATGGATGGGTTTGTGGCACACCGTGTTCGCCGGCCGGATCTCCCGGTTCACGCTGTTCAGGGCCGATCTGGCCGCCACCCGTCACGCCGCGCTGAAGTTGCGAGCTCACTTCGTCGCCGCTTCGCCGTTCCAGCGGATCGGCGCAACCACCAAAGACCACCATGCAACCGATCGCGATAAGAATCGAAACGGGCCTCATCTGCCCATTTTAGGAATGAAGTTCGCAAATGCAAATGAGCGTTGTGACGGTGCTTGTTCTCAAGCACCGGTGCGAGCCGCACTGGCAGTATAAACAGGCGCTTGAGACAAGCACCTCTACAACTCAAACGGATTTGGATAGGGTTTGATCGTGATCGACTCCGAGCTTTTGCTGCAAGGCTATCGGCTTGGTGTTTTTCCAATGGGGATGGAGGACGATTCGATCGGGTGGTTCTCGCCGGAGCCGCGCGCCATCATTCCACTGGAGAACTTTCATATTCCGCACGCGCTGCGGCGCCTTTTTCGAAAAGAGATTTTCGAGATCAAGATCGATAGGGCATTCGGCGAAGTGATTCGCAGTTGCGCGAAACGCAACGACACCTGGATCAATCACGAGATCGTCGAAAGTTACGAACGCTTGTATGAGCTCGGCCACGCGCACTCGGTCGAGGCGTGGGCCAACCATGAACTTGCGGGTGGACTTTATGGCGTCGCGGTCGGGGGCGCATTCTTTGGCGAATCGATGTTCCACCGTGTGCGTGATGCCTCAAAAATCGCCCTCGTGGGATTGGTCGAGTATTTGCACGCTCGAAAGTTTACGTTACTCGATACCCAATGGCTCACTCCGCACTTGGAACAATTCGGCGCAATCGAGATTTCCCGCGCCCAATATTTGAAGCTGCTTGCCTGCGCGGTTGATCTACCGCGGAAATTTTAGTCTTACCGCTCAGTCCGCGGAGAGGTTTGGTAGCAAAAATGTTTGGCACAGCGATCTTCGCGTGCTCTGTGGTTGGTTTTTGGGATCGTCGGTTGAGCGGGCGATCTTTTCTGCTTTAGTGACCACCTCGCGGCTGGGTAGCTCAGTTGGTAGAGCAGCGGACTGAAAATCCGCGTGTCGCCGGTTCGATTCCGGCCCCAGCCAGGTCCCTCGGGCCAGAAGCCAGAAGCCAGAAGTCAGAAGTCAGAAGTCAGAAGTCGGAAGTCGGAAGTCGGAGCTCAGCTATTCAGTGCGTAGGGCTGTAATCGGATTAACATAAGTCGCGCGGCGAGCAGGGAGAAAGCAGGCCAGAAGGGCAGCAGCGGCGAGCATTAAACTCGACGTAATTAGCGCGAACGGATCGCTTGGACTGACACCGTAGAGAATTTGCGACAGCACGCGACCAGCGGCCAGCGAAAGGAAAAGTCCAACACCGACGGCGAGCGCTGTTTGCAGTGCGCCCTGGCGCATGATTAACACGAAAACGTCTTTGCGATGCGCGCCGAGCGCCATCCGAATTCCGATCTCGCGTGTGCGGCAGGCCACAGCATAGGCTTTCACACCGTAAACACCGACCACTGCGAGCAAAAGCGCGATACAACCGAACGCGCCGAACAGAACCGCACCGAGCTTCACGATCCAAAGGTTCGGTGATTTTTCCATCAGTTCGACAAACGGCGTCATCTGAAGCAGCGGCAGATCGGGATCAATCTCGCGCAGCGCCTGGCGAAGCGTCGGCATGAATGCGCTTACGGCATGTCGGTCTTGCGTGTTCAGCCGCACGTGCAGATAAGTTTGCCCGTTGTAACCCTGCGCCAGCGGCACAAACAAGCGGGTGACGATTGAGTCGTTTTCGATGTCGTGCCGGTGTCTGCTGACCACGCCGACAATTTCCAAATCGTTAGGCGCCCCGTCTTTTGGCGTTTGAGTGTAGCGCACGTGTTGACCGATCGGGTCTTCGTTTGGAAAAAGTTTCTTTGCCATTTCTTCGTCGACGATCGCGACTCGGCGTCCTTCTTTTTGTTCGCATTCGGCTTGGGTAAAATCGCGCCCGCGCAGGAGTTTCACGCCAAGCGCATCGAAGTAGGCAGGCGTGATTGCTGTGTAGAGCGAATTGACGCTCGGATCCGGCGCCTTCGGATCGTTTGGCATGGTGTCCGTCGCCCGGAGGATCCGTCGGGTATTCGTAAAATCAGCATAAGGGAGCATCGTGCCGATTGCCGAAGCAGTGACTCCTGGTAATTCGCGCGCCCGGTCGACGATTCTGAACATCACCTGCCGCGATTCAGCCGGCTCTTTCTTTATCAGCGTAAAGTCGAATTCGGTGATCAGGTCACCCGCGGCAACAAAACCTGGATCAAGTCCAGCCGCCTGAAGCGCGCCGCGGAAAAACAATCCGGCTGCGAAAAGCAACATCAACGAAAGGGCGATTTGCACCATCACCGAAATGTGTCGCGGTGCGAAGAAGCGGCTGAAGCGATCGACACGAGCTGGTTCGCCGACTTGCTGCTTGAGATCGTTTACAAGATCCGCCCTTGTTGCTTTTAGTGCTGGGCCAAGACTGAAAAGCATTGTCGCGAGCAAACAAAACACGAATGTGACGGCGAGCACCGTCGCGTCCGGTTGCACCTTCACGACAAACGAAAAATTCACTGAGGCGAGGAGGCCGCGCAGCTGCTGAAGAAGAACCTGGTTCCCCCATGCGCTCAAGATCAATCCGATCGCGCCGCCGCAGACCGCGAGGAGAAAGCCTTCACAAAGCAATTGCCTTACGATGCGCCAGCGAGACGCGCCAACAGCGAGTCGCACGGCAATTTCTTTAGAACGCGCGGTGCCGCGGGCGAGTAACATGTTCGCGAGATTCAAACAAGCGATCATCAAGACCGCGCCGGCCATGAACGTTAGCAACGTCGCTATCAACGTGATTGGCCCGTCGTCCTCCGGTTGGGTGCTCAAGCTGAAGCGCGACGGCGTTTGAATTTGTAGCTCGCGCGCACCTTCCGCGTCAGCCGGTTGGATTGCGGTCAAGCGTTGCGCTAGAACAGGCAGACGCGACTTCGCCGTTTCAATCGTCAAGCCGGGGCGCATCCGCGCAACGAGGTTGAAGGCATAATTTTTGGGATTCGTCAGGTCGTGCATCGTTTCGGAATCCCCGAAAGCGGAGCCGAGCTGCGACCGAACGCCGATTGGCACCCACAGGTCGGGCGCGATGAGGACATTTGCGCCGCTAAATCCGTCCGGCGCAATTCCAATCACCGTGTAAGGCTGCCTGTTGACCTGAAGTGTACTGCCGACGAAATCGCTGCGTGAGCCCTGGCGCTTCCAAAATCCGTAACTCGTGACTACGACTGCAATATTAGCGTTCGGTTTGCATTCTTCCGCGTTATAAAAACGCCCGCGAAACGGCTGGACGCCCATGAGCGAGAAGTAATTTTCCGAGGTGAGGAAGGCAAAACTCCGCCGCATTTCGTGATCACGGCCAATGCCGGCTACGGCAAACTCGAGCGCTGCGACATCTACAAACGCTTCCCCACCGTTGTCGCGAAGCTCCCGGTATTCGTTGTAGGAAAACTGGCGGTAATCATGGCTGGCGTTCTGTCGCGCGGTGAAAACATTTGCAACTTCGTGTGGTCGCACCGGCACTACCGGATGGAGTACAACACCGTTGATCATTGCGAAAATCGCCGAGTTGACGCCGATGGCGAGCGCAAGTGTTAACACCGCAACGCCGGTGAATCCCGGCGCTTTGAGAAGCTGACGAAAGGCGAACTTGAAATCCTGGATCATGGAAAACCTCGGGTTGTTTGCCTTGAGATGAGGCGACTGGCCCGCTCGGATTCAGTAATCTTCGAATTGGTCGAAAATGTTTTCGTCGGGTGAAAGATTTTGGCCTCGACTCCGTATCCTCAGTAAACCCTTCACGCTATGCCTGATACAACGCCGCCAGTTGGGCCGCCACCGCTGCCCAAATCGCAGCCATCGTTCGGGAAACGCTACCGGACCATCATCAAACTGATTGGCGTCGGAGTATTGATTCTTTTACTCCTAATTCCGCTCGGGATGATTAGGAGCGTGCTGTCCGATCGGTTAAGCCGGCGGAATGAAGCAGTTGCCGACATCACTTCGTCGTGGGGCAGGGAGCAGAACATTGTCGGTCCGGTGCTCATGATTCCGTATCAGTATCATTTCAAGACGACAAAGGAGCTCCCAGATAAGAAAGGGAAAATGGAGCGCCGCGAAGTCGAGGAAACCGCACTCGCTTGGGCGTATTTCCTGCCAGAATCACTGAATGTTACCGGCGATGTGCAGACGCAAATGTTACATCGCGGAATTTACGACGCGGCCGTTTTTCGCGCACAGATGACCGTCGCTGGTAAGTTCGCGCCGCCGGATTTCGCCTACTTCAAGATCGACATCAGAGATGTCCAATGGAGGGACGCACTTCTGGCGATCGCTGTAACAGATCTTCGCGGAACCCGCGAGGGCTTGGTACTCGATTGGGGTGGAATAAAACGACCGATGTTGCCGGGGTCGCAGGTTCCCGGCTACACAACTGGCGCGACCGCAATCCTCGCTCTCGACAAACCAATTGTTACTCCGGTCGACTTTTCAATCCCGCTCGATGTGAATGGCAGCGGCGGAATCTTTTTCGCGCCGTTCGGTGTGGAGAACGAAACGAACCTGAAGTCAAACTGGCCCGATCCGGGTTTTCGCGGTGCGTTTCTACCAGCGGACCGTTCGGTGCGCGCGGATGGATTCGATGCGAAGTGGAAGGTTTCGTACTACGGCCGGGATTATCCCCAGCATTGGACGAGCCAGACCGGCAACGAGCGTTTTACCACAAAGGCAGTGTCCGAATCGCTTTTCGGCGCGGAGTTTCTGTCGATCCTGGACGCGTACCGCTACGTCGAGCGCTCGATCAAGTACGGTGTGCTGTTTCTGGTTTTGGTGTTTACGACTTTCTTCCTGTTCGAAGTCACTGCGCGGCAAAAAATTCATCCCTTTCAATACCTGATGGTCGGCGCTGCGCTTTGTTTGTTTTATCTGCTATTGCTTTCCATCTCGGAGTTCAGAGGTTTCGGTCTGGCCTACCTGATCGCTGCAGCAGCCTCTACGATTTTGATCACTTGGTACTGCCGATATTTCCTCGGCGGCGGCGTGCGGACGCTGATGATCGGCCCTGGTCTGGCTGGTGTTTACACCTTTATTTATATCACGTTGCGGCAACAGGATTATGCACTTCTGATGGGGGCCATCGCCCTGTTCATTCTGCTCGCGGTCGTGATGTATGTGACCCGAAAAATAGACTGGTACGCCCGCGACAGCGGGGCTTAGAGCGACTGCACGCTCTTGAGCATTTCGTTGAAAGCGTTGTAGAGCTCGCGGTGCTGAGACACGCCGCGACGAAGAACCGGCTTGAAACTCGCCAGGTCGGTAATGTTGATGACTTGATCGACGCTGTGCACGAACGCGCTCATGGCATCGTTGGTGGCGATGCGTTGGCTAAGCAAGACTACGAAATGCTTGCGGCGCTGAACATCTGGCCGACGAATCAGTTCTGCCAGGATAGGATTGGTTTGGAGAGTTGATCCCTTGAAATTCTCGTAAACCACGACCACGTCGTAATTGTAGGTTTTGAGCTTGAGCAGCACGTCCTCTTCGAAAAGGCCCAGATGCACCTTGAAGGTCATGTCGATCAGCTGCGGGACGATAACCTTTTGATATTGCTGATGATCGACGCAAACCAGCGCCGTGTTGTCGCCAAGATCGAAAAACGTTGAATCACTCTGTTCCTGGTCGGAGAACATAAACATTAACGAAATGCGTTTTCGGGAACATCGAGGCGCAGGCCGGATTCGAGTTCGCTGTCGATGCCGCGGGCTTTTTGAATCAAGTCGATACCTCGGGTGATTCGGCCTTTGCGTGAAGCGAACAGCCGCGCCGTTTCTTCGGTGATAAACTCGCTTTCGTATGCGCGGAGGATTGACTGGTCGAACGTCATCCAGCCGAATGGCGCGCTCGCTTCGATAATTTCGTAGAAGCTGCGGTGCTCGCCCTCGCCAATCGCGACTGCTTCGCGCGTCCGCAAATTATGACCCATGATCTCGGTGAGTAGTTGTCGACCGCCGCCGACCTTCGGAGCAAGACGCTGGCTAACGATGTAGCGAAGCGTATCGGCCAGACGAATTCGCAGTTGCTGCTCCTCGCCTAGGGAAAACAACCCGAGAATACGGTTGATGGATTGGCCGGCGTCAACCGTGTGAAGTGTGCTCAGAACCAAATGGCCGGTCTCCGCCGCCATCATCGCGATTTCGACGGTTGCGCGGTCGCGCATTTCGCCGACCAGAATTACTTTGGGCGCCTGGCGCAGCGCCGCGCGCAAACCGGTCGGGTAATTGTTGTAGTCATGGCCGAGCTCCCGCTGGTTGAACGTGGCTTTTTTCTTCGGGTGCACGTACTCGATTGGATCTTCCAATGTGACGACGTGGACCGGCTGCGTTTCGTTGATCTCGTTCAGGATCGCGGCCAACGTTGTGGTCTTGCCGCTTCCGGTCGCGCCTGTGACGAGGACGAGACCGGTTTTTTCCTTCGCGATTTCGTGAAAGATTTCCGGCAGCCCCAACTGCTGAATCGTTGGCACTTCGCTTTGCAGTTTGCGAAGCACCACCGAAAAGTGCCCCTGCTGCCGGAAAATGTTTACGCGAAACCTGGCTTCGTCACCCAGCGAATAGCTGCAATCGCACGAGCCGCCGGTGAGGTAATCGTAAATCAGGCGGCGATTGCCCTGCATCAGACTGAGTGCGACCTGCTCCGTTTGATGCGGAGTAAGCGCTTCGATCGGAGGATCAACATAAACCGGCTTCAGTTCACCGAAATCTTCGACTTGCAACGGGTGACCGACAGAGAAATTCAAATCGGAGATGCCGTTGTAAGTTTTCAGCATCGCCGACAAGATTCTATCCAGGTCTGGGATTCGCATAGGAGCTGTTATTCTTCAGTGGCGTCGAGCGGCGGTTCCTTGAGGAATTGGCGGAATTTTTTCTTGTCGATGCACTTGTCGTAAGCTTCTTCCGGCGAAATCCGCGCATGTCGCAGATGATCCATGATCGCGTCATCCAATGGCTGGTTCCCTTTTTTCTTACCGACCTGGATCATGCCGGGGATCTGGTGGGTTTTGCCTTCCCGAACGAGGTTCGCGATAGCGGTGTCGACGACGAGAATTTCCAGCGCAGCCAGGCGACCCGGTTTGTCGATACGCTTGAAAAGATTTTGCGCGATCACGCCCTTGAGCGATTCGGCCAACGTGGTTCGAATTTGGTTTTGCTGCGTGGTTGGGAAGACGTCGATCACGCGGTCAATGGATTTCGCTGCGTTGGAAGTGTGCAACGTACCAAAAACAAGGTGACCGGTCGCCGCCGCGGTCAAAGCGAGCTCGATCGTTTCCAAGTCGCGCATTTCGCCGACGAGAATCAGGTCCGGATCTTCGCGCAGCGCGCCTCGCAATGCGTTTGCAAACGAACGGGTGTGGATGCCGACCTCGCGGTGTTGCACAAGACAGTTTTGGCTGCGATGCACAAACTCTATCGGATCTTCAACAGTGATGATGTGATCGTGCCGGTGGAGATTGGCGTGATCGATCATCGCGGCCAGTGTCGTCGATTTACCGGAACCAGTAGGCCCCGTCGCAAGGATGAGGCCTTTTTTTAACATCGGAAATTTTTTCAGAACCGGTGGGAGGCCGAGCTCATCGAGCGTGATCACTTGCGAAGGAATTGCGCGAAATACCGCTGAGATGCCGTATTTTTGCTGAAAGAAATTGACCCGGTAACGCATCACGTCCGGTATCTCGTAGCCGAAATCGACGTCCAGGCTTTCTTCGAATAGCTTGATCTTGCCCTCTGGCGCGATCTCGTAAACCATCGCCTTCAGGTCGTCATTTTTCATCGGAGGAAAATCAACGCGAACCATGTCACCATTGATGCGAAGCATCGGTGCGTTGTTGGTCGAAAGGTGAAGGTCAGAGGCCTTCTGTTCCGCCATTAATTTGAAAAAGGCGTCAATGCGAGCCATGAGCGTCAGCCATGGAGAAGCTAAATTGATGCCATGGGGGGCGGATTATGCCCCGGCCGCCTGAAGCGCTCCTGCGGTTAACGGTGGGGCTGGCGCGCTGCGTCCAAAGTGGAACGGACTTGTTCCAAGAGCTTCGCGCGGCCGTAGGGTTTCGGAATGAAACCACGAAGACCCTGTGCGAGCATCGACCCGATCTTTGATTGTTCGGCGAAGCCGCTGCTGAGAACGACGTTTACCTCCGGATTGATCGATTTCAGTTCCTCAAAAACCGCATCACCATCAATGACTGGCAAGAAGTAATCGAGAATGACCAGCCCGACCTGCTTGCCCATTTGCTCGTAGATTTTGAGCGCTTCGAAACCGTCGTGCGCTAGCACAACTCGGTATCCTTCTTCCGCCAACATCTCCGACGCGACGTCGGCGACGTCGGGCTCATCTTCAACGAGGAGAATGTACTCACGGGCGCCGTTCGGATTTTTAACTCGCGTTCCGGCCGGCACGCCGTTGCTGCTGGTTGCTGCCTCTTTCTCGCGCTTTTGTTCGGTACGGTGCGAACCGCGGGTTGATTTCTCTTCCGTTGCCGGCGGCGGCATCACAGTGAAACCGGCCTCGCTTTTTCGCGCAGCCGCGGATTTTTTCGCGGCACCCGCCAGGATCTGCGAGGTCACCCGATCAAAAAGTGACTGCGCGGTTTTGGAAGCAAGTTCAACGCGCTCGCCGAGCAGGTCGATATAATTCTGTTCGCCACGATGTCTGCGGGCGAGGTCGGCATAACGCGACACCTGTTGCAGTATCGAATTCAGTTCCGTCGAGGTGGCGGCGATCCACTTTACGTCTTCCTGGTCGAGCATAAGTCTCGCTTCTAGTCAGATTCTTCCAGACAGGCCCACCAAACGCAAAAAAGGATTGCACAGACCGCCGCGGCAAAAGTACCCAGGGTTAGCATGGATCAAAGTGAGTCCTACCAGCACGGTTCATGCCCCCGCCCTCGAACCTATTTTCCCAGGACGTGGCGCAGTTCCTTCTTGGCGGACTCCACCTCACGATCGGTCTGATTGCAAAGCAAAATCGCGCGCAGTTTGTCACCTTCATAATAATGGGCGACGAATTTTCGCTTGGCGTAGGTGCCACGGAGGTCCACCCGGGTCGGCTGCATACTGAAGTCCCCGACGAAATGCATTCTGATGTCGAACATTTCCGTCCAGAAATACGGGATTTGCTCGTAACGAATCCGTTTCTTGCCAGTCATGTTTGCGCCTGCGATCAAGCCCTGCCCTCGGGCATTCTCCCAGTGGGTCTGGCGTCGTACGCCGCCCATGATCCGGTCCGGATAAAATGCCAGGTCGCCCACCGCGAAAATCCCTTTCTCTTCCGTTTCCAGATATTCGGTCACCGGCGAACCGTGCGGACCGGAAAGCGGCGTATTGCGAACCAGATCCAGATTCGGTTCGGCGCCGCAACATACGACCGCCAGGCCGGCGGGGACGCGATTCCCGCTCTTGGTCTGAATATTCCGTAGGACCGTTTTGCCTTCGAAACCGTTCAAGCTTTCGCCAATCAACAGCGTCACGCCATGTTTTGCGAAATACTCTGTCAGCCACGGCCCGGTTTGCGAATCCAGATAGCGGTTCAGCAAGTATGCGTTGCGATGCATCATGCTGACTTTCAGTTTCATCATCCGCAAACTCGCCGCAGTTTCGCAGGCGAGTAACCCGCCGCCGATCACCATCACCGTCTTTTCGACGTCGGCCATCTCTCGCAATGCCAGGGCATCACGCACGCTCCTTAAATAAATCACGTTGCCGAGATTGACGCCCGCGACCGGCGGACGCACCGGCCTACTGCCCATGGCGAGACAAGCTTTGTTAAACTCAACGCTTTCGCCGTTGCCCAGGACGGCTAACCGCCGCTCGATGTTGAACTGTTTCACAACGGTCGCGAAACGCGTCTCGATCTTGTGGGAATCGAACCAACGCTGATCGAAGTAGCCGAGTTTCTTCATCGGCGCAGTTTTTTCGCGCAGAAAATCCTTCGACAGCATCCAGCGATGGTAAGTCGGCATGATCTCCGCGCCGACGATTGTGATTGAACCGCGTTTGTCGTGCTTGCGAACGCCTTCGCAGGCGCTCGCCCCACCGACACCGGTCCCGATAATCAAATAGTCACGCTGGATCATCTGTAAAAGCTTGGACGATAAAGAATTCACTCGCCCGATGGCGAGGGAAAAATGATACAGAGGTGGTGAGCATTGGGCAAATGAAGCTATCTCAAGTCGTTGCCGAAGAGCAACTTATAATACAGCTCGGCAGATAATTACCGACGCAATAACGCCCGTCAGATCGGCCAGTAAACCAGCCGGTATGGCATGCCGAGTCTGCTTGATTCCGACCGACCCGAAGTAAACTGCTGCCACGTAGAACGTTGTCTCGGTGCTTCCGTAAATCGTCGCCGCGGTCAGGCTGACAATGTTATCCGGGCCCAGGCGGTGCACAATGTCGGTCAGGAGCGCCAGTGTCGCGCTTCCACTCAATGGTCGCATCAATGCCAGCGGCACGAGATCAGTTGGAAAATG
>Ga0307474_10003797_pt1 | contig 10897 bp, 11 predicted proteins | sample atmos_gasesECM1C_2_FD_203312 | JGI IMG/M metagenome (GOLD analysis project Ga0307474, IMG submission 203312) | Hardwood forest soil microbial communities from Morgan-Monroe State Forest, Indiana, United States - atmos_gasesECM1C_05 | ecosystem: Environmental > Terrestrial > Soil > Temperate...
AATGGGTCAACAGCTTGCGAGCGGTCCCGTTGATCGACTGATCGGAGAGGATCATCTCGTTGACGCCGTCATAGTCCCATTCGTCATGCGGGGTCATCTGATAGACCCACTTGGCCATGCCGGTGTCGGGATCGCGTGCCCAGACCGTCATCGACCATTTGTTGTCGCCCGGACGCTGCTTCGGATTCCAGGTCGAGGGATTGCCCGAACCGTAGTAGATCAGGTTGAGCTGCGGGTCGTAGGAGATCCAGCCCCAGGTCGCCCCGCCGCCGATCTTCCACTGATCGCCTTCCCAGGTCTTTAAGCTGGAGTCCTTGCCGACCGGCTTGCCGAGCTCGGTGGTTTTCTGCGGATCGACCAGGATCTGGTCGTCCGGGCCTTCCGAATAGGCCCGCCAGACCTGCTTGCCGGTCTTGATGTCATAGGCGGTCATATGAGCCTGGACGCCGAACTCACCGCCGGAAATGCCGATCAGGACCTTGTCCTTGATCACCATCGGCGCCGAGGTGCCGGTCGCGCCCTTGCTCGGATCGCCATTCTTGGCGGTCCACGCCACCTTGCCGGTCTTGGCATCGAGCGCCACCAGCGTGGTGTCGGCCTGGTGCAGGAAGATTTTGCCGTCGCCATAGGCAAGGCCGCGGTTGACGGTGTCGCAGCACATCACCGGAATGACGTTGGGATCCTGCTTGGGCTCATACTTCCAGAGGATCTTGTTGTCGTTGGCGAGATCGAGCGCATAGACCGTATTGGGGAACGGCGCATGCACGTACATGGTGTCGCCGATGATCAGCGGCCCGCCCTCGTGGCCGCGCAACACGCCGGTGGAGAACGTCCAGGCCACCTGCAGCTTGCCGACATTATCGGCATTTATCTGATTGAGCTTCGAATAACGTTGATTGGCATAGTTGCCCGTCGGCATCACCCAGCCCTTCGGGTTATCCGACATCTTCATCAGTTCATCGTTGGCACAGGCAGCGCCCACGCCAAACGTCGTGGTCGCGGCAAGACAGGTCGCAACAAGCACCTTGCGCATAACCAAACCTCCCATTCGTTCGCGTCTTGTTTTATTCGGCTTTTATTGGCCAGGTAGGCTCCGATGCGCCTACCGCCAATCCGCGCCCGAACGACCATGCCAGGGACCACCCCGTGCATCGAAGCCGCGCGAGCATCGGCAAGTCAGTGAATAGGTGAACCTAGTTCCAATTGAGGCGAAAACCGCTGGATGCTAGGTCCGTCCATTGGAGCGCACAATAACATATTTGTTGAGGCTCGAACTGTCTTGCCGCAATGCGAGGCGACGTAGCTGGGACGACATTACAGATGATCATTCGCTCACTCTTTCTTGCCGGCCTCTTGCTAAGTTCTGGGCTGACGTTTGCGCACGCACAGCAAGCGGTGTTGCCGACCAGCGAAGTCGCTCCCGGCGTCTTTGTTCATGCCGGCGCGACGGAGCTGATGACGAAAGAAAATGAGGGCGCGATCGCAAATGTCGGATTCGTGATCGGCCGCGATGCGGTCGCGGTGATCGATACCGGCGGCAGCGTTCGCGAAGGCGAGCGGCTGCTGGCTGCCATCCGCGAGCGTACCGACAAGCCGATCCGCTATGTGATCAACACGCATGCTCACCCGGATCATGTTTTTGGCAATGCAGCATTCGATGAAAATGGAATTCGGTTCGTTGGCCACAAGAATTTGCCGCAGGCTCTTGCCGTGCGCGGCGCATTTTACATCGACGCGTTTCGACGGATCATGGGCACCGATCTGATCGATAAGGTGCGTATTGTTAAGCCTACGCTGCTGGTGGACGGTACGCTTGCCCTCGATCTAGGCCAGAGGAATCTGATATTGCGCGCATGGCCCGCGGCCCACAGCGACAGCGATCTTACCGTGCTCGACGAGCAGACCGGTACGCTCTTCGGCGGCGATCTCGTCTTCCTCGCTCATATCCCTGTTGTTGACGGCAGTATTCGTGGCTGGCTGAAGGTGATCGACGACCTCGCTGCACTCCCCGCACAACGCGTGGTTCCTGGTCACGGCCCCGTGAGCAATTGGCCGGCCGCATTGCTCGACGAACGCCATTACCTGGAGAAATTGGCGGCCGATATCCGAACGCTGGTCGCCGAGGGAAAGCCGATACGGTCGGCAGCCGATACCGCCGCTATCTCCGAGCGATCGCGATGGGAACTGTTTGACGATTATAATGCGCGTAACGCCACCGCCGCCTTCTCGGAAATTGAATGGGAATAGTCGGCTCGATCAAGTATGTTTGTTGTCCTTCAGTCGAAAGGAACGCGTCAATGCTGGCTGGCTATTCCCGCCTTCTGCTGATTGCCGGTCTCATGACCGTCACGCCAATTGGCGCTGGCTCAGTTCAGGCGGCCGCGGATAGCTATGATCCCTGGCCGGGGCTGGTTCAGGACATCTTCAACAACCGCCCAATTGACGAAGGCACTGGCATTGTCGCAATCGAGATGCCTTATCGCGCCGAGGACGCCGCGATCGTCCCAGTTACATTGCGCGTCACACTTTCGCCGGCCGATAACCGTCGGGTCGTGGCGATTACACTCGTCATCGACCAGAATCCGGCGCCGATGGCGGCGCGTTTTGAACTTGGACCGGATTCGTCGGTATCCGAGATCTCCACCCGGGTCCGGGTCAACAATTACACCGATGTCCACGCGGTCGCTGAACTGAGCGACGGCAAGCTTTACATGACAAAAACCTATGTGAAGGCGTCCGGCGGATGTTCGGCGCCAGCTGCCAAAAATGCCGAGGAAGCCAAAGCACGGCTCGGTCAGATACGATTCAGACAATTTGCCAAGTCCACCGATGGACCCCAAAACGGCACCCGCGAGGCCCAGATCATGATTGGCCACCCCAACAATTCGGGCCTGCAGATGGATCAACTCACGCGGCTCTACATTCCAGCGTTCTTCATCAACGAGTTGCGGATATGGCAGGACGATGCCCTGGTGCTCGCAATGCAGGGCGGCATTTCGATTTCTGAGGATCCCAATATTCGCTTCGCCTACGTGCCGCATGGAGCCAAGCGCATTCGGGTCGAAGCCAAGGACACCGAAGGTCACCTGTTCCAGGGCGAATGGCCGGTCGAAAACTCAGGGATTTGAGGTTGCCAAAGCGGCCCGAATTGGCGGCGCGCGGACGCCGATAATCAGAAACATCTCACTTCAGCTTCGGCCTGGGCCCGACGCAGATCATTGAGTGCGCTCGCCGCCTGTTCGGACGATCGGAATTCTCCACCGAGGTTCCCGCGCACCTGGGACATGCTCAAGACCGTTTCGGCCGTGACGTAGCGATCATAGGGCAACAGCGAGGCAATGACGTCGATCGAGCAGGAGCATTGACTGATCGCCTGCCGCGTTTCGCCGTTCGCCTTGAGGCAGCCGAATACATATTCCGCCCGCGCCACTGTGGGGTAATCGTTGACATCATCGGCGCTGGCAGGGTTGGCCATCATTGCGAGCACGAACAAGAGGCATGCGCCTGTCGGCAGCGATTGCGCAAACACCATCACATTCCTCCTGAGGGGGCGAACTCCTGCTACTATAATAAGATCGAGAGCGCCAGGGAAACGCCCCACCGGGAATTGATGATTGAAGATGACGCGAGAACGTGGGTTACTGCGTTTAGGAAAGGAGCTGCCGATGAGACGAATTCTCGCAAATGCGGTGTTCGGCCTCGGCCTGCTCTGCGTGAGCGCAACCGCGCAGGACATGATGCGCGGCGTAGATCTTTCGTCGCCGGACATGGTCACGGCCGAAATGACTCGCGCCGAGCTGGAGGCCGCGGTTGTCGCGGCAGGCGCCACGCCGGCCGATTTCACGGGGAAGAGACTGTCCAATCTCGACCTCTCGGGACTTGACCTCTCCCGCGCTATTTTTCGCAGCGCCCGCCTCAACAAAACCCGGCTTGCCGGCGCAAACCTCGAACATGCGGTCCTCGACCAGGCATGGCTGCTTGATTCGGATCTGACGGGAGCCAACCTGAAAGGGGCAAACCTGTTCGCTTCGCAGATGGCGCATGCGCATCTCGACGGCGCCGACCTCTCGAATTCGCGCGTTGCCGCCGACCTGACCGGCGCGAGCCTTGTCGGAGCCTCGATCGCCGACGCGAAGCTGGGAGCCGACATGCGCAACCAGTCGATGGGCCTCATGCGCGCCGTATTCAAATCGGCAAATCTGGAGGGCGTGAACGCGCGCGGGGCCGATCTGTCGCGCGTCGATCTCGAATTTGCCTCGCTCAAGGGCGCCGACCTGACCGGCGCCTCGTTGAGGGGCGCCCAGCTTGGCGGCGCCGATCTGACCGGCGTTACGCTGACTGGTACGGATTTCGAGGGCGCCGACCTGGCGTCGGCGAAATTGGTCGCGCCGATCGGGCTGGACCAGGCGAAGAATTTCGACAAGGCGAAAAATCGCGACCGTCTGATCCAGAACTAGTGTGGCGGTTCAGAAGTCCGCATCATTGTTGCCGCGAGTTCGTCATGCGGATTTCTGAACCAAAAGCCGCACTAGAATCAACAAGTTGCTAGAGCTCCTTTGATTCCGAAGTTCGCATCAGAAGTTGCCGCGATAGCTTGCGAACTTCGGAATCGGAGCTCTAGAAATCATGGATTTGCTGGTGTCCTTTCGATTCCGAAGTTCGTAAACGAGTATGCCGTGCAATGATGCGAGCTTCGGAATCGGGGCACTAGCCGGCCACGCGTTCGCCCAGAGAGGAGCTGAGAATGATGCGATGGGTCCTGGCGCTGACGCTTTCGCTCGCCTGCAGCGGCGAGCTTGCGGCACAAGGCAAGGGCATCAGGTTCTGGAACCTGACCACGGCCACCGTTTCAGGGCTGCAGCTCTCGCCAGCCGGCAAGAACGCCTGGGGGCCGAACCAGACCGCGAACGACAAGGACGGCGAAGTCGATCACGACGAGCGACTGCGCATCACGGGAGTGGAGCCGGGGCGCTGGGACGTCAAGCTCAGCTACCGCGACAAGCGGGAATGTGTCGTGCGCAACGTCGAGATAAGGGCGGACGCCGTGTTCTCGATCGCGGACAAGGACTTGACCGAATGTAAGAAGTAGTGCGGGACACGAAATGCCGCGCTCGGCGCCTCATCCCGCGAAAGTCGCGCCGGCGACATTCGCCTTGTCCTTGCTGTGCGGGTATTCGCAGCGCCAGCTTACGACGTTCCATTTCGGGTGTTCACCAATCCACTGTGCGATATAGGGCGGTGCTCCCATGGCGCATTGCCGCAACGATGTGCCCCCCGAATATGTCAGGTAAGTCTCTTCACAAGTTGTCGGCGACAATACCGCGCAGACCGTCACAATGAGATTGATTGCGTTCATGCCAAATCCTTTGCCGCGAGCGCCATATAACCACAACAAGGGATACGGTCAGATGGGGGCAAGGTTTCAAATCCGCGCGAGATTCCGCGTTGCGATAGCGCTGGCTTTGCTCCGCCGGAGCTAAAAGTTGAATCCGAAGATCAGCCGGGCCTGATGGCGTTCGAAGTTGATGAGATCGAGCGCGGCTGGTGACCCGGTCGGTCGGCCCCAAACCTGGGGGCTCCAGGCAAGCGTCAACCTCGACCGCTCCGATATTTGCCAATAAGCGGTCGGCCCGACGAACAGGGCTTGTCCGGCAAAGCTGTCGAGAGTCGAACCTTCGTATTTTCGAAAATACCGCGCTTCGCCTCCGATGAGGAAACCCGGGCGCAGTTGCGCCATCACCGCCACCGCGGCTCCAGCCGTCGATTCCTGCTCGGCGAAAGCCTTTCCAAAAAAGTGGGTCGATTCCGGTTCGTACAACAAATTGAACGCTGCCACGACGCGGTCCTCTACCAGCTCGCGCTCGACTGCCAGCGTCAACTCGGAGGCGTAGTTTCGTGAAGGCGCCCCAGTCAAATCATCGATCTGTCGGGCACGACTCTCAAACGCCAAAGTCAGGCCTATGGGCCCTGTCCTCCGGTCGAGGAATTTGTAACGCAAATCGAAGGACACACCTTGCCAGTCAACCTGGTTGCGATCCTCAAGACCTGGAACGCCGTTGATGTTGTAGTAGGAAAACGAGCTGCCGACTTCGATCCTGAAATTTTTGATCGGCACGAATTCCAGTTCGACCTCCTCCTCGAGCGCCCGGTAACCGCCTGCGGACTTGGAGAAGCGCCCGGTCGTCTGCGTCTGGAATTCGCGTTCTCCGAGGTTGCCGACATCGGTGCCGATCATAAAACCGTACAGATGCTCGGTATCGATCTCTTCGGCACGCGCGCATGCGGGCGCAAGCGTCGACAAGCACAAGAGCGCAGTCCGCAACGCTGCAGCGCCAAAAGACATTCACGATCCAATAGCCGCAGAGGAACGGAAGAGGACAGCTTTACCGATCGGGAAAGAATGCTATCACGGGATCAAGATCAATGGCGAGGCGATGGGATCAACCTATCCCCTCCAAAAGCGCGATCGAAGGGTTGGCGTGGCCGCGAAATCCGGACGGAAGCGTGGGAGGCGTCTAATCCACGGCGCTCATCCGAGCGGAAGCGCCAATCAATTCTTCAAAAATGAACAGTCGACGACCGGAGATTGCAAGACGCCTGCTCCGGTTCGAAAGCAAAAATTGCTTGTTGAACCGGGCAGGTCATCTCCATTGAGGCTTACTTGCGCGCTGCGCAGGCGTACATGTTGATTTCCATGCCCACCGACACTTCGACAATCTTTGGAGCCTTCCAGGCCATTTCGAACCTCCTTGGACTTTGGTCGCGCTGTTGCGCCAAGAGAAGGTAGAGCCGCCACGGACATAACGCAAGTTTTCGCTGCGAAAAGTAATGTTGAGATTTTGTGATCGCCCTCTACCTCAGCAATCGCAACAACGCGCGACCGGCGCTGGTGTTCAGCTCCTTCGCGTCCAGGGTTCCGTCCTTGTCCGGATTTGCTGCATTGAAGCGCTGCTCGACCAGAGCAAGATACTCGTCCATCGTCAACGTACCGTCATGGTCGGGATCGGCGGCAACAAACTCCTTGGCGCTCAATCTTCCCGCCAGCTCGCGTTTATCGAGCGTTCCGTCATGATCACGGTCCAGTCTCGCAAACAGGGTTGACGCGGCCTTCTTCGCCTCAGCGAGATCAAGCGTTCCGTCATTGTCGGTATCAAGCATTCGCATGGCGGCATTTCGGCGAGCAGCCGCCAACACCGGCGAAGCTGTCGCGGATACTATCGCAACAGCCGATATCCGAATAACAAACCGGCGTGAAATCATGACCCTTCTCCGTTTGACCGATGATCGGACCACTATGCCACGGTCTAACTTGCCGCCAGGTCACTAGTGTGGCCGTTATAGAACATCAAATCCAAAGCCACGCTAGAATCATAGAGTTGCTAGTGTCCCTTTGGTTCCGACGCTCGTTAAAGTGCGTGCGGCAAAGTCATACGAACGTCGGAACCAGGACACTAAACATTCAACAGCCTTGACCGCCTCTCCCGCCCCTGGGCTTGTTGCGTTGCGACTGCGTCGCCTGCCGGCAGAGACGGAAAAACGGATTCGCCTCCTGCGGGTTCCTGCGAACAAGCGGAAATCGGGTGTTATCTTGCGCGCTGCAATGGTTAGATCATGATCTTTTCGGAAAACCGGTTTCCACTTTTCCGGATCTAGGTGCCCGCCCATGGCTCTGACGCGCAAAACGACGATGCTCCTGCTCGCGGTCCTTCCGGGCTTCATTGTTCTTCCGGCGTCCGCGCAGGATCGCGCCGGCCGCACCGCGCCGGGGGCCGCGACGTCGAAGACTTCGCCCGCGGTGCTTACCGGGAAAGAGCGGCTGGGTCGGAAATGGATGGATGAGCAGCGCATCGACAATTGCAATGTACCGATCGAGAAGCGAGGAACCAAACCGCGGCCAACCGTCTGCCATCATGAGCCGACCGGGTAGATCGTGCCGAAAAACGTTCCGCCTAAACGCCCTGCGAACGTTGCGTGTTCCGGCGGCCGCATTAACAGGCGCGCTTTCCTTCGCCCACGCATCGGCGTCGGAAGTCCCAATCGCACCTGAGACGATGGTCCGCATCGGGACCATCGATCAACGCTTCATGTCCTATAACATTGAAATGGTCGAGGTGACCGGCGGAAGGTTCTGGAAACCGTATGATTCCGCCTCGCAGCCGCAATCGGACCTCTTTGAATATCGGCCCCCGATCGATCTTGCCAATCCGAAACTGCGCAAGCTGGCGTTGGCATTGGCGCCCGCATACCTGCGCGTCAGCGGCACCTGGGCGAATGCGACCTATTTCGCCGATCTGGATTCGACCTCTCGACCGCCGGCCGGATTCGATGGAGTGCTAAACCGCCAGCAGTGGCAAGGCGTGGTCGATTTCTCGAAAGCCGTGGGTGCACAGATCGTGACTTCGTTCGCCGTCAGCCCAGGCACCCGCGACGCCGCCGGCATCTGGTCACCGGATCACGCGCGGCGCTTGCTCACCTACACCCACGCGATCGGGGGACGCATCGCGGCGGCCGAGTTCATGAACGAGCCGGACGTCGCAGCGAATGGCCGCAGCGCGGCCAGTGCCGATGTGGCATCCTATGCACGCGACTTCAGGGCATTCGTCGCGCTTTTGAAGGAAAGCTTTCCCGAAATCTTGATCCTGGCCCCGGGAACCGCCGGCGAGGTCGCATCTGCGTCCGAACTGCTCGCATCGGCCACAGGCAGCGTCGATGCGATTTCGTATCACAACTACGGGACGCTTTCCGAGCGATGCAGCGGCCGCAGTTCGCTCGCGGAGGCGCTTTCCGAACAGCACCTCGCCCAGACCGACCGGACCCTCGCCTTTTACCGCTCTCTGCGGGATATTTTCGCACCGGGAAAACCGATCTGGCTGACCGAAACAGCAGAAGCAGCGTGCGGCGGCAACCGATGGGATGCGACGTTCCTGGACACGTTCAGATATCTCGACCAGCTCGGCCGGTTGGCTGCGGCAGGCGTTGCGGTCGTGATGCACAATACGCTGGCGGCGAGCGACTATGGACTTCTGGACCAAAGAACGCTTGAGCCTCGGCCGAACTTCTGGGGCGCAGTATTGTGGCGACAACTGATGGGAGACGTCGTGCTTGATCCCGGCGTACCCGCGGCGACAGGGCTGCGCGTCTATGCGCATTGCCAGCGCGGAGCAAAAGGCGGCGTCAGCCTTCTCCTCATCAATATCGGCCAGGCGTCGCACACATTGATTTTAGCGGTGACGGCCACGCGCTATGTGCTGCAAGCGGCGCACTTGCAGGACAAGCGCGTGTTGCTCAACGGCGTTCCGCTTCAAATCGGACTTGAGGGCGATCTGCCGCAAATCGCTGGCATGCAAACGGCTGCGGGGGCTTTAACGATCGCACCCGCCACCATCACATTTTTGACTGTGCCCGAAGCCGCGAACAAGGCCTGCCAATAGATGCAACTGCCCTGCGCCGCATCGCCTTCGATTGGTGGCGGCGGTTGCCGCCACCAACCAAACCCATTCACGCCGCCTTGGCCTTTGATTTCGCCACATGGGTCGCAATCGCATCCATCAGCGCCGGAGACAGGCAGTCATAAGGCTCCAGTCCAAGCTCCTTGAAGCGTGACCTGATAGCCGACATCTGCGAGGGCTCCACGCCGGACTCGATGACCGAGGATACGAACGCCGCAAATTGCGGAGCGGCCGAACCGCCTTCGGTAAACAATTCCGGATGGATGAAGTCCAGCCCGTAGAACGGATGCCCCTTGTTCTCGATGCGCCCGTACATGTGCGTGCCGCACACCTTGCAGGCGTGCCGCTGAATCACCGCGGACGGATCGACGATTTGAAGCTTGTCGCCGTTTTCGAGAACGGTGACATTTTCACGGGGCACGACCGCCACTACGGAGAAGATGGCTCCTTCGGGCTTCCAGCATTTGGTGCAGCCGCAGGCGTGGTTGTGGGCGACGTCGCCCTTGATTCCGACCTTGACTGGCCTGTCCTTGCATTTGCAGACCAACGTGCCGCCGGCGAAACTGCCCGAGCCCTTCTTGACTCCGCTGTCGACGGATGGATGGAGATGAACTGTCATGGGCCTATCCTCCTGTTTTAAGTTTTGAAATCAGTAGACGACAACCGAACGGATCGACTTGCCCTCATGCATCAGGTCGAAACCCTTGTTGATCTCCTCGAGCTTGAGGACATGGGTGATCATCGGATCGATCTGGATCTTGCCGTTCATGTACCAATCGACGATCTTCGGCACGTCGGTACGGCCGCGCGCGCCGCCGAACGCCGTGCCTTTCCAGACCCTCCCGGTGACGAGCTGGAATGGCCGGGTTGCAATTTCCTTGCCGGCTTCGGCCACGCCGATGATGACGGACACGCCCCAGCCGCGATGGCAGCATTCGAGCGCCTGACGCATCACGGTGGTATTGCCGGTGCAATCGAACGTGAAATCCGCTCCGCCGTCGGTCAGCGTGACCAGGTGCGCAACGATATCGCCACCAAGCTTGGCCGGGTTGACGAAATGGGTCATGCCAAAGCGGCGGCCCCATTCCTCCTTGCCGTCGTTGACGTCAACGCCAACGATCTTGTCGGCGCCAACCATTTTCGCGCCCTGGATGACGTTGAGCCCGATGCCACCGAGGCCGAACACGACCACGTTGGCGCCAGGTGTGACCTTGGCGGTGTTGACCACCGCGCCGACGCCCGTCGTCACACCACAACCGATGTAGCAACTCTTGTCGAAGGGGGCATCCTCGCGAATCTTTGCGACCGCGATTTCGGGCAGCACGGTGAAATTCGAGAAGGTCGAACAACCCATGTAGTGGTAGATCGTCTTTCCCTTGTAACTGAAGCGCGAGGTGCCATCCGGCATCACGCCCTTGCCCTGGGTTGCGCGGATCGCGGTGCATAGA
>Ga0307474_10003798_pt1 | contig 10894 bp, 6 predicted proteins | sample atmos_gasesECM1C_2_FD_203312 | JGI IMG/M metagenome (GOLD analysis project Ga0307474, IMG submission 203312) | Hardwood forest soil microbial communities from Morgan-Monroe State Forest, Indiana, United States - atmos_gasesECM1C_05 | ecosystem: Environmental > Terrestrial > Soil > Temperate...
TACCGTGGTGTACTGCGGGACAACGATAACCTGAAAAGTGCTTTGTCCAGCGGTGTTGGAGGCTGCGGCGGAGTTATAAGGGAATACCAGGCCATTCCCAAGTCCGGCTCCGGAAATGTTCACCGTGCCACCTCCGGTGCCCACGGCATTGGTCGCCGTAACAAATTCGTAATCACCGGCACTGTTCAACGCGGTAAAGCCCTGGCCAGTGCTGCCGTTGCCATACAGAACACTGTTGGAATCGTTGATGGCGGCATCCTGCATTTGAATAACAAGCAGCAGATTGCCGGCGGCTATCGCGGTGGGTACGCCGCCGGGGCCGCCAGTAGCGGCACCGATCGTGATGGAGGTTGCTCCTGCCGCGACGCTTGTCTTTCCAGGGTAGTAAGTGTTCAAAACACCCGTAAGCCCACTTCCAGCGGTGGCTTTGGAAACAGCGCCGCAAACTGCAGATTGCACAGTGGCGACGGAAACGAAAGTGTTGTTGCCGCTGTTCGGGTCGGGCGGCGTGCCAGAATCAGAGACCACGGCCGCGTTGGCGTATGCGCCCGAAGTGGCGGCGGTCTCAATCACCGTGACGGTCGCGGTGGTTCCGCTGTTCATGTTGCCGATGGTGCATGTAATGGGATTCGCAGTGGTGACGCATGTACCGACGCTGGGCGTCACTGAAACCAGAGTCATCCCAGTGGCGAGCGTGTCTTTCAGGACGACCGCATTCGCTGCGGAAGGTCCGCTGTTGGAAACCGTGATGGTATAGGTGGTGTTTTGTCCGACAAATACTGCGCTGCCGACGATTGTGCTGACGCCGATGTCGGCAGCTGTGGGGTTGATGGAAACGGCGCCGAGTGCCCAATTCGATGTAGCGCCGGTAGTCGCCGTTCCGGCATTGGTTTCTGCAACTCCAGCAGCGTTACTGCAGGTTAGCGCGGACGCTGTGGATGCAGTACATGTGAACGTTCCGTTGTTGCCCGCATTGGTGAATCCGGCGATAACAAAGCTGTCTCCGGCAAAGCCGTTGCTGGCGCCCCCAGTGATGGTACCGAGATAGGTGGTGGTTGTAATCGCGCCACCCTCCACCATCGCGGTTCCCGGGTTGGTTTCCGCAATGCTGGCCACGTTGTTAAGCGTAAGAGTAGTCGCTGTCGATGCGCTGACGACAAAGGTGCCGTTATTTGTGCCGTTCGTGAATCCCGATACAACGACGGTGTCTCCGGCGAAAGCATTGCCGGCGCCACCTGTGATGGTTCCGTTGTAGACGGTGCCGGTCGTGACGGTTGCGGTCGCCGCGTGGGTTTGGGCAACTCCGTTCCTGTTGTTAAGCGTGATCGTGGTAGCAGTCGATGCAGTACAGGTGAACGTTCCGTTGTCGTTCGCATTGGTGAAACCCGCGACGACAACGGTGTCTCCGACGTAGGCAGTTCCCCCGCCACCTGTGATGGTTCCCGTGTAAACCGTAGTACCTAAAAAGGCATTCGCCGCCTTCGTCAGAGTGAGCGTCACGGTAGTGGGAGTCACCGATGCCAGATTGAGTGCGACGGCCTTAGGCACCACTGAGGTGAGATTAAGCGCCTCGTTGAAACTCTCTGAGATAGGTACGCTGGGCGCGCCGCTTCTGCTACTCGCGGCTCCAACCAAATCCTGAATTGCGTTTGCATTTGCCCCACCAGAAGCTGCGTTCCACTGAGAAACCTGGGGACCATTTACGGTAACCGCTTCCATTCCCACGGCAAGCGTATCGAACACCATCCCATTGATCACGCTGGGTACATCGAGTTGGGAGTTGGTTGCCGGGGCCGCGCCATCTGCCGAGACAAAGGGGCTGAGGGGCACGGTCTGGTCGACACCGGTAAAATCCGTGGCTCCTGCGACTACGCCAATCGTTGCAGCCGCCGACACATTGACCGAGACTACGATGGGCAAGTTGGTTCCGGAGGCCGGATTGAGAAGGTACCATTGCTCGACGCGCCGCGTGTTTCCAACATCGTTATGCGCGCCTACCGATGTCAGGGCAATACCGTTGTAAGTCACGCCACTAACGACTGTGGCTGTCGCGTTCGCGATGTTCATCGAGACGCCGACCAGTAAGACTCGATTCGCAGTCGCTGAGGTGGTGTGCGTGAAAGATAGCGTCTGCGTTCCGGGACCGTTTAGGTCCGCAGAGGCATTCGTGCTGGGGTTAGTATCGACGGCGACCTGGGCTCGGGAGCAGGGTACAGCCAGCAACACGAGTAGAAAGGCTATGAAAGTGAGAAATTTAGCGTTATTGTCGCCGAGGTCATCGTCGCTCGCGTGATCTTCCCCGGAAAATCGTTGCCGAATGCCAGTAACGCGTGCGAGTTTGCCAGCGGCCGAATGGACGCGAGAATAACAGCGCGTGAGTATGTCGGTGAACGTGCTGGTGAAGCCAGTTAGTTTTGTTTGCACAATTGTTCTTCCGAAACGGAATTCCTTAGCGACGACAAGGCCGAGAATCTGGTCGGCGCGCACCGGAGGGTCATTTTCTTGTCCGCAGTCGCCGCGCGTGATGAACAAATCCTTATCAGGCTCCGCGACTACCAACCGGTGAATTAGGAATCTCTTATCGTCTTTCGTTAGAACAATATCGTCCTTTCGTAATTTGCTCACGATTACGGGGGTAACATGGACAATCTGCCGGTCACGAATGCAGGGAGACATGCTGGCGCCGCGCGCCTGGAAACGCACGGTAATTCCCTTGTTCAGGAGTTCGCGGCTGAGGGCCTCGAAGCTCGCTGAATCAGGGGAGCTGTCATTCATTCTGGGTTAGCGGTTACTCGGTCAGTCGTGAAAGTGAATGATTTTATCGACAGCGCGCTGGTCGGGCTCGAAGGAATAACGGTAGCAAGGAACAGAATCGGCAAGCTGCTCCAGAAAGCTGAGGGCAGAGTCGACGTACTCGTGGCGATGGAATGGGACAAAGCTGCGCGCGAAAAGCTCGCCAACGGCCTGGCTGCGGGTAAGGCGGGTGATCACGTTGCCTTGGCCGTGCTCGAGAATAAAGATGCGAGTGAGTGGCGCGCTGTTGGGTAAGGCGAACATGGCCTCGCCATGCCATGGCGTACCATACATGCGCATCGGGCCTGGTTTTGTATTGTCATCCCGGCCCAAATGTTTTTTTACGTTGTCACCCTGAGCGGAGTGATGGTTCCGCGAAGCGGAGCCATCGCGCAGTCGAAGGACCCCTAACCCGCCTGCGCCATCACCAGACCGAAAGGGAGTTTCTCCGTGATCTTCGCCCACCATATCCGGCCGAACAATAATCCGATCGTCACTCAGCACCGTGACTTCTTCCCGCGAAGTCCAGAGGCGAGTGGTCGTGCTTTTCCCTGCTCCAGAATGCCCAACGAAGAGGTTGCTTTCGCCGTTGGCACGTACGATGCCAGCACCGTGCAGTTCGATAGCTCGCTCCTGGGTGAGGCGGTGCATGATCAGCAATTCGTCGAGGGGGTACTCCACCGGAGCCGCAGGAGAGCGGTCACTAAAAGACGTATGACTCAGTGACAACATTGCGTTTGTAAAACGATTGTCGACTAAAAGACGCTTATAGGGGCCATCACCCAGTACGGAACTGCTGAAATCGAACTGCAGGGCATCGCCCGCCCGATACAAACGCCAAACCGATCCCGAGTCAAAAAGCAGGTCCCTCGACGATGACGGCATAAGGTTCTCAGAACGCTCCACTTGAATAAGAATGTTTGGGGTTTCTCCGCCGAAATGAAAAGGCAGAAGAGCAGGACCCAAGGCAACATCGTTTTGGAGGTTTCCAGAGAGTTGCACAGATACACCGCCAACCAGAAAAGAAGACTTGTGGGCAATGTCCAAAGCGCCGGATGATTGAATGTTCAACTCTGGCAGATGTACCCTCATCGCGACTCCCCGGATCTTTGCTGCAACGCGCCTAGGACCCAAGACTCATGCAAAATAGCGCCGCGCAGCTGCCGGTACCCGGACCCGTTGTGCCGGAGATTTTGCAGTGCCCCAAGACAGCCTCTTCCGGGCGCAGGGCAATGACCGTAACCTGCGGTGGTTCATAAATCTTCTTGTCCTTGGTCTGGTCTAGGTCGGGTTGCATTCAGCCTCCGTCGTTGCCCAACGGTCAGTGACCGCTGCAACTTCCACAGCCGCCGCTCACGCTGCTGTTCCCCAATATCTGAAAAATCGGTTGAGGTCCCGTCCAGCTTTCAACATCAATCTCCTTGCGAATGATTCGGCGGGCAGATTCGAGTAATGCATCGTGCTCGGCTCCTCCCACACAGAACTCACACTCCCCATGTGCTGGAACTACCACCCCAACAGCGGCAGCCCTCAAGTGCGCGACATGACAAAGGAACTCCACCGGGCTCTCCCGATCTCCGTTCTCCATTTCTCCATTGGCCGGGCACATTCCGCAAAGTGATTGAATGCGGCACTGGGCACATTTCGTCACACGGGTGCGTTTGCGAGTCCGAAGCTCTAGTAGGGACTTTTCCCAGATTCTTTTTAAACCCGCCTCCTGTGTCCTGAACGTTTCCTGCTGAGAAATTACGCAAATACCCATCTCGCCATAGGCGTTGATGGCAAAGCCGTTCATTCCCCCACCGCAGAAATACACCGCATCGTTCTGGGCCAGATTGGGCGGACTCGCCAAATCGCGATGCGCCAGTCTGCGATACTCACTGGCACCCTTCGGGGCCGCGATGTCCAGGGCAACGACTTCTTCCGGCGTGAGGCGCACGGCCAGCGGACTTTGCGAGCAGTCAATGCGCGGGTTGATTTGACCATCCATTTTGAACTCGACGCCGAGTTCTTCCTCCGCGAACTGCCGCATGGCGGAGATCTCGTGTTTATTGATACTGGTAGCGACCGTCTTCAGCTTAAGCGGCAGGCCGCGCTCACGGAGGAGTTTGATTCCGCGCAGACAGCGATCATAGGAGCCGGAGATCTGGGTCAGGTCTTCGTAGGTTTCCTTCGTACGTCCATATAAAGTGATCTCGATGACGAAGGGCGGGTATTCGACCAAGTAGTCGGCGATTCTCTCGGTAATGAGCGTGCCGTTGGTGAACAGAGTAATAAGGAAGCCTTTTTGCTTGGCGTACGTGTAGATTTCGAGGAAATCTTTGCGCGCGAAGATTTCGCCACCGGTGTAGAGGAGCCACAAGCATCCCATATCGACGAGTTCGTCGAGCATGCGGAAGTGTTCTTCCGTGGTCATTTCACGGCTGCGTGCATCCCGGTCGCCCATGGGCAGGTTGTTATAGCAATGCTGGCACTCGAGTGGGCAGCGCCGCGTGACTTCGATGGAGACTTGCAGGGGCGCACGCTGTCCGCTGTGTTTCTCGTGAAGATCCGCGCTAAAGGCTCCGTAAGTTAAGTGTTCCATAGCGGTCTTGAATTTCGAGTCATGAGCTCCGAGTTTCAGTCTGAATTACAATCACGAGCCACTGGCTCACGAAACAATCAACGCGAGGCGTTTGCTTCCCACATCGCCTGATTACTTGCTGCCGCCACGACTGCCACGTTCTGACTCACTTGCACTAATCCAACTGCAAACATGTCTTCTACGAACTTCATGACGTCTTTGCGCGCCTGTTCTTCGCCGACTGCATACTCGTGCTCGACGGCGAGGATAAGGTCGGCAAGGCTGATAGGAGTCTCCAGCAATTGCCAAATCAGCGATCCGGTACCGTTGAAGCTGTAGATTGAGGCAAGGTCGCCAACCTTGCCGCGTACTGGCACAACAAGAGTCTCGCCGCCCACGAGGCGAGAAACGACGCTCCTGGACCGGATCAAGAGTTGCTCATTCGGCTGCGCTGCGGGCTGGGTTAGCAATTCGCAATCTCCTTCGTTGGGTTTCGTAAGACGCTCAGGTTTCGTAAAATCTGCGAACTGTCTCAAGCTGGCTACACTCATGCTCAAATTGAGACTATGGCAGTGCCTGAGGAGAAACAATCGGCTTTGTGGGCGGGGTACTGCGTTGGTTATCAGTCGACATGGTTCACAAGTCTCGGTGGAAATATAGAGTTATCCGTCAGCGGGACTTCGCCCGTGGCACGTGAGGCAGTGGGTTGTGTGTGGGGCGCGACCCCGGGCGACACCGAAATACAGCCGGGGAGACTCAATGCATTTTCGCCCGCCGCTACAGCCGTGCGTCACAGAAACGTTGCGCCGTACCATTGAAGGGTTTTCCGACCTATGCGCGACCGGATTCCAGTTACTACGGTCACCGCCGATCGTTGCGATATTCGCATATGATCGACAACATTCGTAGAAATCGGGTGCGGTAATGAAGAAGCTGAGTTTCTTAGTCTCTCTCACAAATAACGAGAACGATTATCAGCAGGAGCAGGCAGCCGCAGCAGAAAAAGCTGCGCGGCGACTGGGTGTCGATCTGCAGATCGTTTATGCCGACAACGACGCCGTGCTTCAAAGCCAGCAACTATTGCATTTCATCCAGGGTGCGGCGGCCTCGCGTCCCGATGCGATCGTGTTTGAGCCTGCGGGAGGAACGGGGTTTCCGCAAGTGGCGCGGGCTGCGGTGGCCGCCGACATTGGATGGGTCATTTTGAATCATGAGGCAGATTATTTGCACGACCTTCGACAGTCGTGCCAGGTGCCTGTTTTCTCCATCAGCTCCGACCATGAAGGAATCGGAAAGATCCAGGGAAAGCAATTTGCCAAATTGTTGCCTGAAGGCGGATCGGTTCTGTACGTAGAAGGCCCGGCGAACAGCGGCGCCGCGCGGGAACGAACCGCTGGGATGAACTCGACCAAGCCGGCAAATATTCGGGTGAAGAGCATCCGCGGCAATTGGACGGAGGAAAGCGCACATCGCGCAGTTACCTCCTGGTTGCGATTGCGCACTTCGCAAGAAACGTCAATCGACCTGGTCGCGGCGCAGGACGACAGCATGACGGCAGGGGCCAGAAAAGCTTTTGCAGATTTGCCCGCAGGAGAGCGCGAACGCTGGCTCAAGGTACCCTTCACGGGCTGTGACGGGTTGCCGAAGACCGGGCAGGCGTGGGTTCGTAGCGGTCTGTTCGCGGCAACAATCTACGTTCCACCGAATACCGATCTGGCATTGGAGATGCTGACCGCGGCAATCCGCACGGGATCTCAACCCCCAGAACTCAAACTTACGGTGGCGCAATCCATGCCGGCACTCGAAGAGATCGCTGGCACATTGGCTAAACCTGTTAAGGACGTCCATCGCGCCGCTGGTGTCTGAGAGCAACCGTTGGCAGATGTTCTGCATTGCTAGACGCCCGGCATAAAACTAACTCCTTCTTCAGTACGCATCGAACGATTCCATCCAGCCTATAGCGAACTTCACAAACAGGTGGTTCCGCGACTGCTCTGCGTTACAATGCACACCACACGGCGGCGTTTTTTATCCACGTCACGCTTGAGAGCCCCATGTATCCGGTTAAATCCAACCCAGTGCTGGAGTTGAATGGAGGACGTTATGGTGAGTGCCGCAGGGGCTGGAGCGAATAAGGCGGGATACAACATCTGGAGCGTGATCATGGCGTCGTCGGTCGGGACCATGATCGAGTGGTATGACTTCTATATTTTCGGAAGCCTCGCGGCTATCCTCGGACCGAAGTTTTATCCCCCGGGAAATGACACATTCGCCTACGTTGCTTACTTGGCTACATTTGCGGTGGGATTTCTGGTGCGGCCCTTCGGCGCGCTCTTCTTCGGCCGCATTGGCGATTTGGTGGGGCGCAAGTACGCGTTTCTAGTGACGCTTTCCATCATGGGTTTCTCCACCTTTGTAATTGGATTATTGCCTTCCTATGCAACGGCGGGCTGGTTTGCGCCGATTGTTCTGCTGTTGATACGCGTACTACAAGGGCTGGCGCTGGGCGGTGAATACGGCGGAGCGGCGATCTATGTCGGCGAACACGTTCCCGACAACAGGCGTGGGTTCTATACCAGCTTCATCCAGATTACGGCGACGCTGGGACTGTTCGTTTCGCTGATTGTGATTCTGATCACACAGAATTCGATGTCGAAAGAAGAGTTCGCCACCTGGGGCTGGCGCATTCCGTTCCTCATTTCGATCATCCTGGTCATGATCTCGCTCTACATCCGGTTGAAGATGAAAGAGTCGCCAATTTTCGCGGAACTAAAGAGCGCGGGGATGACCTCCGCCCAACCGCTGAAGGACGCTTTCACCAAGTGGCCGAACTTGAAGAATGTGCTGATTTCGTTGTTCGGGGCGACCGCGGGACAGGGCGTGATCTGGTACACCGGACAGTTCTACGCTCTGTTCTACATGCAAACCATTCTGAAAGTGAATGTAAAAACAGCGAACATAGTGGTGGCGATCGCTCTGCTGATTGGGATGCCGTTCTTCACCGTGGTCGGCGCTCTCTCGGACCGCATTGGACGCAAGAAGTTGATGATGGCCGGCTGCCTGCTGGGAGTGCTCACATACATCCCGATCTACAAAGCCATGCAAAGCGCCGCCGGAAACCACGTAGTTACGGTGAAATCCACTCGCAACAAAGTAACTGGAGCGATCGCCCTCACTGCCATGACCACGGACGCGACTGGCGCGTTGGTGCCTGCGAAAGAAGCGCCCAAACCAAATCGCACAATGCTCGTGCTGCTTGTGTTTGTGCAGGTCCTTTATGTATGCCTGGTGTACGGACCAATCGCGGCCTATCTGATTGAGGCCTTCCCGGCGAAGATTCGATACACTTCGCTTTCGCTGCCCTATCACATCGGCAACGGCGTGTTTGGAGGATTGCTGCCGCTCATCGGACTGTCGACGGTCGCCGCAACCGGCAATATTTATGCTGGTCTCTACTACCCCATGATTGTCGCCGGCATGACGTTCATCGTAGGAAGTCTGTTGTTGCGCGAAACACGATGTGTTCGCATATGGGATGAGACCGGAACGAAGGCAGCGGATTAAAGATCAACTAGCCGTTGCGACGGAAGATTGGTAGGCTGCTGGCATGTTACAAATTCGAATTGATTCGCTTCGCGATCTGAAGGCGTTGAAGCTCTCTCTTTGTATGTTTGTGATTTGTTTGTTGCCTCTCTCGCAGCTTTACGCAGCCGAACCGGCATCGCGAAATCTGGATGCAGGCTGGCAATTTCGCATTGCGGGAAATAGTGATCGATCTGAGCTCAAAGAATGGCATCCCGCGCAGGTTCCCGGCGTCGTGCACACCGACCTGCTCCATAACAAACTGATTCCCGATCCATTCGATCGCAACAACGAATTTCATCTGCAATGGGTTGGACTGGCTGACTGGGAATATCAAACTACCTTTCAAGTCGATACATCCGCACTGACGCATGAGCATATCGATCTGGTTTTTGAGGGACTCGATACTTACGCCGACGTTTACCTCAATGAGCAGACAATTCTTCATTGCGACAACATGTTTCGCCGCTGGCGGATTCCTGCGAAGACTCTACTGAAGGCAGGGCCGAATACTCTGCGAATCGAGTTTCACTCCGCTGTCGAGAAAATGCTTCCGTACGTCAAGTCGCTACCTTACGTTCTGCCTTCGATCTCAACCCACAACTTTGGAAATGAGGAGGGCATCGCAACTGCTCCTTACACGCGTAAGGCTCCCTATAACTATGGATGGGATTGGGGTCCGCGCTTCCTGACAGAAGGAATTTGGAAGTCGGTCCGACTCGAGAGCTGGGACAAGCTGCGAATTGAGAATTTTCACATTCATCAACAGAACATCAACACTGACATAGCGAACGTCACAGCCGAGTTAGACATTGAAACGGGACGAGCTACGACGGCAACGCTTGGCTTGGCGCACGATGAGTTATCCGCATCCCAAATGACGGATGAAAGCCAGACCCTGCAACTCAATGCCGGGATCAATCACATTTCAGTTCCGGTACGAATCATTTCGCCCAAGCTATGGTATCCGGTCGGATACGGCCCGCAGAACCGCTACAGGTTTTCGGCATCGATCAAGTTCGGCCGGGAAGTGGTGGCACGAGCCGAAACCAGGACTGGGCTGCGCTCTATCGAGCTGCGGCGCGTCGCCGACCAGTGGGGAAAGAGTTTCGAATTCGTGGTGAATGGGATTTCAGTATTTGCCAAGGGCGCCGATGTGATTCCGTTCGATAGTTTTCCGAACCGTGTAACTCCGGAGATTCATCGCAAGATCCTGCAATCGGCGCGCAACGCGCACATGAATATGGTGCGCGAGTGGGGTGGCGGATACTACGAGTCGGATGACTTTTACGACATTTGTGACGAACTGGGCATCATGGTTTGGCAAGAATTCATGTTTGGCGGAGACATGGTTCCGGGCGATGTTGCTTTTCAAGAAAATGTCCGGCAGGAGGCGATCGATCAGATTAAGCGGCTCCGCGATCATCCCAGCATCGTGATCTGGTGCGGAAATAATGAAGTCGAGACTGGCTGGCACCACTGGGGCGATCGCCAGGAGTTTAAGGAATCGATCTCTGCGGAACAACGCGAGCGTGTCTGGCAGGATTATGTGATTCTATTCGCCGACATTCTTAAGAGCACGGTGGCTCAATATGCCGACCCAACGCCCTACACTCCAAGCTCTCCGAGCGCAAACTTCGAAGAAGTTCCAGACAATCAGCACAACGGCGACATGCACTACTGGCAGGTGTGGCACGCGCAGGCGCCGGCATCCGACTACACGGAGCAATTTCCGCGTTTCATGTCCGAATTCGGATTTCAATCCTTTCCAGAGATGCGGACGATTCGCAGCTTCGCCAAACCGGAGGATTTCGACATTCGTTCCACGGTGATGCAGGCACATCAGAAAAACAAGGGCGGCAACGAGCGAATTCTCACGTACATGCTGCGCGAGTATCGCCAGCCAAAAGATTTCGAATCGTACGTCTATCTCAGCCAGGTACAGCAGGCGGAGAT
>Ga0307474_10003799_pt1 | contig 10893 bp, 6 predicted proteins | sample atmos_gasesECM1C_2_FD_203312 | JGI IMG/M metagenome (GOLD analysis project Ga0307474, IMG submission 203312) | Hardwood forest soil microbial communities from Morgan-Monroe State Forest, Indiana, United States - atmos_gasesECM1C_05 | ecosystem: Environmental > Terrestrial > Soil > Temperate...
AGCGGAGAGAGCGCGTCAACGGGGGAGATGGCCATCGGGGGATAGGGTCGCTTTAAGTGTAGAATCGCTAATATTACCGTAAACAAGTGAACCAGCGGAGCAAGGGCCCAATGACAGCCGACACCCGCGTCGAGCACGACAGCATGGGCGCGCTGGATGTGCCGGCGAGCGCCCTGTGGGGCGCCCAGACTCAGCGCGCCATCCAGAACTTTCCAAGCACGGGGCTCAAAATGCCTCGCTCCTTCATTCGTGCGCTCGGGCTGATCAAGCAGGCCGCCGCCGCCGCCAATGCCGAGCTCGGCGATCTGCCGCGCGACGAGGCCGAGGCGATCCAAGCGGCCGCGCTCGAGGTCGCCGCGGGGCGCCATGATGATCAATTCCCGGTGGACGTCTTTCAAACCGGATCGGGCACCAGCAGCAATATGAATGCCAACGAGGTGATCGCCATGCTGGCGTCGCGCGCGTTGGGCCAGGCCGTGCATCCGAACGATCACGTGAACATGAGCCAGAGCAGCAACGACGTGGTGCCCACGGCGATTCACGTCGGCGCGGCGCTGCTGCTGCATGATCATCTGCTGCCCGCGCTCGAGCGTCTGCGCACCGTCCTGGGTCACAGAGCCGCCGAGTTCACCGACGTGGTCAAGACCGGCCGCACGCACCTGATGGATGCGGTGCCGATCACGCTGGCCCAGGAGCTGCGCGGCTGGCAGGCGCAGATCGACCTGAGTATTGCGCGGCTGCGCTCGGTGACGCCGCGTTTACACGAGCTCGCGCAGGGCGGCACCGCCGTCGGTACCGGCATCAATGCGCGGCCGGAGTTTGGGCCGGTGTTTGCGCGCTGCCTCGCGGCGGGCACCGGACTTCCGTTCAGGCCGAGCGATAACTATTTCGCGGCGCTGTCGAGTCAGGACACGGCGGTGGAACTGTCGGGCCAGCTCAAGGTCTTGAGTGTAAGCCTGATGAAAATCTCGAACGACTTGCGCTGGATGAACAGCGGGCCGCTGGCGGGATTGGGCGAAATTGCGCTGCCGGCGCTGCAGCCGGGCAGCAGCATCATGCCCGGCAAGGTGAACCCCGTAGTGCCTGAATCGGTGACCATGATCGCGGCGCAGGTGATGGGCAATGACGCGACGGTCACCGTCGCCGCGGCGTCGGGAAATTTTCAGTTGAACGTGATGCTGCCCGTGATCGCCTACAACTTGCTGCAAAGCGTGGAACTGCTCGGAATCGGCAGCCGCAACCTGGCGGATCTCGCGCTGGCCGGTTTCACGGTGAACCGCGCCCGCCTCGAGGACGCGCTGGCGCGCAACCCGATCCTGGTCACGGCCCTCAATCCCGTCATCGGCTACGAAAAAGGCGCCGCCATTGCCAAGAAGGCCTATGCCGAGGGCCGCCCGATCCTGGAAGTCGCCGCCGAGATGACGCACCTGAGCGTCGAGGAACTGCGCCGCCTGCTCGACCCCAAGACGCTGACGGAAGGCGGCATCCAGGGCGCCGGTTCCCGGGGGCCTTAGGGTATCGATGGATTCTATTTTTACGAAAGCACACATACGCGAATCGCTCGATCCGCGGCCTTCCGCGCCAGATGAAGACATGCAGTGGTTGGCCGGTGCGTCGCCCGACGTGGTGTCGCAGGTGCGCGCTGCGCTCCCGGCGCGGCGGGTGCCGGCGGCCGTGCTCGTGCCGCTGGTGGTGCGTGAGACGGGACTGACGGTGCTGCTGACGCAGCGTGCCGCGACGCTCAAGGATCACGCCGGACAGATCAGCTTCCCGGGCGGGCGCATCGAGCCCCAGGACCAGGACGCATGGCACGCCGCTTTGCGTGAGACGCGCGAGGAGATCGGTTTGCTGCCGGATTTCGTGGAGTTCGCCGGATATCTGCCGGATCACCTCGTCGTTACCGGTTTTCGAGTGACGCCCGTGGTCGGGTTCGTCGATCCGCAATACCAGCTGCGCATCGCCGAGGCGGAGGTGCACGATGCGTTCGAAGTGCCGCTCGACTTCATCTTGGATGCGGCCAATCACAAATCCCGCCGGCGCAGCGTGGGCGGACTGACCATCGAAGTGCACGACATCCCGTACGGCGACCGCAACATCTGGGGCGCAACGGCCGGCATGCTGATGACCTTGCGCCGCAAGCTGCAGACCCGGGGCGAGACCTCGTAGTGTCCGGCCGGCTGAGCGAGCTGCTCTCCATCATGGCGCGCCTGCGCGCCGCGGGAGGCTGTCCCTGGGATCGGGAGCAATCCTTCGCGAGCATTGCGCCGTACACCATCGAAGAGGCCTACGAGGTGGCCGATGCGGCCGAACGCGGCGACATGCGGCACCTCCAGGATGAACTCGGCGATTTGCTGTTTCAAGTGGTGTTTCACGCCCAGATGGCGAGCGAGTCGGGTGAGTTCGATTTCGAGGCAGTAGCCGGCACGATATGCGACAAGCTGGTGCGCCGCCATCCGCATGTGTTCGGCGCCGGCGCGCCGCTGACACCCGCCGCACAAAGCGTGATTTGGGAGGACATCAAGGCGCAAGAGCGCGGCGCCGCCGCGCGGGGCCGCGCCGACGGTTCCCCGTCCAGTCATTTGGACGGCGTGCCGCAGGCGCTGCCCGCCCTGCTGCGCGCGTTCAAACTCAGCAAACGGGCTGCGCGCGTGGGCTTTGATTTCGAGCACGCCGCTCAGACCGCGGATAAAGTCGCCGAAGAGCTCGCTGAAGTGCGCGAGGCGGCAGCCGCCGCGGCGCGTGCTGCCGCGCCGCCCACCGACGCCGCGGGTGCCGGTCATGACCAACGCGCAATCTTCGAAGAGATCGGCGATCTGTTGTTCGCAGCCGCCAATTTGGCCCGCAAGCTCGATGTCGACGCCGAGGCGGCGCTGCGCGCGGCGAACGCAAAGTTCGAGCGGCGATTTCGCGGCATGGAGTCCTTGGCGGCGCAGCGCGGCGAGATATTCGCGGACTTGAACCTCGCTGCACAAGAGAGGCTTTGGCAAGAAGTCAAGCGTGGCGAGTGATGCGGCCGCGGCGGCGGCCGCTCGCGGCGCTGTCCCGCTCCTCTTCGGGCGCGATCCCGAGCTGCCGATTTCAGCGCGCCGCGATGACATTTTGCAGGCGTTGCGCCGGGAACAGGTGCTGATCGTCGCCGGCGAGACCGGTTCCGGCAAGAGCACGCAATTGCCGCAGTATTGCCTGGAGCTCGGACGAGGCCTCGCGGGCTTGATCGCGCATACGCAACCGCGGCGGCTGGCGGCCCGCGCCTTGGCCGCCCGCATCGCGGAGGAGGTCGGACAGCCCATCGGGCGCAGCGTCGGCTTTCGGGTGCGTTTCGCCGACCAAACGTCCGCTGCCACACGCCTCCTGTTGATGACGGACGGACTGTTGCTGGCCGAGCTGGCATCGGATCCCAACTTGCGCCGCTACGACACCATTATCGTCGACGAGGCGCATGAGCGGACGCTGAACGTCGATCTGCTCATGGGCGTGCTGAAGCGGCTGCTGCCGCGCCGCCCGGACCTCAAGGTGATCGTGACGTCGGCGACCCTGGACGTCGAACGCATCGCGCGCTTCTTCGGCGAGGCTCCGATCATTACGGTCAGCGGACGCAGCCATCCGATTGAAGTCCGCTACCGCGAAACGGCGCAGGACGCAGACGACCCCGACCTGCCGGCGGCGGTTCTCGAGGCGTACCAGGAAATCGCCACCGAGCCGGGGGAAATCGGCGGCGGCGATGTTCTGGTGTTCCTGCCCGGCGAGCGCGAGATACGCGACGTCGGCGAGCACTTGCTGCGCGAATTGCCCGGAGTCGAGACCCTCGAGCTCTATTCGCGGCTGTCCTGGGAACAGCAGAGCCGCATCTTTCAACGCGGCGCGCGGCAGCGAATCGTGCTGGCGACCAACGTGGCCGAGACCTCGATTACCGTACCGGGTATTCGAGCGGTCATCGATTCCGGCCTGGCGCGCATCAGCCGCTACAGCCCGCGCAACCGCCTGCAGCGCTTGCCCATCGAGCCGATTTCCCGCGCCAGCGCCGACCAGCGCAAGGGCCGCTGCGGCCGGCTCGGTGCGGGGCTCTGCATGCGGCTGTACACGCAGGCCGACTTCGATGCGCGCGGAGCCTTCACCGAACCGGAAATCCTGCGCACGAATCTCGCCGCGCTGCTGCTGCGGCTGGCCGCCGATGGATTGGGAGAGGCGGAGAATTTCCCCTTCATCGACGCGCCCGACTCGCGCGCACTCAACGACGGCTACCGGCTGCTGCAAGAACTGCAGGCGCTCGATGCCGAGCGGCGGATCACGCGCCGCGGCCGCGCCATGGCGCGCCTGCCGCTCGATCCTCGATTGGGCCGCGCATTGCTCGAGAGCAAGCGCTTTCGCGCCGAGAGTGAGGTGCTGGCGATCGTCGCAGGCCTTAGCGTTCCGGACGTTCGCCTGGCCACGGCCGGCGCCGGCGCCGCAGGCGAGGCTGCGGACGCGGCCGCGAGCGGAGCTCTCGAGGACGGCAAATCCGAGTTCTCATCGCTGGTGAAGGTGTGGCGCGCGTACCGCAAGGCGCGCGAAGGTCCGCGGCGCGAACTCAAGCGCTGGTGCAAGGAACGAGGGTTCTCGCTGCTGCGGCTCTCCGAGTGGGATGATGTCTACGCTCAGGTCGCCGCCCAAGCGGCCGACATCGGCATCGCCGGGCAGCGCTACGCGGCGAGCTACACCGCCGTGCACCGCTCGCTGCTGGCCGGCTTCTGCACCATGGTCGGCACGCGCGGCGAGGAGGGGGTTTACCTCGGAACGCGCGGAGTGCATTTTCATATATTCCCCGGTTCATCGCTGGTGCGGCGCCGGCCGCGCTGGGTCATGGCGGCGAACATCGTCGAGACCTCGCGGGTGTTCGCGCGCCGCGTCGCCGAAATCGAGCCGCAGTGGATCGAGGCGGCGGCATCGCACTTGCTGAAGCGCGAGTATCTCGAGCCCGACTGGGACGAGCAACGCGAGGAAGTGGTGGCGCGCGAGCGCATCAGCTTTCTCGGACTGACCTTGAGCGCCAATCGGGTGGTGAACTATGGACCGATAGCGCCGGAAGAATCCCGGCGCATCTTTGCGCGCGAGGCCTTGGTCTACCAGAGGCTGCAGCGTCGACCGGACTGGCTGCTCGAGAACGATGCGGCGGTTCGCGAGGCGCAGCGGATGGAGGAGCGGCTGCGCACGCGCGATCTCCTGCAAAGCGCCGAAACCTTCGTCGAGTTCTACGACCACGCATTGCCGCGGCAGGTGTCGAGCGCCGCCACCCTGGAATATTTCACGCGCCATCTTAACGATGCCGGGCGGAGCGCCCTGCGCCTCGACCCCGAACGGATTTTTGCCAGGCAGCCTGCGCCTGAAGCGCTCGCGCAATTTCCCGAAGTCGCCAGGCTGGATGGGCTCTCGATCCCGGTCGAATACCGCTTCGCGCCCGGGGAATCACGCGACGGCGCGAGCCTGCGGATACCGCTACTGGCGGTGCCCGGACTCACCCGCGCCGCCGTGGATGCCGCAGTGCCGGGACTCGCCGCACCGCGGATCGAAGCGCTGCTCCGCTCGCTGCCAAAGGACGCGCGCCGCAACTTGATTCCAATAGCCGACACGGCGGCGCAGTTCATGGCTGCCGCGGGCGCGGCAGCGGGCGCGGGTGCGGGCGCGGCAGTCGGCGCAGCAGCCGGCGCAGCGGCAGTCGCGGTAGCCGGCGCGGCTGCGGATGTACACGCTTTGCGGGCATGGCTCAAGGAGCAGCGCGGCATCCCCGACTCCTTGCTGCGATTCGATCTGACCGCGGTGCCCGCCCACTTGATGCCGCAATTGACCGTCACCGCCGACGGTGAGGATGCGGCGCATGGCAAAAGCTTGGCGGAATTGCGCCGCGCCGGCGCCGCCGCGGTGCGCCTCGAGCTCGAGCGGCGGGCGCGTGCCGCGTACGGGGTGCTCGGCGCCTGGCGTCGGTTCGAATTGGATGAATTGCCCGTCACGGTGCCGCTGGCAATCGAGCAGGGGACGGTGTGGGTGTTTCCGACGCTGGCGCGAGCGCCGCACGGGCTCGAGGTACGTTACGAATGGTCGGCCGCCGAGGCTGATCGCAGCTGGCGGCAGGGCGCCGCGCATCTGGCGCGCGCCATGCTCCCCGCTCAGGCGCGCGATCTTGCCAAGTCCCTTGCCGGCAGTGCCGCGCTGCTGCTTGCCGCAAGCCCGTATCTCGCCGGCGACGCGCTCACCGAGACGCTGCTGCAATGGACATTTCGCCGCGCCTGTTTTGACGATGTCGCGGCGCCGCGCGCCCGGGCGGCATTCGAAAGGGCGGTGGAGCAGGGGCGTGCGCGGCTGCATTCCTGCCTGGAGGAGATCGCCGCCGCAACGCTCGGCTGGTTCAACGCAGCGCGCGCGGTGCGCCGGGACCGCGACGCTGCGCGCACGCCATTGCTGGCGGAGGCGGCCGATGAAAGCAACGAACATCTGCACCGCCTGTTGGGCGCCGCCGCCCTGCAGTCGTCGGCAACGGACTGGCTGCGCCAGCTGCCGCGCTACCTGAAGGCCGAGGAGCGCCGCTGGCAACGCAACGCAGCCCGCGGCGCCGAGCCGCCGCACATCGAACGGGAACTGCGCCGATGGACGGCGCGCCACGAGACGCTGGCCAAACAAATCGGCGCCGAGCTGCGCTGGATTCCGGAGCTCGATGAATTGCAGGGCTGGATCGAAGAGTACCGGGTGTCGCTGTATGCGCAGGAACTCAAAACCTTGGGCCCGATCTCGGCGGCTCGTCTGGAGCAGCGGGCCGCCGACATCGAAGCCTGGCTCACACGCTGAAGCGGGCTCACAAGGTGAAGCGGGCTCACACGGTGAAGCGGGCTCACACGGTGAAGCGGTTCACACGTCGAAGCGGATGCCCTGCGCGAGCGGCAGCTGCGAACTCCAGTTGAGGGTGTTGGTCTGGCGGCGCATGTAGGCCTTCCAGGAATCCGAACCCGCTTCGCGCCCGCCGCCGGTGTCCTTCTCGCCGCCGAAGGCGCCGCCGATCTCGGCGCCGGACGTGCCGAGATTGACGTTGGCGATGCCGCAGTCGCTGCCGTCGGCGGACAGAAAGCGTTCGGCCACCTGCAATCGGTCGGTGAACACGGCGGACGAGAGGCCATAAGGAACGGAGTTCTGGATGGCGAGCGCCTCATCCAGGGTGTCATAGGCGATCAGGTACAGAATCGGCGCAAAGGTTTCGGTGCGCACCACCGCCATGTCGGCGGCGGCGCGAACGATGGTCGGTTCCACGAAATTGCCGGGCCGCGGCAGCACTTTGCCGCCGCACAGCACCTCTCCACCTTCGGCTTGCGCGGCGGCGATGGCCGCCGCATAGCGCGATACGGCGCCGGCATCGATCAGCGGTCCCATGAGGGTGCCGGGCTCGAGCGGATCGCCGATGCGCACCTGGGCGTACGCTGCGATCAGCCGCCGTTCGAGTTCAGCCGCGCGCGCCCGTTGCACCAGCACGCGCCGCGTGGTGGTGCAGCGCTGTCCCGCGGTTCCGACCGCGCCGAAAACGATGCCGGGCACCGCCAGATCGAGATTCGCCGTGTCGTCGACGATGATGGCGTTGTTGCCGCCGAGCTCGAGCAGGCTCTTGCCGAGACGCTCGGCGACTTTCACGCCGATCTGCCGGCCCACCTGGGTCGAGCCCGTAAAGGACACGAGTGCAACGCGGCGGTCCTCGACGAAACGCTGTGCCAACTCGGTTCCGGCATCGATGAAGATCTGAAAGATCGGCGGCAGGGCGTGCCGTTCGAGCACGCGATTGCAGATGTGCTGCACGGCGAGTGAGCACAGGGCGGTCTTGGGCGAGGGTTTCCACACCGTCGCATTGCCGCAGATCGCCGCCAGGAAAGCGTTCCAGGACCAGACCGCCACGGGAAAATTGAACGCTGAAATCACACCCACGACGCCGAGCGGATGCCATTGCTCGTACATGCGGTGCTGGGGCCGTTCGGAGTGCATGGTGAGCCCGTACAGCATGCGCGACTGGCCGACCGCGAAATCGGCGATATCGATCATCTCCTGGACTTCGCCGTCCCCCTCGGCCTTGATCTTGCCGTTTTCCATCGATACCAGGCTGCCGAGCGCATCTTTATACTTGCGCAGTTCATCGCCCATGAGCCGCACCGCCTCGCCGCGCTTCGGCGCCGGCACTTGGCGCCACGCGGCGGCAGCGGCAACCGCAGCGGCCATCACATGCTCGTAGTCCGCGAGCGTCGCACCGCGCACCTGCGCCAGCCGCTTGGCCGTCGCGGGGTTGATGGATTCGATGATTGCGCCGTCGGTTTGCCCGCTCCAGCCGTGGCCGCCGGACCAGGTCCCCGGGTTGATGTCGCTAAGTCCGAGCGTCCGCAAGGGATCGATTGTCTGCATACGAGAGTCCCAAAGCCGCGCATTTTGACGTGAGCGGCCGGACAACGCTAGCATCGCGTATGTCGCAGAGTCCCGCATTGACCAATTGGCACCCGGCAAGCTGGCACAGCCGCCCGGCGGCCCAGCAACCGAGGTATCCGGACAGCCAGGCGCTGGAACGCGCCGTGGCCTCGTTGAGTCGGCTGCCGCCGCTGGTCGTTTCCTGGGAAATCGAAGCGCTGCGCGCGAAATTGGCGCAGGCGCAGCGCGGCGAGCAGTTCCTGTTGCAGGGCGGGGATTGCGCCGAAAGCTTCGAGGATTGTGAATCCGACAACATCGCCAGGCGCCTGAAGATCCTGCTGCAGATGAGTCTGGTGCTGCTGCAGGGCCTGAAGAAGCCCATCATTCGCGTCGGGCGCTTTGCCGGGCAGTACGCGAAGCCGCGTTCGGCCGATACCGAAACGCGCGACGGGGTCACTCTGCCGTGCTATCGCGGCGACAACGTCAATCGGCCGGGGTTCACCGCGGCGGAGCGCGAACCCGACCCGCAGCTGCTGCTGCGCGGCTACGAGCGCGCCTCGCTCACCTTGAATTTCGTGCGCGCCTTGATCGATGGCGGCTTCGCCGATTTGCATCATCCGGAATACTGGGACCTGAGCTTCTTGCGCCACGCGGCGTTGCACGATGCCTATCAGAAGATCGTCGACTCGATTGCCGAGTCGCTGGAATTTTTCGAGTCGGTGAGCGGTCAGCGGGTCCACGCCGCCACCCGCGTCGATTTCTACACCAGCCACGAAGGCTTGCACTTGCTGTCCGAGCAGGCGCAGACGCGCTATATCGAGCGTCAGAAGCATTGGTACAACTTGTCCACGCACATGCCGTGGATCGGCATGCGTACCGCCAACATCGATGGTGCGCACATCGAATATTTTCGCGGCATCGCCAATCCGATCGGCGTGAAAGTGGGCGCCTCGATGAGCGCCGAATGGCTGCAGCAACTCGTTCAGGTGCTGAACCCTCAGAATGAACCGGGCCGCCTGAGCTTGGTGCATCGCTTCGGCATCAAGGACATCGAGCAGCGTCTGCCGGCCATGATCAATGCGGTGCGCGCCACGGGCTCGCAGGTGCTCTGGGTATGCGATCCCATGCACGGCAACACCGAGACCACGGCGGGCGGCGTGAAGACGCGGCGCTTCGACAACATCCTGGGTGAAGTAGAGGCCGCCTTCCGCATTCACGAGCAAGAAGGGTCCATGCTGGGCGGAGTTCATATCGAGCTCACCGGCGAGGACGTCACCGAGTGCATCGGCGGCGCCCGCGGCCTCGCGGAGGCGGACCTGGCGCGAGCCTATCGCTCGCAAGTGGATCCGCGTTTGAACGCCGAACAGGCGTTGGAACTGGCCATGCTTATCGCGAACCGCGCCGGCGCCCATCGGCGGTCGGGCAGGGGCTCCAAAACCCCGAATTGACCCGCCGTGTATTGGATATGTCAAATACCGCACACGCGTTGTTTGTCATGATAATCAGTACGTTAAATGATATATCTAGATCCAGTCTAGATTATGGGCGGCGGTTTTTGAAAAGGCGACTTGCCTCGATGCGTGCAGATGCTATTCTGACTTGCAAACCTTTCCCGCCCTTGAGATTGACAGTCACGAGGCCCCAACTGCTCGGACGATTAGCAAAAGATTAATGACGCATTGCGCGGAATCTTTCGCCTCGCAGTGAGTCTGACGGGTTCCGGCCCCTAAGATGGGCAAAGGTTGGGTTGCGCTCGGGTTAGTCCAAAGCCGCGCGTGATCGACGGCGGGCTACGCGGGGTTTCCGCGTAGCCCGTTTTTTGTTGCGCCCAGCGAGAATTGGCACCACCTGCCCGACATATGAACAGCGCGTTTGATCCGGCGTGCCGGCGCTGCCCGCGTTTAGGCAAGTTTCTCGATGCCGTGCGCCTGAAGGAGCCGAGCTACTTCTGCGGCCCGGTCCCCCCCTTCGGTGACCCCCAGGCGCGCTTGCTGATTGTCGGCCTGGCGCCCGGCATGCATGGCGCCAATCGCACCGGCCGGCCGTTTACCGGCGATCACGCCGGGATATTGCTGTACGCGACGCTGCACAAATTCGGCTTCGCCAGCGGTCCCATCTCCACGGCTGCGGACGACGGGCTCCGGCTTTTGGACGCCCGAATCACCAATTCGGTGAAGTGCCTGCCGCCGGCGAACAAGCCTTTACCTATAGAAATCAAGGCGTGCAATGATTTTCTTCGTGCAGAGCTTTCGCAAAGCCACGCCGTCCGCGTCATCCTCGCCCTGGGGACTGTCGCGCATGCGGCCGTGTTGCGCGCCTCCGATCTGCCGGCCGGCGCGCATCGCTTTGCGCATGCGGCGGAACACCCGATAAGCTGCGGCCGAGTGCTGTTGGATTCGTATCATTGCAGCCGCTACAACACGCAGACCCGGCGGCTCACCGCCGCCATGTTCGAAGGCGTCATCGGCAGGGCGCGTGACCTCACCCGAG
>Ga0307474_10003800_pt1 | contig 10886 bp, 9 predicted proteins | sample atmos_gasesECM1C_2_FD_203312 | JGI IMG/M metagenome (GOLD analysis project Ga0307474, IMG submission 203312) | Hardwood forest soil microbial communities from Morgan-Monroe State Forest, Indiana, United States - atmos_gasesECM1C_05 | ecosystem: Environmental > Terrestrial > Soil > Temperate...
CAGGCTGAGCGGCAAGCAATCCGCGAATTTCGGTTTCATCGCGGAGCTGAGCAGTGATCTCGCGCGGTCCATCGCCGAGTAGTGCTTCCTCGTGCTTGTGCCGCGCCGGCGATCCGGCAAGCGGCAGGCCAAGTCGCATCCGCTCGTTCTCCACGTGGGCCCTCAACCGGGGGAGGCCGAGGGTTGCTGCGGCGCGCTCACCGTCGTCCAGGACCAGAGCAGCCGCATCGCGGTCACCGCGCATCGCCTTGATCCGCGCACCGATGACGTAACGGGCGATCATGAAGTCGACGATGCCGCCCTCCGATCCCAGCTGACAGCTCTCCTCAATGAGTCGTTCGGCCTCGTCGACATCGCCGCGCTCGTACAACAGCTCCCCGAGGAGTCCGCATGCGAGGCGCGCAGCGTGCGAGTGAGTGCCGCCGCATTGCTTTGCCACCCGCAGGGCCTCGCGGAAGTGCTGCTCGGCCTGGGTGATGTCGAGCGTCTCCTTCGCCGCGATTCCTGCGAGGCAATGCCCGTACACGATGGCAAACGGACCGCTGATTCGCTGGTGGTAGGGGGCCACCCACTCCTGCCACCTGCGAGCGGCATCGAAATCGAACCGATGAATCTCGACGACCGTCGCGGCATTCGCCGCCACACTGACCAACCAAGGCGGCAGGGTCTCCGGTCCTGATAGGCATTCCGCCAGCAGCTCGTCGATGCCGCCAGTGTGATCGGCGGAGCATTCCAAGGTCGCGCGGAGGACGTCGGCCTCTATCCGCATGTCCCGAAGGTCCGATGCTGAAAGCTTGTCTGCGGTGGATTCGAACGCCTCGAGTGCGGCATGCGCGAGCGTGGGCCGCCGCAGCAACATGTTGGCCCACCCCACGCAAAGTTGCAGTCTGGGACTACGCGCCACGTTGTTCGACGGCAGCTTCGAAACCAGCGCCAGCAACGTGGACATCTGCGCCCGTTCGATTAAATCGATGCCATGCAGCTCGATGAGTTCGATCGCGCGTTCCTCCTCACCGGCAGCCAGCGCGTGGTCGACCGCTTCACGCAGCAGTTTGTGGTCTGCGAACCAGCGAGATGCGGTCGCGTGCAGCTGCGTAACCCGCCCGGGTTGTTCCCGTTCGAGCCGACGCTGCAGGAACTCGGCGAACAGATGGTGGTAGCGAAACCAGACACACTCCTCATCGAGTCGACGCAGGAACAGGTCCCGGTCCTCCGTCTCCTCGAGTAGCGCCTGCGCATTACGCACACCCGCCAACGCGGAGGCGAGATCGCCGCTGATCCGCTCCGTGATCGAGGTGGCCATAAGAAAATCGAGCATCTCGGGCTCGAGCGAGTCCAGTACGTTCTCGGCCAGGTATTCCCCGATCGCGTGATGACGCCCCGACATGTGGCTGATCAATTCCGCGGAGTCGTCGCAGTTGCGCAGCGAAAGCGAAGCGAGCTGTAAGGCCGCCACCCACCCATCGGTCGTCTGCTCGAGGTTGGCCACATCCGTCTCGTCCAAGCTCAACCCACCGAGCTCCACGAGAAACGCTCGCGACTCGGATAGATCGAAACGCAAAGCAGCAGCGTCGATTTCGATCAATTCATCGCGGACTCGCATCCGGCTCATCGGCAGCCCGGCTCGGGTTCGCGCGGTCACCACGACTTGGAGGTGGTGGCAGCTGCGGTCCAGCAGGTACGCCAACGCCTCGATGGTCGCGACGTCGGTGATCCGGTGCCAGTCGTCGAGAATGATGGCGATGCGTGTGCCGGTCTCGTGGATCTCGTTGATGAGCGATGCGAGGACGTGGTGCTCCGCCTCGGCCCCGTGTTCCTCGAGTGCCTGCCGCAGCTCGTTCGCCAGCGAGGGCGCTACGCTGCGAACCGCCTCGATTAGATGCGCAAGAAACCAAACGAGGTTGTTGTCGTCGCCGTCGATCGTCAGCCAAGCGGCGGTGACACCCTCCGAGACGAGGACCTCGCGCCACTGGGCCGCCAGGGTGCTCTTGCCGAAGCCCGCTGGCCCATGGATCACGATCAGTCGCCGGTGGCGCCCGCCCGCACGCAACATGTCAATCAAGCGCGCACGCGCTACCAAGGAACGCATGGCCGTGGGCGGACGGTACTTGGTCAACGCGCTCGGCGGTGGCGTATCGGTGCGCCGTGGCATGCGCTGCGACGAGTCGCGGGAAACACCACTGATCGAGGGCGCGTGGAGTACCGCCGGTATCGCCATGTCATCCACGTCTGCGCTACCGAGCCGCTGCAACTCACGCAACGCATCGCCGAACTCGGCCGCCGAGGCGAACCGCTCGCCGGGATCCTGCGACATTGCACGTTCGATGACGGAGCAGACCTCGTCGGGAACGCCGTCAGGGCGCAGGTCGGGCACCGGCTGGGTCGTGACGCGCAGGAATTGCGCAACCAGCTTCTCGCCCGTGCGTCGCTGAAAAGCCGCGTGACCGGTGATGAGGCAGAACAGCGTGGCCCCAAGGCTGTACACGTCCGATGCTGCGGTCGGCGACTTACCGCTGAGCACTTCCGGCGCGGTGAAAGCCGGCGACCCGGTGACAATGCCCGTACCGGTCTCGAAGCCACCACCTGCCACCCGGGCAATGCCAAAGTCGGTCAGCTCCGGCTCGCCGTACTCGCTGAGCAAGATGTTCGCCGGCTTGACGTCGCGGTGCAAAATGCCCGCGCGGTGCGCGGTTTCGAGCGCGCCCGCCATTTTGATACCGATGCGCAGAGCGGCGGGCAACGCGAGCGGCCCGTCGCGTCGTATCTGATCATCGAGCGAGCCCCGCGCGTGGAACGGCATCACGATGTAAAACCGACCCGTCGGTGTGACGCCTGGCTGCAGAATATGGACGATATTCGGGTGTCCGGACAGCTTGCCCATCGCGCGCTGTTCACGCAGGAACCGCTCGATGTTCTTATCGTCGAGGTCGGAGGTAAGCACCTTGATGGCAACCGTTCGGTCGAGCGCCGGCTGCTGGCATTTGTAGACGACGCCAAAACCGCCGTGGCCGATTTCCTCGGCGTCCTCGAACCCGGCGGCATCCAACTCCGCCACGATCCCGAGCAGCAGGTGCTGCTGCGTGTCCTCAGGTTGACTGGGGGTCATCGGCCACCAAATTCTCAGATTCCCACTGGTCACACCGTCCAACCAGATTATCGCCAGACGTGTCCGTGATGGTGGGGCAAAGCGCTATTTCAGACCAGTTCTTCGCCGTCGGAGACGGATGCGGCGGCGGGTGGGCTGGTGACGGTGGGACCGAACTGCCGGACCTGAGGCACCGTGGTCACCATGTGCGCCGATGCCCGATCGCTCAGACAGGCGAGCAGGTGTGGTGTGTCCCCAGGGAAACGGGCGAAGTCACCGGCGACGAGGTCGACGGGGTCGTTGACTGGGCCCGTCCGTATCCTGCCGGTGATGACGTACAGGTGATGAAGTGTGCCGGAGGGATGCGCGTCAATCACCGGAGGTTCTCCCCCCGCACGCTCCAGCCTCAGCACCAGGGTGCGTACATACCCGGAGCCGTAGGTTTCGTCGAGGATCCGCTCGGACCACTCCATGCGGTCGAACCATGAGCCCTCGTCGTGGCGCTGGACATAGACGGGCGTGCCCCATTCGGTGAGCAAACGTCGGGCCGGAAGATCCAGGGCGGCGCCGAGCTGGGCCAGCGTGTCGACTGTCGGGTTGCCGAGTCCCTGTTCGATTTTCGACAGCGTCTGCTTCGACAGGCCCGACCTGCGCGCGAGCTCGCCCAGCGACATCGCACGTTCGCGCCGGAAGCGGTGAACATTCCGTGCCACCAGCTGGTTTTGGGTTGGCACGCTGTCACTCTTAATGGACATAACGTCATTATTGAGCGATCTGGCGGGCGTGCCAGGGCCAGGCGAAAGACAGGTATGCCAATAGGTATGGCATCGGGTATCCGCACCGATGCGGCAGGCTCAGCAGGGCGGTCATTGTGGACCTGTTCACATAAAAGTGACCGATGGTCAAATTGATTTGACGACCCAGGTCTTGAATGTCGGAGGACCTCGCCGCATGACTACGACCGCCGTCGAGCCGATCCGTGATGACAGGGCGGCCATCGACAAAGCATTCAGCCTGCTGTCCGCGTTAGGCGAGTACGGCAGCTGGGGGCTTGGTGTAAGTGAGCTCGCCCGCCGGGCCCAGTTGAGCAAGTCGACAGCTTTCCGCGTCTTGGGAATGCTCGAGCGCAACGCGATGGTGGAGCGCGTCGGTACCAAGTACAGGTTGGGGGCGCGGCTGCACGAGCTAGGCAAAAGCGTCTACGCGCCCGGCCAGGATCGGATTCGTGACCTACTCTTGCCGTTTCTCGCTGACCTTTATGAAATGACCCGCCATACCGTGCACCTGGCGTCTCTGCATGGCACCGATGTTGTGTACCTCGCCAAGCTGTATGGTCACCGCACTGTCGCGGCGCCATCGCGAATCGGCGCTCGCTTGCCGGCGCATTGCACCGCAGTCGGAAAGGTGCTGCTGGCCTATGATCCCGCAGCAGCGACCGAAGCGCTGTCGACGCCGCTACATCGGTTGACTCACCACTCGATCTGTGACGCGGACGAGCTCGCCGCGGAGTTGGTGCGGGTGCGCCGAGACGGTGTCGCGGTCGATCATGAAGAAAGCCAGCCCGGCCTGGCCTGCGTCGCAGCTCCGGTGATGGGACGCTACGGTAGGCCCCTGGCGGCGATGTCGGTTTGTGCGCCCGCCGGAATCGACATGCAACCATTGACTACGTCCCTTCGGCGGGTGTGCGCCTCCGCGTCCCAGGCAATGTCGCGATCTGGGCTCGCCCGCAGCGCGTGATCAAACGCCAGGGACTCGATCCAGGTCGGCGTCAACATCGCTGACCCAGTCGGGTTCCGCTACAAGCAGGCTCAGTTCGGCGTCCGGCACATCAACATCGAGGACGTAGCGGAACCCGGCAGCCTGCGCCGCTGCCACGGCGTCCAGGTCCCCTACGCTTGCGGCGAATACGACTCGCCGGCATTCCGGGTCCGCGGCCATGATCGCCCGGGACAACTCGCCGAGCGGCTCCGGGAGTGCTTGTGGCGCAGCATCATTGCCGGTATAGATCTCCACGTCATGCGCACTGACCGGGTAGCTGTCCCGCAGCCTGCCCTCCGCGCAGCGGCGCGCACCCAATTCAACGGCGACGCCATCGTTGTCGGTGTATCGCAACCTCACATCACGGCTGCCGCTGTCGAGCTGTCGCCATCCTGGTCCTAATGGCGGCATCGTGATTGCGGTGGCCGTCATAGGTGGTCACCGCCGGCCGCGGAGGCGAAGCCGCGTACCCCGATACCGCCGTCGACCTCGATCGCTTGGCCGGTAATGGGGCCGCTCTGCTCACGCGAGGCGAGCAACACATACGGGGCGGTGAAGTCCCGCGGGTCGGTGCTGGAGTCGTGCAGCGGGATCGGCGGCGGTGGGTCGTCGGGCTTCTTTTTGGCGAACGACGCGGCCAGCGTCCGGGTGTCTAGGCCGAGCGCTTCGGGCCCGCGAAGTTTGGTGTTCATGGCGCCGCACGCCACTCCGTTGACCCGAACTTTGGGCGCGAGTTCGTAGGCCAATTCGCGCATCAGCCCAAGACATGCGTGCTTGCTGGCGGTGTAGATCGGGCCGCCCCCATTCACGTAGAACGAGGCGTTCGACAGCGTCATGACGATGCTGCCGCGGGTTTTTACCAATTCTCGCCAACTGGCCTCGGCGGCCAGCACATATCCCTTTACGTTGATGGCGAACACCTCGTCGAATGTTTCTTCAAGTTGGGCCGCAGTCAATTTCGTGAGTTGGCGCTGGTAGTCCCAGATGCCGGCATTGGCCACCAACGTGTCGAGCTTTCCGAACCGTTGCACCGTGTCGGCCACCGCGCGGTGCAACTGCTCGGAATCGCGCACGTCTGCCTGCAATGCATGAATCCGCGATGGATCGGCACACGCATGCGCCACCTCGATCAGTTGCTCGAAATTGCGGCCGACGATGGTCACGTAGGCGCCCTCGGCGACGAACCTTTCGGCGACCGCTCGGCCGATCCCCGAGCCGCCGCCGGTGATCAGCGCGACGTAATCCTTCAGCCAGCCGCTCATCCCAGCTCCGACAGGAAGTCAGTGACCAGGCGTTCGAAATCGCGCTGGCGCTCCAGCTGCACCCAGTGCCCACAGTTGCCGAAGACATGCAATTGCACGTCGGGAATCTGCTTGAGCATGATCTGGGCTCCGTCGAGAGTGATGGTCCGATCGTCGCGGCCCCATAACAAGAGCGTTGGCGCGGTGATCTTGTGCAGCTCCCGCCACAGTGGATCCATGCCGTGACGCTTGGCGAAGGCGGCGTTGTAGCGGTGATAGAACTCGATGTGGCTGGGGTCGAGCGAGGCCTCGTAGCGAGCCTTAACGACGTCTTCGCCGAATTGCTTGTGATTGAACACCATTGTGCGGATGAAGTTCGCCATCTTCTTCTCCGATGGCCCGCCACCGTTGTAGTAGCGGAACATCTCCTTTTGTCCCTCGGTCGGTGTCGGACCGAACGGCAGCCAGCCTCCGCCGGGGGCCATCAGCACCAGCCCGGTGACCCGCCGCGGCTGTGTTTGGGCCATGGCGATCGCCGCAGCACCACCTAAGCTGTTGCCCAGTAAGTGGAAATGCACGATGCCGATCTGGTCAAGTGCGTCGAAAAGGGCGCTGACGGTGATCTGCGTGATCGACGCGGCATCGAGATCTCGCTCAGTCGGCCGATAGCTGCCACCGAACCCAGGCTGGTCAGGCAACACCACGCGGAAGTGTTGTGTTAATGCAGAGAGATTCTGGTGATAGTTGCTCACTCCCGACGCCCCCGGACCGCCGCCGTGCAGCATCACCAGCACGGGACCGTCGCCGGCCTCGGCGACAGCGATGTCCCCGTATGACGTCCTGACGATACGCCGCTGCAGCTGAATTGACGCCTGCGATTGGTCGGTCTCGGTCGTGGTCACGTCGTTTCTCCTCGGCTTGTCGGATCAGAAGAAGGTCGAGATGTTCTTGGCTTGCAGAACGTGTTGGTCGAGCAAGATAACCCGCCTGGCCACCCGCAATCCCTCTTCGGTGCGTCGCAGGATGTCGACCCGCCGCCCCGCAAACACGTTCTCTTCGCGCTCGAGACGGTTGCGATAGACCAGAAAGGCGGAGCGCACTTCGAGATCCTCAGCGCTGAAGTCGGGATGCTGGCCCGGATCGATGTGGCGCACGACGATATTCGTGATCAGATGCCGGGTGCGCGAGGGAGGATCCTCTGCCCACGCCATCCCGGAGTCAAACCGGCGGATCCGCCACGCCAGGCTTTCTTTGGTCTCGTCGTAGTACCCGGCCTCGCCGCGAGCGGCGATCGACAGCGCCTGCTGTCGCCGTAGCCGATTCGTCCGCGTCGGCATCCAGTAGTCCAGGTCGTCGGCCAGCAGCTCAAGCCAATCCGCGAAGCGGCCGTCATCGAGTAGTTCGGCTTCCTCGTAATAGAATTGCTCGACCTCGAAATGGATGTCGCGGTCGGCGCGCCGGCCGGATATCGGCCCGGTGATTGCCGGTGCGGTGCTCACCATGTCATTTCATCCCTTCGGTCGGCCGTCCCCGAACCAATTTGCGCAGATCCGTCGTTGGGTCGATCAGTTGGGCCGGATCGACCGGGATGCCGCGGTCGATGAGCCGGCGCGCGGCCCGGACAGCTGTCGAGTCGCCGACGCTGACCGCGCCGACAACGAGCCCGTCCCGCACTGCGAATACCGAAAATGGTGGCTCACCGACTGATCCGCGCTGCCAGTACTGGTCAGTGTTGCTGAGGGCGCCGACCACTTCCACGTGTACGCCGTGGCGGTCTGTCCAGAACCACGGCGCCGTGTCGGCGGGCGGGGCAATTCCCAGTATTGCGGCGGCGGCGCGCTGCCCGTCGTGCCGGGCTGCCTCCCAGTGCTCGCTCCTGTTGACCGACAAGCCCGCTGCGCCGCGCGTCGCGGCATCGCCGACGGCAAGAACCGCCGGGTTGGACGTCACCTGACGAGCATCGACGACGATGCCACGATCGACGCGCAACCCAGCTGCTTCGGCGAGGGCTGTCTCGGCAGCCATGCCGACCGCCAGCAACGCGGCGTCGAAACTCTGTGCCTCGCTGTCCCCCGCGAATGTCGCCGAGATGCCGCCCGCGGCGTCTTTGAAGGCCTTTACGGCGCTATTCACCGTTGTGACGCCTCGCTTTTCGTGCATGCCGTGCAACCACGCGGCGACGTCAGACGAGAACGCGGCGGACAGGGGCGGCCAGACGGGATCGGCGAGCACCACCTCACAGCCCAGCCCGCCGGCCGTCGACGCGACCTCGGCGCCGATCAATCCTGCGCCCACAATCAGCAACCTGGCGCCCGGCACCAACGTGGCTCCCAGGCGGTCGGCGTCGTCGGCGGTGCGCAACACATGTACGCGCGTGCTGTCACTGCCGGGGATCGGTGGCCGACATGCCCTGCCACCCATGGCCAGGACGACCCGGTCTGCCGACACAGTGGTTCCGTCACCCAATTCGACCGCGCCGACGCCGGGCCGCAGCGCGGCGACGGTCTTCTCGGTGACCATGCGCACGCGGTTGTCGTCGTACCACTGCGGCGTTTGCAGTGCAATGTCTTTGATCTCGGTACTGCCGGCGAGGTAGTCCTTGGACAGCGGTGGCCGGTCGTAAGGGAACTCGCCGGCGTCAATCAGTGTCAGGTCACCCTGGAATCCACCGTCTCGCAGCGCACCGACAGTGCTGACCCCGGCGATGCCGCCTCCGACGACGACGACGCTGGCAACCATCTACGACCCCTGACGTGGGAAGAGGTACACGTCGCCGTCACGGAGTTCGACGCGGTGCGCGACGGCGTCCCGCGTGGCGGGAAGGCCCTGCACTGCACCGGTTTTCAGGCAGAACTTGCTGGAGTGCAGCGGACATTCGACGTAGCCGTCCTCGACCCAGCCCTCGGCGAGCGACGCCTCGGCGTGAGTGCAGGTGTTGTTCAAGGCCCACACGCAGCCGTCGTCGTCACGGAGCAGTGCGATATCGTCATCGGTGCCGGTGACCGAGCGGTCGATGGAGATACCCTCGCCTTTGGGGATGTCGTCGACAGCGGCGACGCGAATGCCGTACTTCATGATGGTTTCCGTTCGTGCCAGGCCGGCGTGTTCATCAGGTCACGCCACCGCGCATACATGGCCCGGGCGGCTGCGTCGCTGTAGAGCTCGCTGGTGACGCCTGGGTAGCGGCCGTCGTGGCGCTCGGAGCCGATACCCATCTGGTAGTTCAGCGGCACCGAGTTGGTGATGAAACCGTGCGAAATGACTTGCACCTCACTCCAGTTTTCGCCATCGTCTTGCTCGAAGATGCCGCTGGGGCCGAAGGTGCGCAGGTTGTAGAGGCGCTGCGCCTCGCGGACATGGTCGGGCATCGACTTGTCGACGATCGTCCACGCCCAGACCTCCATCCGGTCGGGACCCTTCGGATGCCACACCCGAATCGATCCGTTGACCGGTAGATAGGAGAAGTTTGGGAACACCGTGCCGTGTCCGGTGGTCACCGGGCCCTCCACCCGCGCGTCACCGAGACGCGCTCGCAGCGCCGCGTAGTCCATCCACTCGTGCACGGTTTGCGCGTCGAACCGATTCCTCGGGTGTACCGGAAAGCCGTGACCGTGACCTTTCGGGTCGACGTATTGGCGGCCGGTGCGGTGAACCACTTCATCTTTGGGTTTACCCCCCGGGGAAAGCAGCATCAGCGCCGACGCGTGGCTCATGTTCACGTGGTACCAGTCGCTGGCGAACTGCTCGGCGGCGAGCTTCCAGTTGCCTTCCAGAACCCACTTGTTTACCCCACCTACGACGACGGTGCCTTCCGCGTCGTGGTCGAGCATTGCGTCCAGGTACCAGGCGATGTCTCCCAAGGAGTCTCGCAACGCGACCGGTTTCGGGTCCCAGGTCCCGAAGATCAACCCTTGGTAGGAGTCCACGTGCGGCACCTCGACCAGCCCCCAGTCGTCGGTGTGGAAGTTGTCCGCGTAGCCCTCCTTATTGGGGATGCTGATCAGCTTGCCTTCCAAGTCGTATGCCCAGCCGTGGTAAGTGCAGGTGAAGCTGCGCGTGGCGCCGTAATCGGCGCGGCACACGCGCGCGCCGCGATGACGGCACGAGTTGAGGTAGGCGCGGATATTGCGGTTCTTGTCCATCGTGACAATCACCGGATCTTCACCCATGTAGGTGGTGAAGAAGTCGCCGGGCTTGTGGAACTGGTCGGTGTGCGCCAGGAACAGCCAGCTGGTAGCGAAGATGCGCCGCAGCTCCTGCCGGTAAAGCTGTTCGTCGGTGAACACTGCTCGATCCAGCAGCCCGCCCTGGCTGTCCACCAGCCCGGACACGTCGATGTTGCGGCTCAATTCGCTTGGCCTCTGCAGCGCACCGCATGGCGGCGCGCCGACCGTCCGTGCACCGTTGCCCGGTTCGACCGTTGTTGTCATGCCGCATACGCAACTCCGCGTGCCAGTCGAATTCCAGCGCGCGTTTCGCACAGCGGCACACGGGCTGGGATCCTGCCGGTCGTCGGCGCGATTGTGGTGTCGTGCTAGCTGCTACAGCCATCTCCCAGAACTCCGTCGATCCGTTGTCGGGCCTCTTGCTCAGCGACGTCGCCGAACCCCGCCTGGAGCCGGGTTGGGCAGTTGTTCGAGTCGTTTCGTCCTCGCTGAACATGCACGACCTCTGGACCCTTCGCGGTGTCGGGCACCCTGCCGAGAATCTGCCGATCGTGCTGGGGTGCGACGCCGCCGGCTACGACGAGGACGGCAACGAGGTGATCGTCCACCCGGTGATCGGCGACCCAGATGCCGGCG
>Ga0307474_10003801_pt1 | contig 10886 bp, 13 predicted proteins | sample atmos_gasesECM1C_2_FD_203312 | JGI IMG/M metagenome (GOLD analysis project Ga0307474, IMG submission 203312) | Hardwood forest soil microbial communities from Morgan-Monroe State Forest, Indiana, United States - atmos_gasesECM1C_05 | ecosystem: Environmental > Terrestrial > Soil > Temperate...
AGCAGAAAAGCGGGTGTTCGGCGCGGGATTGGCAGCCGCTTTCTTCGACTGCCAACAAAATACAGCAAAGTCCGCTCACGGTTTACTACGCGAACCATTGCTGTACTAACGGATAGCGTGCACAACTCGTTCGCCATTCATCCCCTTCTAACTAATCAGAAAATCGAATCATGACGATACACAAAAGTCACTTGCGTTTCAGTATCAAAGTAAGGTATCTACACACGCAGATGGCTGAAACTCCGTGCGCCATACGGAGTTCAGGGGGCCCAAAATGATTCCGGAATCGCATCCGTTGCAGGAGTTGTTTCAGGATCTAGTTGGACGACACTATGCCGAGGAAATTGGCATTCGCGATCCCCAGATCGTCGCCTACGTTTCTCACTTGCTGGCGGAGTTCTGCGAAGCCGATCAACTCTACAAAATTCAAGATGCCGCCAATCGTCCGCTGGCGGATGTTGGCGAAATGCTGCTGGAATCCGATCCGGTCTACGGCCCCGCGCCTTCTTTCGACCGTGAGCGCCAGGTCCGCAAACACATTGGCGACTACACGCTGTTCTTCGCGGGCATGTTCCCCGAAAGCATTAATCATTTCCGTTTGCGCCGTCAGCGTCTGGAAAATTTTGTGGAGTGGGTAAAAGCCGGCAAAGAGAGTTACTACATCGTTTCCAAGTTCGAGCACTTTGAATACGCAAAGGTTGCGCCCCTATTCGCGAGCCTGTCCAAGAACTTTGAGGGGTGCGTCTATGGGCTGAACATGGTGAAGAACGATTTGGAAGAAATGCAGCATCCGATCGTTCGCCGCCCCGATGATTTGATCATGTAGAGTGAAGCAAATTTCCGCCCCAAAAAAATCGGAGCGCTAACCCCGCAGATCCGCTCCACTTGCCATGCGATAAAAACTCAGTGCCGCACTGCCTTGACCCAGGTGACGGAACCTGCGCAAATGCCCAAATTCCTTGCCCGGATCGAATTTCTTTTCATGCTCGGCGATCACCACCGACATTGCCCAGACCAGCGATGAATCCGCCAACGCCCTCAGTGTTTTTGTGTAAGCATCCTGCATGCGGTAGGGCGGATCGATAAACACCACGTCAGCCGCCACATGCTGGCGCTCCATTCGCCAGATAGCCCGCGGCAAATCTTCCTGCAGCACCTTGAAGCCGTTCGCGATGCCCAAGCCCCGCAAATTTCCCCGGATCGCATCCGCCGCAGGGGCTGAGTGCTCCACGAAATAGACTTCTTTTGCTCCGCGGCTGAGAGCTTCAATCCCAACCGCTCCCGTTCCCGCAAAAAGATCGAGCCAGATGCTGCCCTCGAGCGCTTTCGGATTTCCTGCCGTCAGCACGTTAAATAGCGTTTCCCTTAGCCGGTCAGACGTGGGTCGCACGTCCATGCCGCGCAGAGAACGTAAGGGACGGCTTCGAAATTTTCCCGAGATCACGCGCATGCCTCTGTACCTTTGGATGCCGCAATCACTATATCCATACATGTAGAATAAAAGTAGCGAAGGCTTATGCGAAGTTGGTCCATCCCGGTAGGACGGCTGTTTGGCGTGGAGGTCCGCATTCACCTCACGTTTTTCATCCTGCCCATGTTTATTTTCTGGACGGAGTACGCCGTGCATCAGACCGCCAACGGACCGCGCGACCTGGCGCTGGTGGGAATCATCCTGGTTTGTGTGGGGGCTCATGAATCTGGACACATGTTGGCTGCCCGCCGCTTTGGCCTGATCCCAAAGGCAGTCATCTTGCTCCCGCTGACCGGGGTTGCGCTCTACGATGAATCGCGGGTGGAGAAGTCGCAAGCGGCCGGTCTGGTTTGGAAGCGCGAAATTCGGCTGGCGATAGTTGGACCGCTCGTGAGCTTCGCCTTGGCTTGTCTTTCAGCGGCCGTCGTGGCGGCCTCAGGGCGCGGAGCTGAGCTTTTTAAGTGGCCTTTTCTACAGGCCGCCAACCTGCCGCGCAGCCTGGTTTGGGCCAATCTTTATTTGGTGATTTTCAATCTCATGCCTGCTTACCCGCTCGATGGCGGACGCGTCCTGCGAGCATTCCTTTCCCGCACACTCGATACTTCCACCGCGACGCGGCGGGCCGTTTCCATCAGCAACGCCATTGCTATGGTGCTGATGCTGGCCGGCTTGTTCAGCGACAGCTGGCTGACCATGGTCGGGGTGATCGTCTTCTCGGCCGCTCAACTGGAGGAGCGTGCCCTTGTGTTCCAGTCAGTGCTCGACAATGTCCGCCTCGAAGAAGTCATGCTCACCGACTTCGCTACGCTTTCTCCTGCCGACACTCTGGAAGATGCACTCGAAAAAGCGGTTCACTCACTGCAAGATGATTTTCCCGTGGTCCGCGGCAGCGACATGGTGGGGGTAATTTCCAAGCAGCGTATTCTCGATGCTCTACGCGCGGAAGGAAACGGTTACGTCCAGGCGGTGATGAACAAGATTTTCGAAGTCTCGCTTCGCCAGGACTCGCTCGGATCGGCCTTCCGTAAACTTACAGCCCGCAATTCCAGCATCATCCCAGTGGTCGAAGACCAGCGGCTGATCGGCATCGTTACATTGCAAAACCTGATGCACTCCATGGCGCTTCTGGCCGAAAGCCGAAAACTTCGTCGCGACGAAGCCGAATCTTAATGGGACACGCGTAGCGACAGCCGCCTCGGCTGTCAGGCCTTTTACGAAGGCGCTTCAGAAGTAATCGCTTTACCGCCTCAGTTCCGCCCGAGAAAATACTCTCAGCATCTCTTCCTCCGACGGCGGTTGGAGTACATAGCGCGTCGCAAATTCCTCGGCCTGGGGATATTTTGTGCCTCGAATGCGTTCCGCAGCGCGCGCAAGATCGTAATTCGTATGCCGAAGTTTCAGATCGGGTCCAAGCAACAGCCAATCGGAACCCGGATTTCCGAAGGGCATGCCAACGCTGCCCGCATTCACAACTCGAGTGTTTCCTACAATCTGATCAAACTGCATGTGAGTGTGACCGCAGACGACGACTGATGCGTTCAGGCCTTCAAAAAGCGGCAACAGAACCTCTTCTGGAGTCAAACGAGTGAAGTTCTCATTCTCGTTTCGCGGGGTAGCGTGACAGAATAGAACCTCACCTAAGCCAGGAATCTCAAGAGGAACTGTTTTTGGCCAGCCGGCAAGCAGTCGCGCGTGTTCACTCGGCAACTGCTGCGCTGTCCAACGTATGATTTCTTGAACTGGTTTCGGAAGAGCGTAGGCGTCCCTGCCTTCCAACGCGGCAAGTACCGCAACTTCTCCGTTTCCTTGAATAAATTGAGTTGGAAGCGGCAGATCGAGAAGGCGCGTCAGAGTTTCAACCGACATTGGCCCGGGCAGCACATCGCCGCCAACGACGATACGATCTACCCCGGCTGCGCGAACCTCATCAAGCACCGCTTCCAGTGCGGAAAGATTTCCATGAATATCGTAGAGTGCCGCAACCCGCATGATGCGCCTTCCAGAGCAGGGCTAATCTACGTAAGCCTATAACAACTGCACTGCCTTCGCCTGCTGCACCGCCGGAATCTTCCTTAGTTTTGCCAGCACTTCTTCGGGCACGCGGCCGTCTACGTGTACCACGGCAATCGCCTCGCGAGGCGTGTCGGACTGTTTCTGTACATCCCGATCGATGCTACGCCGTCCCAGCGAGAAATCCGCGATGTTGATCGACTCCTCGCCTAGAATCGTTCCTACTTTTCCAATGACGCCGGGCACGTCTCGGTTTCGCAAATAGATCAGGCTGCGCTCCAGTGGCGCTTCCACGTCGATGCCATCGACATGCAACAACCGCGGCGCATCGCCATGCAGCACTGCGCCCTTCACCATGCGCTCCTCGGTGGACGTTTTCAAAAAAATCGACAGCACGCTGCCTGCGCCTCCGGTGGACGCCTTAGCCTTGTGCGATTCCATTACCCGCAGTCCCCGCTCGTCGGCGATGGTGGCCGCGTTCACCAGATTTGCCTTTTCCTCGAGCGCCTGATTCAAAATGCCTTTGATCGCACCGTTGCGGATGAGTTCCGTCTTCCACTCTGCAATGTGTCCGCTATATCGGATCGAAATTTCTTCAATGCTTCCCTCCGAGACCTGGCCCAGGAATCCTCCCATGCGTTCGGCCAACACAATGTACGGCTGCATGGTCGCATACTCTTCCGCCGAAACCGACGGAACATTCACCGCATTTTGAATCACGCCGTGCTTCAGATATTCTTTTACCTGCTGCGCGATCTGCACGCCCACGGCCTCCTGTGCCTCAAATGTGGAGCCCCCCACATGCGGCGTCAGCAGCACATTTTCCAGGACCACCAAAGGCGAATTCTTCGGAGGCTCTTCGGCAAAAACATCGATGGCCGCAGCAGCAACATGCTTCTCTTTGAGCGCCTTCGCCAGATCCGCCTCATTTACCAGTTCACCCCGGGCGCAATTTACCAGCCGCACGCCCTTCTTCATCTTCGCGATGGATGCGGCATTGATCATGCCCGTGGTCTGCGGAGTCAGCCCCACGTGCAGTGTGATGTAGTCGGCCGCTGCATAGAGTTCGTCGAGCCCGGCCAGCCGGATTCCTTGTTCTTTGGCGACCGCGACAGAAACAAACGGATCGTGCCCAACGAGTTCCATGCCGAAAGCTCGGGCTCGTCGTGCTACCTCCATGCCGACCCGTCCCAGCCCAATAATTCCCAGTGTCTTTGCTCGCAGCTCGGTCCCTTGCAGCGATTTCTTTTCCCACTTACCGGCGTGCATGAGCGCATCGGCCCGGCATAAATGGCGCGCCATGGCCAGCATCATCCCCAGCGTCTGCTCTGCCACGGCGACGGCATTGGCGCCGGGCGTGTTCATCACCGCGATCCCTTTGTGAGTCGCGGCATCGAGATCGATGTTGTCGACGCCCACGCCAGCTCGCCCGATCACGCGCAACTTCTTCCCATGCTCCAGAAGTTTGGCGTCGGCCTGTACTGCCGACCGAACAATGAGAGCGTCCGCAGATTCAAGCTGTTCCTCCAGCTTGCCTTCGAGTTGATCGGCTGTTAGCACCGTCCAGCCCGGCTCTTGCAGCTGGGCCACGGCGGATGCTGAGATTTTTTCCGCTACGATGATTTTCACGTATGGCTTCCTTTGATTAGGCCCGGTTTCAGAATCCTGTGACAATTCCTTGACAATTCCGGTGACAACTATTGACTGCGAAATGACACCCGCCTGACACCGCGGCCGCTCGAACTTTCTACACTCGTTCTCACTGGGCCCTGGCCCTCGGGAGAACACTATGAAGACTTCTCAGACGTTGCAAGTTGTGCAAGCCGCAGTGCTGGTGACCTTGACGGCCCTCTCGCTGGCCTGCGGTTACAGTTCCAAGGCGACTCCTCCTGCTGCTGGAGCGGTGCCTAACATCGCCGCGCTTAGCCCGTCGAGCATGGCGGCAGGAAGCCCGTCGTTTACTTTAACGGTCAACGGAACCAACTTTAACTCCAATGCGATGGTGAACTGGAATGGTGCCGCACAGAGCACCACATTCGTGAGCGCCAATCAGGTCACCATGATGGTTCCGGCTGCGGCGGTGGCGAGCTCAGGCACGGTCGCGGTCACCGTGACCAACCCAGCCGTGCCGGGAACCGGTCCGTATGGGGGCGGCGGGACAGTGGCCGAAACTTCGAATTCCATGACCTTCACAATTAAATAGACGCCGCCCAAGCCCTCACGCGCCGACGAGTTTTCCCGATTGGGCTCGGGCATAGACTTGTTGCGCTGCCCGAACAGCCGCGCCATATTCCACCGATCTGTCGGCGACCCGCGCCAGCACATGTTCGAGCGCGCCCAGAATACCGATGGTGTCGAGATAGTCGTAGTACCCGATATGCGCGACGCGGAACAGTTGGCCCTTCATCTCGCCCTGTCCGTTGGCGACTACTGCATCAAATGACTCGCGGAACTCCTTGACGATCTTGCCCGAGTCGATTCCTTCTGGGGGGCAGACCGCGGTCAGCGCCGCCGCTGGCGCGGATGTATACAATTTCAAGCCCACTGCGTTCGCTCCTGCCCGCGTCATCTCAGCACAAAGCTCGGCATTATTGACCAACTCTTCCCGCCCCGTGGACAGATCGCCATTGCCCATGCTTCGAACGAATTCGAGCGCCGCTCCCAGCGCCGCGAACAAAGAAGTCGCTGGAGTATAAGCCGACTCTCCCTTGGCCGCCGACTTGCGCTCCTTGCGCAGATCGAAGTAATAGCGCGGCGACGTCGTCGCATCCATCCGCTTCCACGCCCGTTCGCTCACCGCGCAGTAAGCCAGTCCGGGAGGTATCATCAGCGCCTTCTGCGACCCGCCAATAATCACATCCACGCCCCAGCCGTCGACATTGAGATGAGTCGTGCCCAGTCCCGTGATCGCGTCCACTACCAGGAGCGTGTCGTTGCCTTGTGCCCGTACAATCTTCGCAATGCTTTCCACGTCATGCCGCGCTCCGGTTGAGCTCTCGGTGGCCTGTACGAATACAACGCGCACATCGGAAGTCACCCTGGCCCGAATATCCTCCAACGAGAACGTCTGTCCGTAGGGAACGCTCAACACGTCTACGTTACATCCGAATGCCTTGGCCAGCCCGGTCCAGCGCTCTCCGAACTTTCCCGCCGTCAGCACCAGCACCTTGTAGCCAGGAGAGGTCAGGTTCGACACCGAAGCTTCCATCACGCCCGTGCCGGAGCAAGCCAGCACCAGCACGTCGTTTTTCGTGCCGATGAATTCTTTCATGTCGGCCAGCACCCGCTGAAACAGCGCGCGGAAGTCGGCGGTGCGATGATGCGCGGTGAATGAAGCCATGGCCGTCTGCGCCGCCGGCAGCAGCGGGGTTGGCCCGGGAGTAAAAAGACGGTTCTTATGCAACATAGTTACGTCCTCATGAATAGGAATAGTCTTTTAGTTTACCGGAAGCATGCTGTTGCAGCACGCTCTTGGGCGGGAATCTTCAACCGCAAAATCGCGCCGTTCGCCGTGACTCGCGTCACACAAAACACGTAGCCCCGGACGCATTCGTCCGGGGCCAGCTTGCGCGGCAACCGACTGCGGCGTACGTTTCGTCAGCCGCGCCCGGTCTTCGACGCAAGAATCTCCGCCTTGGCAATGTCCGGCGCTTTAGCAAACAAATCCTTCGCCTTCGCGAAAAGCGCCTTGGCGATTTCGCCATTGAGATGAGCGTTACGCCCATTCTCGTCCGCGAACGTATCAAAGATGCCGTACTTTCCCGGCCCCATTTTAATGGCGTACCAGCTGATCGTTCCCGCTTCGCGCTCCGCCAACGGCTGCGCCGACTTCAGAAATTCTTCGACTTCTTTTTCTCTGCCAGGTTTGGATTCGAGCTGTGCCCAGATTGCAAGTCTTCCCATGATGATTTCCTCCAGCCCATCAGATGCGGAACGTAGGCTTTAGTTGCGTGCCTCCGAGCGTAAAGGCAACAGAATTTCACCCGGAACCTTCCCCGCGCTGGCCCCGCGCTTCATTCTCGAACGCACGTCTATAATGCCGACATGAGCCTCACAGAACAAATTCAGAAAGACATTGTCAGCGCCATGAAAGCGAAGGACGAGGCGCGTCTCTCCACCCTGCGCATGGTCAAAAGTGCATTGCACCTGCGCCAAGTCGAGAAGATGGCCCCGCTCGACGAAAAGGAATCTCAGGCGGTGCTGGCCACGCTGATCAAGCAGCGCAAAGAATCAGTGGAGCAGTTCACTAAGGGCGGACGCCAGGAGATGGCTGACAAAGAAGCCGCCGAAATCGTCGTGATCGAAAGCTATCTGCCCAAAGCCGCGGGGGAAGCGGAAATAATCGCAGGCGTGAAGGCTGCCATCGCCGAAATGGGCGCGCCAACCATGAAAGAAATGGGCACGGTCATGAAGAATGCGATGGCGAGGTTCAACGCCGCTGGCATGCGCGTAGATGGCAAGACAGTCAGTGAAATCGTAAAGAAAGAACTGGCAGGGAAGTAGACTCACGTCGGGATAGTCGCCCGGCTGTCCGTTCTATGCAGGTTACGACTACTCACTTCGTCCGCTGCAACTCACGGTAAGCCTCGCTCTTCGATACGCCGCGCTCCTTGGCTACCTTCTTCAGCGCCGCCTTCTCGTCTACGTTCTCATCTGCCATGATCTGCTTCACTCGCTGCCGCACCGACTGACGGACGAATGCGTCCGTCCGTACCTGAGCATCGTCTGCATCGTCTTTCGCAATCAGCAGCGTGATCTCGCCCTTCACCGCATCGCGAGACTTCAGGTTCGCTAGCACCTCGACCGCACGTCCTCGCAAGAATTCCTCGTGCAGTTTGGTAACTTCGCGGGCCACCACTACGTGCCGGGATTCACCCAAGACCTCTGCAACATCTGTCAACGTTTCGACGATTCGGTGTGGAGCTTCGTAAAAAACCTGGGTCCGCGGCGATGTCTTGATCGCCTCCAGGGCCGCCCGCCGCTCGCCGCGTTTCGCGGCAAGAAATCCGCCGAAGCGAAATGAATCAGTCGGCAGTCCGCTCGCCACAAGCGCCGCCAGAAACGCCGAAGCTCCCGGAATCGGCACCACCGGCACACGATGCCGAATGGCCAGCGCAATCAGCCGGTATCCCGGATCAGAGATCCCGGGCATGCCCGCGTCGGTCACTAGCGCCACGCTCGCCCCCTCCTGCATCTCTTTGACCAGTTCCGCCGAGCGCGTCATCTCGTTGTGCTCGTGATAGCTGGTCGTGCGGGTCGCAATCGCGTAGTGATTGAGCAGCTTCTGCGTCTGCCGCGTATCCTCGCAGGCGATCACGTCCACTTCTTTCAGCACGCGCAAGGCCCGCAGCGTGATGTCCTCAAGATTCCCGATCGGCGTACCCACCAGATAAAGCGCTGGCCGCCCAGAAATAACGTCCTCTTCCCGGCTGGGTTTCGCCCGCGCCTCAGCGGCGGAATCGTCGAATTCCGGATCTGCATCCTTCATGGCCGGAGTCTACCACCGCACACGTAGACACAGCCGCCTCGGCTGTGACCGAGCGTCGACGTCTTACAAGTAACCGTCCGGCCCAGCGACGGTAATCTTAACGTAAACATCTTTAGGAGCCGCCTGACCGCCCACGACTTCCGCAAAATAGTACAGGCGCTTCCCGAAACCGAAGGGCGCTCGCACATGAACCATCCTGACTTCCGCGTCGGTGGTAAAATCTTTGCTACCGTCGGCTACCCTGACAAGGCGCGTGGCATGGTCAAGCGCTCGCCCGAAGATCAGTCGTTACCACGAATAGATGGGTCTGATTATGGCAAGGATTTCACGATGGCTGGGAAATTGGGTGCGTTAAAGTCAATGCTGCAAGAGAGAAAACCTTAATTTTCAATCGATTAGCTTTGTGATGAGTGGCACCTCACCTGCTCAAAACCTGCACCGGAGAACTGCCATGCAAGAAGAAAGCTCTTCGGTTTCAGAATCTTCCACCCACCCAAAGCTCACGATCGCCGCTCTCTTGATACTTGTTGTAGCCGTGGCCGCTTATGCGTTTCACGAGCACAATGTATCCAAACAGCTCGTCGAACGGAACAGCACAGTCACTTCGGCCCTGAATGCGACCCAAGCCCAGATCAGCGCGTTAACCGCTAAGCTCGACGCCATAAATGCGGAACACGCAGCCGATAAACCGTCGCCGACTCCTTCCGGTGTATATCGAAAGCCAATGAACGCGGCAGCTACGCGCCATCGAATCGACGATCCGCGCTGGAAGAAGATGCAGGGACAACTAAACGATCAGGCGAAGCAGATCGACGCAACTCGCCAGGATCTGACGAGTGCCCGTACGGAACTCCAGGGTTCGATCGCCACAACCCACGACGAACTTGTGCTGCTCGAAAAGAAAGGGGAGCGGAGTTACTTTGAGTTCGACTTGGACAAGAATGGGCAGTTCCAACGTGAGGGTCCGGTGGGAGTGCGGCTCCGCAAGGCCAACACCAAGAATGAGTACGCCGACCTTGAAATGATGGTCGACGATTTCAAGGTGTCGAAAAAGCACGTCAACATCTACGAGCCTGTCGTGTTCTACTCGGCGGATTCCAAAATGCCGGTTGAGTTGGTGATCAACAGCATCACCAAGAACCATATTCACGGCTATGTCAGCGAGCCCAAGTACAAGGGCAGCGATCTGGAAACGGTGGCCAATTCGGCGGCGAAGAATCCTGCCGCTGGGGCGAATGATTCTCAGACGTCTCCAACGGCGAAGCCGTCGCCCGCAAGGCAGCGCTTGGAGCTACCCAGGAACTGACTCTTAGACGGCGTCTCGCGAAGCTTTTCGGTCCGTGCTTTACGCCGGTAGCCAAGGAATATTCTTACTCCGAGGTTCCGGGGACTTGCTTCGTTAATTCTGGTCAAAATTGACGCCGCCGAACCCGCGACTCTAAAATCAATGTGAAACCGAGTTGTTCCTCACAACCGTCTCACACTCATGCCACTTTACGAATACGAATGCAAGAAGTGCGGCCACCGCTTCGAAAAAATCCAGAAGTTCTCCGACAAGATGGTGACGAAGTGCCCCGAATGTGGCGGCCGCGTCGAACAGACGATCTCCGCTCCCGCCGTTCAGTTCAAGGGCTCGGGCTGGTACGTCACCGATTACGCCAAAAAGCCATCGTCGGCGGGGGCGTCCGGCAGTGGAGATTCAAAAGATAAGAAGGACGACAAAGCAAAATCAGACGGAGGGTCGAAAGAAAGTTCGTCCAAGGAAGGCACACCCAAAGAGAGTTCCTCCAAGGGCAGCTCGTCTAAAGAAAGCTCCTCCAAAGAAGCTCCGCGCAAAGGTTCAGGCCGGCATAGATAAAAGCAGCTCTGAAATCCCCGACGCTGCCTGAGACTCTGATCACTCACCAGCCACTGATC
>Ga0307474_10003802_pt1 | contig 10882 bp, 16 predicted proteins | sample atmos_gasesECM1C_2_FD_203312 | JGI IMG/M metagenome (GOLD analysis project Ga0307474, IMG submission 203312) | Hardwood forest soil microbial communities from Morgan-Monroe State Forest, Indiana, United States - atmos_gasesECM1C_05 | ecosystem: Environmental > Terrestrial > Soil > Temperate...
ATTCGACGTCGTAGCCCGGCGTACTGGCATTGGCAATGTTGTTGCTCGTGACGTTGATCGCCTGCTGAAACGCCTGCAGCGCCGAGACACTGATTCCAAACACATCTGACACTAGGTTTCTCCGCGCTCCGTCGGTTCAAATTCACTCGACTCCCGCAATATCGGCGTCAGCGGCAATTTCTAAAGTTTGGCGACGCGGGCAGCCAATGCCGCCTGCAAGGTGTCGCTACCGAGGATTTGATTTAACTTATTGCCGTATTCCGGGTCGGTGGCGTAGCCGGAATTGCCCATGGCGGCGATGTAGGCGCCCGCGTTGCCGCCGCCGGCGATGACATCCTTATAGCGCGGCGAGTTTTTGAGTAAGTTGGCGAAATCATTGATACTTTCCTCAACGGAGGCGTAGGCGCGAAAGGCCGTGCGGCGCGGCGTCGCGACCCCGTCGATCACCTCCATGCTATCAGCCGTCGCGCGGGCGCCGGTCCACTCATTGCCTGCCTTGATGCCAAACAAGTTATGGCTGGAAGAGCCGTCGGCAGCGCGTGGCAGGCGCTGGCCCCACCCGGTCTCCAGGGCTGCCTGTGCGAGCATGCCCTGTGGATCGATTCCCAGCGCGCTCGCGGCGCGTCGAATGGAGGGCATCACACGGCTCACAAATTCCGCCGGCGACTGCGCGATGGCCGCGGTGGGCACGGCGGCGGCGGGCACCGCGTGCAGCGACTCGCCTGCGCTCGATTTCACCGTACCGGGCGCCGACTTGCGCGCCAACTGGCGCTTGAGCAGGCGCCCGATACCTAAATCGGCATGCTGGCTGATGCTCAACGCGACCTGCTTGTCGAACATGTCCTGGTACATGCCCATTTCGTTGCTGGCGGTATCTTCGGCGGCAGCGGCGTCGCGCATGCTCTTCAGCATCATCTGCAGAAACAGCGCCTCGACCTGTTGTGCAACCGCACTGATCGCCTCCGGCGAATTGGGGTCCTTTTTCAGAGCCGCCAAGCCATTGATATCCGTGTAGGTACTCGCGGCCGACGTGTCCGGCGCAGCCGTCGCGGGCGCAGTGCCGAGGGCAGGGAGGGGGCTGTCGATTGGCGGCAAAGTCGTCATTTAAATGACGACCAGCTCGGCCTGCAGCGCACCGGCCTCCCGCAACGCTTCGAGAATGGCGACCAGATCGCCGGGGGCGGCACCGACATCGTTCACCGCGCGCACGATTTGATCCAATTCGACGCCGGGTTTGAACAAGAACATGCGATTCGATCCCTGATCGACCTTGATGGTCGAATTGTTGAGCACCACCGTTTGGCCCAGCTTGGACAAGGGATTGGGCTGGCTGACGGTCTGCTCCTCTTTGATGGTCACCGACAATGAGCCATGCGACACGGCAGCGGGTGTCACGATGACATGGCTGCTGATCACGACGGTGCCGGTGCGCGAATTGATGATCACTTTGGCGGCCGCGGCGCCGGGCTCCACTTCCAAATTTTCAACCGTGGAGAGGAATGCCACGCGTTGAGTGATATCGATTGGCGCCCGGACGCGGATGGTGCCGCCATCCAGGATGGAGGCGATGCCATCGCCCATGCTCTTGTTCACGCTGGCCACCAAGCGGGTTGCCGTCGTGAAGTCGGGATCGTTCAAATTGAGGGTGATGGTGTCGCCTTGAGCGATCTGCGAGGAAACGGCTCGCTCGACAGTCGCCCCGTTCGGAATGCGACCTGAGCTCGGCACGTTCACCGTGAGTTTCGAGCCGTCCGTGCCTTCGACACCGAAACCGCTGACGATCAGATTTCCCTGGGCAATCGCGTAGATTTGTCCGTCGAGTCCGTGCAGCGCCGTGACCAGCAGCGAGCCGCCGCGAAGGCTCTTCGCATTGGCGATGGAATTGACGGTGATATCGATGGTTTGTCCGGGCTTGACGAACGCCGGCAGCACCGCATGCACCGCAACGGCGGCGATGTTCTTGAGCTGCGGCGTAACGCCTGCCGGGACCGTGACACCCAGTTGCGCCAACATATTGTTGAGCGACTGAATGGTGAATGGCGCCTGACTGGTCTGATCGCCGCTTCCATCGAGACCCACGACGAGTCCATAGCCGACGAGTTGGTTGGTGCGCACACCCTGTATTTGTGCCATGTCCTTGATGCGTTCCGCCTCGGCGAGCGGCGAAGTCAACAGCACCAAGAGCGGGATCCAAAGCAAACGGATGAAGTGTCTGGCGTGCATGGTCAGTACGGCGAGAATACGGAGTTGAAGAAGCGGGCGAGCCAACCCATCTGATTGGCACTGTTGATCACACCTTTTCCGGAATAGCTGATGTGCGCATCTGAGACCCGGTCGGAGGTGACGGTGTTGTCGACCTGAATGTCTGCAACGCGGACGACTCCCGAGACATGCACGAACTCATCGCCCTGGTTGAGTTTCAAGGTCTTGTCGCCCTGAACCACCAAGTTACCGTTTGGCTGCACTTCCATCACCGTGACCGTCAAACTGCCGGCCAAGGTATTGCCCTGCGTGCTCGAACCCTCACCGTCAAAGCTATCGGCGCCGGCCAATGTCGTGGTGAGAATGGGCACTCCCCCCGTGGTGATGGTTCTGCCGAAGATCGTCGGACCGGTGTTGTTCACCGAGGTCGTCTTCGTGGTCTTCGTGACCGCGCTCTTGCTGGCGTTGGTGACTTCCGTGAGGCGAATGGTCAGCACGTCGCCGACGCGGCGCGCTTTGAGATCGGCGAACAGCTCGATCTGTTGACCCGATTGATAAATGGCGCCATCGGTGCGGGGCGTCGGCGGCGGCAGCACGCGCGCGACCACCGGATCCGGTTTGGGATGCGCGTGCGGCATGAGGCCGCAGGCCGACAATGCGCCACACAGAACCAGCACCGGTAGCCGGGTGCGTCCCAGCGATGAGAGTGGCGGCATCATGACATGTTCGTCGTGAGGAACTGCAGCATTTGATCGGTGGTGCTGATGGCTTTGGAATTCATCTCGTAGGAACGCTGACACTGGATCATGTTCACCAGTTCGGTCACCGAATTCACGTTCGACGTCTCGAGCGCGCCCTGCGCAATGGTGCCCAGTCCATTGGTGCCGGCCGTGCCGACTTGCGGCGCGCCGCTGGCCGCGGATTCCACCAGCAGGTTGTTGCCGCTGGGTTGCAGGCCTTCCTCATTGATGAAATCGGCCAGCTGAATCTGGCCTATTTTGGTTCCCACCGGGTTGGTCGCGGTGGTGGCCGTCACCGTGCCATCGGACCCAACGGTGACCGACTGCGTGCCCGCCGGGATGTTGATGGCCGGCTGCAGCGGATACCCGCTCGCCGTCACCACATTGCCTTGATTGTCCAAGGACAGGGACCCGTCCCGGGTATAGGCTATGGTACCGTCGGGCATGGTGATCTGAAAGAATCCGCGCCCGTTCACCGACAAGTCCAAGGCGCCATTCGTCTGATTGACGCTGCCCTGGGTGTAGTCCTTCTCCGTGGCGACGATGCGCACGCCGGTGCCCAAGGTCAGTCCGGTGGAAAGCTGCGTGTTCTGCGTAGTCTGCGCGCCGACCTGCCGAATATTCTGGTACATCAAATCCTGGAATGCGACGCGACCGGCTTTGTATCCCGTCGTATTGATGTTCGCCAGATTGTTGGCGATCACGGCCATTTGGGTGTTTTGCGCGTCGAGACCGGTTTTTGCGGCCCATAATGCAAGATTCATTCGATATTTCCTTCGCGTTACGAAGACGACGACATCATCTTTTCCGCACTCTGTTCATTGGTGTCGGTCGAGTTGATGCTCTTGATTTGAAATTCATACATACGCTGCAGCTCGATCATGCTGATCAGCGACTGCGCCGCGTTGACATTGCTCGACTCCAACATGCCGGAGGTCACCGAGACCGAATCGTCGGTCTTGGACTTGCCGCCGGCCTTGAGGCGCAGCAGGCCGTCATCGCCCTTCTGCAGATCCGTTGTTGGCGGGTTCACCAGCTTGATACGATCCACCTGGGTGATGGCAAAGGGCGCAGAACCCTGCGGCACCGCCGACACCGTGCCGTCGCTGCCGATGTTCACCACCGTGGCAGGCGGTATGACCAGAGGGCCGCTTTCGGTCAACACCGGCAAGCCGCTGGCGGTCGTGACCGCGCCTTCGGGCGAGACCCGTAGATCACCGGCGCGGGTATACGCTTCCTTGCCGTCTGTGCCCTGCACCGCGATGAACCCCTTGCCGTTCACCGCAATATCCAGATCGCGTCCCGTGTTCTCCATGGTGCCGGCGGAAAAATCGGTGCCGGCATCGCCCGCCACGGCATTCACCCGTGTGGCAAAGCCGGGGCCATAGATCGGCTCGCTGTCGAAGTTGACCGAATCGGCCCGAAAGCCGATGGTGCTGATGTTGGCGATGTTGTGATTGTTCACGGCCTGCGCTTGCATGATTTGCTTCGCGCCGGTCATCGCCACATAAAGGCCTCTGTCCATGATCTTTAGCTTCGGGTCGAGTGCTAGTGGTTGATGGCGATGACGGTTTGCGAGTTCTGATTGGCGGTGGTAATCGCCTGCGCGTTCGCCTGGAAGGCGCGCTGCGCGGTAATCATGTTCACCAATTCGGTGGTCAAATCCACGTTCGAACTCTCGAGCGCGCCCGATTGAATGCTGCCAAAGCCGGCGGAACTCGCGGTGCCTTCAACCACCGTTCCCGATTGGAACGTTGAGGCCCAATTCGTGTTGCCGAGTTGTTTCAAACCGCCCGGGTTGGGAAAATTCGCCATCGCGACCTGCCCCAGCTGCGTGGTACGCCCGTTGGTGTAGACCGCCGACACGATGCCCGAGGAATCGATGGAGACGGTGCTGAGTTGGCCGGTTGCGAATCCATTCTGGATGATCGAGGTCACGCCGAAACCGCCGCCGAACTGCGTCGTCTGACCGAAATTGAAACTCATGTTCATGGGAGCCGCGCCGTCGGTCGGCGTATAGCCGTTGAATGCCAAGGCGCCGCCCACCGGCGCGGTCACCGCGCCGGTATTGGAAAAGGTTAAGGTCTGCGGCCCACCGACCACGGTGCCGTTGACGCTCATGTTCACGCTCCACTGATTCGGCACAGCCGTCTGCACAAAGTAGAACGTCGCGGTTTGAGCCGTACCGAGCGAGTCATAGACCGTGGTCGAGGTCGACTGATTGTAGGTGGCGGGATTCGTCGCGCTGAAAGGCAACGGCGGCGGAGTCGATGCGGAGGGAAGATTCAAGATAACCGTGCCGCCGGTCGTTGCCAACGGGGCGCTCTGCGCGGTCTCGAGGTTAAGATCGGTGGTCGTGCCCGTATTGAAGCCGCCGTTGGCGGTGGGCGGAAACACCTGCAGCGCCTGCCCAGTGGCGTTGACCACGTTGCCATTTTGATCCTGGGTGAATTCGCCATTGCGGGAATAGACCGTGCCGCTCGCATCCTGCAGCGTAAAGAATCCGTTGCCGTTGATGGCCAAATCCAGGTTCGAGCCCGTCGTCGTGACATCGCCCTGCGTGAATTGCTGCGCGGTGGCATCGACGCGCACGCCCTGGCCCACCGAGGACTGATTGAGGTTGACCGCGCCCGCCGCGTACACATCGGCGAACTCGGCGCGAGAACTCTTGAAGCCGATCGTATCGGCGTTTGCGACATTGTTCGACACCACATCCAGATCGGTACTGGCCGCCGTGAGTCCTGACAATGCAATGTTGAAGGATGACATGTTCGTACTCCTGAATTGATTAGTTCGATATCTGCTGAACGCTGCTGAACGGCACGCTGCCGACCCCGGCAATATTCAAGGTCAGTCCCGCCGATCCGGCGCCCATGCTGACGCTCTCCACCGTCCCGTTGACCAGAGTGGTCGCGGCCGTGCCGCCGGAGGTCGCGCCCGCGTATTGCGCGGTAAGCGTGTAAGTTCCCGGGGGCGCCTGCGAGCCGTCGCCCGCGGTTCCATTCCATGAGAAGTTGGCAAGCCCCGCGGACTGCGCGCCCAGATTGATTTGACTCACCAAGGCGCCGGCGCTGTTGGTGATGCTGAGCGTCACTTGCGAGGTGTTCTGCGGGACATTGACCGCGCCGGTGACGGTGGCCCCGGCCGCGAGGGTGGCCGTGCCGCTGTTCACCAGTGCCTGATGACCCAGCAGCGAGGATGCCTGCAGAGCCTGATTCGATGTCAGCGAAGTCGACAGGGAACTGAAGTTGGTGTTGAGCGAGGTGATGCCCTGCACTTCGCTCAGCTGCGCCAGCTGGGTCAAAAAGGTATTGCTGTCCACCGGACTGGTCGGATCCTGATTTTGCAGTTGCGCCAGCATGAGCGTGATGAAATCGGTTCCGCCCAAAGTTCCGAGGGAGCTGGCAGAGTTCGCGGTACTCGACCCCGAGCCCGTGCCGGTCCCCGTTCCGCTGGGCGTTCCGGTACCGGTCGTGGGCAAATTTGTCGGCGTCGTCGCGTGTGTTCCGTTGATCAACATGGTGCGTTCCTAGGCCTAGTGGCCCATCGAAATGGTTTTGAGCAACAAATCCCGGGCCGTGTTGATCGCGTCAACGTTGGTGGCGAAGGCGCGGTTCGCCGAGATCATGTTGGTCATTTCCTCGATTGAATTGACGTTCGAGCTGAAGACATACCCGTCCTTGTTCGCCGCCGGACTGTCCGGCTGATAGCGCATCAACGGCGGCGCGGTGCTTTCGACGACCCCGAGAACACGCACGCCCACGGCGGCGTCTTGCTGGTCGAAATTGGCGGAGTCGTCCATCATGGTTTGAAACACCGGATGCCGCGCGCGGTAGATCTTGCTGGGATCGCCGTTGACGCTCTCCGCGTTTGCCAGATTGCTGGCCGTCGTGTTCAGACGAAGGGTTTCGGCATTCAGTGCGCTGCCGGCCGTATTGAAGACATCAAACAAAGACATATTTCTCTCCTAGCGCTGTTACTGGCCGTTGATGGCCAGCGTCAGATCCGCGATCGTCCCGTTGATGAAGCCCAGGCTCGCCTGATAGCGCACGTTGTTTTCCGCAAACGCCGCTTGTTCGATGGGCATTTCCACCGTATTGCCGTCGAGTGAGGCCTGGTATGGGTTGCGGTACATCAGGTCGGCGGAGGGCGTCGTCGGGTCGTTCAGCATGATGTGCGCGCCGTCGGTGACCTGAAGCGGCAGCGGCGCCGCATCGGTGTGTGCCAGCACCGCGCTAAAATCGATGTCGCGCGCCTTGTAATTCGGCGTGTCGGTGTTGGCGAGGTTCGTCGCCAATATTCCGACGCGTTGCCCCTGTAGCAGCAGCGCTTGCTCATGGATTCCAAAAATGCTCTCGAACATGCGATCGACTCCTGTTGGGATAGCAGTAGCAAGAGGTGTGCCAACCGCAAAAGCGCGCGCCGGAAGCGATCAAACAGCGACGCAAGTCCCAGCCGAGGCCCGGGAACCGGCGATTCGATATCCGCAGCCGGCCGCCGGCGGCAAGATTTTGCCGCCGCACGGCGCGCCGGGCGGCGGCCCGCCAGCCGGCCCGCCAAGAGCTGGACGGATGGCACGACGCTTGCTTATTCAGTGATACCTATGAGCATTGCGCCAAAATTTCGTCGCGACAAATTCGTTCGGCGCCGCGCGCTCGCCGCGCTGGCGCTCGTGCCGGCGCTGGCGGGAGCGGAGATTTCCGATCCGCAGGACATCGCACAGCTCGAGGCGCTGGCCAAATCGGAGGCCGCACTACAGTTTCCGAAGCTCACCGATCGGCAGCGGTTTTTGGCCGGCCCGATCGAAGCCCATCTGCAATTCGACAAGTGCACTCGGCCGGTCAAGCCGGTGCTCGCCTCGCCGCAGCACATGAAAGATAGGGTGATGATCGAGCTGCGCTGTCAGGATCCAAAGCCCTGGCACATCTACGTGCCGGTCAGAATTGTCGCCACCTCGCCCGTCGCCGTCGCGGCGCATGCCATTGTCGCGGGTACCGTGGTCAAAGCCACCGACCTCAAGATTGAGGAACACGATGTGTCGGAGCTGCCCCTCGGCTTCTTGGATGATCCGGCCATCGCGGATGGACTGATCGCCAGCCGGCCGATCGCCGGGGGCGCGTATATCACCAATCAGCAGCTCACCGCTCCGAAGGTGGTACAGAGAGGTCAATCCGTGACCCTGCTGGCCGATGCCGGCGGGGTGAGCGTGCGCATGGCGGGCCGGGCCTTGAGCGATGGCCTGATGAATCAGAGAGTTAAGGTCCAGAATCTGTCATCTGGCAAGATCGTCGAAGGAATCGCCCGTTCCGAACAAGTCGTGGAAATTATTTTGCAATGACCCTTTAGTGATCCACGTCACAGCCGATAAGGAGAGTGACGGGTGGTGTTGGGGCGAATCGTTAAAGTTCATCCAAACCCTGACGATAACCATGTATGGGCTAGAGCGCAGCCCTTAGGAGATTTCGGTGAGTGACAAAATCGGTGGAATATCAACAGCCGAGCCGGTCTCGAAGCCTACGGGCTCGAGCGGCAACGGCGTTGTAGCTGACAAGTCGCAGGGCGAGGGTTCCACGGTGGCCGCAGCGGCCCAAACCGGCGATCACGTTACCCTGACCGATTCCGCGCGCTCCTTGCAAAAGATCGAAGAAGCCGTCGCCAAGACTCCGGTTGTGAATGCCGACAAGGTGGCCGCCGCGAAGCAGGCCATCAGCTCGGGCACCTACACAATCAACGCAGGCCGAGTCGCGGGCAAAATGTTGCAATACGAGCGCGGCCTGAAGTAACCCCATGATTCAGGATGCCAGCCGCCGTCTCGAGGATTTACTGGATCGCGAGATCGAGCTTGCGCGTGTCCTGGCTGCCACTCTGGCCGCAGAGAAAACCGCCCTGACCGGGGACTCTTCCCGGGCAGTCGAAGAAAACACCGCCGAAAAAATCCGGGTTCTTGAAGCCATCGAGAAGCTGGATCAAGAACGCCGCGCGCTGTGCGCGAGTCCAACGAGTCCGGGAATTGCGGCCAGCGCCGCCGAGCGCTGGCGCAGCTTGATGGATGTCATGGCCGGCTGTCGCACCGCGAACGAGGTCAATGGCCACATCATTCACGTGCGCCGCCACCAAATCCGTCAGCTGATCGACATCGTCCGTGGCGGACCGTCGGTCACCTATGACCCGCAAGGCAAGACCTTCGCCAGGGCGCTGCGCGAGCTTGCCCGAGCCTAACTTATGCTAGTACTCAGCCGTCGAGCCGATGAATCAATCGTCATACAGCCTGCGGACGGCGTTGACGCGAATATGACCATGGCGCAATTATTTGCCAATGGTCCAATCCAGATCACGCTGCTCGGCGGAACGGGCCGGCGGGTCAAAATGGGGATAGAAGCTCCCGAACAGCTCGCCATCCGGCGAAAAGACGTCGCCTAAAGGCTCAGGGCCGATCGTGACCGCCTGTGGGTCGAATTTTACTTATCGGCTCGGCGGCTGACAATATCTTTGCCGATCGCGGGACCCCTTCGCTATCGCCGGCGCGATGTGCATAATGGCATTCCAAATAACAATCCAACGGAAGAGTCGTACGGATGGAGCGTCGATTGCACACCCGCCACCGCGCGCGCACCACTGTGTACGTGGTCATGTCCGGCCGTAAAAGCCGAATCTGCAAAGCCAAGAACTTGAGCGCCAACGGCGTCTTCGTGGAGACGGAAAATCTGGGCCTGCGCAAAGGGCAGCAGGTGCAGCTGGCGTTCGCGATTAATTTGGGTTTGGTTACGAAAATTCATCGGCGCACCGCCATCGTTGCCCATGTCACCCGCGGCGGCACCGGTCTCATGATGGAGCAGTTCGCGGGCCGTTGAGCGCGGGCGAGGTACTCCCGTTCACCGCGGGCCGCCTTCTCTTTGTCTTCCATGTAAGAGTCGACCTACCTAATTTGCGTCTGGGAACGACTACACGCCTCACGACTCAGGGCGCAACGTTGTAGCCTTCCAAAACAGCGAGAAAAACATCCCTTGGACAATTTCCGAAAATTCGAACAGCTCGTGAATGAGGTCGAAGAACTCTTGGCAAGACTGGATGATGAACACAGCCCGCAACTGGACAAGTTGCGTGCCCAAGTCGAAGCAACCATGTCCGAAGCGAAATCCACACTGACCCGACAAGGCAAGAGCAGGGCCGCGCAGGTGCGACACTACGCCGGAATCGCAGACGACTACATCACCGGCTATCCGAGAACGGCTTTCGCCTCCGGCATCTTGATCGGCGCAGCGCTGGGTTTCCTCATTGCCTCGGCGCGTTCGAGCGACTGACACCGGCCTCATGCAAAACAATCCCACACCGCGAACCGAGAAATTCTCTCTTCGCGATGCGCTCTTGAAGTGGCTTCCCGCCCTTCTCACCGGCCTGATTCTTGGCTTCGCGCTCGTTCTCTTTTCTCATCGACATTAAAGGCCTCTGCGATTCGCAAAAACGCAATCGTTGAATCAGTAACCCCTGCTGCGGCCCTCTGTCAGTTATTTGCCAGCACCGATCTGCTTCATCAGCGTGGCGTTGTCCCAGAACAGATATTCCTCGGCCATGACGCCCCGCTTGTTCCAATGTCCTAGGGTCGCCATCGGCAGATGGTAAGCCTTTCCAGTCGGCTGAATGACGGTGCCATCCGGTAGCGTCATGGGCTTCGTAAACGTGCCATCCAGGAAACCCATGACAGCGGTCCATTCAGCGTCTGCCGTGCCAAAACGCACCGGATGCTCGGTGATGCGGTTGTCAGGAGCAAACGTCCACATGAAGTTCAGCTCCTTGATGTGATCGGGAATCCCTTTGGTGGTGTGGCCATCCGGGTAATACACCACGATGTCTTGTGCATGACTCTTGTGAAGGTTCACCCACTTCTGGCCGGTGTAGACATGGAAGTCGAGGTCGTCGAAGTTGGCCAGGTTTTTCGCAAG
>Ga0307474_10003803_pt1 | contig 10881 bp, 9 predicted proteins | sample atmos_gasesECM1C_2_FD_203312 | JGI IMG/M metagenome (GOLD analysis project Ga0307474, IMG submission 203312) | Hardwood forest soil microbial communities from Morgan-Monroe State Forest, Indiana, United States - atmos_gasesECM1C_05 | ecosystem: Environmental > Terrestrial > Soil > Temperate...
TTTGCCCGAGGAGCGGTTGGTGATGAAACGAACGGGGTCGAGCGGCTCCCGGGTGCCGCCGGCGCTCACGACGACCCTTCGGCCGGACAGGTCGCGCCGGGCAGTCTGGCCGAGGCGCGCGAGCACGCGGGCCACGATCACCGCCGGGTCGGCGAGGCGCCCCTCCCCCGAGTCGCCGCCGGCGAGGCGTCCGGACTCGGGCGGCACGACCTCGACGCCCCGGCGCTCGAGCGTCGCCAGGTTCTCCCGTACCGAGGGGTGCTCCCACATCTCGGTGTGCATGGCGGGACAGACGATGACGGGCGCGCGGGTGGCAAGCAGGGTGGCCGTCAGGAGGTCGTCCGAGAGGCCGGCGGCGAAGCGCGCCAGTGTGTGCGCCGTCGCCGGGGCCACCACGACGAGGTCGGCACGCTGGCCGAGCGTCGTGTGGGGAATCGGCGAGGCCTCGTCCCACAGGGAGAGCTGGGCCGGCTCGGACGCCAGCGCGGAGAACGTCAGCGCGCCGACGAAGCGGGTGGCGTCGTGCGTGAGCACCGGCGTCACGTGCACGCCGGCGTCGACCAGGCGACGACAGACCTCGACGGCCTTGTAGGCCGCGATCCCGCCTGACACCCCCAGGACGACCCGGGGCGGGCCCGCGGGGCCGTCTTCCAGAGGCTGGTCCGCGGCCATGGGCGGCGTCCGCCGCGCCTTCGTCCGCCTAGCTCGCGGTCGGGTCGTCGCCCCCGACGTCGAGCGTTTCGATGACCTCGGCCTCGCCGCTCTCCTCGGCCAGGAGTCCTGCCTCGGCCGCGTCGGCCATGGCGGCGGCGAGCGCAGCCTCTTCCTCGGGGTCGGGGCGGGTGTAGGTGGCCTTGCCGGCCGCGATCTCCTCGAAGGCGATGGAGACCGGCTTGCCGGACACCGACGCCACCTGGGGCGGCACGACCTTGCCGAGGCCCTCGCCGAGGCTGTTGTAGTACGAGTTCACCTGCCGGGCCCGGGCCGAGCCCAGCGCGACCAGGGTGAACTTCGAGTCGACCTTGTCCAGGAGTTCCTCAATTGGGGGGTCCATAAGGGTGTTGCGGCCTTGGGCCATCAGGGTTCCTCCGGGTTCGCGGCGCAGGGGGCAGCCGAGCGAGCCCCATCAACTATAGCCGTCAGCTGGGACATGGCCCGTTCGAGGTCGTCGTTGACCACCGTGTGGGCTGCGATTTTGGCTCCGTGCTCGATCTCGGCCCGGCCCAGCTCGACCCGGCGGCGGATGTGCTCCTCGTCGTCGCCCCGGGCAGCGAGGCGCTCGGCCTGGACGGCGTCGGACGGCGGGAGCAGGAGGATCACGGTGGCGTCTGGGCGCCGCTGCAGGACCTGCTCGGCGCCCTGCACGTCGATCTCGAGCAGGATGTCGGTCCCGGGAGGCGGGTCGGGGACCGGGGTGCCCTGGAGGTAATCGAGGAAGGGCGCCCACTCGAAGAACTTGCCCGCCTCGACGGCCGCCTCGAACGTCGGCCGGTCGACGAAGACGTAGGCGCCGCGCTCTTGTTCACCTGGCCGCGGCGCGCGCGTCGTCCAACTGCGGCTCAACCAGATGGTGGGGTCACGCGCAACGAGCTCGCTCGCAACCGTGCCCTTGCCGGCCCCACCCGGGCCGATCAGGACGAAGATGTGCGGTGCGCCCGCAGGGGGTTCAGCGCGCAGTCTCTTTGAGCAGCGCCTCGCGCTGCTTGGCCCCGAGCCCCTGCAGTCGCCGGCTGTCGCTGATGCCGACGGTCTCCATGAGGCGCCTGGCCTTCACCTTGCCGAGACCCGGCAGGGACTCGAGGACGGAGACCACCTTCATCTTGCCGATGGTCTCGTTGGAGTCCGCCTGAGTGAGAAGGTCCGCCAAGGAAAGAGAGCCCATCTTGAGCTTGTCCTTCACCTCGGCCCGCTCACGGCGAACCTTGGCAGCCTTTTCGAGTGCAGCGGCGCGCTGCTCGGGAGTGAGTGCTGGAGGTTGCGGCATGGGCGAGACCATAGCGCCTCTGTCAGGGGCGTTCACACCCATTTTCCCTCTTCAGCCCATCGCCACCGAGAGTTCACGCACGAGCGACCGGGCGTGGGAGCGGAGAGTGTCGGCCGCCGGGCCGTGCCGCAGCAGGCCCCGGGAACTGCTCGGCAGGACGCTCCCCGGCGCGCAGCCGGCGAAGCGCGCCGCGACGTCGGCGGGGCCGGCTCCCTGGGCGCCGAGGCCCGGGGCAAGAATTACCCCTCTGAGCTGGTCCAATGGGAAGTCGGAGCGCGGGAGGGTCGCCCCGATGACGGCGCCGACGGTGCCGGCCGGGACCTCCGCGGATCCGTTGAGCGCGGCGATCTCGGCGAGCAACGCGTCCTCCACGCTGGCCCCCCCGGCCGTCACCGCCTGCTGCAGGCTGCGGCCCTCGGGGTTGGAGCTGCGGACCACGACGATGACGCCGCGGCCGCCGCGGGCGGCCAGGTGGACCATCGGCTCGAGTGCGCCGAGACCGAGATACGCGTGCACGGTGACGGCGTCGGCGGCGAGCGGGCTGGCGTCGCCGAGCCACGCGTCGGCGTAGGCCTGCGCGGTGGTGTCGATGTCCCCACGCTTCGCGTCGTTGATGACGACGAGGCCCGCTTGCCGTGCGTCGGCGACAAGCCGCTCGAGCTCGGCCATGCCGGCCGCGCCGTGCCGTTCGAAGAACGCGACCTGTGGCTTGACCACACCGACCTCGCCCGCGAACGCCTCGACGCACGTCGCGCCGAACGTGCGCAGCCCGTCCGCGTCGTCGGACAGACCCCAGTCCTTGAGAAGCTCCGCCGAAGGGTCTATGCCGGCGCACAACGGCCCGGTGGCGCGCACCGCGGCGGCCACGCGGTCGCCGAACGTGTCAGCCATGGGCGTCCTCCTTCATATTCGCATTCGCATTCGTCTTCGCGTCAGCGCTCACGGTTCGGTCCGGTGTCGTGCGCCCGCCGCCGGCCACACGGCCCCGGATGTCTGCGACGGTCGTGTCGTGGTCGCTGCACCAGCGGGCGAGCTGGCGCAGCACCTGCCACGGGGCGCGTGGGTCGCGGAAGGTCGCGGTACCGACCTGGACGGCGTCGGCGCCCGCCAGCAGGAACTCGACCGCATCGTGGCCCGACTGCACGCCGCCCACCCCGACGATCGCGGTGTCGGGGAACGCGGCCCGGCACTCCCAGACGGCACGCACCGCCACCGGGTGCACCGGGGCGCCCGAGAGCCCACCACCACCCGCACCGAGGACGGGCCGTCCCGTCTCGGTGTCGAGGGCCAGGCCGAGCAGGGTGTTCACCAGCGTGAGCCCGTCCGCGCCGCCCTCGAGCGCGCCCGTCGCGATCTCCACGATGTCGGGCACGTTGGGGCTGAGCTTGGCCCAGCGCGGCAGGCCGCACTTGGTGGCCGCCATGACCCTGGCCGTCGCCTCGGCCGAGTGGGCGAACATGCGCGACCGGTCCTCGACGTTGGGACAGCTGACGTTGACCTCGACTGCGGCGATGCAACGGCCGGGCTCCGTGTTCGCCGCCGCGACAACCAGCGCCGCGGCGCGCTCGTATTCAGCCACGGTGCGGCCCCAGATACTCACCACGACCCGCGCACCCGCGGCGGCGAGCGCGGGGAGGTCGTGCTCCGCCCACGCGGCGAGACCGGGGCCCTGCAGCCCGACGCTGTTGAGCATCCCCGCGCCGACCTCGTGCACGCGGGGTGCCGGGTTGCCCGCCCACGGCTCGGCCGAGAGGGACTTCACCACGACCGCGCCGAGCGCGGCAAGGTCGCCGTAGTCCGCGAGCTCGGTCCCATGGCCCGACGTGCCCGACGCGGTCATGACCGGATTCGGCAGCTCGATCGTGCCGATCCGGGTCGCGAGCGCAGCCATGGTCTCGGGGTGGGGCGCGCGTCGGGCGGATCGGCTCACTCCGGACCTCCCCGTCCGTTCGCCGACGCCGGATGCAGGTCCTGCAGGGGACGCACCACGAGCGCATGCGCGCGCGTGTCGGCGATGCCGCCGGCGGCGGCACGGGCCGCGGCGAGCGTCGTCAGGCACGCGACCTTGTGGGCCACCGCGGCGGTGCGGATGTGCGCGCCGTCGGCGCGGGGGCCGAGGCCGCGCGGCGTGTTGACGACCAGCTGCACCTTGCCCTGTGCGATGAGCTCGACCGCGTCCGAGGCCACGCCCTCCTCCCCCACCTTGGCGACGAGCGTGTCCACGGCCAAGCCCTGCGCGCGCAGGAAGCCGGCGGTCCCGAGCGTCGCCGCCAGCGAGAACCCGAGATCGCTGAACGCACGCGCCACCTCGAGCCCCGCCGGCTTGTCCCGGTCGGCGAGCGAGAGGAACACCGTGCCCGAGTCGGGCAGCCGCGTCCCCGCCGCCAACTGGCTCTTGGCGAAGGCGAGGCCGAACGTGATGTCGACCCCCATCACCTCGCCGGTGGAGCGCATCTCGGGCCCGAGCAGGGTGTCGACGCCCGGGAAGCGGTCGAAGGGCAGTACCGCCTCTTTCACGCTGACATGGTCGAGAACGGGCACCCGGCCCACCGCGTCGGGCGCCAGCATCCCCTCCTTGCGCAGGTCGGCCAGCGTCTGGCCCACCATGACCCGCGAGGCCACCATGGCGAGCGGCACCCCGGTCGCCTTGGCCACGAACGGCACCGTGCGGCTCGCCCGCGGGTTGGCCTCGAGCACGTAGACCTGGCCGCCCTTCACCGCGAACTGGACGTTGAGCAAACCGCGCACGTTCAGCGAGTCGGCGAGGGCGCGGGTGTGGCGATCGAGCATGTCGATGACGTCGTCGGGCAGGGTCTGGGGCGGCAACGCGCAGGCCGAGTCGCCCGAGTGCACGCCGGCCTCCTCGACGTGCTCCATGATCCCGGCAATGAGGATCTCCCCATCGCCGTCGCGCACGGCGTCGACGTCGACCTCGATGGCGTCCTCCAAGAACCGGTCGACGAGCACGGGGCGCTCGGCGGTGACCCCGCCCTCGCGGGCCAGGGCGCCGGTCGTCATCGCCTGCATGACGCGGCGCACGCCGTCGTCGTCGTACACGATCTCCATGGCGCGGCCCCCGAGCACGTAGCTCGGCCGCAGCAGCACGGGGTACCCGACACGGCCTGCGACCGCGAGTGCCTCGGCCGTGGTCGTCGCCGTGCCGCCGGGCGGTTGGGGGATGGAGAGCTCGTGGCACAGCGCGTTCCAGCGCTCGCGGTCCTCGGCCAGGTCGATCGACGCGGGGCTGGTGCCGAGGACGAGCTCGGGCGGGAGCGTCCCCGCCAGCTTGAGCGGCGTCTGCCCGCCGAGCGAGACGATGATGCCTGCCACCTCGCCGCCCGCAGCGCGCTCCGCATCGAGCACGTTGGCCACGTCCTCGTCGGTCAGCGGCTCGAAGTAGAGCCGGTCCGACGTGTCGTAGTCGGTCGAGACGGTCTCGGGGTTGCAGTTGACCATGACGGTCTCGTAGCCGGCGTCGCGCAGGGTCATGGAGGCGTGAACGCAGCAGTAGTCGAACTCGATGCCCTGGCCGATGCGGTTGGGGCCCGAGCCGAGGATGACGACACGCGCTCGCTCCGACGGGCGGACCTCGTCCTCCTCCTCGTAGGTCGCGTAGTGGTAGGGCGTGAAGGCCTCGAACTCGGCGGCGCACGTGTCCACCGTCTTGAACGTGGCGCGCACGCCGTGGGCCAGGCGGGCGGCCCGGACGTCGGCGGTCGTGGTGCCACGCAGGAAGGCCAGCTGGGCGTCCGAGAAGCCGAGGCGCTTGGCCCGCCGGTAGTCAGACGCCTCGAGCGCGGGGGCCGCCGTCACGCGGGCACGCTCGGCGGAGATGCGCGTCAACTGCCGCACGAACCACGGGTCGATGCCGGTGCGCCCGACGACCTCTTCGACGGTGACGCCGCGCCGGAGCGCGGCCTCGAGCTCGAACACGCGGTCCGGCGTGGGCACGCCGATGCGCGCCAGGAGGTCGGGCGTCGTGACGTCGTCGAGCGCGGCCTCCGCGGGGTCCGCGTTCAAGCCGGCTCGGCCCTGCTCCAGCGAACGCAGCGCCTTCTGCAGCGACTCGCAGAACGTGCGGCCGATCGCCATGACCTCGCCGACCGATTGCATGCGCGTGCCGAGGCGGACCTCGGCGCCGGGGAGCTTCTCGAACGCCCACCGCGGCACCTTGGTCACGACGTAGTCGATGGTGGGCTCGAAGGACGCCGGCGTCGCCTTTGTGATGTCGTTGGGGATCTCGTTGAGCAGGTACCCGACCGCGAGACGAGCGGCGATCTTCGCGATCGGGAAGCCGGTCGCCTTCGAGGCGAGAGCCGAGGAACGGGAGACGCGCGGGTTCATCTCGATGATGACGCGGCGTCCCGTCGCGGGGTCGACGGCGAATTGCACGTTGGACCCGCCCGTCTCGACGCCGACCTTGCGCAGGCAGGCGAACGCGTCGTCGCGCATCGCCTGGTACTCGACGTCGGTCAGCGTCTGGGCCGGCGCGACGGTGATGGAGTCGCCGGTGTGCACGCCCATCGGGTCGAAGTTCTCGATGGAGCACACGACCACGCAGTTGTCGGCGCCGTCCCGCATGACCTCGAGCTCGAACTCCTTCCAGCCGGCGATCGACTTCTCGACGAGGATCTGGCCGATGGGGCTGGCGGCGAGGCCCTCGGAGGCGAGGTGCCCGAAGTGGGCGGCGTCCTCGGCGATGCCGGTGCCCTTGCCGCCGAGGATGAAGCTCGGCCGCACCATGATCGGGTAGCCGATGTCCTCGGCGATCGCCTCCGCTTCTTCGAGTGAGTGGGCGAAGCCCGAGCGCGGCACCTCCAGGCCGATCTCCTCCATGGCGGACTTGAACCGGTCCCGGTCCTCGGCGGTGGCGATGGCCTCGGGGCGGGCGCCGATGACCTCCACCCCGTGGCGCTCGAGCACGCCGCGCTCGACGAGCTCCATGGTGAGGTTCAGCGCGGTCTGCCCGCCGAGCGTCGGCAACAACGCGTCCGGCCGCTCCTTCTCGATGATCGCGGCGAGCACCTCCGCGTCCAAAGGCTCGACGTACGTGCGGTCCGCCGTGGCGGGGTCCGTCATGATCGTGGCCGGGTTGGAGTTGGCCAGGACGACGCGGTAGCCCTCTTCGCGCAAGACCCGGCAGGCCTGGGTGCCCGAATAGTCGAACTCGCAGGCCTGGCCGATCACGATCGGGCCGGACCCGATCACCAGGATCGTGTGCAGGTCGTCTCTGCGTGGCACGGTGTTGCGCTCTCCCTTGCCCTGCCCTAGCGCGCCCTGGTGGCGCGGGCGGTTGCGCTGGGATTGGACAGCATGAGGTCGCGGAACGAGTCGAACAGGTAGCGGGCGTCGTGGGGCCCGGGCGCGGCCTCAGGGTGGTACTGCACCGAGAAGGCGGGCGCCTTCAGCGAACGGAACCCCTCGATAACACCGTCGTTCAGGTTCACGTGCGTCGTCTCGGCGTCGGGGATCGAGCCGGCGGCGACGGCGTAGTTGTGGTTCTGGCTCGTGATCTCGACGACGCCGGTCTCGAGGCGCTGCACCGGGTGGTTGGCGCCGTGATGGCCGAACGGCAGCTTGTAGGTGTCGCCGCCGAGCGCGGTGGCGAGGATCTGGTGGCCGAGGCAGATCCCGAAGATGGGCACGCGCCCCACCAGGTCGGCGATCGCGGCCGCCGGCCCGGCCAACGCAGCGGGGTCGCCGGGGCCGTTGGAGAGGAACACGCCGTCGGGCTCGAGCGCCAGGACCTCGTCGGCCGTCGTGGCCGCCGGGACGACGGTGACCGTCCCCAACGTCGTCAGGAGCTGCACCATCGTCGTCTTGACGCCGAAGTCGTAGGCGACCACGCGCAGGCCGGCATCGGACGTCCCGCGACCGTCGGCCCCGCTGTAGGCATGCACGCTGGGCTCCGATGCGGTCACGCCACTCACCAGGTCCAGCCCGTCGGTGCCGAACGCACGGGCCGCCGCCGCCCGGAGCTCGCGCTCGGACGCGGTGCCGAACGCGCAGGGCACGGCGCCCGCCACCCGCACGTGACGGGCCAGGCGCCGGGTGTCGACGCCGGTCATGGCGGGCACGCCGTGCCGGCGCAGGAACGGTTCGAGCCCTTCGGTGGCCCGCCAGTTCGACGGCACGTCGGTCAGGTCGCACACCACGACGCCGCTGCAGTGCGGCACGGGGGCCTCGTCGTCCGCGGCATTGGTGCCGTAGTTGCCGATGTGGGTGCTGGTGAACGAGATCACCTGCCCGGCGTACGAAGGGTCGGTGATCACCTCCTGGTACCCGCTCATCGCCGTGTTGAAGACGAGCTCTCCCGTCGCCACCGGCACCGCCGCACCCGCGGCTTCACCGGCAAAGACCGCGCCGTCGGCCGTGACCAACAGCGCCGGCGTCCGCTGTTCCGGCTCGGTGACCGCCGTCATCGCTGCGCCACCGCGTCGATCACGGTCGGCTCACCCCGCAGCAGGGTGTGTCGCACTGCGCCTTGGAACGTGCGCCCGGCGTACGGCGTGTTGTGGCTCCGGCTCGCCAGCCGCCCCGGTTCCACCACCGTCGTCGCGGCGGGGTCGAACACGCAGAGGTTGGCCGCCGCACCCGCCTCGACCGGGCCGCCCTGCGCGCTGTGGCCGCCGACCCGCGGATCGGTCGCGGTCAGCTTGGCGATCACCGCCGGCTGCGCGCTCATGAGTGCGAAGACCCGCTCGGGCCCGAGACGGGGCGACAGCACCTCCCATGCGACCGGCAGCGCGGTCTGCAGACCGAGCATCCCCGGTGGCGCCTGGTCGAACGGCACGTCCTTGGCTTCGGGCGCGTGCGGCGCATGGTCGGTGGCGACCGCGTCGATGGTGCCGTCGCACAGGCCGGCCACCACGGCGGCGACGTCGGCATCGGTGCGCAGCGGCGGGTTGACCTTGAAGACCGGGTCGTAGCCGGCGACGAGCGCGTGCGTCAGCAGCATGTGGTGGGGCGCCGCCTCGGCCGTGACCGCCAGGCCTTCCGCCTTCGCCCGGCGTACCAGGTCCACCGAGCCCGCCGTCGACAGATGCAGGAAGTGGACCGGCGCGCCCGTGAGGCGTACCAGCGCGATGTCGCGCGCGACCATGGCCTCCTCGGCCGCAGCCGGCATGCCGGGAATGCCAAGCCGGCTGGACCACTCGCCCTCGTGCATCGCACCGCCGTCGGCCAGGCAGCAGTCCTCGCAGTGCTGCGCCAGCGTCACGCCGAGCCCCTTCGCGTAGTCCAGCGCGCGCCGCATCAGCGCGCCGTCCTGGACCCCCGCGCCGTCGTCGGTGAAGAGCGTGACGCCCAGCGCGGCCAGCTCCCCCATCGGCGCCATTGCCGTCCCGGCCCGGCCGAGCGTGATGGCCCCCGACACCGCGACCTCGGCCGCGCACCCGACGGCCAGGTCGAGGATCTCCCGGACCACACCGGCCGAGTCGATCGGCGGCTCGGTGTTGGGCATGGCCACGACCGCGGTGTAGCCACCGAGCGCCGCGGCCCGCGTCCCCGTCTCGATCGTCTCGGCCTCCTCGCGCCCGGGCTGGCGGAGGTGCGTGTGCAAGTCGACGAGCCCCGGCCCCACCAGGCACCCTGCGGCGTCGAGGACCGTGGCACCCTTGGGCGGGTCGATCGACGCCGCCACGTCGAGCACGACCCCGCCGCCGACGGCCACGTCGGCGCGGGTGAGCCCCTCGGGGCCGACCACCGATCCGCCGCGCAGCACCAGTGCGACCTTGGGCTCAGGCAACGTCCGGCACCTCCGCCACACCGGGCAGCTCGCCACCGAGCAGCAGGAAGAGGATCGCCATGCGCACCGCAACGCCGTTCGCCACCTGCTGGGTGACGACGGTGCGCGGAAGGTCGGCGACGTCGGACGCGATCTCGACGCCGCGCACCATCGGTCCGGGGTGCGTCACGATGGCGTCATCGCGCAGGCGGGCGACGCGGCGTGCCGTCAATCCCCAACCGGCGGTGTACTCACGCAGGCTCGGCACGAAGGAACCGCTCCCCCGCTCGGCCTGCAGGCGGAGCAGCGACACGACGTCCGCGTCGCCCAGCGCCTCGTCGAAGTCCGCGGCCACGTCGACGGGCCAACCCTCGAGCGACGGCGGCAGGAGGCTGCCGGGTGACGCCAGGGTGACCTGGGCGCCGAGCGCGCTGTAGGCGAGGACCTCCGAGCGTGCCACCCGGCTGTGGCGGACGTCCCCGACGATCAGCACCCGCAGCCCCTCGAAGCAGCCGATGCCCAGTTCCTCGGGCGCCGCTCCCTTCCGCTCGGCGAGCACCTGGCGCACGGTGAAGCAGTCGAGCAGCGCCTGGGTCGGGTGCTCGTGCCAGCCGTCCCCTGCGTTCACCACGCGGGCGCGCTCGACCCATCGAGCCACCTGGTGCGGCGCGCCGGACGAGGAGTGGCGGATGATCACGGCGTCGATGCCCATGGCCTCGACCGTCTCGACGGTGTCGCGGAGGCTCTCGCCCTTCTTGACCGACGAGCTGGCAACGGCGAGCGACAGCACGTCGGCCGACAGCCGCTTGGCCGCTGTCTCGAAGGAGAGGCGCGTCCTCGTCGACTCCTCGAAGAAGAGGGTGGCGACCACCTTGCCCCGCAGGGTCGGCACCTTCGGCACCGAGCGCCGCTCGACCTCGGCGAAGGACTCGGCGACGCGGAGGACCTCGGCGATGCCCTCCCGGCCGAGGTCGGCCACCGAGATCAGGTGCTGGGGCCCGCTCACCTGTCCTCCAGGGTGCCGATCCAGACGCCGTCCTCGCCGACGTCGACCATCTCCTCGCGGCGCGTCGGCAGGTTCTTGCCGACGAAGTCGGGGCGGATGGGCAGCTCGCGGTGGCCCCGGTCGATCATGACCGCCAGCTGGACGGACTTGGCGCGGCCGTAGTCG
>Ga0307474_10003804_pt1 | contig 10880 bp, 9 predicted proteins | sample atmos_gasesECM1C_2_FD_203312 | JGI IMG/M metagenome (GOLD analysis project Ga0307474, IMG submission 203312) | Hardwood forest soil microbial communities from Morgan-Monroe State Forest, Indiana, United States - atmos_gasesECM1C_05 | ecosystem: Environmental > Terrestrial > Soil > Temperate...
GTGGCTTTGGTTCAGAAGTCCGCATGACCGAACTCGCGGCAATAATGATGCGGACTTCTGAACCGCCACACTAGCGATTGCAATCGTCATTCCGGGGCGCGCGTAAGCGCGAACTCCGGTGTGCAATTGCACATCGGAGAATCTCGCGCAACAACTTCTGGATTCCGGGTCTGCGCCAACCAAGTCGACTGTTGCCGACTTGGTCATTCATATTTGCCGAACTCGGGTAAACCCGAGTTCGAGCGGCGCATCCCGGAATGACGGTCGTGAAATCTGGCCTACATCGCCGCCGCGAACGTGTCCGCACGCGCCATGGCCCAGGCCTCGCGGAAGCGAGGATCGTCGGTGCCATCGATCAGTTCGCCCGAGCGAAGCGACGGATAAAGCTTTGCGAAGGTCTGCACCTCGGTCGTGGCGGTGCGGTGGGAGAAGTGGATCGGCCGCAATTCACGGGGATGTTCGAGCCCGGCGGCGGCGAGAAGCTCGGCCAACGCGTGCAAGGTGGCATGGTGATAATTGTAGACCCGCTCGATCTTGTGCGGCACCACCAGCGCGCGGTTGCGGGTCGGATCCTGCGTAGTTACGCCGGTCGGACAGCGGTCGGTGTGACAGCTCAGCGACTGGATGCAGCCGAGTGCGAACATGAAGCCTCTCGCCGAATTGCACCAGTCGGCACCGATCGCCATCGCGCGCGCAATGTCGAAGGCAGTCGCGATCTTTCCCGAGGCGCCGATACGAATGCGGTCGCGTGCATTGATGCCGAGCAGTGCGTTGTGGACGAAACTGACGCCCTCGCGCATCGGCATGCCCATGTGGTCCATGAATTCGAGCGGTGCCGCGCCCGTGCCGCCTTCGTTGCCATCGACGACGATGAAGTCGGGATAGATTTTTGTCTCCAGCATCGCCTTGCAGATCGCGAGGAACTCCCAGGGGTGACCGATGCAGAGCTTGAAGCCGGCCGGTTTGCCGCCGGAAAGCCGGCGCATCTCGGCGATGAAGGCCATCATTTCCAGCGGCGTCGAAAAAGCCCGGTGCGTTGCCGGAGAGATGCAGTCTTCGTTGACGGGAACGCCTCGGATCTTTGCGATTTCCTCCGACACCTTCGCCGCCGGCAGCACGCCGCCATGCCCGGGCTTAGCGCCCTGGCTGATCTTGAGTTCGACCATCTTGATCTGATCGCTGGAAGCAACGCGGGAAAACTCTTCCGGGTTGAAGGAGCCGTCGCGGTTGCGACAGCCGAAATACCCCGAGCCGACTTCCCAGATCAGGTCGCCGCCCTTTTCGCGATGGTAGGGGCTGACGCCACCTTCCCCGGTATCATGCGCAAAGCCTCCCTTCTTGGCGCCGGCGTTGAGCGCACGCACCGCATTCGGACTGAGCGCGCCGAAGCTCATGGCTGAAATATTGAAGACCGAGGCCGAATACGGCTTGGGGCAGTCCGGACCGCCGATCAGGACGCGGAATTGCTCGTTAGCACGCACTTTCGGCGCCACCGAATGGTGAATCCATTCATAGCCCTCGCGATAGACATCCTCCTGCGTACCAAAGGGGCGCTTGTCGAGCACCATCTTCGCCCGCTGATAGACCACCGCGCGGGTGTCGCGGGAAAACGGCATGCCGTCCTTCTCGCTCTCGAAGAAGTACTGCCGCATCTCCGGCCTGATTTCTTCCAGCAGGAAGCGCAGATGCGCGGAGATCGGATAGTTGCGCAACACCGCATGATTCTTTTGCGTGAGATCACGAATGCCGAGCAAGGTGAGTGCGCCGAAAATCAGGAGCGGGATGAGGACCAGGTCGAACGCCTTGTGATCGACAATCCCGATACCGAGAAGCAGCGCTGTCACCACGGCGCAGATCGTGAGAATGATGTAGCGCGGCGAAAATGGAAGCATCAGCGTTTCCATAAAACCCCCTCGGGCGGCCTCTAGCCATCTTGTTCTTGCTTCGCAGCCTGACGCCTGTCGCCAAATGACCGGTACCGACCGTATCGTCGGCATCGATCATGGATACGACAATCGACCGGCGCGAGGCTACCGAATCATGCCGAGCATAATCAATCCGTCGTCTGGCTGGGTCGATAATAGTTCCGCAGTGCAACCTAGCCTGACAGGCTGGAACCATAGACCCGGCATGCCGTCGCTTTATTCCATGCCGGTCATGGATGCGCCGCGCCGAGTGGTGGCATCTCAGTGGCTGTGCGGGCGTATCTCGCCGGGAATGCCTGACGTCTCCAGGCCGCTTTTCTGAAGCCAGGCTTCGGTGCTTCGGATCGCACGCTCGATATGATCGGAAGTTCGGGAAAAATCGTAAGGCGATCCTACCAGCGGACATAGTGGCGGAACCACGAAGTACTCGATGTCCGGAGAGAGATTTTCCAGATCGCTCACAAGCTGGCGGGTGATCAAAAGCGTCAGGGCGTGAAGTGCATTGGCGACCGCGCCGACCGGGGGTTTCTCAACGGCGCAGGCGTAACCCGTCGGCAGAATGATCAGGCGCCGCGCGCCTTTGGTAACCGCGACCTTGACCGGGGTGTTCGAGGAGATCGCGCCGTCCGCCAAATACAGATCCCTGTAGTGGATAGGCGCAAACGCGCCCGGAATCGCGGTGGAAGCGATAATCGCCTGGTCGGCCGGTCCATCCGAGATCACGACGCTGTTACCGGATACGATATCGGTGGTGACGATGTGGACAGGGAGCTTGGCGTCCTGGAGATTGCGATAAGGCAGGTGATCGTCGATCAGCTTCTGAATGCCGTCGTGCGTAATCAAGAAATCGCGCCGCCAGACAAATCCGAGCAGGGTGCGAAAGGTCAGCGGAAAGACGTCGGCTCGCCGCAGGCTGCGCCAGATGGTTTCAAGCTGCGACACGCCTTTCAATGTCGGATCGCCGGCATAATAGGCGCCATTCAGGGCGCCGACACTGGATCCGACCACCATGTCCGGGATAATGCCGTTCGCGGCGAGCGCGTGCATCATGCCCACCTGAATGGCGCCAAAGCTGCCGCCGCCCGCCAGCACGAAGGCCGTTTTCACCCGCTCGTCCCGGCTGACCAAGGACAGGGTTTTGTTCTCTTCCGCAATCACCGCCTGGCCCCCGTCGCAACCGTGTTCCCTGAAACTTTACCGCAGAGGCGGACCTGCCGCATCATGAACGATAGGCGTGTCGCAACGAGCTTCAAGCTTGAGAACTGACACCAGTCCGCTCTCAGGAGTTGCATTCGTCCCGAATTGCGGAACCAACGTCGAAACGACGGAAGGATCGGCCGAATGAAAATTCCAGCGCTTGCAGAGGCGCAGCCTTGCACGCGCTTGCGCCTTCACCTCAGCGCTCGACGAAAGCCTTCTCGATCACAAAGTGGCCGGCTTCGCCGTGGCTGCCCTCGGTAAAGCCGCGGGCTTCGAACATCTGGCGCAGTTCTTCCAGCATCGCGGGACTGCCACACATCATGATCCGGTCCTCGGCGATATCGAGCGGCGGCTGGCCGATATCGTCGAACAGCTGCGTGGAAGTGATGAGGTCGGTGATGCGGCCGCGGTTGCGGAACGGCTCGCGGGTGACGGTCGGGTAATAGACAAGCTTCTCTTGCATAAGCGGTCCGAACAATTCGTCGTCCCGCAGCGTCGCCACCAGTTCTTCGCCATAGGCGAGTTCGGAGACTTGCCGGCATCCATGCACGAGCACGATGCTTTCGAACTTGTCGTACACATCCGGGTCCTTGATCAGGCTTGCGAACGGGGCAAGCCCGGTCCCGGTCGACAGCAACAACAGGCGCTTGCCCGGGATCAGATTGTCGGCAATCAGGGTGCCGGTCGCCTTGCGCCCGACCAGGATGATGTCGCCCTCCTTGATCTTCTGCAGACGCGACGTCAGCGGTCCGTCGGCAACCTTGATCGAGAAGAACTCGAGCGCCTCTTCGTGATTGGCGCTCGCCATTGAATAGGCGCGCATCAGGGGACGGCCCTCGACCTCGAGGCCGATCATCGCGAATTGCCCGTTCTGGAATCGGAAGCCGGTGTTGCGGGTGGCCTTGAAGCTGAAAAGCGTATCGGTCCAGTGTCTGACAGAAAGAACTTTCTCTCTATAGAACGCGCTCATGTGTTTTGTTTTTCCGATTTTTCTGGCGATAGAACGAACAGGTCGATCGGCCCCAAAGACGAACAGGTTGAGGCAAAAAACCCCTGTAAAGATTGAGGAATTGCGCTTCAGGTAACCCAATATCGGAGATAGTCAACAGGTGTGGATGCGCCGTTGGGGTCACAAAAACGCAAGGCCAAACGGCGGAAATAACGCTCGCTATAAACCTTCTTCGCGAAAGCAATTGGGCGCAATTTACTTGCCGAAATTCGCGCCTATCGAGCAGTTAATTGCCGCGCCGACTGCAAAAATTCGTTAGAGATAAATCGTCAAAATTCGGGAATGCCAGATCGCTGGATCGTGCATGCGAGATTTGCGGGATTTTCGGGCGGGAAAGCCCGCCTTCTATCCAGACCAGTCGGTCTACGCCGAATATGCCTGCGGCCGTTTCGGGCTGGCGTTTCGAGATCTCGACGACGGAACCGGACTCCTGTTCAGCGTAGCGTCGAAGGCGAAAAGCGTTCAATTCGGCGGTGGAAGATGCTCGTGGTATCCGCAAAACAATTCCACGGCGGCAACGCTCGCATCCGACAAATATTTCTCCAACAGAATTCTGGAAGATGCCGGCATCGCCACGCTCGGCGGCGAATATTTTTTCCTGAGCGAGCGGCATCGCTCGCATCGCCCTGAAGGCCACGAGCGTCAGGATGCCTTTGCCTATTTCAGCAAGCTGAACTCGGCCGCGTTCATAAAGCCGCTGACGGGATCGCGCGGCGACTTTGCCGAGATCGTCCACGGTGAAGCCGAGCTCGATCGATATCTGACCGCCGTCTCGCAACATTACGATTCAGTCCTGATCCAGCCGATCGTTGCGGGTCGCGAATACCGGATATTCCTACTCGACGACGAGATCGTCTATTGCGCCAGCAAGCATCCGCCTTTCCTGCTGGGTGACGGCGTGCGGTCGATCCGCGACCTTCTGGCTGCGCACAACACCGACTTGCGGGCGCGCGGCCTTTCGCCGATCGCGGTGCCGATGACGGGGCTCGATAGCGTGCTTGGCGCGGGGGCACATTGGGAGATTCCTGGGCGAACGAATTTCAGCGCAGGCGGCAGGATGGAACTGGTATCGCCGCGCGCCGAGGCAGCATCCATGGCGAGAAACGCGGTGCGGGCGCTTGGCTTGCGTCTTGCCGCCGTCGATCTCTTTACGGAGATCGGCGATCCAGACGATTTGCGGATCATCGAGGTGAACTCAAATCCGTCGATCCGGTTTTTAGAAGTAGAGGATCGGGTCGATTTGATCGAGAAAATCTGGCACCACACGTTCTTTGCAATGGGCTTGTTGGATGTTTGACCTGCCGAAATATGGCGATGGCGTCTGTTTGGCCCGAATGGCCGCGCTGCTCGATGTCCTTGCCATTGACCGTGCCCGCCTTGCGAGCGCTTCGGTCGTGGTGGCCGGTTCCAACGGCAAGGGTTCGACCGCCGCATTTTGCGCCAAAATCGCGCAGGCTTACGGACTACGCACGGGATTGTTCACTTCGCCGCACCTGTTTCGCGCCAATGAGCGGTTTCAGGTCGACGGCGCGCCGATCGGAGATGACGATCTCGAACGGCTCACCGCGCGAGTCGGAACCGCCATCAGCAAGCTCCCACTACGCGGCGACGAGAGATTTGGTGCTTTCGAAGCCATGTTCGCCCTTGCCTGCCTTTACTTCCAGGAGAGCCAATGCGAGTTCGCCGTGTTCGAAGCGGGCATCGGCGGACGCTACGATCCGGTCCGCCTGGTCGGTGCGCATCTGACTTGCGTTACTTCGGTCGATTACGAACATGTGGACCTGCTGGGACGTTCGCTGCAATTGATCGTCTCGGACAAGAGTGATGCCTGTGCAACCGGCGGGACCGTCATTTATGGCGAGAACTGCCGGAGTTTGCGACCGCATATCCTCGAATATAATCGTAATCGCGGCGTCGCGAGCCTGTTTATCCGCGACGAGATCAGGATCGATGGCGAAATCGCTTCTGCGTCACGCCCGCGCTTCGATTTCACTTCTGGACGCTACGAATTCCCCTCGCTGGAGGTTGCCCTTCTCGGCGCCTTCCAGTTCAACAACGCCGCCATCGCGATTATGCTGTTCCTGCGCTGGCTAGGCCGCGCGTCGGAGGAAAAGGACGTTGCCCGAATCGAAGCGGCGGTGCGGTCGGGCTTGCACGAAACCAGCTGGCCCGGCCGGCTCGAAGTCATTGCTCAAAGCCCGCTGACCGTCATCGACGTCGGTCACACGCCTGACGGCATCAGGCAATCGCTGGCAAGCCTGAAGCAAATTTATGGCGCGCAGGACTGGATCCTCGTGGTCGGCGTTTCCCTTGACAAGAAATCGCACGAGATCGTGGGCGCGCTCGCACCCTCGTTCGACAGCATTATCTGCACCAGCGCCCGCCACAAGGGCAGCGACGCGGCAGCGATTGCGGCCGCCGTGCGCAAGATCAATCCGAGCGCCGACGTTCACGTCGCGACAACCGTCGCCGATGCCCTCCACGTGAGCCGCACCCTGGCTGAATCCCTCAAGCAGAAAATCTACGTCGCCGGCGGCTTGTTCACCGCGATCGAATACGCCGTGGTCGCGCGCGGCGGACGCGCCGAGGATCTGACTTTCTTCTGACGGCGTCAGCGCTGCGCGTTAACGTCTTGTTAACCATAACCGGCCGATGCTCTCTCGCAAGGGAACAACGCATGACCGACATTTCGTCCGTGACATCGGCTGCCGGGGCCTTCGTCGCCAGACAAGCGGCCGATCTGAACAAGGCAGCGGGCGTGGCGAAGACCGGCTTTGCGAACGCCCTGGCCAAGGTCGAAGCAGCGGTCGGAATCAAACCCAGCACCGGCTTTGTCGCCGGCCCCACCTACGAGGCCCATACGATCGTCGGACAAACCAAAACGGCCTTCAACAACGCCCTCAGCGCCACCAAAGCCGCGCTGCACATCAAGCCGTGATGTCCCCACGTCGAGTCCAGAAGGCCGTGGGACCGCGCCCGCGGCTGGAGTTCAGTTGCTCACACCTTCGGTGTCGTCGAGCGCCTTGAAGGCGTCCTCGAGCTGCGGGGAGATCGCAACGTTGAGCCTTTCGCCGGTGGGCAGGCGCGAGACGAACCACTTGTTGTAAAGCGGGATCAAGTCGTGGTTCGATCCGAGCTTGCGGAACGTTCGTTCCACCACGGCCCTCAGCTGCGGCTCGCCCTTGCGGAACATGATGCCGTAGGGGTCGTAGGACAAATAATCCCCGGTAACGCGAAACTTGTCCTGCGACTTGTGCCGGGCAATCAGGCCGTAGAGGAGGATATCGTCGGTCGCGAACGCATCCGCCTTGCCGTCGACCAGGGTCTGATAGGACTGCTCGTGGTCCGGCGCCGCGATGATCTTGAGGCCGAGCGCGAATTTCTTGTCAACCGCGTGCATGGCCTGCTCGTTGGTCGTGCCCTTGGTGACCACGATGGTCTTGCCTTGCAGGTCCTTCGGTGCCGAGTAGGTCGCTTCCTTCGGCACCATCAGTTTCGTGCCGGCCACGAAAATCAGCGGCGAGAACGCCACCTGCCTGGCCCGTTCGGCATTGGCCGTGGTTGATCCGCATTCGAGGTCGATCTTGCCCTGCACGACCGCCGGAATGCGGTCGTCGGAAGTGACCTTGACGTATTCGATTCTAAGATCGGGATCATCGACCTCGACGCCGATCTCATCGACGATCGCCTCGCAGAGTTCGAGGCTGTAGCCGATCGGCCGGTTGGCCTGATCGAGGAACGAGAACGGCGGTGAGCTCTCGCGATAGCCGAGATGCACGACATGCCTGTTCTTGATGGCGGCAAGCGTCGGGCTCAGCCCCTCGCCGCCGGTCTGGGCATCGGCTGCCGAAACCAGCAGGCAGCCGACCAACAGACCGCAGATCCCGATCGATCCAAGCACCGTGTGGCGCATGCAATGCTCCCGTCAGTGGCCGGCCATCGCAGGGATTTCGCCCGGGATCATATCCGGCGGCACCACGTCGTCGGGACCGAGCGCGTGTTCGGGCGCGAGTTCGCCTTCCCACTTTGCCACCACGGCAGTCGCGAGCGAGTTGCCGATCACGTTGGTGGCGCTGCGTCCCATGTCGAGGAAGGTGTCGATGCCCATAATCATCAAGAGCCCGGCCTCGGGAATACCAAATTGGCTGAGCGTCGAGGCGATCACCACGAGCGAGGCGCGCGGAACGCCCGCGACACCTTTCGAGGTGATCATCAACGTCGCCAGCATTGCAAGCTGTGTGGCGAGCGGCATGTCGATCTTGTAGGTCTGCGCGATGAAGATGCTGGCAAAGGTGCAGTACATCATCGTGCCGTCGAGGTTGAACGAATAGCCGAGCGGTAGCACGAAGCTCGAAATCCGCGACGAGGCTCCGAAGCGGTTGAGGCCTTCCAGCGTCTTCGGATAGGCGGCTTCCGAGCTTGCGGTGGAGAACGCGATCATCAGGGGCTCACGGATCAACCGGAGCAGATGCGCGTATCTCGGCCCGATGACCACGAAGCCGACCGTGACGAGGATGCCCCACAGGATCAGGAGCGAGACATAGAACCCGCCCATGAAGACGATGAGCTTCCACAGCACCAGAAGACCGTTCTTCGATACGGTAGCGGTGATGGCGGCCCACACCGCGATTGGCGCAAACAGCATCACATAGCCCGTGACCTTCAGCATGATGTGGCCGAGGTCGTCGATCAGCGACAAGATCTGCTTCGAACGTTCCGGCAGCGCGCCCATCGCCACCGAGAAGAACACCGCGAACACCACGATCTGCAGGATCTCGTTCTGCGCCATTGCGTCCGCGATCGAGGTCGGAATGAGATGGGTCAGGAATTTCTCGAGCGAGAATGCCGACACCGGCAGTCCGGTCGATTGCGCCTTGTCCGGCAAGGTGCCTGGGAAATTGTCACCGGGCTGCAGCAGGTTTACCATCACCAGGCCGAGCAACAGTGAGACGAAGGAGGCGCTGATGAACCAGCCCATCGTCTTGGCGAAGATCCGTCCCAGCTTGGAGCCGGTGCCCATATGGGCGATGCCGCCGACGAGTGTGGCGAACACAAGCGGCGCGATGATCATCTTGATCAGGCGCAGGAATATGACTGCGAGCAGGTTGACGCTCGAGGCGATGTCGGCGCGGTATTCCGGCAGATAGTTGAAGACGAGCGTGCCCATCACGATGCCAAGGGCCATCGCGATCAGAATGTACTGCGTAAATCTGTTCGACATCGTTTTACCCCAGTCGGTTTCCGGCTCGTCGAGTTTGGCAGATTTCAAGGCCGACGCAACAAGGTTCAAGGACAAGTACCGGCAGGCTCAACGGAAAGCGCCTTTTGCCAAAATGTTCACGTTGTGGAATGCGCTTGCGCCGACTAGCCTCATATGCATTGCACAAATACACCACGCGGCTGCTTGCGCGTTTCTTGCGCGACACTGCATCAAGAACAGCCACATCGACGGGAGGAAACCATGAAAGATGGTGTCAATCGCCAGATTCTGCTGGTGGAAAGGCCGACCGGAAAACTTGCACCCCAACATTTCAAAATGACCGAGGGCGCCATCCCGGAACCGCGCGAGGGCGAGGCCCTGCTGCACGTGCGCTACATATCGCTCGATGCAGCCAACCGAGCGTGGATGCACGGCGCGACCTATCGTGCAGCGGTAGAGGCCAACACGGTGATGGCCGGCGGCGGCATTGCCGAAGTCGTATCGTCCAGAGCCCCAGGCCTCGCACCGGGCGACCTCGTGTTCGGCGATACGGGCTGGCAAGACTACGCGGCGGTACCGGCCAGGCATTTGACCAAACTGCCGAAGGTCGAGCCGATAACGCATCTGCTCAGTGTGTATGGCATTGCCGGGCTGACCGCCTATTTCGGCTTGCTCGACGTCGGCAAGGTGAAGGCCGGTGAGACCGTGGTGGTCTCTGCCGCTGCCGGCTCGGTCGGTTCGATCGTCGGCCAGATCGCAAGGATCAAGGGCTGCCGCGTCGTCGGTATCGCCGGCGGCAGGGACAAGTGCAACTGGCTCACGGCCGAGCTCGGCTTCGATGCCGCGGTCGACTACAAGGACGGCGCGGTCTTCAAGGCGCTCAAGGCCGCAGCACCCGACGGCATCGACGTCTATTTCGATAATGTCGGCGGCGACATCCTCGAAGCCTGCCTGGCGCAGATGAACAATCACGGCCGCATCGCCTGCTGCGGCGCGATCTCGCAATATGACGGCGTGCCGTCGGCCGCGGGGCCGCGGGGGGTTCCCGGCCTGATCGTGGTCAAGCGCCTGACCATGCAAGGCTTCATCGTGATGGACTACATGGAGCGCCGCAACGAAGCGTTGCGCGACCTGCAATCATGGGTCGGCTCCGGCAAGCTCAAGGTCCAGGAGGACGTCATCGAGGGACTTCAGAACACCCCGAAAGCGCTGATCGGACTGCTCGCCGGCGAAAACCGCGGCAAGCGGATGGTCAAAGTCTAGCGGCCTTGAATTTGAAGTTCCTAACACGACTTGCCGCGATACCGATAGGAACTTCAAATTCGCCGCACTAGAGCTCCGATTCCGAAGTTCGCAAGCTATTGTGGCGAGCCCTGATGCGAACTTCGGAATCAAAGGAGCTCTAGCAACTGTTTAACTTGAGTAGTGGCCTTGAATTTGAAGTTCCTATCACGAACTTGCCGCGATACCGATAGGAACTTCAAATTCGCCGCACTAGAGCTCCGATTCCGAAGTTCGCAAGCTACCGTGGCGACCTCTGATGCGA
>Ga0307474_10003805_pt1 | contig 10880 bp, 9 predicted proteins | sample atmos_gasesECM1C_2_FD_203312 | JGI IMG/M metagenome (GOLD analysis project Ga0307474, IMG submission 203312) | Hardwood forest soil microbial communities from Morgan-Monroe State Forest, Indiana, United States - atmos_gasesECM1C_05 | ecosystem: Environmental > Terrestrial > Soil > Temperate...
GGAAAGCTTTTTTCCATCTTGCGTGAGGCGTAAGCCTCGACCTTCACTTCGCCCGCGCGAGCCGTTGCGCGCTCGTAGCGACCGAGATTGAATCCCGCCAGGGTACTCGGGCGCTCTGTAACCCAGCGCGTGTCTTGCTCTGTCCGCCCTGAGTTCGCGCTGTCGCTGGTGGCGTCCTCGCCTATGACTCTCTTTCCGGTCGCGACCAACGTCCAGCCAGGGGGATAATGAAATTCCAGATCGAAATTCGACATGAGCAGGCCGCGACTGGGATACCAGGTTCCACGCGCGCCCACGTACAAGAGCCCGCCTCCGGCTTCGGAGAGAACCTCCCCGCCATACAAAAACCGCAGCTCCAGCTTCTCGCCCTGCCGCAGAGGCTCGGGAAAGACGACGGCCACCAGGTCATTCCCTCTTCTAGCGAGTTGGGTGCCATCCATCGCCGGATTGTTGATGAACTCCACGGGATGGCCGCCAACGTCCACTTCTTTGACCTGCAGGAAGCGCGAAAGCTCAAAGTAGAGGGTTCGCTCACCGCCTTGTCTGACTTCCATCTGAAGAAATGCTTCGGCCGTGATGGTGGTCGGAGGTTTGACTTCCACTGCAATCTTGTAGCGTGAGGTGGCAACGTCCTCGCCCTCTGTCTTCTGGGTAGCTCCAGTTTGCGACTGGATCGGTGTAAAAGATGTCCACAAGTCGTAAAAGGTCGCCCCCTCGACGTTCTTGGTCTGCCCAGCCCATATTTCTTCGACGCCCTGCGTATCGAAGTACACGTCAAACGTCCCCAGCTTTTGGCCCTGTAATCGCAAATGCAACATGCGATCGGAGGAAGTGGCAATTTGTATCTGCTTTCTCGCCGCATCGCTAAGTCCGCCCGCGACGGGCAGAGCGCGGCTAAACGTCGCGAGCAAGCGAAGGGCATCCAGCTGTGCCAAGCTGCGCGCGGTCTCATTCCAACGCGAGCTGAACTCCTTGGTACCGTCCGTGGCTCGCAGATAGGGCTGCAACTCGGCGACGGTTTCGTCGTTGAAACGAAGATATCCGGTGGAGAAGCGTTCCTCCAGAATCGCCATGCCGGTGAAGAGCGCCATCGAGGCGCGCTCCACCTGATTCGGCGGAGTCAGCAGCAGTTCTCCATCGCCCTCAAAAAACGCGCCAGTCACTCGTCCCGCGATGTCGGACGTAAAAGAGATTTCTCCATCTTCCAGGGAGACGTGCAGATCTGGGCGGTCGAGTGACGCTCCGCGAATGTGAAAGGTTCGTGCCGCATCTAAGCCGACACTTTGTAAGTTCAGATAGAGGGCCTGCGCAGGCGTCCCTGGCGAGCCCGGATTAAGCTTCTGCGGAGGAGTTCCAGCAACGGAGTCATGCGAGGACTGGCCGGATGCGCCTCGGCTCGCGACTATGAGGATCACCGCGGCGAGTGTCCATTTTGCTGCTTTCCGGGTTACTTGGGTCACCTATTGAGGCTCCGTCTCCGTTGTTAGAATGCGCCAGAGTGCGGACGCGTGTCATCTTCTTCGTTGCGGGCCTGCTCTCCTTCGGAGCTTTCGCCCCGCTGCGCTCATCCGCCGACGTCATTCACCTGAAAAACGGACGGACGATCTGGGCCGATCACGTTCGCGAAAATGGCAAACACGTCGAGTATGACGTGGGCGATGACTCGTACAAGATATCGAAATCGTCGGTGCAAAGTATTGAGGCAGGTGGCCTGCCCCCAGCCTATGCCTTGTCCGCAAAAGGGCAGGGTCCCGCGAAAGACTTACCGGTATTCGTTCCCGAGGACAGCCTTGCCGGACACAACGATCTGGACACGAAAGTTGTTCACGATGGCAACGTGGATGTCGATGCTCTGACGTCGCTGGAGAAAGAAGGGAAGCCGGAGTTGTCGGCCACCGCGTACTTTCTCGCCGGCAAACACGAATTTGAGCACGGCAATCTTCCCCAGGCGAAACGCTACTTTGAAACGGCGCTCCGCTTTCAGCCCGAGAACTCCACCATTCTGAATTACTATGCGATGGCGCTGGTGCGGTCGGGGAATGCGGCAGCGGCTTTGTCCTATGCGCAGCGGTCGGCGCGCGCCAATCCCAATTCGGCCGACGCCTACACCGTGCTGGGCTACGTGCAGTTCGCCGCCGACCGGACCAAGGATGCCATCCGCTCCTGGAAACGCTCCCTTGAACTGCGTCCTGACCCGGTCGTCGAGCAATATCTGGCAAAAGCGAACCGCGAGTCTACGACCGAAGCGGATTTCGCCCAGCGGGAGAGCAGCCATTTCACTTTGCGCTACGAAGGCAAGCAGACTTCTGAGCAGGTGCGCCGCGAGCTAATTGCCACGCTTGAGACCGAATACGATGAACTCGTTCGCCAGCTCGGAGTCGCGCCCCGCGCCAGCATTCCCGTCATTCTTTATACCGAGCAGGCTTTCTTCGACGTGACGCACGCACCCTCCTGGTCGGGCGCCGTGAATGACGGCAAGCTGCGCATTCCGATCAGCGGGATCACGTCCATGACCCCCGAACTGGCTCGCGTGCTGAAACACGAGCTGGCGCATTCCTTCGTCAGCCAGGCTACCGGCGGACGCTGTCCGACCTGGCTAAATGAAGGCGTCGCGCAGGCGGTCGAGGGAAAATCGCTGTCCAGAGAAGGACGCCGTCTGGGTCAAATGTTCCGAGCCCAGCAAGCCATCCCGTACAACGTCCTCGAAGGCAGCTTCATGCGCTTCTCGACCATGGAAGCAGTGGTAGCGTACGCGGAATCGCTCGCTGCTGTTCAGTACATCGTCGAGACATACGGCATGAGCGATGTGGAGCGCATTCTGGAGCGGATCGGACAGGGCAGTTCGGCGGAAGCCGCCCTGCGTGCCACCATTCATTCCGATTACGGCCAGATGGAATCGGACGTGGGCAAATTCCTCGCGAGCAAGTACGGGGAGTAGAGGGCCCCAGCGCTCCCCCGACGCGGCGGCCAACTTCCCGGAACGCCTTGCCGAACAACCTCAATCAGGCAGAATCAGGACGTCCACGTAGGGGCGGACGCCCTCGTCCGCCCGGCGGAGCGAAGCTCCGCACCGGCACCGGCAATCCCCCCCGAAGTCGAGCTGCGCTCGACCGGACGGGCAGGGGCGCCCGTCCCTGCGTGGTCTTTGCTTGCGCTCCTGCGAGGCCTATCTGGCAGCAGGGCCTTCCGTAGCCGAGCTTTGGCCTAGCGAGCATCGCCCCCCACTTTCGTCCCTAGGCAACCGCATTGCGCTGTGCTAAGTTCAGCCTGCTCGGGCCGTGATTTCACTCCTTACATTTCGCAAAAAGAAACCAGCTCTCGCGATCGAGCCGGTTCCGTCGGCATTTCCAGTATTGCGCGAAGCGGAGATCGCCGCGGCTTTCGCAGGCCAGCGCACCGCCGGCGATTTCTACGACTCGTTCCGGGTCAGCCCCTCGCGCGTGCTCTTTGGGTTGCTCGATGTCGCGGGCCGCCGTACGCAAAACCAGGGAATTCTCGCCAAAGCGCAGCAGGTGTTTCGTGAAGTCGGCGCCCAGCTGCTCGCCCCCGAAGAAGCCAACGAGACCGACGCCATGACCGAGCTTTGCCTGCAGATGAACCGCGCCATCATGGAAGCTGCTGGAGGCGTGCATTCCAGTCCGGCCTTCGCCGGCTGCTACAACGAGGACATGGGGATTGTCTGCTATTTCAACTCGGGACACACTCCGGCGCTGGTCCGCGACGCGGAGGGCGTCTCCGAGCTGGGCGCGACCGGGCTTCCGCTGGGATTGTTCGCGCTGGCTCCGGTCGAAGCCCGCCTCATCGTCATGGAACCGGGTGCCGTGCTTGCGCTAGTTTCGCGGGGGGTAGTCGAAGCTGAGTACAAGCGCGAGGAATTCGGCCTGGCTCGGGTGGAAGCGACTCTAAAAAACTCGCAACGCACACCGGCCCGCGAAATCTGCCGCTCCATCCTTGACGATGTGCAGCGCTTCGCGTGCGCTCAGCCGCTGCAGGACGACATCACGGCCCTCGCGCTCGTAAGGGCTGGCGCATCATAAGCTAAAGAAAATTAAGGTATTTCTGACGCTGGGAATCAGCCCTCTCAGCTGGCTCATCATCGGCCTCCGGGTTTACAATCTGTCCTAAGCATGCAATCCCTCAGGTTGGAATGGGGCCGGATCTCCCTGGTGAATCCCTCATGAAGAAGACGCATTTCGTGTTTTTGCTCGCTTCGCTGTTCATACTCCCCGCGTTCTTGAGCGCAGATACGGTGGTTGAGGAGATTATTGTTCGCGTTAATAACTCCATCATTACCAGCTCCGACTATGCACGCAGCAAGGAGCAGCTCAAGGACGAGATCAAGCAACAAGATGCCGCCAACGCGGACAAGGCTTACGCCGAGCGGGAGCGCGATGTCCTGCGTGATCTCATCGACCAGCAGCTCCTGCTTGAAAAAGGCAAAGATCTCGGCATCTCTGCCGACACCGAGTTGATCAAGAAGCTCGATGAAATGCGCAAGCAGATGAACCTGGACTCGATGGAGGAACTGGAAAAGGCTGCGCAGTCGCAAGGCATCTCTTACGAGGACTTCAAGCAGAACCTCCGCAACCAGATCATCACGCAACAGGTAATCGCCCGAGAAGTCGGGTCACACCTGAACATCACGAAGGAAGATGAGCAGAGATTTTACGAAGAGCACAAAAGCGAGATGGAGCAGCCGGAACAGATCCGTCTGAGCGAGATTCTGGTTTCCACGCAGAAAGCCGAACCCTCGAAGGCGCCCGAACCCAAAGCCTCTCCGGACTCGCCCCCTGCAGCCGCCGACGCCAAGCCTGCCGACACACCTCCTCCAGCGCCAGCAGCTCCAGACGCTGAACAATTGGCTGCGGCAGAAGCCAAGGCCAACGGCATACTTGACCAGATTCACAAAGGCGCAGCCTTCGATGAAGTCGCGAAGAAAAACTCCGACGGACCCAGCGCCGCCCAGGGTGGCGATCTCGGCCTGTTCAAACGCGGCACGCTGTCGAAGGAACTCGAAGACCGGACCTTCGCAATGAAGGCCGGCGAGGTCACCGACGTCATTCGCACCAAGCAAGGATTCGTAATCCTTAAGGTGACCGAGCATCAGATGGCGGGCATACCCACGCTGAAGCAAATGGAGCCCCGGATCCAGGACGCGCTGTACTACCAGAAGCTCCAGCCTGCGCTGCGCGTGTATCTGAAGAAATTGCGTGAAGAAGCGTTCATTGACGTCCACGCCGGCTACGTCGACTCCGGAGCCAGTCCGAACCAGACCAAGCCGGTCGAAACCGCCAGCAAGGACTCGAGCGCGAAAAATCTCAAGAAGAAGAAAAAGCTTGGTATCTTTCGATAGCGTCCCGTTCGCGCGAGCGCACTTCTCAGAAGGACGAGTGCGCTCCGGGGGCATCGACCGAAACGCATGAAAGAATTCTTCATCACCGACTGCGTCCAGCAGGAAAATAAAGTCATCACTTCCACTTTCGTGGTCGTGTCGAAACAGGTCAAGCCCAAGAAGAGCGGCGAACCCTACCTCGCCTTGACTCTCGGCGATCGCAGCGGCCAGCTTGAGGCCAAGATGTGGGACAACGTCGAGGAAGTGCTGGATGCTTTTGAACAGGACGACTTCCTCAAGGTCAAGGGTCTGCTGAACAAATACAAGAACCGTTTTCAGCTGACCATCCACAAGCTGCGAAAACTGGGCGATAGTGAGATTGACTACTGCGACTATCTCCCGAAGACCACGAAGAACATTGACGAGCTCTGGCAAACCCTCACCGAATATGTTGCCAGCTTTCAGAATCCGCACCTGAAGGCGCTCATTGAGGCCTTCATGGCCGACCCGGATATCGCCCCGGCGTATCGCACCGCTCCGGCAGCAAAGACGCTGCATCATGCCTACATCGGCGGCCTGCTCGATCACGTCGTTTCCCTGCTGCGTTCCTGCGATCTAGTCTGCCGGAATTATCCCCAGGTCAACCGTGACCTGGTGCTGGCGGGCGCGTTCCTGCACGACATCGGCAAGATCTACGAACTGACTTACAACCGCTCCTTCTCTTACACCACCCGCGGGCAGTTGCTCGGGCACATGATCATCGAGCTTGAAATGCTGCAGGCAAAGCTGATGTTCCTGCCGGACTTTCCGCCCGAACTCAAAACGCTGCTCGAGCACCTCATCATCAGCCATCATGGCGAGTATGAGTTCGGCTCACCCAAGTTGCCCATGTTTCCTGAAGCGCTCTTGCTTCACTACATGGACGATCTCGATTCGAAAATGGAAAGCATGCGGGCCCTGTTCGAGCGGGAGGGTGACCAAGACAATCCCTGGACAGGTTACAGCCCCTCTCTGGGACGTCCTCTTCTGAATACGGCGAAGTTCCTGGCCCCGAAAGCTGTTCCGGTCCCCGAACCGGCAGCCTCCGTGACCGCTGAAACTCTGCCGCTGGCCGGATTGAATTTGTCGGATAACGATGATTCCACGCCAGTGGCGGTTCAGCCCCCGGTCAAAGCGTAACCGGATGATCAACAGTCCAATGTACTAGTCGTACTTTGCGCGACACCGTGCTTTCGATACATTTCTGACTGGAGGTTCTCATGCGATTCCGCCTCGCACTACTCACCCTGACCTGCTATGTCGCATTTGCGACGATCGGTTGTACCAGCAGACCGCCAGCGAACGATGCCAGTAATCCGGCGACCAGCAACGACGCCAATAATCCCACTGCCAGCGACAATGCCAGCGACAACTCCGGCGGCGCGATGAGTTCCGGGAAGACCAGAGGAACGAGAGCCTCCGAAGCGGCTCCTCGGCTGATCGTTCCCACCGGCACGGTGATCACCGTTCGCCTGGGCGAGACGTTGAGTTCCAAGGAAAGCCAGCCGGGACAGAGCTTCTCCGCTTCCCTGGCGAATCCTGTCGAAGTCGAGGGCAGGACTGTGATTCAGTCCGGCGCGACTGCGACTGGCACGGTGGTGGCGGCTCATGCGGCTGGTAAATTCAAAGGGGCTTCGCTGTTGCAGATCAGGCTTGACTCCATCACGGTCGGCGGCCGGCAGCACAGCATCGAAACCTCCTCCGTGGAGCGATCTCAGAAAGGCAAGGGCAAGCGCACGGCCGCGATGATCGGCGGTGGTGCGGGCGCGGGCGCCCTGATCGGCGCACTGGCAGGCGGCGGCAAGGGCGCGGCGATCGGAGCCCTGGTCGGCGGCGGTGCCGGAACTGCCGGCTCGGCTTATACCGGAAACCGCGACGTCACGCTGCCGGCGGAGTCCGCCGTGAGCTTCAAACTAGAATCGCCTCTTGAAGTAGCCCAATAAAGTTCTTAAGGTCAGTTGGAGAGTCGGGCGTCCCCGCCCGACTAGACGCGCGAGACGCCCGTCGCTCCACGGCCTTCGGGCACCTTAGTAGCGCCGGCATCTTGCCGGCTGTCGGCGCGGGCGTACAGGCCGCACTCGATGGGCCGCCGAGACGGCGGCGCTACAGGTTTTCTTTTCTTGTGCGCGGGCACTACAGTAAAGGGTCGCAATAAACACGCTCCATGCTGAATCCCTCCGACTTCAACCTGCTGACCTTCGATTGTTACGGCACTCTCATCGATTGGGAGACTGGGATCTTCTCCGCCCTGAAGCCGTTGCTCGCTGCCCATGGCAGGCCGCTGCCCGACGCGGAACTTCTGGAGCTTTACGGCGAGTTTGAGCTAGAGGCCGAGTCTGGCGCTTACCGGACGTACCGGGAAGTCTTGCAATCCGTTGTTCAGGCCTTTGGGAAGCGGCTGTCTTTCACGCCCAGCATGGAAGAAATGAACGCGCTGACTGATTCCTTCTCGAATTGGCGTCCGTGGCCCGACACAGTGGCGGCCCTAAAAAAGCTCGCCAAGCGCTATCGCCTTGCCATCATCTCGAATACCGATGACGACCTGTTCGAGCAAACTCGTCGATACCTGCCGGTGGAATTCGAGACGGTCACCACCGCCCAGGAGGCGCACTGTTATAAACCTGCGCTCGAAATCTTCCGGTTGGCTCTCGGGAAGGCTAAGGTCGCCCAGAACCGCATCCTGCACGTCGGACAAAGCGTTTACCACGACGTACTCCCGGCACAGTCTTTGGGACTCGCCACGGTTTGGGTGAACCGGCCGTCCGCGCGAGCGGGAATCGGCGCCGTCAAACAGGCGAACGGACAACCAGACCTGCAGGTATCGGACCTTGAAACACTGGCGAACTTTGCGGGCTGCTGACCGAAGAATCGGCCGCTAGAATCCCACAGGCACCTTGAGGAGCTTTTTCCGGATCGCGCAATGCACGAGTTCGGCTTTGTTGTGAATGTCGAGCTTGCGCATGAGATTAAACTTGTGCGCCTCGATAGTCTTGAGGCTGAGCCCCAACATGCCGGCGATCTTCCGAACCGTGTGCCCTTCGGCGAGAAGCTTCATGATTTCCGTTTCTCGCGGCGTCAGAGCGTTTCGCGAAGGACGCGGCCTTTCCTGCTGAATGCCGAGCTTTCCATTCTCCAGAAGGCCACCCAGTACTTCTGGACTGACGAACTTCCCGCCCTGGTGGACATCGCGCAAAACGCTGGTCAGCTTCGAGGCGGGTGTGTCCTTCAATAAGTAGCCGGCAGCGCCTGCCTGCAGCCCCTGCATCACGTAGTCCTGATCCTCATGCATGGTAAGGAAAATCACGCGGGTGCGCGGAAAATCACTCTGTATGACGCGCGCGGCCTCGAACGACGAAAATCCAGGCATACCGATATCCAGCAGCACGATATCGGGGCGCAACTCCATTACGCCTTTCAACGCTTCGGCGGCATCTCCCGCCTCCCCGACAATTTCCAGGTCGTGCTCATCCTGCAATAACCGCCGGATTCCTTGTCGCACCAGCACGTGATCGTCTGCGATCAAACAGCGAATCTTGCTTTCATTTTTTACAGCCGGGGTCGATTCATCGAAGTACACCATTCCTCCTGGGCCAGAGAACGTCGGGGCGCACACATCGTGGCGGGAGCCCGGAATTGGGCTGGAGACGAGGTGACCAAGTGATTCTACCGATTTGGGAGTTCACTGTCACGGCAGAAAACCCATTAGTTTTCCGGTTCGCCGGTTCGGCCCTTCGGCAGTTCATCGGTTAGAATCAACTGCTTATGCTCCGCTACTTCACTTCCGGGGAATCCCACGGCGAAGCCCTGGTTGCATTCCTCTCCGGCCTGCCTGCAGGCTTGGCCGTAGACCAGGGTTTTCTGGACCGCGATCTCTGGCGCAGACAGCAAGGTTACGGACGCGGCGGCCGCATGAAGATCGAGACCGACAAGGCCCATATCCTCTCCGGTGTTCACCACGGCATCACGATTGGGTCGCCCATTGCCGTGCTCCTGGAGAACAAGGATTGGAAGAACTGGCAGGAATCACTTCCGGTCGCAGAAGGCGATCCCACGAAACATAAGGCCGTGAAGTCGCCGCGTCCGGGCCATGCCGATCTTGCGGGGGCGTTGAAATACAACTTTTCTGAAGCGCGTTACGTGTTAGAGCGCGCTTCCGCCCGAGAATCTGCGGCCCGCGTTGCCGTGGGCGCCCTCGCCAAGCTATTGCTTCGCGAATTCGGAATCGAAGTGCTCAGCCACGTCATCTCGGTGGGCAGCGCGTCGCTGGAAAATGAAGTTTCCTGGGAGCAGATCAAGGCGGTCGCCAACCTGAACGAAATTCTATTGAGTTGCGCCGATCCTGATACCGAGCAACGCATGAAAGAGGAAGTCGACAAGGTTCTGAGGACCGGTGATTCGGTCGGAGGAGTCTTCGAAGTCGTTGCTCACAACGTTCCGCCGGGCCTTGGCACGTATGCGCAATGGGATGAGCGCCTCGACGCCATGCTCGCGGCCGCGGTCATGTCCTTGCAAGCGGTAAAGGCGGTGGAGATCGGCTCCGGAATCAGCGCTGCCGCGTCCCCAGGCTCGCAGGTTCACGACGAGATCGGATATGAGGCCAAATCGAGATACACAAAATTCAGCCGCGCTCACAACAATGCCGGGGGCATCGAAGGCGGCGTCTCCAACGGCGAAGAAATCCGCGTGCGCGGCTACCTGAAGCCAATTTCGACTTTGCGCCGCCCGTTGCAGTCCGTAGACTTTGCAACTCGTGAGCCCGTGAAAGCCGCCTATGAGCGCTCCGATGTGTGCGTGGTGCCGGCGGCGGGCGTCGCCGCCGAAGCCATGGTTGCATTGACCCTGGCCCGCGCGGCCCTCGAAAAGTTTGGTGGAGATTCGGTTCTAGAAACCAAGCGCAACTTTGAAGGCTACATTGAGCAATTGAAAAACTATTGATGAACGGGCCCACCCTAGAGAGCTAGGACCTGAGACCTGACACCTGAAATGATCTATCCGATCGTGAAATATGGAAATCCGGTGCTTGAGAAGCAGGCCGCACCGGTCACAGTATTCGATGAGGAACTGCAAAAGCTGGTCGACGACATGTTTGAGTCGATGTATGCCGCGCACGGAGTCGGCCTGGCCGCGCCGCAGATCGGCATCTCGAAGCGCCTTGCGGTCATCGATACGACTTTCAAAGAAGACCCGAACGCCAAGCTTGTGCTTGCGAACCCCGAGATCATTCACAGCGAGGGCCGCCACACACAAAACGAAGGCTGCCTGAGCATCCCGGAGTTCCGCGAGTCGGTCACGCGCCCGCGCAAAGTCACAGTTCGCGCCCAGGACGTGAAAGGGAACTTCTTCGAGAAGACCGGCGAAGAACTTCTGGCCCGGGCTTTCCTGCACGAAACCGATCATCTGAATGGCAAACTCTACATCAGCCACATCAGCGCCCTGAAGCGCGATCTGATGAAACGCAAGATCCGCAAGCTGATGAAAGCCGGGGAGTGGTGAGATTTTCCGGCGCAAC
>Ga0307474_10003806_pt1 | contig 10879 bp, 8 predicted proteins | sample atmos_gasesECM1C_2_FD_203312 | JGI IMG/M metagenome (GOLD analysis project Ga0307474, IMG submission 203312) | Hardwood forest soil microbial communities from Morgan-Monroe State Forest, Indiana, United States - atmos_gasesECM1C_05 | ecosystem: Environmental > Terrestrial > Soil > Temperate...
TTCCTCTCCGGCACTGGCACAGCCGGTGCTGGTGCGGTCTCGGCGCACACGGCGGAATACAATTTCGCAGTTTCACAAGGCTTTACTTCGGGCACGACGGTAAGCCTGGCATGGGACAACACCCGCAGTTCTTCCAGCGCGCTTAACTTTTTCAACCCCGCGGTTCAATCTTCGCTGTATATCACCCTTTCCCAGCAATTGCTGAACGGCTTCGGCTTCTTCGCCAACCGCCGCAACATACTTATTTCCAAGAACAATCGCAAAATCGCTGACTTGGCCTTTGCCCAACAGGCCATCACCACCGTTACCAACACCATCACTGCTTACTGGGAACTGGTCTACGCACGGCAGAACGTGGACGTGCAGCAACAGGCCGTCACGGTCGCCGAAAAACTCTACAACGACAATAAGAAACAACTGGAAATCGGCACCATGGCGCCGCTGGATGTTACGCGCGCGGAATCGGAACTGGCCACCGACCACCAGAACCTCATCGTCGCGCAAACCGCGCAGTTGCAGCAGGAGCAAACTCTCAAGAACGCCATTTCTAAGGATCCTTTGGCCGTCAATTTTGTAAACGTGCACATTGTGCCGACCGATAAGCCGACTCCGCCCGCAGCCATCGAAGCACCATCGTTCGAAGATGCCTTGCGCGAAGCCTTTGTCAAGCGGCCGGACCTGCAAGAACAGATCTACAACGTCAAAAACGCGGACATTGACGCGCGCGCCACGCGTAGCGCACTTTTGCCCACCGCCACCATCAATGGCCGCTACGGCTCACAAGGCCTCTCCGGCGATTCCAAGATTGCGGGCGCATCGATTACCTCGGCGGGAAGCCCCATCGTGGGCGCAAACGGCCAGGCTGTGACCGTTCTGGATTCCGCCGGAAATCCCGTGGAAGTTTTTGTGCCCAATGTCAGTTCCACTAGCGCTGGCACTCATCAAGACGGCTTTGGCGCCGCTCAGAGCCAGATCTTCCACAATACCTTTCCCGATTATTCGGTTTACCTAAACTTGCAAATTCCCATTCGCAATCGCTCGGCGCAGGCTGACAATCAGCGCGCCATCCTCACGGCCCGCCAGCAGCAGGCCGTCATGCAACAACTAAAAAATGCCGCGCTTCTCGATGTGCGCAATACCTATATCGCTCTGGTGCAGGACCGTGCTCGCGTCGAAGCCGCCGGCGAAGCGCGCGAGTTGCAACGTCAGACCTTCGAAGCCGAACAAAAAAAATATCAGCTCGGAGCATCCACGGTTTATAACGTCATCCTCACGCAGCGCGATTACATCACCGCCCAAGGCACGGAATTGCGGGCTATGGCCGACCTTGTGGAAGCTAAAGCCAATTACGAACGAGCCATCGGCCGCACTCTGGAAACCAATCGCGTCACTATTGCGGAAGGCAAATCCGGAAAGATTGACCGCGACACTCTGATCCCCGGCACTCTGGACGGCAAAGTAGTCGGCACCGACGCCCTCTTCAAAAAACTAGACGCTGAGAATCCGCGCCTGGCCGATCCTGCCGCCACCACCTCTACCACCAAGAAATAAAACCAATGGTCTTTATGTCAGGGGCGCAGCATGCTGCGTCCCAGCTTGCCCGGGCCGTGCTCTTCCGTTCGCCTTGTCTTTTTTATGTTGTCATCCTCTGGACATCCGACAAGGATGTCGGAAGGATCTCAACCCAGGATGTTACGTAATTTGTGAATCGGCTTCCTTCACCTGCGCCACCCCGAGTCTTTTCACGACCCCGGTTGCCCATAACTCATCTTTGCCTTAGCATAAATAATTGTTATGCATGCAACTCTTCTCGCCATCGCCTGCGAGCGCCTCCCATGACCGATCCCAAAAAAGCCGCTACCCCGACACTTCCCGCCGCGGAAAAATTCCCGACCCGGCGCACACCCTCTCCGGAAGAAACGTCCTGGGAACAAAACACCCTGGCCCCCGTCCTCGAAAAAAATCCCGAGCGTCAACGCGAATTCACCACCATCTCCGGCCATCCCATCCGCAGGCTGTACACTGAAGCCGATCTGCAGGATTGGGACGCCAAAACGCAACTTGGCTTTCCCGGCGAGCCGCCATATACGCGGGGCATCCACTCCACCATGCATCGCGGCCGTCTTTGGACCATGCGCCAATTCGCCGGTTTCGGCGCCGCGGAAGACACCAACCAACGCTTCCGTTATCTCCTCGCGCAGGGCCAAACTGGCCTTTCCACCGCCTTCGATCTGCCAACACTAATGGGCTACGACTCCGACCACGCGCTCTCCGAAGGCGAAGTCGGCAAATGTGGGGTTGCGATCAGTTCCCTGGCCGACATGGAAGTCCTCTTCGATCAAATTCCGCTAGCCAACGTCACTACTTCCATGACCATCAATTCGCCCGCCGCGGTCATCTGGGCTATGTACCTTGCTGTGGCCGAAAAACAAGGCGCCGACTGGAAAAAAATCTCCGGCACTCTGCAGAACGACATCCTTAAGGAATACATCGCGCAAAAGGAATACATCTACCCACCCGAACCATCCATGCGTCTGGTGATTGACACCTTCGAATTCGCCGTCAAGCAAACGCCGAAGTTCAATCCCATCTCCGTCAGTGGTTATCACATTCGTGAAGCCGGCTCGACCGCCATCCAGGAATTAGCCTTCACCCTGCGCGACGGCATGGAGTACATCGAGTACGCACTGCGCCGCGGAATGAATCTGGACGAACTCGGCCCGCAACTTTCTTTCTTTTTCAACGCACACAGCGACTTCTTCGAAGAAATCGCCAAATACCGCGCCGCCCGCCGTATCTGGCACAAAGCCATGATCGAACGTTACGGCTCAAAGAATCCCCGCACTTGGGCATTGCGCTTCCACACGCAAACGGCTGGCTGCTCCCTGACCGCGCAGCAGCCATACAACAACGTAGTGCGTACGGCGCTGCAAGCCCTCTCCGCAGTCCTGGGCGGCACGCAATCGTTGCATACAAATTCATTGGACGAAGCGTGGGCCCTGCCAACGGAATTCGCGGCAACAATCGCCCTGCGTACACAGCAAATCATCGCCCACGAAACCGGTGTAACGAATACAGTCGACCCGCTGGGTGGCTCTTATTTCGTCGAGGCGCTCACCAACGAAGTTGAAGCCGGCGCATGGGATTACATCCGCAAAATCGACTCCATGGGTGGCATGGTCTCCGCCATCGAAGGCAGCTACCCGCAGCGCGAAATAGCCGAGGCCTCCTACCGCTATCAAATGGAATTAGACAAAAAAGAAAAATTAATGGTCGGCGTGAACGATTTCGTCTCGGAAGAAAAGCCTCTGGACATCCTGCAAATCGATGAAACCGTAGCCCATCGTCAAGCCGCACGCCTGAATAAGTTGCGCGCCGACCGCTCGCAAGAAGCAGTAACCCGTTCCTTAGCTGCTTTGCGCAAAGCCGCGCAATCCCAAGAAAACCTGATGCCCTCGATCTACGCCGCCGTTAAATCCTACGCCACGCTCGGCGAAATCTGCGACGCCCTCCGCCAAGTCTTCGGCTCATACGAAGAAGTAGCCATCACCTAGATGTTCCCCTCCTACCCGATTCTCCGTGAGCCTTTGCGTCCTCTGCGTCTCTGCGTTATCTTTTTCCCACGCCCCCACCATGAATGAGCCCACTCGATCATCGCTGCCGCCATAGAGATTCACCGTACCCTGGGTCCGGGACTGCTCGAAGCCGTCTACGAGGAGTGTTTAGGCAAAGAATTGAGCCTGCGCAATATCCCGTTCGAGCGGCAAAAGCCTATCCCGTTTAGTTTATCGAGATGTAAAACTTGAATGCGGATACCGACTCGACTTCTGGGTCGCAAACAAAGTGCTCGTAGAACTCAAGTCTGTCGAAGCAATCGCGCAAATCCACGAATCCGTGACGCTAACTTATTTGCGGCTCTCGGGTACGTCGCTGGGTCTACTAATTAACTGCAACGTACCGATCTTGAAGGACGGTACTCGCAAGATGGGTTTGGCACTACAACGCAAGACATAACGCTGAGGCACAGAGTAGCGCAGAGATTCGCGGAGACTTAGGCCCGCATTAAACGACTGATGCTTCAATTTTAAATATCTCGGAACAGGATCTCTCACTCATGCCACAAAAGCGAATTCGCGTACTAATCGCCAAGCCCGGCCTCGACGGCCACGACCGCGGCGCCAAAATCATTGCCCGCGCCCTGCGCGACGCCGGCATGGAAGTCATTTACACCGGCCTACGCCAAACCCCGGAAATGATCGCCTCCGCCGCCGTACAGGAAGACGTTGACGTCATCGGCCTCTCCATCCTCTCCGGCGCCCACAACACCATCTGCCCGCAATTGATGACGCTACTCAAAGAAAAAGGCATGGACGACGTAACCGTCCTCGTAGGTGGCATCATCCCAGGAGCCGACATCCCCGCCCTCAAACAAGCCGGCATCGCAGAAATCTTCCTCCCCGGCACTTCTACCCAAGACATAGTCGATTTCATTCAGCGCCGCCTTACGGTTCGGCCATAAAACCGCTAAGACGCTTAGGTCTCTTCTATATAAACACTCACCTGTCCAACACCCGTGCTTGCCGCATGCTACGGCCGAATTTGCATCGAACGTTGGACTTTCAACTTTCGACTGTCAACCTCTTCTCCCTTCTGTTCTCTGTGCCTCTCTGTGGCAATTCTTTCTTGCTCTTTCTTGTATACTGAAACCGTAATTTTTCTGCGAGGAAGCTGAGTGCCTGCGTCGATCCTGAAGTCCTCCATCAACCGCGACTCGAAAGATTTTCAGAACAATTCCCGGCAAATCATCGAACTCCTCACCGAAATCAAAAATCAGGAAGAAATCATCTGCCAGGGCGGCGGCGCCAAAGCCATCGAGTCTCAGCACAAAAAAGGCCGGCTCACTGCCCGCGAACGCATCGCGAAACTGATTGATCCCAACAGGCATTTCTTCGAACTCGGTCTCTTCGCGGCGTTCGAGATGTACGAAGAATGGGGCGGCGCTCCCTCTGCAGGAACCGTCACCGGTTTGGCGCGTATCTGCGGCCGCCTGTTCATGCTCATCGCCAACGATGCCACCGTCAAAGCCGGCGCGTTCTTTCCGATGACCGCCAAGAAAGTGATTCGCGCGCAAAATATCGCCATCGAAAATAAACTTCCAACAATTTACCTGGTCGATTCCGCTGGCATTTTTCTCCCGCTCCAGGAAGACGTCTTCCCGGACACCGACGATTTCGGCCGCGTGTTCCGCAACAATGCCGTAATGTCCGCCATGGGCATTCCGCAACTCACCGCCATCATGGGCATGTGTGTTGCCGGCGGTGCATATCTGCCGGTCATGTGCGATCACATTCTGATGACCGAAGGCTCCGGCTTATTTTTAGCCGGCCCCGCGCTGGTGCAAGCCGCGATCGGCCAAAAAACTTCCGCTGAAGAACTAGGCGGCGCAAAGATGCACTCGCAAATCAGCGGCACCGTGGATTTTCGCGAATCCAACGACGAAGCCTGCCTGGCGCGTATTCGAGCGCTGGTAGACAAAATGGGCGCTCCCGACCCTCCCATCTTCAATCACAGCAAGTCTCGCGAACCTCTCTTCCCGGCCGAAGAAATCTACGGCATCTTCTCCGGCAATGCGGCCAAGCAATACGACATGCGCGACATCATCGCGCGTATAGTAGACGCCAGCGAATTCGAAGAATACCGCGCCGAATACGGCGAGACGGTTCTCTGCGGTTACGCCCGCATCGGCGGCTGGGCCGTTGGCATGGTCGCTAACCAGAAAAAACATGTGCAGACCACCGCGCCCGGCTCCGATCAAAAGCGCATCGAATTCGGCGGCGTTATCTACACCGAGTCCGCCGAAAAAGCCGCCCGCTTTATCCTCGATTGCAATCAAAATCGCATCCCGCTAATTTTTCTCCATGACGTCAACGGTTTCATGGTCGGAAAAGATGCCGAATGGAGCGGCATCATCCGCGCGGGCGCAAAAATGGTGAACGCTGTCTCCAACAGCGTGGTCCCGAAAATTTCCGTCATTTGCGGCGGCAGCTTCGGCGCAGGCCACTACGCTATGTGCGGCAAAGCCTATGACCCGCGCTTCATTTTCGCCTGGCCCACCGCCCGCTATGCGGTAATGAGCGGCGACGCCGCGGCCAGCACGTTGGCCGAAATCAAACTCAAACAACTCGAACGCGAAGGAAAAAAGGTCGACGAAAAAGCAAAAAAAGAATTAGTCGAATCGGTCCGCGCCACCTACGAACACCAATCCGACCCGCGCTACGCCGCCGCCCGCCTGTGGGTCGACGCCATCATCGACCCCGCCCAAACCCGCGACGCGCTAATCTGGGCCCTCGAAGCAGCCGCACTAAACTCCGAAATTCGCGAATTTAAGACTGGCGTCCTACAAACGTGAAGAGGTTGACAGTCGAAACTCTAGAGTCGAAAGCGAACCATGTATGCAACGCTTTACCGAATTAAAGGTCTGGCAAAGAGGGCACGCGTTGGTGCTTGGCGTGTATCGTATGACGACTGGCTTTCCGCAAAACGAACGTTACGGCCTGATTTCGCAATTAAGGAGAGCAACTCTCTCGGTGCCGACCAACATCGCGGAAGGTTCGAAGCGCTTAGCATCTCAGGAATATGCTCGCTTCTTTGATATCGCGGAAACGTCCCTCGCAGAGACCGAATATCTCCTGATGGTCAGCCGTGATCTCGGCAACGTCAAGCACATCGTCGCTGCAAAAGCGTTCGACGAAATTTCTGAACTATCGCGGATGCTTCACGGCCTCGGAAAGAAAGTCGCACCCGCGAAATGAGCATATTCGCCAGAGTTCTTTCCTTTTGCTTTCGACTTTCAACTGTCGACTGTCAACCTCCTTCTATTATTACTGGGGGCCTATGGAACCGGTGAAAATCATCGAATGTCCGCGCGATGCGTGGCAAGGCCTCCAGGACGTCATTCCTGCTGCCTACAAGGTTTCCTATCTGCGCGAACTGGTCCTCGCTGGCTTCAGGCACATCGACGCCGTAAGCTTCGTTTCTCCTAAACACGTAAAGCAAATGGCGGACAGCGAACAAGTCATGGAACAATTTAACGCTTCCCTTCCTGCCGGAGTCGAGCCCCCCGAAATCATCGGCATTGTGGTCAACGAGAAAGGATTGCAACGCGCGCTCGCCACTTCCGGCGTCACCACAATCGGCTATCCCTATTCCATCTCCGCCTATTTTCGGCGCGCCAATGCCAACGTGTCGCGCGGCGAATCTCGCGCGTTCGTCGAAACTCTCAACAAGGAAACCAAAGCCGCCGGACGCGGTCTCGTCATCTACATTTCCATGGCCTTCGGCAACCCCTACGACGAACCCTGGGGTCCCGAACTCGTCGAAGAAACACTCGAATGGCTGAAAGACATCCGCATCCGCACTGTCTCGCTTGCCGACACCGCCGGAAATGCCAGTCCAGAGATTGTCGTCGACGTTTTCCGGCGTGCCAGTGCGTCTGTCGCCGGCATCGAACTTGGCGTGCACCTGCACAGCCGCTCGGAAAACGCCGAAGGCAAAATTCTCGCTGCGTACAACGCAGGCTGCCGCCGCTTCGATGGCGCGCTCACCGGCCTCGGCGGCTGTCCCTTTGCTGGCGACGAACTCGTTGGCAACATTCGCACCGAAGATATTTTGGCTGTCGTAAAGCAGGCTGGCGGCGACACTGGCATAGACCCATCGCGTTTGAGCAAAGTTCTCGCGATGACCAACGAGATCCGTAGCAAATACGCCCACGCCCCAATCGCCAGTTGATCCGCTGGTTAGAACGAACGCAAGTAAGCCCGCTTGCAAACTCAGGCGGTTGCAGCAAAGGAGGGCGCAAAACCAAATGTATTCAACACTTCTTCTCGACTACAACAAAGAACGCGCAATGATCACTCTAAATCGGCCGGACAGGCGCAACGCCATCAACCCACCGATGATTGCCGAGCTGCAAACGGCTCTTGACGAAATCGAAAAAAAGAAAATGCGCGTGGTGATTCTGGCCGCAGCCGGCTCGGTATTTTGCTCCGGCATGGATCTGGAAATGCTCTCCACCATCGCCAAGCAATCTCCGCAGGAAAATCAGGACGATTCCCGCCGTATGGCCAAACTCTTCCGCCGCATCTGGAGTTTCCCGCGGCCCATCATCGCTGCTGTCAACGGCCACGCTCTGGCAGGTGGCTGCGGCATCGCCACGCTCTGCGACTTCACCCTGGCCGTACCGGAAGCGCAATTCGGTTACACAGAAGTGCGCATCGGGTTTCTGCCCGCAATCGTGTCCGTATTTCTCACACGCCAGATCGGCGACAAGCGAGCGCGGGATCTACTCCTGACCGGCCGCAAGGTCGGCGCAAAAGAGGCGCAGCAACTCGGCCTGGTCACCGAGATCGTGGAGCCAGATAAACTTCTATCGCGCGCCGAAGAATTGGCGGAGTATTTGATTGACGTCAGCCCCGGCAGTCTGACTCGCGCGAAGCGCCTATTAGTCAGCGCGGAAGCTGCAGGCGTTGACGCCGATCTGGAACGCGCCGTCCTGGAAAACGCCCGCATCCGCTGCACAGGAGATTTCAGGGAAGGCGTCGCATCGTTTCTGGAAAAACGCAAACCCGTCTGGAAGGACGAATAGTTTTCGTGCCGCCTCCATTGTCATTCCCGTGCTTCTCCCATTGTCATTACATGCCTATCACCTTGTCATTCCGAGGAGCCTGCTTTCAATTCTCGCAGCCAAGGAGCGTAAATGGAATTCCACGATGCGACGGTGCGCGTTCGCTACGCTGAAACCGATCAGATGGGCGTGGTCTATCACGCCAACTATCTGATCTGGTTTGAAGTCGGCCGCGTCGAACTGATGCGGGCGCTCGGTTTCGAATACAAGCTGATGGAAATTGAAGACGATTGCTTCATCGTAGTTGCCGAAGTCAGTTGCCGATACCTTCATCCAGCTCGTTATGACGAATTGCTTCGCGTGCGAACACGCATTTCGGATGCCGGAAACCGCATCGTGCGATACTCGTACGAACTTTTGCGCGATTCTGACGACAGCATTCTCGCAACTGGGGCATCCACTCACGTGATTTGCGGAAAAGACGGGAAACCAAAACAATTGCCGAAAAAATATCGAGAAAAGTTCCGCGCGCTCGCCAACCTCAGGCCCGTTGCGAGCGAACTGGCATGACAGTTCGCGTATACATCGAACTAAACGGTAACGATCTCACCTTCGATCAGGTGTACGCAGTCGCGCTGCACGATGCAAGAGCTTCACTCGCCGCCGGCGCAGTCGAAAAAATGCAGGCGTCGCGCAGCGTTGTCGACAAACTGGTTGCGTCCGGCAAAACCGCTTACGGCATCAACACCGGATTCGGCAAACTGGCCAGTGTCCGGATTTCCACCGAACAAGTTCGCCAGTTGCAAGTAAATCTGGTTCGCTCGCACTGCTGTGGAGTGGGCGAACCACTTAGCAAATCCGAAACGCGGGCAATCATGCTGCTCCGAGCCAACGCTCTAGCGAAAGGCCTGAGTGGCGTAAAGCCAGCAACGGTAGAAACGCTTTGCGCCATGCTCAACGCTGGAGTTCATCCGGTCATTCCTTCGCAAGGGTCTGTCGGCGCTTCCGGCGATCTTGCGCCACTCGCGCATTTGGCGCAAGTGGCGATCGGCGAAGGCCAAGCCGAATTTCATGGCGACATTTTGCCCGGCGGCGAAGCGCTCAAGCTCGCAAAAATCGCGCCCGTGCAACTTGACGCCAAAGAAGGACTCTCTCTTTTGAATGGCACGCAAGGCATGCTGGCTTTGCTCAGCCTGGCGCTGCGTCAAGCCGAGGCGCTCGCAGATACTGCTGACGTCGCAGCAGCGCTTACTCTCGATGCGCTGCGCGGCAGCCCAGGTGCTTTCGATTCGCGCATCACCCACGCGCGCGCGTATCCAGGCGCGGCCCGTACGGCCAGAAACCTGGCGCATCTGAACGAAGACAGCGAAATCCGGGAATCGCACCGCGCCTCCGACAAGGACACGCGCGTGCAGGATGCCTACAGCTTGCGCTGCACGCCGCAAGTTCACGGCGCGGTGCGCGATTCCCTGTCGCAGGCCCGCGAAATGACCCGGATCGAATTGAACAGCGCCACGGACAACCCCCTCGTTTTCGTAAACGAAAAAGGCCAAGGCGACATCATCAGCGGCGGAAATTTTCACGGCCAGCCATTGGCCATGGCAGCCGACCAGATTGCCATTGCCATCGCCACGCTGGGAGGAATCTCCGAGCGGCGCATCGAGCAAATGACCAATCCGCTGACTAGCCTGTTGCCGGCGTTTCTGACTCCAGAACCCGGGTTAAATTCCGGGTTTATGATCGCGCAAGTCACTGCGGCAGCTTTGGCCAGCGAAAACAAAGCGCTAGCCACGCCGCACTCAGTCGATTCGATTTCCACCAGCGGCAATCAGGAAGACTACGTTTCGATGGGCATGAGCGGCGCCCGCCGCCTGCAACGAATGCTGCGCAATTTGCAGAATATCCTGAGCATCGAACTGCTCTGCGCCTGCCAGGGGATTGACCTGCTCGCGCCGTTGCAAACCGGAACGCTAGCCAAACAAGCGTACGCCGCGGTCCGGGCCAAAGCCGCAAAACTCACCGGAGATCGCGCCTTGGCTCCAGACATCAACGCCATTTTCGATCTAATCTCCTCCCACTTCTTCGCCGGTCTTCTTCGCTAGCAATTAGGCTCAATACAAGAAATCCCCACGGGCATTGTCATCCTGGAAGCGATCCGATAAGGATCGCTGAAGGATCTCAACGTTCGAATTTGCGACCATGTTCAGGAGGGTTCGCGCCGCAAATTTGCTCCTCCGCATCGTCACCCGTAAACTG
>Ga0307474_10003807_pt1 | contig 10879 bp, 10 predicted proteins | sample atmos_gasesECM1C_2_FD_203312 | JGI IMG/M metagenome (GOLD analysis project Ga0307474, IMG submission 203312) | Hardwood forest soil microbial communities from Morgan-Monroe State Forest, Indiana, United States - atmos_gasesECM1C_05 | ecosystem: Environmental > Terrestrial > Soil > Temperate...
CGCCCTGCGGGTTGAGACCGCTCAAATGCCCTCGGCCAGCAGGACGTCGGCGTCCCTGCGCTTCAGCCGTCCCGTGTGGGCCGGGTCATGGTCGCGGCCGAGCCGGACCGCGCTGCCCGGCCCCACCTGCATGGGCGTGATGAGGTCCGTCATGAAGCGAAGGCGCTTGTCCATGTCCTGACAATGCCCGCCACATCCCGCTCCGTACCGGGTTTCGACGTAGGTCGGCGCGGGGCGCCTCGGCGCAGCCGCGATCCGATCGTGCCAAGGCGTTACACCCGGGCGTAGTCCCCGATGTCCTGCTCGAATTCGGCCACCATTTCAGGGGTGAGCGTGCGCCGGGTCATGGTGATCGCGTCGCGGACGTCACCCGTGCTCACCTGCTCCTGGCCGCTCTCGAAGATGATGCGTTCGAAGGCCAGTTGCGCTGTGCGGCGGGCGGCGAACTCGATGTCCGCCGGCGTGAACAGCCGCGACTCCTCGACGATCGCCGCCATGTCGACATCGCCATGGGGAATCGAAGCGAGGTAGCGCTCCCATATCGCCTCTCGCGCGGCCGGGTCGGGCGGCCCGATCGGGATGACGTAGTCGAACCGGCCGTGCCGCAGGAACGCGCTGTCCAGGGCGCGTACCGAGTTGGTGGCGCAGATCAGCAGGCGCTCGTCCTGCTCCCGGAACGGCGGGATCAGCTTCAGCATCTCGTTGGTGACCCCCTGGGCGGCCGAGGCCGTCCGCGGCTGGCGCATCCCGGCGATCTCTTCGACCTCGTCGATGAACAGCACGACCTTGTCGAGCTCGGCGACGAGGGAGAATGTCTCCCGCAACGCCGCGGCCAGGCCGGCCGGGGATTCGCCGGCCATCCGGGACGGGTACAGCTCCACGAACGGCCAGCCCAGCCGCGACGCCGCCCCCTTGGCGAAGGTGGTCTTGCCGGTTCCGGGCGGGCCGAACAGCATGATGGCTCTCGGCGGCACCAGCCCGAGCCGCTCGGCCAGCTGCGGCTGGGCCAGCGGCAGGATGACCTGCCGCTCGATCAGCTGCTTCTCCCGGACCATGCCGCCGAGCTGGTCCCAGGCGCCGGGGCGCACCATGCGCCCGCCGAGCTGGCCCAGTATCCCGGCGCTGCCCGGGTCGACCGGCTCCACCCGCTCATACAAGATCATCCCGCGTCGCGCCGTGTACCCGGCGTGCTCCAGCGCCAGGGCGCCAATCTCGCTGTCCTCCGCCAGCAGGCACTGGATCCGGTGTACTCCGGCCGTCACCAGCCGCCGTTCCAGCTCGCCGAGCATCGCGCTGCCGATCCCGCGATGCCGCCACGCGGCGGCCAGGCTGATCCGCATCACCCAGGCCCGGTCGCCCACGACGGTGGCCAGCGCGACCCCGACCACCTCATCGCCGACAACCGCGGCGACCGACGGCTCGTGCGAGCGGACCGCGGCGATCAGGTCGGACAGGCCGAAGGCGGGCGCCTCGCTGCTGGCCGCGGGGTTGTCCCAGAGCCGCACCGCGGCATCGAGGTCATCGGCGTGAAGATCACGGACACGCCACGTCGCCATCGCCTCAGTGTGCCTTACCTCCGGCGGGGGGTCCCGGAGCGGGCCGTCGAGCCGATCGTAGGGTGGGTAGTTGCGGTTACTTTCTGCAAAGGGGGATGTTAGATGCGTAACCTGAAACTGGCAGCGGCCGGCGGCCTGGGGGCGGTCGCCGTGCTGGCCCTGACCTACGGCAGCACGCTGCCGGCCAGCGCCGCCACCGTCAGTACCAAGTCGGCCACGGTCCACTCCTCGGCGCGGGCGAACACCAGCACCCAGCTGCTGACCCGCAAGATCGGCAACATGACCGTGATCACCAACTCAAAGGGTTTCACGCTCTACGCATTCGCCCCGGACACCTCAACGAAGTCGAACTGCAACGGGTCGTGCACCAAGTTCTGGCCGCCGCTGAAGGGAGCGGTCACCGCCGGATCCGGCGTCAAGGGCAAGATCGGCACGATCAAGCGGTCCGACGGCTCGACGCAGGCCACCTATAACGGTCATCCCCTCTACACCTACGTCGGGGACACCAAGCCCGGCCAGGACAGCGGGAACAACCTCAACCTGTCCGGCGGGTTCTGGAAGGTCGTGCCCGAGACCGGCAAGATCACCTTCCCGAGCAAGTCCAGCACGCCGGGCGGCGGTGGTGGTGGCGGCGGCTACTGATCCGCGGCCCGTTTGACCTGATCGGTCGTGATCTGCGCGGCCCGGTACTCTCCGGACCCTCAAAGGGCGTCTAGCACAATGGCGCCGCACCAAACGACGGCCAGGGGGCCACCCGGGCCCAGCCGGCGGCGCCGCTTTGGGGGGGACCAGATATGCCCATGTCATCCGGCCAGCCTGCGCTGCCGCCACAGCCCATCGCGCCCGCAGCCAAGCGCGCCTGGCTCCGGCGCCGCCCCGTCCGGTCAGCCGCCATCGCGCTCGGTGCCCTGTTAGCCGTCATCGCCGCCGCGGCGTGTGGTCCGGCACCGACCAGCGCCGGTTCTTCGTCGCCGTCGCCGTCACCGACGCCAACGGCCGAGGCGTCGACGCTGGGCTGCGATGCCCAGGCCCTCGGCCGGCGACCCGCCGATCACACCATTGCGAAGGTGAGGGTCAGCACCGCGGCTCATGCCCAGGTCTCCGCCGCCGGGCCGCTGGCCCTGGTGCGCGGCGAGCCCGAGGTTGGCCTGGCCAGTGCCGACGGCACCCGGACGCTGCGCTTCCGGGTCGGCGATGCTCAGCCCGGCGTGCCCGTGATGATCACGGTCGATGTGTCGCTCGGCGCCAGCACCGGCAGCTGCCAGGCCACGTTGCGTCCGCGCGCCACCGCGGTGGCCGCGGCGGCCGCACCAGCCCAGCCCACGTCCGCGCCGCCAGCGGCCGCCCCGCCGCCCGCTGCGGCGCCCCCGCCGCCACCGACGGCCGCGGCGCCGCCGCCACCGACGGCTGCCTCCTGTCATCCGCTCAGCGATGAGGGCACCTGCTACGAGCCCGGTGAGTTCTGCCGCGACAGCGATCACGGCGTGACCGGCGTCGCCGGTGACGGAAAGGCGATCGAGTGCGAGGACAACGACGGCTGGCGGTGGGAACCGATCTAGCCGCGGAACCGGCCTAGCTGTACTGCGGCAGAGGCCGCGGTTACGCTGCCGCTGTGGAGCGGTCTGCGGTGGCCGACGCGGCGGGAATCATGCACGGCTTCCCGGCCGAGCTGACGAGCTTCGTGGGCCGGGCCCAGGCGGTCGAGGACATCGCGGTCCTGATCGGCGAGCACCGGCTGGTGACGGTGACCGGCCCCGCCGGCGCCGGGAAGACGCGGCTGGCCGGCGCGGTGGCCAGGCACGTCATCGACCGGTTCACCGACGGGGTGTGGCTGGCGCAGCTCGGCGCGGTGCATGATCCGGCCCGGGTGGCGGCTGCCGTGGCGGCGGCGCTCGGCATCCGGGATCTGCCCTCGGCGGCCGCGGCCGACGCGTTGGCCCGGGCGCTGGGCCACCGGCACGTGCTGCTGGTGCTGGACAACTGCGAGCACGTGATCGGCGCGGCCGCGGAATTGTGCGGGCGGCTGCTGCTGGGCGCCGATGACGTGCGGGTGCTGGCGACCAGCCGGGAGCCGCTGCGGATCGCGGGGGAGGTGCGGTACCGGCTGGGACCGCTGACCGTGCCGGATCCCGGTGACCCGGCGACGGCGGCCGAGTCCGAGGCGGTGACGCTGTTCGCCGACCGGGCGTGGCTGGTCGACCCCGGGTTCGCGCTGGACGAGGCGACCGCGGCGGCGGCCGGGCAGCTGGTGAGCCGTCTGGACGGGTTGCCGCTGGCGATCGAGCTGGCCGCGGCGCGGGTGGATGTCCTGGGCGTGGCGCAGTTGCTGGAGCGGATCGATGACCGGTTCGCGCTCCTGGCCGACGGTGACCGGCTCGCCGACGGGCGGCAGCGGTCGCTGGCGGCGGCGGTGGCGTGGAGTTATGAGCTGCTGGATGAGGGGGAGCGGCGGGTGTTCCGGGCGGTGTCGGTGTTTCCGGGACCGTTCACGCTGGAGGGGGCGGAGGCGGTGGCCGGGGCGGGCGCGGGCCCGGCGGTGTTGCGGCTGGTGGACCGCTCGCTGCTGCTGCCGCCGCAGGTCGGGCCGGATGGCCGGTCGCGGTACCTGATGCTGGAGACGCTCCGGGCCTATGGCGCGGGGCTGCTGGCCGGGCCCGGCGAGGACGGCGAAGTCGGCGAGGACGGCGAAGTCGGTGAGGACGGCGAAGTCGGTGAGGACGGCGCGGCCAGCGCCGCGCTGGCCGCCTACGCCGTCAACGTCGCCGAGGAGGCGGTCCTCGGGTTGCGGACCCGCACCTGGGAAATGGCCGGTATCCGGCATCTCGATGCCGAGGACGTGACCTTGCGCCACGCGCTGGCCTGGGCGATGGAGCATGATCTGGCCAAGGCCCTGCGGCTCGCGCTCGCCCTGGCGCCCTGGTGGCAGCTCCGGGGTCGGCTGACGAGCCAGGTGCCGCTCCTGGCCGCGGCCGCCGAGCAGGCCGAAGACGGCAGCGACGGATGGTGCATGGCGCGCCTGTGGATCGGCGAGGCCGCCAGGCAAGCGGCCGACCCGCTCGGGGCGCTCGAGCATTTCACCGTGGTCTGCGAGGCCCTGGAGGGTACGCAGGAATCCGCGGCCCCGGCGCGGCCCGCGTTGCTGGCCATCGGCCTGGGCGGCCGGTCCCTGGCCGAGCTGTACCTGGACCGCGTCGCCGAGGCGGAAACGGACGGCCGCCGGGCCCTGGACCTGGCCCGGGTCCACGGGTACCCGAGCTTGGAAGCGATCGCGCTGGCCTGCCTGACCGTGACCGCGTGGTCCGCAGGCGACCGGGACCGGGCCATCCGGCTCGCGCGCCAGGCGCAGCAGATTCCGGAGGAGTTCTCGGGCGCGATGCACCGGACCCTGAGCCAGCTCGTGACGATTGTGCTGACCGAGGCCGGTGAGCTGGCCGCCGCCGAGGAGGCCTGCCAGGCCGGAGAGGCGTTGTGCCGCGAGGCGGCCGACCTGCGGAATCTGGCGGGCCAGCTCCGCAACCGCGCGATCTTGGATCTGCGGGCCGGCCGGGTCAAGGAGGCGGCGGCGCATCTGCACGAGCAGGTTGAGGTCATCAAGCGAACCGGGCTGCGGCCCGGCCTGACCGCCAGCCTCGATTGCTGCGGTTACCTGTGCGCCGTAAGCGGGCGCCCGGCCGAGGCGGTGACGGTGTGGGCGGCGATGTCCGCGCTGGCCGGCCCCTGGCGGCTCCCGTTCGAGTCGCTGAACGCGGGCCGGCGGGACGAGCTGCTGCGCGAGGCCCGGCAGCGCCTCGGACCGGCCAGGACGCGGGCCGCCGAAGAGCGCGGCGCGGCCATGAGCGGGGCCACGGCGGCCGAGTACGTCCTAATGCTCGCCGCGGCCGAGCCGCCGCCGGTGGCCGGCGTCGAGACGGGCGCCGCCGCGCACAAGGGCGGCCACGCCCCGGGCGACGCGGCGACCGGGCCAGCGGCATCGGGCGCGGCGGCCGCCGCCAAGGGCCTGGACCTGCTCAGCCCGAGGGAACGCGAGCTGGTCACGCTGGTCGCCCAGGGGCGTACTGACGCGCAGATCGCGGCGCAGCTGTACATCAGCGCGCGCACGGTTGCCTCGCACCTGGACCGGATCCGGGACAAGACCGGCTGCCGGCGGCGCGCCGACCTGACCCGGCTGGCCCTGAGCACCGGCCTGGTCTAGGGGCGGCGGCGCCTGGCTAGCGGCGGCGGTGCGGCAACCGTGTAGGTATTTCCACCCCGGCTGGAAGGGCCAGAACTGCGGCGCAAGGCGCCCGGAGAGGGGCGGAACCACCCCTGCCGCGGTCCCGGCCGGGCGAGCGAATCTATGGCTGAGGCCGGAAACCCGGCCCGGGCCTAGCAGATAGGACAAAGGCAATGCCGGCAACGCTCACCCACGAGGGACCCCAGACGATCGCGACCAAGGCCACCCTCTCGGCCGGCGGACGGCTCCGCGGCGTGTGCCACCGGATCCGCCTGGCCGTTGCGGAGATGAACTACGCGGCCCGCCGGGTCGTCGAGGTGCAGGCGCCCTGGATCGCCGGCCGGTAATGGCCTGGCCGGCGACCATCACGATGACGAGCGGCGGCGCGGGGAAAGGCGAGGCATCGCCGATCCTCGCGCCGCGGGCTACCCTGGCCGCGACGGGCCGGGGAATGACCGGAAAGGAAGCATCGGCGTGGATTCGTTCGCGGGAAAGCTGGCCGTCGTGACCGGCGGCGCCTCGGGCATGGGCCGGGAACTCGTCCGGCAGCTGGCGCGGCAGGGATGCTCGGTCGCGACGTGCGACCTCAGAGCGGAGGCGGTCGGAAAGGCCGCGGCGCAGGCCCGGGCGGGCGCCACGGCCGGGGCGCGGGTCAGCGGCCACGTCTGCGACGTCTCCGACGAGGCGCAGGTGCTGCGGTTTCGCGATGAGCTGCTCTCCGAGCACGCCACCGATCACGTCGACGTGGTGTTCAACAACGCGGGCGTCGGGGGCGGCGGTAGCTTCATCGCCGACAGCCGCGAGGAATGGGAGCGGACGTTCGCCATCGACTGGTGGGGCGTGTACTACTGCACCCGCGCGTTGCTGCCGCTGCTGATCGCCAGCGGGGACGGCGTGCTGGTCAACACCTCCAGCCTGAACGGGCTCTGGGCGTCGCTCGGACCGGGCATGCCGAACAACGCCTACAGCACCGCCAAGTTCGCCGTGCGAGGGTTCACCGAGGCGCTCATCGAAGACCTGAGAACGAACGCGCCGCAGGTCCGGGTCGCCGTCGTGATGCCGGGACACGTCGGCACCGACATCGTCGCCAACAGCTTCCGCGTGCGCGGCCTGCCGGACCCTGAGCACATGAGCGACGCCCAGGCGCAAGAGGCGCTCCCGAGCGGCGCGGTGGCCAAGCTGACCGAGGTCGGCCTGTTGCCCCGGGACGCGACCGCCGCCGACCTGCGCCGGTTCCTGGCGAAGATGAGCGCCGACTTCCGCGACAAGGCCCCGGTGACCGCGGCCGCGGCGGCGACCATCATCCTGGATGAGGTGCGCTCGGGGGCCTGGCGGATCCTGATCGGCGAGGATGCCAAGCGCGTCGACGCGGCGCTGCGGGCCAAGCCCGGGGCCGCCTATGACTATGCCGAGCTGTTCCGGGGCCTGATCGGGTGATCACCGCCGAAGCAAAGCGGGTATGAGAGACTGCGCGACGGCCACGACGGACGGACCGGAGGGAGCGCTACGGCGATGCAGGTGATCACGGTGAGCCAGTTCGGCGACCCAGGGGTGCTGAAAGTGGGCGAGGCGCCCATGCCGCAGCCTGGTCCCGGCGAGGCGCTCGTCCGGGTGCTCGCGGCCGGGGTGGGCCCGTGGGACGCCACGCTGCGCGGGGGCGGCTATACCGGCTCCCTGCCCTATGTGCCGGGCGGCGAGTTCGCCGGCGAGGTGGTCGGCGATACCGGTGCGGACGCGTCCTTCGACGACGGGTCCCCGGTCTACGGCTACCCGGGTCTGACCGGCTGCTATGCCGAGTACCTGACGTGCCCGATCGAGCAGCTCGCGCCGATCCCGGCCGAGCTGTCCGCCGCCGACGCGGCCGCGGTGCCGATCGACGCGCTGACCGCGCATCAGGGGCTGACGGACGTGCTCGGCGTCGGCCCGGGGCAGCAGGTGCTGATTACGGCCGGCGCCGGCGGTCTCGGCCATTTCGCGGTGCAGATCGCGCGCATCCTGGGCGCCGAGGTGGTGGCCACGGCCAGCCCGCAGAACCATGAGTTCCTGCACCATCTCGGCGCGACCGTCGTCATCGACCACACCAAGCCGGACTGGCCGGACCAGGTTCGCGACGTGACCAACGGGGGAGCGGAGCGGGTGCTGGCGTGCGCCGCGCCGACCCTGGAGGGCGCGGCCCGCGCGACCCGGGACGGTGGGCTGGTCGCCACGCCGGTGCACGCCAACGCGCCCGACGGCAACCGGATCCGCTGGCAGCAGTACAACGGCGACGCGAGCGGGACCCGGCTGATCCGGATGGCCCCGTGGTTCGATGACCAGTTGCTGACGGTTAGCGTGCAGGAGCGGTTCTCCTGGCAGGACGCCGCGCGGGCGCACGAAATGGTGGAGCGCGGACACACCCAGGGCAAGATCGTCCTGATCGTGGACGATGACCTGGCCGCGGCCTTGGAGGTCTGAGAGCGGTGAGGACGCTGACCGGCCCGCACGCGCCCGGCAAGCTCACCCTGGTCGACGACCGCTAGCGAGCCCGGTCCCGCCCCGAGACCGGGCGTAATCGACTGCTGTTTTGGTCTGTTCATCCTGGTCGTCCCGGATGTAAAGTTCGTTAGCTTTCGTGGTGCTGGGCCACGGTTGCGCGGCCGCGGGAGGGCGGGGTGGCGGACGCGAGCGCCGAGTCGTCCGGCGGCGGGCGTCGGCGCGGCCGTGCCGCCCACGTCGTCGCCGTCGTGGCTCTGGTCGCGGTGGTGGCCGGGGTGTGGACGGTCGTGGCCCGGGCGAACTCCGGCCGGCCGTCGACGATCGCGGTCGGCGGGTTCCCTTCGGCACTGGTGGTGACCCCGGACGGCCGGACCTTGTACGTCGCCAATGAGGAAGACAGCACGGTGATGCCGGTGAGCGTGGCCACCGGAGCGCCAGGGACTCCTATCCCGGTTGGCCGGGACCCGTACGCGCTGGCGGTGACGCCGGACGGCCGGACCATCTACGTCGCCAATTTCCTCAGCGCCACCGTGACGCCGGTGAACGTGGCCACCGGCAGGCCGGGCCGGGCGATCGGGGTCGGAAAGAACCCGTATGCGCTGGCCATGACCCCGGATGGCCGGACCCTGTATGTCTCTGATTTCGACCTTGGCGCCGTGACGCCGATCAATGTGGCCAGCAACACGGCGGGCCGGCCGATCCCGGTCGGGAACAACCCGGAGGCGCTCGCGCTGACGCCGGATGGGCGGACCCTGTACGTGGCCGTCAACGCTCAGCAAGAGGTGGTTCCCGTCGACGTCGCGACGGACGTCGCAGGTCAGCCGATCCCGCTCGGCGAGAATGACCCGGTGTCGCTCGTGGTCGCGCCCGACGGAAGGACCCTCTATGAGGGGTGCGGCGGCGTTGCCCCCTTGACCACCAACTCGGTGACGCCGATAAGGCTGCCGTTCGGCGTGCCGGAGACCGCGATACCGGTCTCGAGTGAACCGCACGCGCTGGCGGTGGCGCCGCACGGCCGGACCCTCTACATCACCGACAGTGACGGCGACACGGTGACGCCGGTCAACATGGCCACCGGCCGGGCGGAGGCCCCGATCACGGTCGGGGACGACCCTCTGGCGCTCGCGGTGACCCCCGACGGGAGGACCCTGTACGTCGCCAACAGTCAAGACAACAACGTGACCGTGGTGCCGCTGCCATGACGAGCGTTTACGACAGCGAGCGCCTGGCGGCGGCCTACGCCTTCGACCGGCCGCCGGTGCACCCGCAGATCCTCCGGTCGGCTCGCCTGGCCGAGCGGGCCGATCAGGCCCTCGACGTAGGGTGCGGGGCCGGGCTGTCCACCGCCGCACTCGCGCCCCTGGCCCGGCGGGTTACCGGCCTGGAACCGGTCCCGGCCATGCTCGCTCATCGGCGGACCGTTGCGCCGCACGCCAGGTTCGTCATCGGCCAGGCCGAACGGCTGCCGTTCGCCGCCGGATCGTTCGATCTGGTCACGGCGGCGGGCTCGCTGAACTACGCCGACCTGCCGTCGGCTCTCGCTGAGATAGCCCGCGTGCTGAACCGGGACGGGACGTTCCTGCTGTATGACTTTTCCGTTGGCCGGCGGTCGGTGAGCGGCGGCACCCTGGCGGCCTGGTTTGCCTCGTTCGAGCAGCGGTTCCCCTCGCCGGCTGGCTGGCAGCCTCTTGATGTGCGCGAATTGCCCGTCGACGGGTATGGCTTGCGCCTGATCGACTACACAGACGTCGAGACCCGGTTGCCGATCGGATTCGATGCTTACCTGCGCTACATGCTCAGCGAGGTCAACGTGGACCATGCCATCGCGCGCGGTGCCTACAGCGCCGAACAGGCGCGCGATTGGTGCCGGAGCACGCTGGAGGCCGTCTTCGCGGGCGGCGACGTGACCGTGATCATCCCCGGATACGTCGCCACGCTCGCCCGCACAGCCAACTGACTGCGCTCCCGCGGTCAAGGGCGGCCGCGGGCCGCGCGAGCAGTCAGTCTGCGCCCGCGAGACCATGGATGCATGCGGGTGACCAGGGGCGACGGCAGCGAGATCGCGGTCGAGGTGGCGGGTGAGCCGGACGCGGCGCCGGTGCTGCTGTGCCACGGGCTGGCCGATTCGCGGCTGTCGGCGCGCGGGTTCATGCCGGTGGCCCGTGAACTAGGGCTGCGCGTCATCGTCCCGGACCGGCCCGGGACCGGCGGCACCGATCTGCGGCGGCTGCGCCGGGTCGCGGACTGGGCGAACGACGCGGCGCTGGTGCTGGACCGGCTGCAGGCCGGCCCCGCGGCGCTGCTGGGCATCTCGGGCGGCGGACCGTTCGCGGCCGGGTGCGCGGCCGCGATGCCCGGCCGGTTCAGCAGCCTCACGCTCATCGCGCCCCTCGGGGCGCCGGAGTGGCCCACCGAAGGGATGGCGCCCGGCGAGCGGATGTCTCTGAAAGTGGCCGGGCAGGCTCCCGATTTCGGCGGCTGGTTCCTCGGCGGCCTGGCCGCGCTGGCACGCACCAAGCCCGCGCTGTTCCTGCGCATCGCCAGCAGCGAGCTGCCTGGCTCGGACCGCCGCGCGATCGGCCAGCCTGGCCTGCGCGATGCCTTCGTGGCGAACTACACCGAGGCGTTCCGGCGC
>Ga0307474_10003811_pt1 | contig 10877 bp, 10 predicted proteins | sample atmos_gasesECM1C_2_FD_203312 | JGI IMG/M metagenome (GOLD analysis project Ga0307474, IMG submission 203312) | Hardwood forest soil microbial communities from Morgan-Monroe State Forest, Indiana, United States - atmos_gasesECM1C_05 | ecosystem: Environmental > Terrestrial > Soil > Temperate...
CAACCGTTCGGGACGATTCATTGGACTACGCCCGTGGACCTTCATCCTCCGAATGGCGAGATTTTCATCCACTACGGCTCGCCATTGGTCACTGCGGCTAACACCGTCGTCGTGCCAGTGAAGACGGGTACCAACAGCTTCGGCCTCCAGGCCCACGACGGAGCGACCGGCACAGTTCTCTGGACTCAACGCACCGGCTACCAGGCGCCCAGTGCCAGTTTCATCCCGGGCATGGGGCCTACGCTTTTTGGCCATCGGCTGCTCGTTCCCGATATCGCCGGCGGCGTGCTTGTGCGACAGAATCCAGACTCGGCAACTGGCGCCGTCAGCCATCTTTACTTCTACGGAAAGCAGAACTACCAGGCGGATCCTCAGGTCTACCAGCAGAATGTGCAGATCAACACTCCTCTGACGATCGACGCTAAGGGAAGTCTCTTCTTCGGATTCCTGGTTCTCGGAACCACCCCCATCGGCTTGCAGAGCGGCCTGGCTCGCATAGCGCCGGACGGCACAGGCATATGGATGTCGGCCGCTGCCATCAGTGGCGATTCTTCAATCACCAAGGTTGCTACCAGTTGCGCCCCCGCACTGTCGCACGACGGCAGTATTGTCTACGTCGCGGTCAGCGACGACTCCGGCAACGGATACCTTGCGGCTGTCAACAGCACAACACTGGCCGGGGTCAATCATGTTCGTCTGACCGACCCTTCTTCCGGCCTGAATGCTACGATCCCCGACGAAAGCAGCGCGACCCCCACTGTAGGGCCCGACGGTGACGTCTACTTCGGCGTTCTTGAGAATCCCTTTCCCAAACACAATGACCGCGGCTGGATGCTGCATTTCAACAGCGATCTTTCGCGGCGGAAGATCCCCGGCAGCTTTGGATGGGACGATACGGCGTCAATCGTCGAGGCGTCGCTGGTCTCCAGCTATCAAGGCACGTCGAAATATCTGATCATGACGAAGTACAACAATTACGCAGGAATCGGTACCGGCGATGGCCACAATCGCATCGCAATCCTCGATCCCAATGCAAGCGAAGACGATACCATAATCCCAACCACTAAGGTCATGAAGGAAGTCATCACGAAATTGGGCGTTACGCCGGACCCCAACTACGACAAGATCTATCCCGGAGCTGTCCGTGAATGGTGCATTAATACCGCGGCGGTTGATCCGATCACAAAGTCCGTAATTGCAAATAGTGAAGACGGCAAGTTGTACCGCTGGGATCTAACGACCAACACATTGTCCGAGAATATCGTTCTTTCAGGAGGTATCGGTGAAGCATACACTCCAACGCTGATCGGCAGCGACGGCACAGTGTATGGCATTAACGACGCAGTGTTGAGCGCTGTAGGAAAATAGTCAAAGTCAGACGTAAGAAGTCAGAATCCAGAAGTAAAAATGCCATTACTTCTGCATTTTGACTTCTGCCTTCTTGCTTCTCACTTCTCACTTCTCACTTCTCACTTGCCTCTGCCTCCTGCACTTCGCTTCGCTCGATCTCGATCACAGCAATCCATTGCCCGTGCCGTTGTTCTGAAAAGACAATGGGGCCGCCAAGAATCTGGGCCGCAGCTGCGGGGGGCAGATCGCGGTGAAAACCGAAAAAGCGTGTCTTCAAGTCTGTCCAGCTACGCCAACCATCCCACATCGCGTGGCCGGGATCGTATTTCGTCGAGAAGATCAGCGCGACTTCATACTTCGAGCGAAGGCTGGCTGCGGAAAGCACTTCAGCCAGGGAAAAGTCCTCGATGCGAACCACTCGCATGGGCCGCGTGGTGTAGCCCAGCCAGGGACGGCTTATCTCATCCGATGCCGGCCACGCGGTCAGCACTCGCGCCATTGGGTACTGTGCCTCCAGAAAACGCTCGCCATCCTCGTGCAGTACTACGTAATCGCGATAGGCGAGATTGTCTTCGGGAGAAAACCCGTAGTGCGGATTCCAGAACCACGCCGACACAAATGCCAGCGCAACGCACACCACCGCGGTGCGCCAAAAACTCAGTCGCCGCCACAGCGTGGAGACCGAAACAATAATGATCAAAGGAACGGCCGGAAGCATATACCGAGCCAGCACTGCCCCGCCGATCAACGCCATTGCCACCACGTACGAAAGCGCCACAACGTAGAAAACCATCTGCACCGGAATGCTGATACGCGGCCGCTCGGAATCGTTATCACGCAAGGGCGGCAGCATCCACATCGCCAGCACAGTCGCTACAGTCAAGACCCACAAGTGAAGGTATCCGGTGAGTTGCCAAAGCCGCATCACCAGCGCCAGAACAAACCGAATTGGACTAAGAGTTGCCGCCACGTTGTAGCGGAAGAACTCCGGATTGCCGAACACATATCCGGTCCGCGCATAGTGATACGCATACCAGAGTGCGAGCGGCACCGTCGGAATCAGCAGGGAAGTGATTGTCCGCGACGCGTCATCACGGACACTATCATTGTCCGACCACAACTTCCGCATCGCACTTTTTCGCGAGATCCATCCGATCATCTCCCATCCCGCCAGCGCGACAGGAGCAAGAATCGCCGTCTCCTTGGCCAACGCGGCAAGCGAGAACCAGAGCGTCGCGGCGACCAACTGACCGTCCAGGTACGCTGAAAGCCCCCAAAAAATAAATCCTGCAGCCGCCAGGTCCACATGCGTAAGAGAGCTTTGCGCGAAAAACACCGGATATAGCGCCGTGCAGAGCGTCGACGCACTCGCAATTTCGGTATTTGCGACGCGCTCGGCGAGCCGAAACACCCCAAGAAGCGAGAAGGCCGCGAGCGCCAGCATTGCCGTCCGGGTCACCGCTGGCACATACCCCACGACCTTCCACCACAGCGCTACCCACGCCATTACCAACGGCGGATGTGCATTTGACACTGTGGACTGTGGGATAAAACTTCCGGTGAGAAGAATGTCACGAGCGGCCGGAATGTAATAGCCGGCTTCGTCCCAGAAGTACGGCAACTGCAGGAGAGGCACGTGCAGCAAAAAAATGAAGACAAAAATAATCGCAAACACCAAGGAGGGATAACTGCCTGACCATTGCGCCGAACCACCCTGGTCAGACCGGTAATCTCTCAGAATCGCCCTCCCTGAAGCGGCTCTCAACTTCGACAGCAGCGCCGCACTCCTCGGTGGCTGTCCGCCGGGCACCTGCCGCGCGGACACCGAGACTCTGCCAAGCGTTGCGGGCGCCTCTTAGTGTACCGGCCCCACCGGTGTGAGCCGCGGGTCCAGCTTGATCTCGCCGAAAGCGCTCTCGTAGCCGGAGACGTTCTGCTGCAATAGGCCCAGCAGTGCCTTGGCCTGTTGCGGGCTCAGGTAGATTCCCTGAAAGTTACGAATCTCAACCTGTGTCTCGCTCTGCTGTTGCAGTGTTCCGAAAACCATGAAGAAATCCCAGACGTTCACCCGCATCTGCACGCTGTTGGCGTAGGCTTCGCGGTAGTCCGGGGCATTGCTTAACTTGACGTTTGGTTGCGCAGGAATGCTCATAGCAACGCAGTGTAATGACTTTCGGGCCGTGAAGGGAAGGTGCTGCGGTGGAAATCCGAGTTTTGTGGCCAGAAAACCGTGCTGCCGCAGTCGGGTTGCCCGGCAACGCCGGAACGACAAAATATGTCATTCCGCTTACGGGTTTCTGGCTGAACCGGCTCGCAGCCCCTGACGCAGAAGGCCATGATCGTTGGCTACTTTGCTGAAATAAAAGGAGTTGTAGGATGACATAACGAGCCTCGTCTGGCGTTCAAAATGCGAGACTCAGGGTGGTTTTTAAATCGAGTTCTGCGAGTCAAAACTATGACCCACAAGCCTGAAGACGCGGCTGTTGAAGAAATCATCCTCCCTGAAAACCTTCTCCCACTGGGATCGGTGTTGACTGCAGGTGTCACACCACCCGACGTCAGCGCGGTGCTGGCCAAGGTGTTTCACGTCAATCACGCCGAAGTCGCATTGTTGCGTCTTGAAGGTGGACTGCTTAAGTTCGTTTTTCCCGAGCATCTCCGCACCACCGGCGCGATTCCGATTTCCAGCAAAGCGGTCGCAGCCCACACTGCATTGAGCAAGAAGCCGGAAATCTTCAATAATTTTGCGAGAGTGAAACACGCCAGCATCTTCGAGACGATCAAGCCAGTCGGAGTTGAAACCGATCAACCGGCGCCCCCGGCGCCCATTCAGAAACTGATGTCGGTGCCGATTCTGGATCAGCATTCCACGGTGATGGGCGTTCTACAGATTTCACGCAAAGGTTTGGATCCCCGCCATACCAAAGATTTCAGCCGCGAAGATCTTCACGATCTGGAACTTGCCGCCGGACTGCTGGCCGCGTCGCCTGTGATGCAGGCCAATTGAAGCCGGCCTTTTTGACCGGCGCCACTGCCCCTCGCCAAAAAATGAAATAGAAGCGTGTTATCCGAACGAAGTAGGGAACCTGAGAAAAGGTTGGTGCGAAAGGGGGGACTCGAACCCCCACGGTTTTACCCGCCAGATCCTAAGTCTGGTGCGTCTGCCAATTCCGCCACTTTCGCATCATCCCAATTATACAAAGTGGCGGAAGCCGTTCCGAAACATCCGCTCCGGCAAAGCGGCAGCGCTCACCCGACCCTGCCGCAATGCGCTGCATCAGCGCCCTCGGCTACTGTACGGCGTTTAATCCCTGATAGATGAACATGCCGGCCAGCACCAGTAACAGCACTCCGGATCCAGCTCCGAAAACCCAGACCGGAACCGTGAGCCGGTTCACCTTCACGAGCAGTTCCGTCTGTTCCTTCTGCATGTGCGCACTGGCGTCGTCCAGATACAACGCCTCATCCTCGTGCATAGTGAGCGTGCTGCGGTAGATGAGGAGGATGATCAGGCCGACGGTGAAAATTCCCCACACAATCGCAAGCCCAATAATTAAAGGAGTCCACGTCCAAGTCATAGGCCACCTCGCCCTGAATGAGCCACTCCCTAGCGCACGGATGCCGCGTCCAGCCCCGGCTATCCAAGACCTCGGGAGGGCTAACGCAGACATTATAGACCTGTTGGCAAGAGGTAAGAGAGGAATCGTGTTTCCCTCCGCGCGCATCCAAGTTACTATGGCATACGAGGCCGGTGCGGTTGCCAATATGCCCACTGGATTTTTGTCTCGCTCTGCTATAATCAAGAGACTTTAGAGCCAAGGAGATATGAATGGCTACGACGTCCGTTCCCGAAGTTACCAATAGCCCGGAAGTAAAGAAGACTCCGCCGGTTTCGCTCACGCCCAACGCGGTTTCCAAAGTCAAAGAGATCATGGGGCAGCAGACTCCCGTTCCCGCCGGCTTGCGCATTGGCGTAGTCGGTGGCGGATGCTCCGGTTTTTCCTATTCCATGCAGTTTGAGAATGCTGCCGGAATGATGGACAAAACCTTCGACATGGACGGATTGAAAGTGTTCGTTGACGCGACCTCCGTCATGTACCTCAATGGATGCATCGTCGATTACGTGGAGACGCTGGAAGGTGCCGGCTTCAAGTTTGAGAATCCCAACGTGAAGAGCACGTGCGGCTGCGGATCTTCGTTCAGCGTGTAATTTTTGAAGCGCGAGAAGTTCTGAGCAAGGGAAAGGCCTCATCGTTGAGATGAGGCCTTTTTCTATTGCCTTTTGCCTAGATTCGTCCGAGCGGTCACTGCTGTTGTGGAGAGCTGGAAGGAGGCTGCGCGGGCGGTGCCATCGGATTCTGATTCTGATTGTTCGATCCTGAAGACTGCCCGAAGGAAGATTGTCCGAATCCAGATTGCCCGAACCCGGATTGTCCAAATCCAGACTGCCCGAATGGACTGTTCCCGCCCTGCGCTCCCGATTGCGGATTTATCCCCTGGGCGCCTCCGAATCCCCCGCCTCCGAATCCCGCCAGTGACGGCTGATTTGGCGTCGTGATCAAGCCGCCCCGGTCCGTCGTCGGATCGTACACAAACTGCCACTCATTGAACTTCTTCTTGTGATTGAATTCGTGGAGGCCAGTTTTCTTGCTGGTGCTGGCCACTCCCACGATTGCGCCGCCGGTGAACGGCTGCTTGCCGCTGGAAGCATCGTCCCCTTCGCTTGTTCCCTTGGCTTGAGTGGGATCCGCTCCAGCTGGACTTGTTCCCGACTGGCCCGAATTTGGCTGAGAGTTTGAGTTGGCCCCGAACCCGCTATTGGAGTTTCCTCCGAATGAGGACGTTTGCGAGAAAACCCCGTTGCTATTGACTCCCGAGCCGCCAAATCCAGAGTTGCTTCCAGAGTTGCCAAATCCAGATCCGCCGAACGCTGAATTGGTTCCCGCCGCACCGTTGAGCCCCCCGGCCGCCGCGATTGGGTTTGCTCCCGGAATGCTTCCGCCACCGATGCCACCGGCCAGTGTCACCCCCTGCTCGCCGTAGTGCAGCAGCCTGAAGTCTTTCCCCGTAATTGGATCTTTATAGTGTTTCCGCAGGTAGCGAAGGTTGTTGGTGTTGTCGAGATCTTCCAGCCGCGTAGGATAGCGTCCGAATTTCTTGAAGTAGGTGCGGATCGCCCGCGAATACTGCGTGCCGCGGTGAATCATCTCCTGCTCCTGCTCCCGCTTGATCTGGTAGGACATGGCGGGCATAATCGCAATCGCAGTGATTGCCATCAGCGAAATCACCAGAAGCATTGTAAGCAGGACGTAGCCGCCCTCACCTTGGTGAGCCCGATCGGAAGACTTATGCGCGCTTGAGAATAAAGCCATCGGGAATCCAGTGACTGGGCAACGGTGCGATGTTTTCTTCGCGACCTTTGCGGCAATCCTAAGCGACCTTCGCGGTTGAAAGCTTTGTAACCCCTACCCTTGAGTCAGCGGAATGTTCTGCGGCGGACCGCTGCCCACAACATCCTGAATCTCCACAGATGTCGGAGAGATTCGCAACACCTTGTAGCGTCGATCGACAATCTCGCCTTCGCCCGCGATGAATACATCCTCACCCTTGGAGAGGAAAATTTTCCTTGGCTCACCTGGCTTGCTCGCGAAGCCGAAAAACTTCAGTGGAATCGGTGGTGCTGGTGTCACCGCCGGCGGCGTCCACGTTGGATCCTTAGGGTGGTCCGTGGCGCCCGTACCTATGGGTGTAGGAATCGGAGCGTCCGCCTGCGAAACAAAAATATTTCTTCCTGATCCCTCATACGTAATGTGCTCGGCGGAAGCCAATTGTGTAAGGTGCAACGTGGGATCGAGACTTTGCGGTGCTCGTTCTTTCTTGCCCGTGGTGCCCGCCCCGTGCCGCGTCCCAGCCTTGGCTGGAGTTGTGGAAGGCGCCCATCCCGTGGTTGTCGTCGCCGGCGCCGTCGAAGCAATCGTCGATGAGGATGGCATGAACTGGTACACCACGCTCACCAGCAGCAACACTGCTAGTACCGCCGCCAGGATCATCTGCTTCCGGTTGTCGGTGCCCAGTTTCACTACACGCTCGCCTTCAAATACGTTACCAATTTCATTTGCAACTTGATCGGACCCTTTTGCTCGCTGGCCAGGCCGATGCCGTCGATGATGAAAAACGTGTCATCGCGTTCCAGCGCATTGATAAACTTCGCCAGCGAAACATAGCTGCCCGAGAGATCCGCATCCATCTCCACTGCATGGAGGTTTGCGATTTCATCGGGTTGCACCTTGTACTTTACCTGCTCAATCGTTACTCCGTTCGCCGCCGCCAGCTTGCCAAATTGGGTTGCGATCTGCGAGTCCTGTGAGGGAAAACGCTTCTTGTAGAAGTCTGCAATCTGGCCATTGGCGAGCACAACTTTCTTGTCCAGATTACTCAACGGCTCAACCTGGCGCGTCTTGAATTGCAGTTCACTCCACAACTGGTTCAGTTCCTGGCGTCGCGACGCGGTTGAACCTACCAGCGGAGAAAATAAAACCGCCACCGCTACCACGTCTACGCCCACCAGGATCGTCAGTGCGGTCTTCATCTTCTTTCGGGCTTGGCGGAAGTCTGGCATCAGGGCGTACTCCCTTTTACCGTGCCTGTCTTGTGTACCGGTTTTGGTGCGGGTACCGCCTCCGCCGTTGTCTCCGGAACGTAAACTCCGTCGATATCGAATTGAATCGAATCGCCACTTCCCGCGGGCGCAAAGTGCTCAGTCTTTATGTAGGTCTGCGTAAAGCGCCGCGACTCTTCCATCCGCCTCGCCAGTTCGATGGCTCGATCCCGCGAATCGCCCGCCACCAGCAACTTCAGCAGCAGTTGGTTGTCCTCATCCAGTTCCGGACGAATCGAAATCAGATGCACCCGGGCAGGCATCACTTTTTCCAGATCTTCCAGAACGTGCGTCCAGGAGAGCGACTTGCGCTCAATTAATTCGTTCAGAAACTGGCTCTCGTCCCGCGTCGTTCGATTTTCCGGCCGGTTTAGAAACGCTTCCGCCTCCCGGCGCGTCCGGTCGCGTTGCGCAATCTGCTGGCGCAATTCGGCAACCTGGATATGGTCACGCCGGGCTGCAAACCAGCCCGAGACGGTGATCATCAGCAGCGCGATCGTTACGATCGCCGCCACCGCGAGCGCGGTTCCCCAACGCAGCCAGAACTGCCGCGCATCTTCATAAGGGTGACTCGCGAGATTGATGTCAAGACGCATAATTCGGTCGTTGGTCGTTAGTCGGTCGTTTTGGCATGAGCTCTGGTTTGGCCTTTGCCAACGAGTATCGACCAACGGCTATCGACAGTTTTCACGAGATCAAAGCTCCTACAACTCCAGCCATTCTCCAGCGCGGCACCGACCCTCCCGCGCTGATTCCCAACTGCGAAGAAGTAACCAGTTCGTCCACCTCGGCGCCCGTTTGGGCCCGCAGCGCGGGAGCTGCGCTGCCTATATCGGAGATTCCGGCAACGAATATCTTTTCAATATTCAGATGATATGTATCCTGAAAAAACACAACCGAGGGATAAACTTCCTCAGCCAACTGTTCTCCCGTGATCGTAACCCCGCGCGTATTTTCGAGCGTGCGAAACAGTTGAAGCTGCCCGTCATTGAGGATGGCGATGCTAGTTGTGCGCGAATCTACCTTCACCACCAGCGTAGGACTGTCTCCTTCAGCGGCGCCCAGCGCCGCCAGCATCGACGGCAATACCACTCCAGGGCTGAATCCGGCATCGAGGAAGGCTCTCTCATAATCCTCCACCACGCTGGCCAAAGCTACCGCGGCTACCACTCGCACGCCATCATTCGTTTTCTGCTCGTGGTAGGAAACCCTGGCCTTATCTACGTCAAAAGGCAGAGATTTCTTCAAACGAAAGCGCACCACGCTGATGGCCTCTTCGGTATCGCTGGGCAATGTATCGAACTCCAGGAGCACGACACGCACGGCTGCGTCCGGGACCACCGCAATCACATCATGGGAGCGCGCCACGCTTGCCAGCGTCTCCTCCACCGCATCTCGCACCCGGTCGCGCTGGCGCAGGTTCCCCTCTACCAGGTCGGGAACCACGCTGCCCGGCGCCAGTTCGCGGGCGGCGCAAGCTTCCAGGCTGCGGCCATCGTCCCCCAGCCGCCCCACCAGCACGCGGTCTGCGGCGATTTCACAAGCCACCTTAGGTCTCGCCGAGTTGGATCCAGAACTCATTTAAGGGGGTAACTCTTTCTATAATTCAAACTCTCCGCCACGAGAAATGCAATAGCGGGAAGGGCACAAAAACAGTGGCCGGGGGTCAGTAGCTAGAGGCCCCAGTACTTTCTTCGATGTTTACTGGACACTGGCTACTGATCACTGAGCACTGCATTACCTCATCGCTTCAATGAACGTGACCTTGTTGATCTCTTTCAGTGTAGTGAGTCCGAGCCGGACTTTATCCAGCGCCGACTCGCGCAGGAAACGCATTCCCTCTTCTCGCGCTGCGCGCCGAATTTCCGATGTTGGCCTCTTGTCCAGAATCATCTCCCGGATGCGATCGCTCAAATCCAGCAATTCGTGGATCGCGGTTCTACCGCGGAAGCCTGTGCCCGCGCACTCAATGCACCCTGGCCCCTCATACAATGCCACCTTCGACCAGTGATCAGGATCCAGCCCGCTAGCCTCCAGCACATCGGACGGGTAATTTACCTGCGTCCGGCAGGACTCGCAAATCAACCGCACCAACCGCTGCGCCAGAATGCAGTTCAACGCCGAAACAAAGTTATAAGGTTCTACGCCCATGTTCAGGAACCGCCCGATCACGTCAACCACGTTGTTGGCGTGAACGGTCGTGAACACCAGGTGGCCGGTAAGTGCGGACTGAATGGCAATCTGCGCGGTTTCCGTGTCGCGGATTTCGCCGACCATGATTTTGTCCGGGTCGTGCCGCAAGATCGAGCGCAAGCCGCGGGCAAATGTAAGGCCCTTTTTTTCATTGACCGGAATCTGCGTGATCCCGCGAAGCTGGTACTCGACCGGATCTTCAATCGTAATGATCTTGTCTTCGTCGGTCTTGATCTCGTTCACCGCGGCATAAAGCGTTGTCGTTTTGCCGCTGCCCGTCGGCCCCGTCACCAGCACCATGCCGTAAGGTTCTTTGATGTAGCGGCGAAACTTTCGCAGATCGTCTTCGTCGAAACCAACCACGTCCAAAGTGAGCGTGCGGAACTTCTCGCTCATCGATTCTTTGTCGAGAACGCGCAGCACTGCATCTTCTCCGTGAATCGACGGCATGATCGAAACCCGGAAGTCGATGGCGCGTCCGTTATATTTCACGCGGAAGCGCCCGTCCTGCGGAACGCGCCGCTCGGAAATATCCAGCTCGCTCATCACCTTGATACGCGAAATCACTGTGGAATGATGTTCCTTGCCAATCGGCGGCATGGCCTGCGTCAGCACGCCGTCGATGCGGAACTTGATCACCACTGAATCGTCCCGTGTCTCAATATGAATGTCAGAA
>Ga0307474_10003812_pt1 | contig 10877 bp, 5 predicted proteins | sample atmos_gasesECM1C_2_FD_203312 | JGI IMG/M metagenome (GOLD analysis project Ga0307474, IMG submission 203312) | Hardwood forest soil microbial communities from Morgan-Monroe State Forest, Indiana, United States - atmos_gasesECM1C_05 | ecosystem: Environmental > Terrestrial > Soil > Temperate...
TGGCCAGTGAAGGTAGACATCGCCCGTTTCCGTACAAGTGAGAGAATCTGATTCTACTGTCGCTAACTCAGTAGATGAGCGGTGCGCAGTCGAAGTCGCTATAAATGATTCTCAATCTTCCATGACGAATGGATGATCCCCGGGAGAACCAGATGTGTTTCAGATTTTTTCCCACGCAGTTCGCACCTCGCCCCAGGGAGTCGTCGCGTCAAGCAAAAGCTGCTCTCCAGCAAGGCGGTAGTATCGCTTCTGATCCTGTCCCACCAAGTTGGGGAACCAACCGCCTTCAACATCATGCCGTCGATCGATACCTGCATTCGCATCTTTAGTCTTCTCATTCGTAATTACCCCTCGTCACTAGAGATCAACCGTGCATCGATCCAAGCACCATCGCCACGACGATCACGAGCGCAGCGAGCCCTCCCCCCGCCACCGTTGCGATAAACACGCGGTCTGCAATCCGCTGCTGCCCATGCCCCATTAACACCCAACGCAATCCACAAGCGCCATGGACCGCAAGTGCGAGCACACCCATGAAGTAGTACGGCACCAGCCGAACGCTCCACGGATCCTTGAGCAGGTTATCAGCCGTAAGCCAGATCCAATTCGTGTCGACGTGGTGGAGATACCTGGCTCGCAGCACCGCGCTCACATGTGAAGCAAAGAACAACATCAGGTAGGCGCCTGAAGCGTTTTGCAGAATCTCGATCCGTCCCGGCGACGAACGGAGCGTTTTTCGAAACAGGAGGACGCACCCACTCGCGACCTGAAACAGTACCGAACCCAAAAGCACCATCTCAATCGCAGGCTGCCGGTAAACAAGGCGCAGTTGCCGCATCACGGCCGTGTGCACCTCGCCGCCGAAAACCCCCGTCAAGTGATTGGCGATATGAAACACCGCAAACGCCGCGATCACCGTCGCCGAGATCCCATGCACCATGGCGAGCTTGGCCAGACGTGCGCTACCGCCTTCGATCGCCCTGGGGCGCTCGACGATCGTCATGAGCGCCAGTCCGCACCAGATGACCACCCACACGCCGTTCGCGCGATATGGTATCCACCTTTGAGAATCCAGCCAACCGCCGAGCAATGTGTACAGCGCCGGCGCGCCGACTCCGAAGTACGCCACCCTTGTCGCTGCGTGATAGCGATTCTCCTTTGAGAGCCAGAACACCGCATACAGACTCACTGCCGGAGCAAGTAACGTCAGGGCCAGGGCGAACGGAGAAAGCGCGTGGACACTCCAGACTAGGACTGGGTAGATCAGACCGATGAGGCCAGGTGCCACCCGAACCATGGACGGCACGCCGCTTCGCTGGGAAAGCACGGCAGGTACGGACGAAGCAGTTGTCACGTCTTGAATCTCCTTGTTAGCGGCCCGCAAAATGCGCTTCCAGGCATCGAGCCTAACGTATGCAGTGGTACCATCAACAGATCCAATTGTGGATTTATGGATGAGTCCAATCTAGGATCGCGATTTATCCCCGCAGCGAGGCCCGAAGGGGTCACCCTTACCCGCTGGCTCTGCGACGAGATCCGCGGAGCGATCCTCTCTGGGAAACTGAAGCGCGGCTGGGCCCTGCCGGCGACCAGGCAACTCGCAGAAACCGCGGGGGTCTCCCGGCACATTGTGGTGAATGTCTATGAGCAACTCGCAGCAGAGGGCTACCTCGAAGGAGAGATTGGTCGCGGAACATTCGTCCGCGAAGAGATCCTGGAAGATTTTCTCGTTTCGGCCGAGCCACCGGAACCTGCCGAGGCGCGTGAGATTTGGGCCGACGGATACGATCCTCCGATCCGCCCCTTCCGCGTCATGCAGCCCGCCATCGATCAGTTTCCTCTGCGGGCCTGGAAGTGCGCCGCCACACGCTCCCTGAGAGGATACTCCCGTGAATCGCTCTCCGGCGGCCAGGTGGCCGGACTGCTCCGGTTGCGGTCCGCTATAGCCGCCTATCTCACGTCCTCTCGTGGCGTGAGCTGTTCGGCACACAACGTGGTCGTTGTCTCGGGCGTGCTACCGGCCGTTCAGCTGATTGCGCGTCTGCTCATCAAACCGGGCGACCCGGTCTGGTTTGAAGATCCCGGCTATACCGGCGCAATGCATGAGTTTGAATCCTGCGGGGCGCGTATCGTTGCGGTCCCTGTAGATCAGGCCGGACTCGATGTCGAGCGCGGGCGCAAACTCTGCCCAGCTCCCCGCGCGGTCTACCTCACACCTGCGCATCAGTTTGGGCTGGGCACAGCCTTGTCGCTTGAGCGCCGTCTCGCGCTCTTAGCGCTGGCCCGCCAGCGCGGCACGGTCCTGATTGAAGACGACTACGACAGCGAGTTCCGCTTTGCAGGCCGCCCCTTGCCCGCAATGAAAGGGATGGCCGGAGGGGATGAAGTTTTCCTCCTCGGCACGTTCAACAAGTTGCTGTTTCCCGCCATGCGCCTGGGCTACCTGGTTGTGCCCGACTCCTGGATGGATCGCATCCTCGCTCTGCGCTTTCGGATGGACCGCTATCCGGCCACCCTTCCGCAGGAGATTCTCGCCTCGTTCATAGAATCGGGTGACTTCATCCGCCATCTGCGCCGGATGCGCCAGCTCTATGGAGACCGCCGCGAAATTCTTGCGCGACAAACCGCCCGCCATCTTGATGCAATACTCGAGATCCCCGCAATCGATGCCGGTCTGTACACACCGGCGTACCTCCGTAACGAAATGTCCTCGACGACCGCGAGCACCCTCGCGGCGAAGCATGGCGTTGACGCATGGCCAATTGACCGCTTCACTCTCAAGCGTCGCGACCTCCGCGCGCTCCTACTGGGCTTTGCCTGTTTCCCGGAAACCGAAATTCGAAGCGGAGTCCTCTCGCTGGCAAAGGCGCTAAGGTCTCTCCAGCGAAGGCGGGGATAGCGCGAGCAAATAGCGGCGATTAAGCCGATTTTGCAGTCCATAAGTCCCTTCCCGTCAATGCGAAGTACCGGTGCGCCACCTTCACACAGTGGAAGTTGCACTTCGAATCCTGCAGCGCCCACCCCAAACCCCTTTGAGTCACTCGCGTTGCTGGCATAGCCCCAAAGCCCGCGCCTTCCCCGAAGGCCCCTGCAAGCCATTTGCGCAGATTCAGCGCTCACTCCCCAATTCCTGACCTTGACAATCGATGGTCGGATCCCTACTATCACTTGGTACTTGAGGGTCGAACGTCTTCTATGACAAAAGAAGCACCGCAACGCACGACCGTCCTGCAGGGCACACTCGACATGCTCATCCTGCGGACTCTTCTCTATGGGCCGGCACACGGACACCAGATCGGCAAGCACATTCAGCGCACCACCAACGACTTCCTCCAGATGCAGCACGGCTCACTCTATCCGGCGCTGCACCGTCTTGAAAAACGCGGGTGGGTCGTTTCCAAATGGGAAACCGCTCCCGACCGAAACCGGGAGTTCAAGTACTACCGCTTGACCGAAAAAGGCCGCAAGCAGCTCATCGCCGAAGAATCGCAGTGGAAGCAGATGACCGAAGCGGTGGCGCGCGTCATGTGGCCTGCCGCCGAAGAGAGCTGAGCTCGAAGACCCAAGCAAGGAGAAATGACATGCGCTGGTGGCCGTTCGCAAAGAGAAATGCCGACCTCGAGCGGGAGCTGCAGTCCGATCTCGAACTCGAAGAAGAAGAGCAGCGCGAAAACGGCTTGCCACCGGAAGAGGCGCGGTATGCGGCCCTGCGCGCCTTCGGCAATCCCGCGCTGATTCGTGAGAAGACGCACGAGGCCTGGGGATGGGCGGTGGTCGAACATCTTTGGCAGGATCTTCGCTACGCGCTGCGTCAACTGAAAAAATACCCAGGCTTCACCGCGGTCGTCGTATTCATTCTGGCTGTGGCAATCGGCGCCAATTGCGCCATCTTCAGTTTCGTGGACGCAGTCTTCCTCAAGCCCTTGCCGGTACCGCATCCTGAGCGTCTCATCCGAATCTATGCGCGCGGGCCCTCAGGACACTATGGCGCCGGATTCTCGTATCCGGAATTCCAACAACTTCGCGACCACACGTCGTCTTTTGACGCCCTTGCCATCGAAACCGAGCGGCCACAGTTGCATCTCGTTTTGGGCGACAATTCCGTCGAGATCCCTGGGGAGTTCGTTTCGGCCAACTACTTTCGCGTGCTGGGAGTGGAACCGCACCTCGGAAGAAGCTTTTTGCCGGAAGAAGACGCAGTTCCCGGCCGAAACACTGTTGTAGTCATCAGCGACGCCTTGTGGACTGCTCGATTCAACCGCGATCCCGCGGTGCTTGGGCGCGTCATCTCAATCAATTCCATTTTGTTCAAGGTTGTGGGCGTTGCGCCTCCGGAATTTTACGGGGACCTGCCTGGCCAGCCGCACGATGTCTGGATACCCGCGATGATGTATCGCGCCGCCGGGTACGGCTGCGATGACGGTACCTACAACTGTTCGCTCTTCGACACGATGATCGGCTCTCTTGCACCCGGGTCTTCTCCGGCGCAGGCCCAGGCGGAAGTCGCCAGCGCCACAGTCTGGTCCGCGAGTGACTGGCCCGAGCGTCCCAGTCGTCGACAAATCGCTCTTTTCTCTGCGAACCGATCATCGCCAGACGATCAGGCCGACAATGCCGCACAACTCCGCCTGTTGATGTTGGTAACCGCGTCGCTGCTGATGATCGCGTGCGCAAACCTTGCGGGACTCCTGCTTGCCCGAAGCCTCACACGCAAAAGAGAAATCGCCGTCCGTCTGTCGCTTGGGGCTGCGGGCTCTCGCATCGTCAGGCAGCTCCTCACGGAGAGCGTGATGCTGGCGAGCCTGGGAGGGATCGCAGGTCTGGCTCTCTCCTTGGCCGGCAAGAGGATCCTCTCCGATTTCTACGCGCTCGACAGCGAGGGATTCCGGCATTTCTATGACCTGCGATTCGATTGGCGCGCGGCTGCCTTCTCCATCGGCCTCACCATGCTCGCGGGAATCTTCTTCGGCCTGCTCCCGGCACTCAAGGCAGTACGTCAGGACCTGGTGACCGACCTGAAGGACGGCGGCCCCACCGAACAGCACACCAGAGGAGCACTGCGCTCCGCGCTGGTCATCGCGCAGATTGCGCTCTCCATTGTGCTCGTCATTGCCTCTGGACTTCTGATGCGCAGTGCCGCGAAGATCGCAAAGGGCACGAACTTCGACCCGGAAAACGCGCTCGTGATTCGTCTTCGGCCGGAATTGATGAAATACACGCCGCAGCGGGTTGATGCCCTCGTGAGGGAGGTGTATCAGCGACTAAGCACCGAACCGGGCATTGTCTCCGTCGCATACATGCAGGGAGGCGAAGGCCTGGTGTGGGACTGGCGGAGCGGCCGCGACGCACAAGTGGGACTCTCCGCCGAATCGCGCGACCATGGCTCAGGCCTGCAGGTGAGGAAGCAGGACGTCAGCAGCGAATTCTTTAGCACCTTGAAGATACCGCTCCTACAGGGGCGCGGCTTCACAGAACACGATCTCCCCGCCTCGCCACCCGTTGCCGTGATCAACCAGGCCCTGGCGCAACGAATCTGGTCCGGCGGGAATCCGGTGGTGGGACGCACTCTCTACGTGAACTCCAGGCCATTTCAGATCATCGGCGTCTGCGCCGATCTCCAGCCGGCCAATTCGCTCTATGCGCCCGAACCCCATCTTTATCTCTCCTACTGGCAGTCGAACGCAACCCGCGAGGGCGACATCCGGCTCGTGGTTCGAGTGGGCCATGACCCGGCACAAATGCTCCCCATCGTTCGTCGTGCGATCCAGTCGATCGATGCGGGTGTGCCCGTGGGCGAGGACATGCCCCTCGCCGTTCAGGTGCGGCTGGACTACATGTCCGTACTCCTGGCCCAGAGAGTGATGACCTTCTGTGGTCTGCTGGCGCTGTGCTTGAGTGCAATGGGGCTGTATAGCGTCCTCGCGTTCGCGGTGCGCGCGCGCAGTCTCGAGATCGGCGTCCGAATGGCTCTTGGAGCACGAAAGCAGGACGTTTTGTTCCTCTTTCTAATGGACGGTGCACGACTGGCTCTTGCGGGAGCAGCCGCTGGCGTGGTCGCGGCTCTCGTTTCCACGTGGATGCTGAGAGCCCTGCTTTTCGGCGTCCTGCCAACCGATCTCGGGATCATTGGCTATGCGGTTGGATTGCTCGTTCTGGTGGCGTTGGCTGCATGCATTTTGCCAGCAAGCCGAGCCGCTTCCATCAGTCCCATGCGCGTATTGCGGTCCCAATGAAGCCGCCGCGCGCACTGTGACCGACAGCCGAGGAGAGCTCGATATGAAATGGTGGCAGATCTGGAAGCGAAATGCGGACCTCGAGCGGGAGCTACAGTCCGATCTCCAACTCGAAGAAGAAGAGCAGCGAGAACACGGAGTGCGGCCGGGAGAGGCGCACCATGCGGCCCTGCGCGCGTTCGGCAATCCCGCGCTAATTCGTGAGCAGACGCACGAGGCGCGGGGTTCGGCGGTTTTCGAGCGGCTTTGGCAAGACCTGCGCTATGCGTTCCGTCAACTGAGGAGGTCTCCGGGGTTTGCTCTGACGGCCGTCCTGATTCTCGCGCTCGGCATCGGCGCTGTTACGGCAGTCTTCAGCCTGATCGATGCCGCGCTTCTGAAGATGCTGCCGGTTCAAAACCCTGAACAGATCGTCGAGCTCAAGAATGTCGATCCTCATACTGAGAACGATGCTTTCTCATATCCCACCTTCAAATCCCTCCGAAATCAATCTCAGGTATTGGCGGGCGCATTCGCGTTTCGGAATCTGCACAACATCGATGTTGAGGTGGACGGACGCAGCGGGCTCGCAGAGGGCCAGGTGGTCTCTGGCAATTACTTCTCCGTGCTTGGTGTCGGTGCGATCCAGGGCCGTACGATTTTGCCCGTTGACGAATCAGTAGGGGGCGAGAATTCGGTTGCCGTGATCGGTTACGACTATTGGCGGACCAGGTTTGCGCTTGACCCCGGCATCATCGGGAAACGTGTCCTGCTGAACAATGCTCCGTTCACCATCGTCGGTGTAACGGCGCCGGAATTCTATGGTGTGCAGCCTGGGCAGAAGGTCGACATCTCCGTCTCTCTCACTGAGATTGCGGCCGTAAATCCCGGCTTTGCGGCAGCTGGTGGCCCCGCCGACGCACTGAAAGCGCCCTTCCGCAATTGGCTCCATGTGATGGGCCGTCTCCAAACCGGCGTATCCATGCAGAAAGCGGAGGCGAGCCTCGAGCCGGTCTTTGCCCAGTCGATGCGCGAGGCTGCCGCAAGTCTCGCCGGGCAGCCCTTTGACTCTCCGGCCATCCGCCAGGCATTCCTCCAGTTCAGGCTGCGGCTCGATCCAGCGAGCCAGGGCCTTGCGTCCCTGCGTCGCCAATTCTCCAAGCCGCTTTGGATCGTCATGGCTGTTGTCAGCTTGCTGCTCCTCATTACCTGCGCGAATGTTGCGAATCTGCTGCTCGCCCGCGCCAATGCTCGAGAACGCGAGATCGCGGTGCGGCTTGCGATGGGAGCGGGAAAGGCGCGGCTGATGCGCCAGTTGATGACCGAGAGCATCCTGTTGGGGTTGAGCGGCGGCGCGCTGGGAGTGGGGCTGGCTTTCTGGGGCAGTCGCTCCTTGCTTGCTCTCATGGCTCAGGGCCGCAGTCCCGTCGTGCTCAGTGTTCATCCCGATCTCAACATGCTGGGCTTCGCGCTGGGTGTTTCCTTGCTGACGGCGCTGACCTTCGGCACCATTCCCGCGTGGCGGGCCACTGCTGTCAACCCTTCGCAAGGACTGGCGCAGAAAGCGCGCAGCTCTGCCGGCAGAGGCGAGCGTTACCGGCTCGGCAAATCCCTGGTTGTTGTTCAGGTGGCCTTGTCGCTGATGCTGGTTATCGGTGCCGGCCTGCTGGCGCGCAGCCTGGCCAATCTCAACAGCTTCTATCCAGGCTTCAATCGCGACCATGTCCTGCTGTTTTCGGTCAACCCAACCATAATTGGCTACAAGGATGTCGTACCGCTCTACGAGCAGATGCTGGGCCGGATCGGTGCCCTTCCCGGCGTTCGGTCCGTGTCGCTCTCCGTTCACGAACCGCTGACCATCAACGTGAGCGACACCAGCATCAGGACTCGGGACGCGGCCCCTGGGCAGGGCGAGGACCTGACGCCGGTTGACATTGAGCCGATTGGGCCTGACTACTTTCGCACCATGGAGACACCGGTTCTCGACGGACGCGAGTTTACCGCGACCGACCGCGAAGGAACTCCCGGAGTCGCCATCGTGAATGAAGCCGTGGCGCGGCATTATTTCGGCGGCGACGACCCCGTCGGCCGGTTCGTCAGCATTCCCGGTTATCGCGGCGATCCCAGTTGGCTTCAGATCGTCGGAGAGGTGCGGAACGTCAAGGTGCATGATTTGCGTGAGACGGCCACGCTGATGCTTTATGTCCCCATCTTGCAGGCCCCCGAGGGCGGCTCCACATTCGAGATCCGTACGGCAATGGATCCGGCCCACGTCCAGAGCTCAGTCGTCAGCGCAGTAAAGGCCATCGACAGCCGCCTGCCGCTCTACTCGATCCGATCACTTGGCGATCAACTTGACGACTCACTGGTCGAAGAACGCCTGGTGGCTTCGCTTTCAAGCTTGTTCGGCCTGCTGGCGTTGCTCCTTACTTGTGTTGGTCTCTACGGGCTGATGGCCTACACGGTAAACCGGAGAACCGGCGAGATCGGCATCCGCATGGCGCTTGGAGCGGAGCGGGGCCGGATAGCCCGCATGGTGATGCGCGAGACCCTGGTGCTTGTTGTTTGCGGCCTGGCCATCGGCATTCCCGCCGCGGCCCTCGTGTCACGACTGATTGCGAGCCAGCTTTTTGGATTGAGACCGGGCGATCCTGTCACGTTCCTTGCTGCATGCGCGGCAATGGCGACAGTCACCATGATGGCGAGCTATCTGCCTGCGCGCCGCGCAGCGTCGGTAGAACCGATAGACGCTTTGCGCAGTGAGTGACACGGTCTGGTTGTACAAATGATGCGGCGTACGCACGAGCGCTGTGGCCCAGCTGGCTGCATACGTTCCGGCGCGATGAGCCTCGCGCATTGAGCCGCTCCGGGCGTTGCGAACAGAATAAAAGCAATTCTCCAGGCAGCCTCCGCATCTGCTAAACACCGAACTCCAGGGCAATCACTTCATGAATCGCGATGGATGGAACTTCCAGAGCGACCGCACCCCGCTCCGTCCTGAAGGGAATACTCTTCCCGGCCACCAGCAGCTTCGCTTGCCTCACCCTGCGCCCATCGGGCGTCTGTACGCGCACCCGTTGCTCCCCAATCGGGATCACCTCACGGATCGGGCCCTTCATCATCATCGGGTTTGTCAGATTCACCAGATGCACCGTCACTGAGTTCTTCTGTTGCCATACCGCGACGTCCACCACCCCGGGTCCCTCCACGGTCACCGGCGCAATCTCGTTAGTTGCCCAGACAACCGCGTTCCGCAAAAGCTTTGCATGATCCACATCCAGCACCTCCCAGAACGTGCGATCAATATCCCCGGGAAAGTAAACTACGCGGCCGCCCCCTGATGCTCTCAGAAACACCCCCGGCGCATGATCCTTCACTGGAGGAGGAAAGACAGCCTCCATGGGAAGGTCGGGATAGCTCGGCACGATTCCGAGAGGCGAGAACGCTCGTTCCTCCAGCGGCCTCACCTCCACCTGGTTCGCAGCATTAATGATGCGCGTCGCGTCTTCGAATCCCGCAAGCAGCGGATGATACGCCTCAGCACCCGGCTCCCTCTCGAGCGAAAGATAAGAGTTCAGCATCGGACCCTGTGCCTTGCCTGCGAAGCTCACCCCGAAGAGCGGCCCCAGTCCAAAGTCCTTCCGCCGCACACCCCATTCGTCGTAAAGAGACGTCTCGAAGGTCGCAACCACGCTTCCGCCGCCGCGGACGAACTCGCGAATCAGCTCACACTGCGAATCGGAGAGCGCGGCAATATTAGGAAGAATCAAAGTCCGGAACTGCGCAATATGCTCCCGATCCAGCAGCTGGTCGTGCACCATCTCAAAAGGGATCCGCGCTTCGATCAGTGCCTGGTAGAAGCCCAGCGCCGGATCTTCCACCTGCGCCCTCGCATTCTCTCCGCCATAAAACATCGCAGTTTGCTGCGAGTACACCATCCCCACCCGCGCAAGCGCCCTCTCGTTGCGAAGATACGCCTCATTCGCGTAGTGCCATTTGTAGAACTCCTCAATCACCGGCAGCCATCTGCGATCGATAACCTTGGCGTTGAACTTCGTAAACCAGGGACGAAGTCCCTGCGCGATTCCATCCGCCATCCACAGCCGGATCTCTGCGCCTGATTGAACCGAATCCTTCCAGCGATACTTCTCTTCCAGCCCCACGCTGACAATTCCAGCAATTGCCTTTGTCCCCATCGTTGCCCGATATTCTTTTCCGTTCTTTCCATTGGCCCACGGCGCCGTCAGGCCGCTTCTTCCCTGCCGATCGGCGAAAAGTGTCGGAGCCAGCTCTCCAATCGTCTTCATATCCAGCGGGCTCAAAGCGCCCCCGCCGGCATTGGCAATGTAACTGGCCCCGGGATTGACCTCCCTGATCTTTTCGTTCCACAGCCTCCACACCTCGAACAGCACCTTTTGATTCCACACCAGGTATTGCCGCCGTGCCGGATCCTGCGGGTCGTTGGTCCGCGGCAGATCGAGACCCGAGAAGCCCCGGAAATTCTCCCGGCAATGCTCGCAGTAGCACATTCCCGAGCCCGACCACCGGTTCGTAAAGATGCCGTCAACCCTGTACTTCCGCATGATCTCCTGGTGCACCGCGGTCATGAACTCAAAGTTGTAGGGCCCCAGCGCGCACGTAATCCAGTAGTCAGGGTCAGACGCA
>Ga0307474_10003813_pt1 | contig 10876 bp, 9 predicted proteins | sample atmos_gasesECM1C_2_FD_203312 | JGI IMG/M metagenome (GOLD analysis project Ga0307474, IMG submission 203312) | Hardwood forest soil microbial communities from Morgan-Monroe State Forest, Indiana, United States - atmos_gasesECM1C_05 | ecosystem: Environmental > Terrestrial > Soil > Temperate...
CGCCCCGAAGGCATATCCGAAATATCGCAACCGCATTCCAGCCACATAGAGGATGCAAGCCGCTATCCCCGCGCAGGCAATGGCTGTCCCCAGATCAGGTTGCAGCACAATCAACCCCAGCAGCGCAACCACAGGCACCGCAGCCGGCACCAGCGTGTTGCGCCAGTCATCCATAGTCTTCGCGCGGATTTCGAGAAAATAGGCCAGAAACAGAATCAGCACTGGCTTAGCGAGTTCTGACGGCTGAAACGAAAACCCACAGGCGTGAATCCAGCGATGCGTATTGTGTGACCGGTCCAGAAAAAACACAGAAATCAGCAGCAGCGTAGTCAGCCCCATCAAAGAAAAAACCAGCGCCGGATGCTTATACCGCCGGTAATCCCCGCGCATCGCGACCACCATCGCTACCAGCCCAGCCGCTGCCCAGATCAACTGCTTCATCAGGAATGCATACGGCGACCCAAACCGCTCCCGCGCCATCACCGCCGACGCCGAAAACACCATCACCAGCCCCACAAACACCAGCAGCATGGTTACGGTAAACAGCCAACGATCGACACTCACCCGCTTTGCCATGGGAAACTCATTTCACCACGGAGGAGCTGCATCGCAGAAAGGGAATTGCTGATTGTTGATTTTTGATTGTTGATTGTTTTGGTTCACCAGGAGGAGTCCTAATGCCGGATCACAGATTTGATGTCGCGTCGACCGTGGACTACATGGAGGATTCGTATCGGCTCACAAATTGACAAAGGGCTTATCCGCCGAGAACTCATCACGTTAGGCCCCCGACTATCTCCTTGAACACCAACCCCCGCTGCTCATAATTCTTGAACTGATCAAAGCTGGCGCAAGCCGGAGCCAGCAAAACCACATCGCCCGCAACCGCAACAGCATTCGCCTTGCGTAAAGCATTCTCCAAAGTCTCGGCGTGCAGAATTTCGACGTTCTTGATCTGCGACTCAATCTTCCCCGCCGCCGCACCAATCGTGTACACGCGCTTTACGCGCTGCCGCAGCAGGTCATTGAGCACCGAATAGTCGCTTCCTTTATCTTTGCCACCAAGGATCAAATGAATGTTCGCCGGAAACGATTCCAGCGCCTTGATGGTCGCATCCACGTTTGTGGCCTTCGAATCGTTGTAATAGTCCACGCCGCGGATCGTCGCCACAAACTCCAGCCGATGCTCGACCGCCTTGAAATCCCGCACCGCCTGCCGAATCTTGTCCGGAGCGCATCCCATCAGCGCCCCCGCGCACACCGCCGCCAAAACGTTCTCCAGATTGTGCGCGCCCTTCAACGGAATCTCGGACACCAGCATAATCTCGCGCTGCGCGCTCCTATCCCGGAACAAAATATTCCCCTCGCGCACCCAAGCTCCCTGCTTCACTTCCTTCTGCCGGCTGAACCAGAACACCTGCGCCCGAGTTCGCCGTGCCATCCCCACGCAAGTCGGATCATCCTCATTGAGCACCGCGAAATCGTCGCCGCGCTGATTCTCAAAAATGCGTGTCTTCGCATCCACGTAGGCCTCAAACGTCCGGTGCCGGTCCAGATGATCGGGCGTGACGTTCAAGACCACGGCCACCTTCGGACGAAACGTCTGAATGGTCTCCAGTTGAAAGCTTGAAACCTCCAGCACGATCACCGTCTCCGACTTCGCCTGTTCCGCCAGCGAAATCGCCGGAGTACCAATATTTCCTCCGACCAGCGTCGCGAACTCTCCCGCCGCTAAAATTTCTCCCGTTAGCGTGGTCGTCGTCGTCTTCCCATTCGATCCCGTGATGGCCACAACCGGTCCCGGCAAAAATTGCGCGGCTAGTTCAATCTCACCGATTACAGCCTCACCCAAGGTCCGCGCCTGCACCAGCAGTGGTGCATCTGCCGGAACGCCCGGACTTACCACAATCAAGTCTTGCCCGCGAAACGTGCGCTCGCCGTGTCCGCCAGTCTCAACCGTAATCCCATGGTCGAGCAGCACTGGAATCTCATTGCGCAATTCGTCTCCCCTCTTCGTATCGGAGACGGTAACCCGCGCCCCGTGTGCCTTCAAAAACAACGCCGACGCCACCCCGGACTTGCCGAGACCAACGACCAGCACGCGTTTGTTGGTAAGTTCCATGGAAATAATCTTTCAAGGTTTCAAGGTTTCAAAAAGGCGAACAATGTCGTTGGTGACCCGGAAACCTTGCAACCCTCAAACCTTGCCTATCTCAGTTTCAGCGTCGTCAGAGCAAACAGCGCGAACACCAGTGACGCGATCCAGAACCGCACAATAATTTTCGATTCCGACCAGCCCATCAACTCGAAATGATGATGAATCGGCGCCATCTTGAATATCCGCTTCTTGCGCAGCTTATACGATCCCACCTGCAGGATCACCGACACCGCCTCGATTACAAACACGCCGCCAATGAACGGCAGCAGCAGCTCCTGCTTGATGATTACCGCGACCGTTCCAATCGCCCCGCCCAGCGCCAACGATCCCACGTCTCCCATGAACACTTCCGCGGGATGCGCGTTGTACCACAAGAATCCAATCGATGATCCCACCATCGCGCCACAAAAAATCGTCAACTCGCCGACCTGCGGCATGCGCGGAATCTCCAGATAAGTCGCGAACGTCGCGTGCCCGCTCACATAAGTCAGCACAGTCAGCGCGCCCGCCGCAATCACCGTACAGCCAATCGCCAGGCCATCCAAGCCATCCGTAAGATTCACTGCGTTGCTGGAACCCACAATCACCAGCGCCACGAATGCAATAAAAGGCAGAAACGCCAGCGGCCACAAATGCGGGAAGCGCTCCAGGCTTTGCACCACCAGATCGGGATGAAACTGCTTGATGAAGGGCACAATCAGCTTGGTCGAATACATCCCGTAAGTCTGCATCGCAATCAGCATCACCGCGATCACAATGCTGGTTGCAATCTGCAACCCCAGCTTCGCCCGCCCTGTGAGTCCCAGATTTCTGCGATGCACCACCTTGGTGTAATCGTCGGTAAAGCCGATCGCCGCAAACGCGCACGTGGCAAATACCGCAATCCAAACAAAGCGGTTGCTCAGGTCCGCCCACAAAAGTGTCGGCACTACAATCGCAATCGCAATCAGCAATCCGCCCATGGTGGGCGTACCAGCTTTTTTCTGGTGGGCCTTCGGACCCTCCTCCCGAATGTATTGTCCTATCTGAAATTCACGCAGGCGGTTGATTACGAGCGGCCCCACGATGAGCGCAGTAAACATTGCTGTAAGACTGGCAAACGCGGTGCGGAACGTCAGGTAGCGGAAAATGCGGAAGGGCGGGAAATAATGTTGCAGCTTCACGAACAACAGCCAGTAGAGCAATCAGCCTCCGTCCCGCAATAATTTCAATTCCTGCCGTCGCGCCGCGCCTTCCAGTTTTCCAGCGCCTTCTCCAGTTTCACTCCGCGCGATGCTTTCAGCAGTACCACATCGCCATCCCGCGCCTCGCGCGCCAGCCATTCACCAGCAGCTTCTGGATCCTTTACAAACTCTGCCCGCATTCCTGACTGCGTTGCCGCCTCGACAGCCGCTTGCGCCAACCCGCGTACGCCGAGTAGCACATCAATCTTTTTCTCCGCAATGTGCTGCCCAATCTGCCGGTGCATTTCTTCGCCAGCCGGTCCCAGTTCCAGCATCTCGCCCGCCACTACAATGCGCCGCCTAGCTGCCATTGCGGCCAGCGCATCCACCATCGCTTCCATCGCCTTCGGATTCGAATTGTAACAATCATTGATCACGGTGATAGTGCCCACTGTGATGTCACCCAATTGGAGAACCTGCCCACGTTTATCCGCTGGAGCCAACGTGCCTAGCGCGCTCACCGCCTGCGAAGGCTGCAATCCACGCACCAGGCCCACCGCGACGGCCGCCAGCGCGTTCAACACATTGTGTTTTCCTACCAGCGGCAACTTCGCGCGCTCGCGAACACCTCCAACCACGACATCGAACTCCGTTCCCGCCGCCCCGTTCGACCGGATTTTCTCCGCGCGCACGTCCGCACCCGCCTGGGTGCCATACATCACAACTTTGCCTTTGAACTCGCGGCCAAACTGCGAAACATATTCATCGTCGCTATTCAACACTGCCGTGCCCGTCGCCGGCAGGGACTCCACCAGTTCATATTTCGCACGCGCGATCCCGGCCAGTGAATCGAAAAACTCGAGGTGCACCGGGGCGACATTGGTAACCACGCCTATCTCTGGACGCGCGATCTGTGCCAGCGCCCGTATTTCCCCCGCGTGCGACATTCCCATCTCAATCACAGCCACGTCGTACTCCGGCTCCAGTTTCAGCAGCATGAGCGGCAGACCAAAATGATTGTTGAAATTCCCTTCCGATTTCAGCACCCGAAATTCCGTGCTCAAGACGTGGGCGATTGCTTCTTTCGTCGTTGTCTTGCCCGCGGATCCAGTCACCCCGACCAGGGGCTTGCCCCACAATTTCCTGACTGCGGTCGCCAGCGTCTGCAGCGCGACCAAAGTATCTTCCACCGCCAATAACTGCATTCGGCCTGGAAACCGGCCCAACTGATCTCTGCGTACGACTGCTGCGGCCGCTCCTTTCTGCAGCGCTTGCTCGACGAAAGCGTGCCCGTCCAATCGCTCGCCCTTTACCGCAAAGAAAAGTTCGCCCGCAGCAACGGTTCGCGAGTCGATTGAGTAAGCTCCCGCTAATTCCTGTGGCGCGAACTCTCCCGTCGCTGAAATGAACTCGGCAATCTTGGCCAGCGTAAGCTTCATCGCATCGCACCAGCTTGGCCCGCGACGCACTCGAATCCGGCTGACCGCAGCGTCTCGCGGGCCACCTCCATATCGTCAAACGGAGCCGACCCCTCCCTCGTAACCTGCACCTTCTCGTGTCCTTTACCCGCCAGCAGCACAATGTCTCCCGGCCGCGCCTCGCCAATCACCAACGCGATCGCTTTTCTACGGTCGGCCTCCACGCTGTATTTCACTCCAGTCTTCTGCACTCCCACCACCGCATCATTAATAATGGCCAGCGGATCCTCACTCCGCGGATTATCCGACGTCAGCACCACAAAATCGCTGCCCCTCCCTGCCGCTTCGCCCATGAGCGGACGCTTCTTCCGGTCACGATCTCCACCGCATCCAAAAACCGTCAATACTCTCCCCTTCGCCCCGGCGCTGGAAACCAACTCCCGTGCCAGCGATGTGAGATTTCGCAACGCATCGTCGGTGTGCGCATAGTCGACCACGACCGTAAACGGCTGGCCGCAATCCACTCGCTCAAATCTTCCCGGCACACACGCCAGATTGTCGATCCCCGCGGCAATTGCCTGCCCCGAACACCCGCGCGCGAAGCACGCTCCTGCCGCTGCCAGAATGTTGTACACATTGACCCGCCCGATCAGCGCCGAGAATACCGCAATCTTTTCTTTCGGCGTCACCAGATCAAGCCGTGTGCCCCGCGTTGTAACCTCCACGTTTTCCGCGTGCAGATCGCCGCGCTCCCATCCGTATTTCAGCACCACCGAACTTCGTTTACGGCTGAACTCCGCCAGCTTCGCCCCTGACTCATCATCGATGTTCGTGATCACTGCTCGCGGCGGATCTGTTCCGCAGCCTTCGAACAGTGCCCGCTTGGCCGCAAAGTACTCTTCCATCGTGTTGTGATAATCGAGGTGATCCCGCGTCAGATTCGTGAATACGGCCACATCGAACGGCACTCCAAAGACCCGCTCTTGCGCCAGCGCATGCGATGAAACCTCCATCACCGCTTCGGTCGCCCCATTTCCCAGAGCTTCGTTCAAAATCCGATTCAGATCCAGCGCTTCCGGAGTGGTATGCGGCGCCGGCAACACTTTTCCGGCCACGTGATATTCAATCGTGCCGATCAGCGCGCTCTTTCGCCGCGCAGCCGTCAGAATCGCTTCCACCAGAAATGCTGTCGTGCTCTTCCCATTCGTTCCCGTGATGCCTGTAATCGCAATCCGCTCGGCCGGTCTCTTATAAAAATTCGCGCTCACCCGCGCCAGCGCCCGCCGTCCATGCGGCACCAGCGCCCATGCCACTCCTACGCGCGGCTTCTCCGCAGCAGAATCCGTCACCACTGCTACCGCTCCAGCCTGAATCGCCTGATCAATAAACCGGTTGCCGTCGCTGGATTCTCCTTTCATGGCCACGAACACACAGCCGGGTCTCGTCCGACGAGAGTCATATTCCACACTACTTACGCCCGGGTCCCCGCTGCAGGCGAGAACTTCCGCTCCATCCAGCACCTGTTGGAAGGTCATTGCTCAGAATTATATGGGATTGAGTCCACGCGAAAGGAATTGCTGATCGTTGATTCGTGATTGGTAATTAAACCGACTCGACTCAATCGGAGTGGGTTTTCAATCAAAAATCAGCAATCAAATTAATAATAGTCCACCTGGTTACCAACGGCACATTTCCCACTCCACCGCTCAGAGCTACATTATTCCTATGTCCACTGGAACCGGCCACGCCAAATACCGCTGCGGCCAATGCGAAAAAACCGAGGATCAGTGCGAGTGCGATAAGTTCTGCTGCCTCTGCCAGTCGCAGCTCGACATCCGCCTCTGCGCCGACGGCCTCCTGTACTGCGACCCCTGCCGCACTGCCTGCGACTACAAGACCTCGGATTAGCTGCCGTCCTAAGATCGTAAACACCAAAAGCGAACGACTGACGACTATCGACCAACGACTGTCCCTAAATCATCACCGCCTCGTGATACTCCCCAAACACCCTTCGCATCGCATCTGAAATCTCGCCCACAGTAGCATAGTTCTCTACCGCTGCCAGAATCCGCGGCATAACATTCTCTTCAGCCTGCGCCGCCCTCTCCACTGCCGCCAGTGCACTTTTCCACTTCCCCGCATCCCGCTTAGCGCGCAACGCCCGCACCCGCTCAATCTGCTTTGGCTCCAGCGCCGGATCGATCTTCTGAATCGGAATCGTTTTCTCCTCTTCCACCTCAAACCGGTTCACGCCCACAACTACCGCCTCTTCACGATCCACGGCCTGCTGATATTCATACGCCGCGTTCTGAATTTCTTGTTGCACGAACCCGCGCTCGATCGCCTTCAGCATCCCGCCCATGACTTCAATCTTTCCCAGATACTCCGCCGCGCGTTTCTCAATCTCGTTGGTGAGCGCCTCCAGGTAATACGACCCCGCCAGCGGATCGACCGTCTGCGCCGCTCCCGATTCATACGCAATCACCTGCTGCGTGCGCAAAGCAATTCTCGCTGCCTGCTCCGTCGGCAGCGCCAGCGCTTCATCGTAGGAATTGGTATGCAAGGACTGCGTCCCCCCCAACACCGCCGCCAGCGCCTGAATCGCCGTGCGCACAATATTATTTTCCGGCTGCTGCGCCGTCAGTGTCGATCCGGCTGTCTGGGTATGAAATCGCAGCATCCATGACTTCGGATTTTTCGCTTTGAAATGCTCTCGCATAATGCGCGCCCACATCCGCCGCGCCGCCCGGAACTTTGCCACTTCCTCCAGAAAATTATTGTGCGCATTAAAAAAGAAAGACAGCCGCGGTGCGAACTGATCCACATCCAGCCCAGCCTTAATCGCGGCCTCCACATACGCCATCCCGTTGCCCAACGTGAATGCCACTTCCTGCACCGCCGTCGATCCCGCCTCGCGCATGTGGTAGCCCGAAATCGAAATCGTGTTCCACTCCGGCACGTTCTCCTTCGCCCATGCAAACATGTCCGTAATTACTTTCATCGCCTGCCGTGGCGGATAAATATACGTCCCGCGCGCGATGTACTCCTTCAGCACGTCGTTCTGCACCGTCCCGGAAAGTTTGCGGATATCCGCGCCCTGCCGCCGCGCCACTGCCACATACAACGCCAGCAGAATTGATCCCGTGGCATTGATGGTCATCGATGTAGAAATCTTCGTCAGCTCGATTCCTGAAAACAGCCGCTCCATGTCCTCAATGGAATCAATCGCCACTCCCACCTTGCCAACTTCGCCGGCCGCCAAAGGATGATCCGAGTCCATGCCAATCTGCGTCGGCAAATCAAACGCCACCGAAAGCCCGGTTGTCCCATTCGCCAGCAAATATTTGTAGCGTTTGTTCGACTCCTCGGCGTCGCCCATGCCCGCATACTGCCGCATGGTCCACAACCGCCCGCGGTACATCGTCGCCTGCACGCCCCGCGTAAACGGATATTCTCCGGGATACCCGACTTCACTCTCGTAATCCGAGCCCTTCACATCCGCAGGGGCGTATAGGGGTTTAACGGAAATGTGCGACGACGTTTCAAACTCTGCCACAGCGCTTTGGGCCCCAGGCTTAACCTTGCTTGACATGATCACATCTCTTTTCCGAACCCCAACAATCGTCTTTTACAGAGCGTTCGCAGTGCCCCTAATCCTTGAACGTTGTCATTCCGAAGCGGTGGTAGCCGGACGAGGAACCTACTGTCGGCGGCCCAACTGATATCGACTTCTATCACCGTCGACTCTTGCGCCGTACTCTCCAGAATGAACTCACCCCAAACCATGCAAACGTCACTGTGAAACAAATTGCAACCGTCACGCCCCCAAAGCCGACCTTCCCCGCATGATATTTCTCGTACTCATGGGCGGCGGCAACTCCGCCGCTCGCCGCCATCACCAGGAAAAGAAGGCCGATAACCTCCAGCCACAACTGGTGCACCACCCGCCCGCAAGCTCGGGCTGTAGTGGACACAGCACCGGTCACGGCCCGCAGGGTCCGGCTGCTCCTGGCCTGCCGGGTTGCGACCCGCGCCACCACCCCCAACTTTTGTGCGGTAGAAACCTTGCTCACCGCTCGATTTTAACAGCCTCCGGCGCTACAATGACGCAAACCTGCGCCCGCCATCGAAACCATTTCGGCAGCGGGAGGCATCTAATTGGCAGGTTGCGTTTTTAGCCAGACGGCGATCGGGGGACCACGTGGACCAGCAACTGAAGCAACTCATGAAGGAACTCGGCGAAGCTATCAACGAATCGCTCTCCGATTCCGAACAGATCGCCGAAGTCGTCTCTCGCATTAAAGACGGCGGCTACGACATTTTCCTGGTTCTCGAAGCCACCATCGGCGTCAGCAAGCAGGGCGAAAAAACTTCCGACAAGACCGCCCTCGTCACCACGCTCTCGACCAATCCTGAATTCAAAATCAACGATCAGGATCTGAAATTCCTAAAATCCCTCCGCATCAAGGTCGAAGAAAAATAAGAAACTAAGGACCGCGATTTTCGTCCGCCAACTGTATAAGGCAACGTTTCGGCGTATGCTACCATCTACTGTTTTCGCACGTGGCGTCCATGAAAGACACACTCGGAGTCCTGCTTGCAGGTGGCGCCGGGGAGCGCCTGTATCCTCTTACTCGCGACCGTGCTAAACCCGCCGTCACCTTCGGTGGAATGTATCGCATTATCGACATTACTCTCTCCAACTGCCTCAACTCTGATCTGCGCCGCGTTTACATCCTTACCCAATACAAAGCCCTCTCGCTGAACCGCCACATCCGCGAAGGCTGGAACATCCTTGGCCGCGAGGTCGGAGAGTTCGTCGAAGTTCTTCCCCCCATGAAGCGGGTCAGCGACCAGTGGTACCAGGGCACTGCCGACGCCGTTTATCAGAACATTTATTCCATTGGCTCCGAGCAGCCGAAGCATGTCCTCATCCTTTCCGGCGACCACATCTACAAAATGGATTACGGCAAAATGATGAAGCAGCACCTCGACTCCTCTGCCGACATTACCCTTGCCACCATCCAGATCGATCTCGAAGAGACGGTTCGCTTCGGCGTGGTCGATGTCGACAAAGACGGCCGCATCAACGGCTTTGAAGAGAAGCCAAAAGAAACCAAACTGCGCTCTCCCTTAAACCCCGATAAAGTCGCGGGCTCAATGGGCGTCTACCTCTTCAACGCCGACGTCCTGATCCCCGTCCTGCTCAAAGACGCGGAGGATCAGGACTCAAGCCACGATTTCGGCAAAGACATCCTGCCCAAGATGGTCGACGATTACCGCGTCTTCGCCTACGACTTCATCGACGAAAACAAGAAAGAGGCACTCTACTGGCGCGACGTAGGCACGCTCGAGGCCTACTACGAAGCCAACATGGACATCGTCTCCGTCTCGCCCATCTTCAATCTCTACGATCACGACTGGCCCATCCGCACTCATCAGCGCCAGTACCCGCCGGCGAAATTTGTTTTCGCCGAAAAAGATCGCATGGGGACGGCGCTCGATTCCATTGTGTCGAACGGCTGCATCGTCTCCGGTGGCACGGTTAAAAACTCCGTACTCTCTCCCGACGTTCGCGTGAATTCGTATTCCGAAGTCGACTCCTCGATTCTTTTCTCCCACGTCGCCGTGGGCCGCCACTGCCGCGTCCGCCGCTGCATCATCGACCGTAACGTCCACCTGCCCGAAGGCACCACCATCGGCTACGACACCGAAGCCGACCGCTCCCGCTACTTCGTCACCGATAGCGGCATCACTGTGGTTACCCGCGACTATTCGTTATTCGAAAATCCTGTGACGGTGGACTACTTCACCAGCGAGTAAACACGACGGCCACGCTCCGCCGTAATCTGCACAACGGCGTCATCCTGAGCGCAACCGCACTTTAGGCGGAGCGAAGGATCTCGTGCGGGTCGAGCTAGGGCCAGCCTGCTTGCACTTCAGCTTTGATTCGTAGCCACCGGGTCATAATCAGTAAATACAACATCGCCGCCATCCAGCTCGGGGCGATACGCTGCCTCGAAGCGCTTAACGGCTGCTGACTGGCTGTGAGCTGTATGTGCGGCTTCGTCTTTGAAAATGAAGAAGTGGACAAAGCGCGTCGGATCGTCCTTCTCGTGCCAGGCCACATACATTTG
>Ga0307474_10003814_pt1 | contig 10873 bp, 7 predicted proteins | sample atmos_gasesECM1C_2_FD_203312 | JGI IMG/M metagenome (GOLD analysis project Ga0307474, IMG submission 203312) | Hardwood forest soil microbial communities from Morgan-Monroe State Forest, Indiana, United States - atmos_gasesECM1C_05 | ecosystem: Environmental > Terrestrial > Soil > Temperate...
GCGTCGGCGATCACTTGGGTCGGATGATGTGGGTCCTGCGTTGAACCAAAAGCAAAAGGCGCGTAAATCGCTTCTTCATTCAATTTCGTAATGGCGGCTTGCAGATCGGAGATGGTCTTGATCGATTGAATCATCCCCAATTCGCGTTTCAGCGCACCTACGCCCAGCGCGTTAATCGCTTTTTCGTTCATGCACGCGCCGTAATAATCGCCGATCAATCGTTCCGTGGATTTTGCCGGCGCGCTGGAGGCCTTGGTCGAAGCGTCTTCCAGAATCCCATGCAGAACTTCCTTGGTGGATTCGCCAGCGGCCCAGCGTTTACTCCAAATGACCTGCGAAGCCGGAATAGCGTTGTGGGCGCGCCAGGTGCCGTTCGCAAATTCGTAAAAATCTTGGCAGGGACTGACTTTACGATCGAGATCGCTCACATCTATTCCATGCAGGGGCTTCTCTTGCGCATGTGTCGTTTGCGCGAAGCAAGCAATGGTGATGACCGAAAGAAGAATGGTGTGCAGCTTTCGCATGAAAACCTCGGCGGTGCCTGGGAGCTGACGACCGCCGAGGAGGTTACCTACGAAGTTGTAAAATATCAATCGCTCCCGTGGAAATAAACCCAAGGGGACCCATTTATCGTGCCAATTTATCCAGAAGAACCCGCCCTACTTCCGCTGGCGCTCAACTGGCTGCGGATTGCTTCGTTACGCGGTGCCGCAATTTGCCCAGCTTGATGTTCAAAGCATTCTGACGTGGCAGGAATGGAAGGATGGGCGAACGGCGTTTCTCGATTCTGCTGCGCGCCTTAACCAACCGCGGATCGGGCCCAAAGTTTTCTTTCGCACGATCGAGCGTATCGATGGCGCTTTCACGATGGCCTGCAGACACATAGACCTCGGCCATATTCAGATGCAGCTGCAATTCTTTACTCTTCATTTGCAGTGCGGTCTCGCACAATTTGGTGGCCTCGGCCCACTTCCTTTCCGACCGGGCGATGGCCAGCCCGAGGAACGACAAATAATAAGGGTTGGCGCTCTCGATCTCGACACACCGGCGCAATTCCACCAGCGCTCGTTGCGGATATCCGCCCTTCAAAAGCTGTACGCCCTGCTTGAACGAGGTAAGTGCCTCGACTTCTGCCATCGTTGCCTCCCAAGTATTTCCCGGCTGGCTGGGTGTTCGGGGACTGCGGAGCGTTGCACCGGAGCTGAGGAGTTCCGCGCTCAGAGTTACAGCTTAAAAAAAGCGCGGGTGAAAAGATACTGGTCCGAAGAACAGGTTGGGTCCTAAGCTTTTCGGCGCTAGTTTTTGGACGCTGGAGCTTCCCGTATTCCGATTCCAATATCCATCGCCGTGTTCTTCGGAAACACCACGTCGCGGCCCTTCGCCACAAAATGGGTGTAGATCGACATGCCCGCGCCGTAAGCGCCCATGGTGTATCCAAACACCCGCGAATGAATCAGGATTCCCATCGTGATTCCCACTAGCTTGAATCCGTTGGCACCGCCCGCAGCGCGGTTCAGGGTATTCCCGGCGGGGTTCGGCGTAGTGGCATCCGCGTCGCCGCCGGCGGAAAGCGCCGCCAGCCCGATCGCAATCCCGGTTTGCAAATAGCGCGTCTTTGGCGTCGTCGCTTCCGCGCCCCCTTCCGCGTCGAGTTTTACATTCTCGTTTTTGCTGGACTGCACGCCTTCCAGGCTTGCGTCCACCTGCTGGGCGATGGCTGCGCCATTCGGGCCATCTGGCGCGCTCAATTCGTGAAAGACGATCCGCAACTGCCCATTCCTGCTCAGGTAACGTGCCGGCCGAACCTGCACCACGGTACCTTCCAGCCGGCTGCCTTGCGGCAAAATCAGATGAGCCCCGTCGAAAAGCGGTCGCGTTAGGACCGCCTCAACCGGCGCGCCTCGCAACGTCGTCGCGGAGCTCAACGGCGTTTCCAATCGGGTGTGTACGAAACTGCCTGGCGGCGGATTCGAACCAAGAGCCGTAACCATTTCTGGACTTAACGGCTCGCTCCCGAATTCCAGCGGTTCCAGCAGTTCGGCGAAATAAACCGATCCACCCTCGACATACTGCGCATGCACGGGAAGCTGGGCCAAGGCATAGCGTTCCGCCCGATGGATTTTCCCGGGCTGCTTTACCTGCTCCATCGCCGCATCCCATTCCTGCTTGGGTGCCGCTTTCGCCTGCTGCGCTTTTTCAGATGCTACGTCCTTCGCGTTCGAGTTCGATTTCGCGTCTCGAGCGGTCAGAAACCGGATCACCTGCCCGGATCCGGGCGTCACCACCGTGTTGATGGGAATATGTCGACCGTCCGCCAGTATGAGTTCGGTGAATTCAATTTCAAATGCGCGAGGTGGCGTAAAGTCGGCGTCCAGTGCGGCAAGCGTCCGCTTGCCGGCGGAGACCGGCTCAATCCGGGTGATTCTGCCCAAGACTTCGGTGCCAACTGGAATTACCAGCTGGTCAAAGGCGTACACGGGCTCGACCAGAACTCCACGAAACGTCTGTCCTTCTTTTCGAATCCGCATTTCACTGTCGAGGGCGACCTGGATCGCCGTGCCGGATGGCACAGTCAACGAAATCGTGACGGGTTTCGGCTGGTCTTCAGCAGACGGCGATTCTGACCGGTGGGTTAAAACCGGTTGTTTATCCTGAGGGGAGGAAGCTGGCACGGAATTACTATCCTGTGCGAAAGCAGCCGCGACGAACATCCGGGAAAAAAGCAGGAGCGACCAGCCAAGCTGCGCCCACCGATTTCCACAACGAACGGTGGCGCAACGGCTCAGCGGCATGGCTATGACTCAACAGCTCTGTAACCGGCGCGATGTTCAGTAAATCGCGCCTTCATTCCAGCCTGCTTACGAATAGGCCTGGCGACAGCTTTCGTGTTCGCAGCAAGACTTCGGGCAGTTCGTCTTGTCGATCACGATGTAGTTGTGACAGCCGGAGCAGACCAGACCATAAATCGTTTCGGTGAACTGGTCGTGGCCGGTCTTCGTCGTATGTTCACTCCGCGCCTGTTCACGACTCATCGCCAACGTCGTCTCCCGGATCAGTACTTCGACGATTGTAACGAAATTGAATGGCTTCGATGCAATTTCTTATTCGGGCCCTCACCAACTACCCTACCTAACTGGTCTGTGATAGTTTTCCGAGCGCGCATCATTAAGGTTTCGGCTTGCCGGTGTTAACCCGAGGAAGCATGAAAAGTACCGGAATGATTTCATCTCGAATTTGCGAGATGTCGACGATGCTGATGATCACGTGTGCGCTGGCTGTTCCCCTGGCCCTTCGTGCCGCCACCGATGATGCTAAGCCAGCCGGCGCCAAAAAATCGCCATGGACCGCCGAAGATGTCGTCAATCAGGAAGATGCCAGCCAATTTGATGTTTCGCCTGATGGAAGATTTGCGGTCTGGGTAAAAGGCACGGCGGATAAGGACAAAGACGAACGCGTCGGCAATCTGTTCCTTTCCAATCTATCCGACGGCCGCCAGGTTCAGCTGACTCGGGGCGCTTATGACATCTCCCAGCCGCACTGGTCGCCCTCCGGCGAAACTATCGCCTTCCTGAGCAGCCAGCCGCTAGCCAAGCCCAAACCGGACGATGCGCATGTGCAGCTCTGGCTGATCAATTCCGCCGGTGGCGCGCCTTGGTCGCTGACCCAGTTTGAGCGTGGCATCCAGCAAATTGCCTGGCTTGATGACGACACCATTGTGTTCAGCGCCGAAGAAGATCTCTCGTTATACGAGCGCGAAACCAAGGAGCACAAAGACGATTCCAATGTGGTGGACGACACTTCGCACACTCCGCCGGTTCGTATTTTTAAATTCTCGATCAAGGATCAGAAAGTCACCCGTCTCACCGACAACACCGACTGGATTCTGAATTTCGAAATCTCGCATGACAAAAAGCAGTTGGTTGCCGTCGCCCGCCGCGAGCTGAGCTACGCCTGGGACCAAAAAATCCCTCCGGTAACGTATTTGGTGAATATCGCCACGGGCGAACGCACCGAGATTTTCACCGGCGAGCGCATCTCGCCCGACGATTTTCAATGGGCTCGCGATAATTCCGGCTTCTACGTGGTCGCGCCATATTCGGACGATCCGAAGTTCTTCACCGCCTCGGTCGAGCGCATTTATTTTTACGACCTCGCCGCCGCAAAAACGGTAAACGTAAATCTCGACTGGGATCGCGGGTTCGCGCGTTCCCTCCAAACCACCAGCGACGGCTTCATCGCCTTGCTGATGGACGGCGTGTACACCAAGCCGGTTCGGTTCACCCGGCATGGCGCGACCTGGTCCAGGAAGGCGCTGGTCGGCGATGACTCCAAACACTATTTCAGTTTTGCCCTCGGCGATGACGGCAAGACGCTGGTTTACGAATATTCCGCGGCTAGCACGCCTACCCAGTTCTTCCGCGCCAGGCTCGACGGCGTGAAAATCGCCTCCCCGCTGCAAATCACCGACCTGAATCCGAATTTCAAAAATAAGACCATCGCCAAATCGGAAGTCTTGCACTGGAAAGGTGCAAATGACGATGATGTGGAAGGCATCCTGTTCTATCCCGACGGCTATCAGCGCGGCAAAAGCTATCCGCTGATCACCGCCACGCATGGCGGTCCGGCCGGTGCCGATCACGACCAGTGGACCGAGCGTTGGGCCTATGCGCCGAATCTGCTCACCCAACGCGGCGCGTTCGTACTCAAAACGAACTACCACGGCAGCACGGGTTACGGCCTGAAGTGGGTCGAATCCATTTGCTGCGGAAAATATTACGATCTCGAAATCCCGGACATCGAGCGCGGCGTAGACAGCCTCGTCGATCGCGGGCTCGTCGATCCGGATCGTATCGGCGCCATGGGCTGGTCCAATGGCTCCATCCTTACCATTCAACTGACCATCACCAATCCCGACCGCTACAAAGCTGCCTCGGTGGGCGCGGGCGACGTCGAATGGCTCAGCGATTGGGCCAACGTCGATTTCGGCGAAGCTTTCGATCACTACTACTTCGGCAAGACCCCGCTGGAGGATCCGCAACTCTATATTGATAAATCTCCACTCTTCAAAATGGACCGGGTCAAGACCCCAACCCTCATTTTCTTTGGGACCATCGACCGCCAGGTCCCCACCGAGCAAGGCTGGACCCACTATCGCGCGCTCTACAGCATCGGAAAGGCGCCGGTAAAATTCATATTATTTCCTGCCGAGGCCCACGGACCCCGAAAGCTGACCCATCAATTACGTAAATTGAATGAAGAGGATGCCTGGTTCGATCGTTATCTATTCAAGATTAACCCGCCGGAAAATGAAGCTCTGAAAAAAGGTTCCCCTCTCGACATCGCCTTGCGCCGGCGCGGCATTCAAAAATCCGGAGCCCTCTATGGCGTGACGTTCCATTCAGCCGCTTCCGAAAATCCGCCGCCGGACGCATTGATCCCGGAAACAGTCAAGCGCGGAGACATCGAACTCGGCCGATTCGAAATCACCCGAGCGCAGTACGCTGCATTCGACAAAGATTACAAGGTCGAGCCCGGCACCGAAAATTACCCGGCGAACGGCATCACCTTCGATCAAGCCACGGCGTATTGCAAATGGCTCGCCCAACTTACTTCTGAAACCTACCGCCTGCCGAACGAACTGGAAGTTGCCGCCCTCTATAAAGATCGAAGCGGAGAAAATACTCTCGACTATTGGGCGGGTTACGCCCTGAATCCCGACGATGCCGCGAAACTCGAAGCTGAAATTAAGGAACTCCCCGGCGACGCGCCATTGCTCCGTGATGTGGGTAGCTTCTCTGGCCAGGGTGACAAAGACGAGGAATTGATCTTTGACCTTGGCGGAAATGTTTCCGAATGGGTCGTCGCCGCCAATCACGCTCCAAAAACTGCAGGCGGCAGCGCCGATCGTCCCAGCGACGCACGGTCGCAATATCGGGGGGCCGACCCTGCCTACACAGGGTTCCGAGTGGTGCACGTCCCGGCACCAGCGATGCCGGCCGCAAAGCCGTCGGCTGCTGATGCGCCGGCCGCACCTACCAAGGCGGACCGGCCAACACGCAACAATCGCGCCCGAAAAACGAAACCGCAACCGCCGCCGAAAACAGACGAGCCAGCGGCTCCAGCTCCGGCTCCCGCTCCAAAACCGGACGACTCCGCGCCGGCGCCGGGTACCCCGGATCAGAACGCACCGAGCGCTCCGCCCGCGCCGGAATCAGACAAGCCATCCGGCCCTGCCCCGGACGCGACGCCGAAGCCAGATGACTCCGGCGCTCCACCCGCGCCCGCACCTCCAGCTCCGGAGCCACCGCAATCGCCGAATCCCCAATGAAATTTTGATTCGTCGCTAAACGCGCGAACTGGTCGCCCGGTGATGTCGACGTCGACGCCGACGTCCATTATTGCGGTCCAGTGGCCTCATCCGTCCCATCCGAATTGGCTCTTGCCGCCGCATTCGCACCGGCCTACCCTCCAAACATGACCCAGCCATTCATTCCCACCGCCCGAACCAAGGTTCAACGCTTGCCCGACCGCGGCAAATACGACCGCGAAACCGTGCATGCCATTCTTGATCAAGGTTTCGTTTGTCATGTTGGTTTCGTGGTTGACGGCCAGCCATTCGTCATTCCCACAAATTACGCCCGCGTGGACGAAACACTTTATCTGCACGGTTCTTCCGCGAGCCGAATGCTGCGCACGCTGGCCGGAGGAGTAAATGTCTGCGTCACGGTCACCCACGTCGACGGCCTGGTTCTCGCGCGGTCCGCGTTTCATCATTCCGTGAATTATCGTTCCGTGGTCGCGCTGGGCGTCGCCAAACTGATTGAAGATCCCGAAGAAAAAATGCGCGCGCTCGAGGCCTTCACCAATCACGTGATGCCTGGCCGCTGGAACGACATTCGCATCCCGAATGAGCAGGAACTGAAGGCCACCTCCGTCCTCGCCCTGCAGCTCGACGAAGTTTCGGCCAAGATTCGCGTCGGCCCGCCCAAGGACGATGCCAAAGACTATTCCCTGCCTATCTGGGCAGGCGTTCTGCCCTTACACGTCGTTCCCGGCGCACCGATCGACGATCCAAAACTGATCGCCGGACTCAACATTCCGGACAACGTGCGTACCTACCCGCGCTAAGCCGATGGCGCGTTTCGAAACTCTTTTTTTCATCCTGCTGCTCACGGTATCTCCGCTTGCTTTTGCCCAAGACAAATCTGCGTCTGCGGCAGTGGAAGGATTCAAAGCTGGGTCGTACCGCAGTCCCAGCGGCGAAACGATGCAGTATCGCCTCTTCGTCCCTCCCGGTTACGATCCGGCGCAAAAATATCCGATCGTCTTGTGGCTGCATGGCGCGGCCGGACGCGGCTCGGATAACGTGTCGCAGCTCAGCGGTGGGAATTTCCCAGGCTCGCACATCTGGACCAGGCCGGAAATTCAGCGGAAGTATCACGCTTTCGTGGTGGCCCCGCAGGTCGACGTGACCAAAGGCTGGGCGCGCCCGCACACCAACACTCCGCCGGTAGCGATTCGCCTCGCCCTTGAAATCCTGGACCACGTGGAAAAGGAATACAGCGTCGACCCGGCCCATGAATACGTGGTTGGCCAATCGATGGGCGGAGAAGGCGTCTGGGCCGCGCTCTCCGCTGCGCCGCAGCGGTTCGCCGCGGCGATCGCCTTGTGCGGCTACGGCAACGCCTACATGCTTTCGCGCGTCGCCAAAGTTCCTGTGTGGATTTTTCAGGGCGAAGAGGATCCGGTTGTTTCCGCGGCAGGCATGAGGGAATGGGTCAAAAAACTACGCGAAGCAGGCGGCGCGCCGAAGTACACCGAATATCCCAGCATAGGTCATAACGTCTGGGACGTAGCCTTCACCGAGCCGGATTTGGTCGAATGGCTGTTTTCGCAGCATCGTTAGCCGCCTCTAGTGGCAGCCGCACCTACCGCCGCCGCAGCATCCGCCATACTCGTAGATGGGCACGGTCAACTATCCCCAGACTCCTAAGGGATCATCGCCGAAGCTAGGCCTACGACTCCAAGAAACAACATGATGCTCCAGCAAAACAGAAGAATTCTTCCAGCGCCCTTGCCTACGACTGAAGCTGCCGCGGCCGCAACCCAAAGCGAGAAGCCCACTAGATTCATCGACAGCCATGGCCCGTGAGCTGGTTCGCCTGTTTTTAGATAATTGAGACAGAAAACGAAAAACCAAGCCGTGGAAACCGAAGCGGCGATCAATCCCCACTTGTAAGCTTCGCGTCGCCATTTTTGGATTGAGACCTGAGTTTTCGAAATTCGAACGGACCAGGAAAAGAAAAGCAAAATCATAGCGGGCAGAAAAGATACCGCGGTTAGCGCGAAGATACTAAGTCCGCGATAATCGGTCATTGGACTTGATCATAACCCGCGTGCGCAACTGTCGAAAATAAAACAGCCCCGGCTTGCGCCGGGGCTGTTGTCCAAATACCCTGCGGAGTTGGTTTAGAACTAGTCGCCTGCGACCGTCTCAGCTTCTTGCGCCGCCGGTGCTGCCGGAGCAATCTGCACCGGTTTCACCGTCACGCCCGGAACCGCCGAGAGAATCTGCTGCATCGAGCCAATCTGCACCACCGGCTCGGTGCTCTTCTTCAGCACGAGTTCTTCGTAAATGCGGCGAACCTTCGCGGCTTCCTCATGCGCCTTTTTGCGGCGAATGCGGTCTTCTTCGGCCGCAGTAAGAGGAATATCATGCTCGAGTTCACGTACGCGCGACGCATCTTCGGCGTCAATCCGCAGCGAATGTTCGTAGCTGTTCAGATCGACTTTCTTGCCCTTGGCGAAAATGTCGTGCTTGCCGTGCTCTTTGTACCACTGCGCCACCGTCGCGTTCTTGTGCATGTTCTCGATAATCTTGCGCCAGCCCACGCCCGTGTTGTACGCGCAGAAGGAAATTTCACCCTGCTGCGTCGCGTACGGGATGATGCACATTTCGGTGCGGCGGAAGTCGTAGTTGAAAAGATCCTGGAACCACATTCCGGCGATGAACAGGAAGTTCCATGGATCTTCCGCGCGTCGCTTCATGGCATCTTCATAGGTGCGGTCGCCGGTAACTTTGCCGTACTTTTTGTCGGTGTTCTTCGAAAGCGCCCAGGTCTTGTCGAACTTCCTCCACAGATCGCGCAATCGCAAGCTGGGAGGCGCCTGGAACGGGCTGTAATTCTTCAGCAGCGCCATTGCCATCATGAAGTTCGAAAATCCCTTGCTGCGGTTGGCGTCCGTGATCGCGTTCACGTCCCTGGTCAATTGTTGCGCATCCAGGAAGCGCGGTACTGGCGCCCACTCTTTCGTTTCCTTGTTGATCATCAACGCCGTGCCCACGCCGCAGTTCGGGTGGCAGCCGCAGGAAAGCGATCCCCACTGCGAATCCGGTCCGTGGACCATATCCGAGAAGCCGGCAAACGTGCTGATGAACGAAATCGGGAACCAGTCGCGCGTCGGTTCGACTTTGCCCACCTGCGCGCTCACGTCCTGCGCCAGATGCGAAAGCGTGTAGCGCTGCCGGATGCGGCGTTCCGGGGTGATTTCTTCGTCGCGGCCCGTGAACGAAACCGGCTGGAACGATACGAATGAAATTTTCTTGGGGTTTTCCATCGCGAACTTGACGATCGGTCCCACCTGATCGTTGTTCACGTTATTCACGATCGTGGTAACCAGCACGATTTCAATTCCCGCTTCGTGCATGTTTTCGATCGCGCGCAATTTCACGTCGAACAGGTTGCCCACCTGGCGGTGGCTGTTGGCGTCATTGCCGATGCCGTCGAATTGCAGGTAGGCGTAACGCATGCCCGCTTCGAAGGTCTTCTTGCAGAATTCTTTGCTCTTTGCGAATTCAATTCCGTTGGTCGCGGCCTGCACGCTGTTGTAACCTACTTTACGCGCATAACGCACCGCATCCAGGAAGCGCGGATGCATGGTCGGTTCGCCGCCGGAGAACTGCACCGACATTTGCCGGCGTGGCTTGATCTTGGTGGCGTTCTCAAGGATTTCCTGAATTTCTTCCCAGCTCAGTTCGTGAACGTATCCGACCTGGTTCGCGTCCATGAAGCAGGGGTCGCACATCATGTTGCAGCGGTTGGTCAGGTCGACGGTCAATACCGAACCGCGTCCGTGACGTACCGTGCTCGATCCATGGCGGTGCAAGCCTTCGTCGTTGTGCGCCGGGATGTCGCGGCCGGGGAAATTCTTTTCGATCCATTCCAGGAACTTCGCGTCCACGGCCATCAAGTCTTCGAACTTGCCGTGAATCGGGCATTCCTTGACCATCCAGACTTGGCCGTCGCGCTCGATAATCTGCGCTTTGATCTCGCCCACCTTTTCGTGAACCAGATCGGTCCAGTCCTTCTTACCGTTAATGATCAGGTCGCGCGCTTCGCGCACGCAATCCGGGCACAGCGAGTCCGTGGTCCGCGGCCAGCCCAGCGTCGGCTTCGACTTCTCCCACGACTTGAGCAGCGGCTTATCCGACCACTTCGGCGTGAAGGACGGGTTTGGATTGTACTTGTTGAAAAACTGGAACGAGTTGTAGGTGACGGTCGCTGCCTTGCAAAGCGCCCAATCAAAACTCTTCCAAATCTGGTTGCCTACTGTCTTCGGCATTAGTCTGTACCTCTCCTTTTTCGTCGAGCCTCAGAACAGCCTGGAAACCCCAAGAGGTCGACCCCAACGCGGGTCCGCCTGGACCCGTAAACGGTTACGCTATCAGAGTTTGCCGGTATTGTTACACCGCGTCTAGGCACATGCGCCCAAAGGTACAAATCGGGGGTCGAACGGTACTCCCAGCCCCTCAATGGGAGGCCTAGTTTGCCTCAGAATGGTACCTAGCACAGGTACCTCTAGACCCCGCCTT
>Ga0307474_10003816_pt1 | contig 10872 bp, 4 predicted proteins | sample atmos_gasesECM1C_2_FD_203312 | JGI IMG/M metagenome (GOLD analysis project Ga0307474, IMG submission 203312) | Hardwood forest soil microbial communities from Morgan-Monroe State Forest, Indiana, United States - atmos_gasesECM1C_05 | ecosystem: Environmental > Terrestrial > Soil > Temperate...
CCCCGCGCATAACATCTGCGACACGTTGCGCCTCACCGGCGCCCTGGACGCCGGGGCGCTCGAGCGCGCGCTGGCCGCCGTGATCGACCGGCACGAGATCCTGCGCACCTGCTATCCCACGGTGGACGGCGGCCCGCAGCAGGTCATCGCGCCGCCCGGCCCGTTCTCGCTGCCCGTGGCCGACCTTCGGGACATGCCCGCACCGGCCCGGGACCAGGTCGCGGGCGGTCTTATCGCCAAGGACCGGGGCCAGCCGTTCGATCTGGGCCGGCTGCCGCTGCTGCGGGTGCGCCTGATCCGGCTGACCGATGCCGAAAGCCTGTTCTCCGTCGTCGCGCACCACATCGTGGCCGACGACTGGGCGTTCAACGTCCTCTACGGGGAGTTGTCCGCGCTCTATGCGGCGAGCCTGGACGGGCGGCGCAGCCCGCTGCCCCCGCTGCCCGTGCAGTACGCCGACTACGCCGTGTGGGAACGCCGGATGCTGGCCTACCGGCTCGCCGCCGGGCTCGACTACTGGCGGGAGCGCCTGCTCGATGCCCCGGCCGCTCCGGTGCTGCCCGCCGGGGCCGCCGAGGCGCGGGTGGGCTGGCACCGGTTCGCCGTTCCGGCGGAGCTGACCGGCCGGCTGGCGAACTGGTGCCAGCGCCGGTCGGTGACGATGTTCGTGGCCTGCCTGGCCGGGTTCGCCTCGGTGCTCGGCAGGCAGGCGGGCCAGGACGAGATCGTGGTGGGCGTGCCGTTCGCCAACCGCGAGCGGTTCGAGCTGGAGCAGATGATCGGCTGCTTCATCAACCCGGCCGCGGTGCGCATCGACCTGAGCGGCGCGCCCGGCCCCGCGGAACTCGTCGCTCGCGTCGATCGCGCGGTCCGGCCGTGCTACGCGATGCAGTACGTGCCGTACGAGAAGGTGACCGACGCGGTCCGGACGGCCCGGGCCCAGGCCGGGCTGCCCGCCGCCCGGGCGCCGCTGTTCGACGTGGTGCTGAACTTCGTGCCCGAGCCCGCCGCGCTGCATCTGGGCGACGTGCGGGCCGAGATGGTCGATGATCTTCCGCCGTCGCAGCCGGCCAAGAGCGGGCTGACGCTCTACCTCGAGCGAACCGACCGGACTCTGCTCGGACGAATGGCGTACGAGACCGGCCGGCTCACCGAGGAATCGGTGGCCGCCCTGGCGGCCGGCTTCCTGGCCACGATGGAGGGGCTTGCAGATGAACCACGGTGAACCCGCAGGCCCGCGCCCTCGGCCGCCCGGTCTCCCCACCGCGGCGCGGCGCCGGGCGGTGTCCGTCGACCCGGCCGGCCTGGTCTCCTCCGGGCCGTTCGCCGACGGGCAGCCAGCGCCCTCCGTGCTGCGCCCGCGGGCCCCGCTCGACCTGGCCGAGTGGATCAAGGTCAGCCGCGATCAGGTCGAGCGGCTCCTGCTGGCCCACGGGGCCGTGCTGCTGCGCGGCTTCGGCGTCTCGTCCGCTGACCAGTTCGAGCGGGTGGCCCGGGCCTTCACCGATGACCTGCTGAACTACGTGGAGGGGTCGTCTCCGCGCACCATGCTCACCGAGAAGGTGTACACCTCAACCGAGTACCCCCCGGAATTCCCCATCTCCATGCACAACGAGCTGTCCTACGCCCACAAGTGGCCGGGCAAGCTGTTTTTCTTCTGCGCGTCGCCGCCCGAGAGCGGCGGCGAGACGCCGATCGCGGACGGCCGCCGCCTGCTGGAGCGGCTGCCGGGGCCGGTGGCCGAGCGGTTCTGCCGGCTCGGGGTGCGGTACGTGCGCACGATGCACGCCGGTCACGGGCCCGGGCTGTCCTGGCCGACGGTGTTCGAGACCGCCGACCGCGACGCGGTCGAGGAGTACTGCAAGGCGGGCGGCATCGAGTTCACCTGGCTCGACGGCGGGTGGCTGCGAACCAGCCAGGTCCGGCCGGCCGCGATCCGCCATCCCGGCACCGGCGAGCGGGTCTGGTTCAACCAGGCCGACCAGTGGCACCCGTCGAACCTGGGCGCCGAGCTCGACCAGGCGATCACGGCCACGGCCGGCGGGGCCGAGCTGCCGCTGAACGCCGAGTACGGAGACGGGACGCCGATCGACCCCGCCGACCTGGCCGCGGTGCGCGCGGCCGCGGCCGACGCCGCCGTCGCCTTTCCCTGGGAGGCCGGCGACGTGCTGGTCATCGACAACACGATGACGCTGCACGGCCGCCACCCGTTCACCGGATCCCGCCGCGTGCTGGTCTCGATGGGAGCGCCGGTGTACCTCGACCAGGTCGAGCAGGCATGACCACCGAAAGCACCGGGTTCCGGCTGTCACCCGAGCAGGCCACGCTGTGGACCGATCCCGCGGCGGGCGCGTCGCGCTGGTCGCAGTGCGTGGTGGCGGTGCCGGGCGGCCGGCCGGCCGCCCGGATCCGGGCCGCGATCGGCCGGGTGGTCGCGCGCCACGAGATCCTGCGCACCGGGTTCCAGCACGTGCCGTTGCTGGGCGAGGCCGTGCAGATCGTGCACGAGGCGGCCGCGCCGGAGCTGGCCGACGTCGACCTGCGCGGCCGGCCGGACGGCGAGGTCGCCGCGGCGGTCGAGAACCTGCTGCGCGGCCACCGCGAGCCGGCCGACCTGGCCGCCCCGCCGCTGCTGCGCACGGCGCTGGTCACCGCGGGCGAGGATTCGATGCTGGTCATCAGCACGCCGGCGCTGGTCGCCGACGTCCGCGGGCTGCGCGCCCTGGCCGCCGAGATCGAGGCCGAGTGCCGGGCCCCATCGGGGCCGGCCGGGGACGCGGGCGAGCCGATGCAGTTCGCCGACTACGCGCAGTGGCGGCTGGACACCGCCGCGGCCGCCCCGGCGCCGGACGCGGACGGCTTCTGGGCCGCGCAGCGGCCCGGGCCGGCCGGGCCGGCCGGGCCGGCCGGATCCCTTGGTCCCGCCGAGCGGGACGCCCCCGGTGCCGGCGACCCGCAGGCGCCGGATTCGTTGCCGGTGCCGGTGCCGGCCGACGTCGGCGCCGGCCTGATCGACCTGGCCGGCGCGCCGGGCCTGACCCTGCCGGCCGTGCTCATGACGGCCTGGTGGCTAGTGCTCGACCGGCTCGGCTGGTCCGGCGACGGCACCGTCTGGGTGGTCGCCGACCGGCGCGAGGACGCCGCGCTGGGCGAGGCGATCGGCCCGTTCGAGCAGCGCCTCCCGCTGGCCATGCCGCCGACGGCGCACCGGGCCGACGCGGGCACGTTTACCGGCCTCGCCCGCGCGGTGGCCGAGGTCCACGCGCCCGCGACCGCCCGGGCCGACCATGCGCCGGCGCAGGAGGCGTGGCCGGCCGAGCGGGCCGGCTTCCGGTTCCTGCCCGATGAGTCCGAACGCCCCGGCTCCCGCCCGGCCTGGTCACGGTGGCTGGCATCCGACGACCGGTATCCGGTTGACCTCACCGCCTGGCTTGACGCCGGCCGCCTGGGCCTGGAGCTGGGCTTCGATCGGGGCCGCCACGACCGGCCGGCCGCGGCGGCGCTGGCCGGCCGGCTGATCGCGCTGCTCGGCGGCCTGGCCGCCCGCGGCGACCTGGTGCTGTCCGATATCGACATCCGGACCGAGGACGAGCGGGCGGCCGCCGCCCGGCGCAACGACACCGCCGCTGAGCCGGCCGCGGCGGGCGCGACCGAGCTGTTCCTGGCCCAGGTCGCGGTCGGCCCGGACCGGGTGGCCCTGGTGTCCGCGGGACGGCAGCTCAGCTACGCGGCGCTGGACGACCGGGCCCGGCGGGTCGCGGCGAGTCTGCGCGAGCGGGGATGCCGCCCCGGCGCACGGGTCGGCATCTGCCTGCCGCGTTCGCCGGAGCAGGTCGTGGCGGTGCTCGGCGCCTGGTACGCGGGCGCGGCCTTCGTGGCGATGAACCCGGCGGACCCGGCGCCGCGCCTGGCCCGGCTGCTCGAGGCGGCGGGCTGCGGCTGGCTGGTAACGCCGGACGACGGCCCGGATTCGCCGGCCGGGGCCCCGGCGGCGGGAACCTCGGAGGCGGCCGCGGACGCCACGCGGCTGCGGATCGGCGACGCGCTGGCCCGCCCGGCGCCGCCCGGCGGGCCCGCCCCGGCGGCCATGCCCCTGTCCGGCGTCACCTGCGTGGCCTACACCTCCGGCTCGACCGGGGACCCGCAGGGGGTCCTGTCCACCGGCCGGGGCCTGGCCAACTACCTGGCCTACCTGACCGCCGAGTACCGCCTCCGCCCGGCCGACGTCGTGCTTCAGCTGGCCCCGTTCACCTTCGATGCCTGGCTGCGCGACAGCATCGGCCCGCTGACCGTCGGGGCGTCGGTGGTGTTCCTGGACGAGCTGACCGGCCGTAGCGCGGCCGACATCGTCGACCGGATCGAACGGCACCAGGTCACCCGGTTGCTGCACATCGTGCCGACGCTGCTGCGCGACCTCACCCATGCCGCCCGCGAGCGGCGGCCCGGGCCGCTGGCCCTGCGCACCGTGCTGTGCAGCGGCGAGCCGCTGCGCCAGCGCGACTGCGACGAGGCCCGGGCCCTGCTCGGACCACTGGTCACGGTGGTCAACCAGTACGGGCCGACCGAGTGCACGCTCACGTCCACGTTCTTCCGGTCCGGGCCGGGCCCGGCGGACGGCGCGGCCCCGGTGCCGATCGGGCGGCCGATCCGCAACGCGGCCCTGCACGTGCTCGACGAACTGCTGCGGCCGGTGCCCGCGGGGGTGACCGGCGAGGTGTACATCGGCGGGGCCGGACTCGGTCATGGCTACCAGGGCCAGCCGGCGCTGACCGCGCAGCGGTTCGTGCCCGATCCGTTCGCGGCCCGGCCCGGTGCGCGCCTGTACCGGACCGGTGACCTGGCCCGGTCAGGCCCGGGAGAGCAGGTCGAGCTGCTCGGCAGGCGCGATTCCCAGGTGAAGATCCGCGGCGTCAGGATCGAGCCCGCCGAGATCGAGCGGGCCCTGCTGCGGCACCCGGCCGTGCGGGAGGCCTCCGTGGTGGCCTGCCGCGGCCTGCCGCCCGAGCCCGCGCTGCCCGCCCTGGTGGCGTGCGTGGTCCTCGGCGGCGACGGCGCCACGGCCACCGAGCTGCGCGGATACCTATCGCGATCGCTCCCGGCGCACCTCGTGCCGGCCGGCGTCCTGGCGTTCGACGTCCTGCCCCGTAACCGGCACGGCAAGGTGGACCGCCGGGCTCTGGCCGCCGAGGCGGGCCGGCGGGCCGCCGGGCCGGCCGCGGCGGGTCCGTACACCGCCGCCCGGTCCGCTCTGGAGCAGATCGTCGCCGACGTCTTCGCATCGGTGCTGAACGCGGAGCGCGTCGGGGTGCACGACGACTTCTTCGAGATCGGCGGGCACTCCCTGCTCGCCACCCGGGCCGTGTACCGTCTCGGCCAGCGGTTGCGGCTGCGGATCTCGCTGCGGGCCATGTTCGAGTGCCCCAGCGTGGAAGGGCTGGCCGCCCGGATCGCGGCGGACGCCGGCCCGCAGGATGCGCCGCGCATCCGGCGGCTGGCCGAGGCCGCGACCGGTGCCGCGGCGCCCGCGACCGATGACGCCGGGCCCGCGCCGGACGAGCCGGAGCGGCCGGCGATCGCCCGGGCCGAAGGACCTGGACCGCATCCGGTGTCATTCGCTCAGTTCCGCATGTGGCTGGCCGACCGGCTGTATCCCGGCGACACCAGCCACAACGTCCAGGTGACCGTGGAGATCGAGGGCGCCCTCGCCGCGCAGCCGCTACGGCGGGCCCTGTCCTACCTGGGCGAGCGGCACGAGACGCTGCGGACCATATACGTCGCCGGACCCGATGACGAGCCCGGCCAGGTGGTGGCGGAACCAGCGCCGCTGGAGCTGCCGGTGCTCGACCTCACCGCCGACCAGAGCGGCCGGCCCGCGGCCGAGCTGTTGTCGCAGTACTCGCGTCGCATGGCCAGCACCCCGTTCGACCTGGCCCGGCCCCCGCTGTGGCGGGCGAGCCTGCTGCGCACCGGCCCGGACCGGCACATCCTGCTGCTGGACGCGCACCACATCGCGATCGACGAATGGTCGGTCGGCGTGCTGGTGCGCGAACTGGCCGAGGCGTACACGGCGTTCCTCGGCGGCGGCGAGCCCGATCTGGCGCCGCCGCCGGTCCGGTACGCCGACTACGCCGCCTGGCAGCGCGGGTGGCTGACCGGGCCGCGGCTGGCCGAACTGACCGGGCACTGGCGGGAACGGCTGGGCGGTGCGGCGTTCGAGATCGACCTGCCGTTCGACTTTCCCCGGCCGCAGAACCCCAGCCCCCGCGGCAACCGGATCGCGCGGTCCATCGGGCGTGACCTCATGGACCGGCTCGGGGCGGTCGGCCAGCGCTCAGGCGCGACCCTGTACATGGTGCTGCTGGCCTCCTTCGCCACGTTGCTTTCCCACTACAGCGGCCAGGACGACATCGTGGTCGGGACGCCCGTGGCCAACCGGAGCCAGCCCGAGCTGGACGACGTGGTCGGCTGCTTCGTCAACATCCTGGTGTTGCGGATGCAGACCGACGGCGACCCGGCCTTCGCCGACCTGCTCCGGCGGGTGCGCGCCACCGCGCTCGACGCGTTCGCCAACCAGGACGCCCCCTTCGAGAAGGTGGTGGAGGCCCTGCGCCCGAGCCGGGTCCAGGGCCGGATGCCGCTCGTGCAGAACTGGTTCGTGCTGCACAACGCGGCCCGCGCGGTGGCCACCGCGCCCGGGATCAAGCTGACGCTGGTGGAAAGCGACCGGGGCAGCTCGAAGTTCGACCTGAACCTGGCGCTGAGCGAGGCCGCGGACGGGCTCAGCGCGGCCCTCGAGTACAGCGCCGACGTTTTCCTCCCGGCCACGGCGGAGCGGATCCTGCGGCGCTATTGCGAGCTGCTCGAGGCGATCGCGCTCCGGCCCGGCGACCACCTGAGCGAGCTGCGACGGCAGATCCATGAACACGACGAGAAGGAGCGCAAGGTGGCTGCAGAGGACCGGCTCCGATCGCGCATGAAGAGCTTCGCCGCGGTCCGCGGGACGGCGGTGAAGCCCATGCGGGTCAGCAGCGGCTCGCTGGTGCGGTTCGACCGCCTGACGGCGGACGAGCCGCTGCCGATGCTGGCCGAGCCGATCGAGGCTCGGGTGGACCTGCCCGCGTGGGTCGAGGCGAACCGGGACGCGCTCACCGGGCGCCTGCACCAGGCCGGCGCGATCCTGTTCCGCGGCTTCGAGGTGGGCACGGCCGAGGATTTCGAGCGCATCGTCGGCGCGTACTCGCCGGACATGCTCGACTATTACGAGCGCTCGACGCCGCGGCACGTGGTCAGCGGCAAGGTCTACTCGTCCACCGAGTACCCGCCGGAGCGGACGATCCCGCTGCACCCGGAGAGCGCGTACTCGCACTACTTTCCGCGCACGCTGTGGTTCTGCTGCCTGACCGCGCCGGCCGGCGGCGGGGCCACGCCGGTGGCGGACAACCGGCGCGTCCTGGCGCGGCTGGATCCCGCGGTGCGAGAGCGGTTCATCGCGCGCGGCGTCCGCTACGTCCGCACGTACCACGAGGGCTTCGACATCCCGTGGCAGGACGCGTTCCAGACCACCGAGCGGGAGGTGGTGCAGGAATACTGCCGCCGGGCCGGCATGACGTGGCAGTGGCGCCCGGACGGCGTGCTGCGCACCGAGCACGTCCTCGACGCCGCGGCCCGCCACCCCGTCACCGGGGAAGAGGTGTGGTTCAACCAGGTGCACGCGTGGCACATCTCCGCGCTGGAGCCCGCCGCCCAGCAGGCCATGCTGGCCACGTTCGGCCCCGATGACCTGCCCCGCAACGTGTGCTTCGGCGACGGCGGCCGCATCGGCGCCGACGACATCGCGGCCATCGCGGCCGCGCACGACCAGGCGATCGTCAGCTTCCCCTGGCAGGCAGGCGACGTGCTCCTGATCGACAACGTGCTGGTGTCCCACGGACGGCAGCCCTATTCGGGGACGCGCCGCGTGGTGGTGGCCATGTCCGACCCGTATGACCGGTCCAAGCTCAAGGCCGCGGCCGGCGGTGACCATGACGGCGATGTCGCCTGACGATCAGCGCGCTCCCGGGTCCCGGGACTACCAGATAGCCCAGCTCACCGCGTGGGCGGCCGAGTTGCTGGCCGTGGCCGGGGCGCCCGGCCCGGTGGCGGCGACCGTGGCGCGGCATCTGGTCGGGGCCGACGCCGCCGGCCATCGCGGCCACGGCCTGGCCATGCTGCCGACCTACCTGGACGCGATCGACGCGGGTGAGCTGCGTCCCGACGCCGAGCCGGTACTCGTCGAAGATCGCGGGGCATACGTGACCGCGGACGGGCGGCACGGTTTCGGGCACCACGCGCTGTCCTGGACGCTGTCGCTGGTCATCGAGAAGGCCAGACGGTACGGGCTGGCCGGGGCGCACCTGGTGCGCTGCGGGCACGTTGGCCGGCTGGGCGGGTACGTGCTCGATGGCGCGGCAGAGTCGGCCGCGGTCCTGGTCACCGTGGGCTCGCTGGCCGACGACGCCGATGCCCTGGTCGCGCCCGACGGCGGCCGGGAACGGCTGCTCGGCACCAATCCGATCGCGTTCGGCTGCCCCGGCGACCCGCCGTTCGTGCTCGACATGGCGACATCGGCCATGGCGTACTACGACCTCGCACTGGTGGCCGCGGCCGGGGGAGCGGTGCCCGCCGGGGTGCTGGCCGACGGAGCGGGCGACGGATCGGCTCCCCCCGATGACCCGCTGGCGGGCGCCGCGATGCTGCCCTTCGGCGGCCACAAGGGTTACGGGCTGAGCCTGCTCGCCGGCGTGCTTTCGGGTCTGGCCGCCAACGGCCCGCGGGACGACTCGGGGGTCAGCGGGGTGTTCGTGCTCGCCATCGATCAGCCACGGCCGACCGGGCCCAGCCGGATCGACGCGGCGCTGGCCCGGGTGCGAGCTACCGAGCCGGTCGACCCGGGGCGGCCGGTTCAGGTGCCCGGCGACCGGGCCAGGGCGCGGCGGGCCCGCGCCGAGGAGCACGGCGTCAGCCTGCCGTCCGACCTGGTCGAACGGATCCGCGACCGGCTGGGCCGCCGCGACCGGGTCCTGCCCCGGCTGCCCGGCCCGCTGCCCGAAGCGCGGCCGGCGGGCCCGGCCGGCCAGACGGCGGCGAGGCGGTCGCAGTGACGGCGGGCCGGCCGGGCGCGCGGTTCGACGTCGCGGTCGTGGGGCTCGGGTACGTGGGCATGTCGCTGGTGCACCAGGCCAGCCTGGCCGGCCTGCGGGTGGCCGGCCTGGACGTCCGGCCGGAGGTGGTCGACGGCCTGCGGGCCGGCCGCTCCCATGTGGACGACGTGTCCGACGATGACCTGCGGGCCGTCAACGCCGCCGGGTTCGTCGCCTCCGTCGACCCGGTGCCGCTGGGCGAGGCCGCGGTCGTGGTGATCTGCGTCCCGACCCCGCTGACCGCCGACGGCGGCCCGGACCTTTCCGCGGTCTGCGCCGCGGCCCGCACCGTGGGCCAGTACCTGCGGCCGGGCATGCTGGTGATCCTGGAGTCCACCTCGCATCCCGGGACCACCGACGAGGTGGTGCGGCCCATTCTGGAGGGCGGGTCGTCCCTGCGCGCGGGACGGGACTTCGCGCTGGCGTTCTCGCCGGAACGGATCGATCCGGGCAACCGCCGCTTCAACCTGGTGACCACCCCGAAGATCGTGGGCGGTCATTCTCCGCGGTGCGCGGCCGCGGCCGCCGCGTTCTACCAGCGGTTCGTCCACACCGTGGTGCAGGCGAAGGGCACCAGGGAGGCCGAGCTCGCGAAGATCATCGAGAACACCTACCGCAACGTGAACATCGCGCTGGTCAACGAGATCGCGCGGCTCGCTCACGACCTGGGCATCGACGTATGGGACGCGCTGCACTGCGCCGCGACCAAGCCGTTCGGCTTCCAGCCGTTCTACCCGGGGGCCGGCCCGGGCGGTCATTGCATCCCGGTGGATCCCGGCTACTTCTCCTACCTGGTCCGGACGAACGGCGGCGTGTTCCGGCTGCTGGACGTGGCCCAGGAGATCAACCGGGGGATGCCGCGGTACGTCGTCGAACGGGCCAGCCTGCAGCTGAACCGGCAGCGGATGAGCGTGAAGGGGTCGGGCGTCCTGCTGCTGGGGGTCACCTACAAGCCGAACATCTCCGACCAGCGCGAGGCGCCGGCCTGGGAGGTGGCCAGCCGGCTGCTGGCCATGGGCGCCGTGCTGAGCTACCACGATCCGTACGTGCCCAAGTGGGAGGTGGCAGGGGTGACGATCCCGCGTCAGCCGGATCTCGAGGTTGCGCTGCGCGAGGCGGACCTGAGCATCCTGCTGCAGGACCACGCCGTGTATGACCCGCAGACGCTGGTGACGTCGGCGAGCCTGCTGTTCGACGCCTGCGGCAGCACGCGCGGCTTCGCCGGCGAGAACGTGGAGGTGCTCTAGCGCGGACGAACGGCGCCAGCGGCCTGCTCGGCCGCGCAGAGGTGCCGCTCAACCACGGCCGGGCTCACCTGAGCCAGCAGCGACGCCCACTCGGCCCGGCCGGCCGGCGCGGGCTGCGACGAAGGCTCCGGCACGGCGGCCATCGCGACGGCGGCGCCTTCGACGTCCGGATGTTCGCAGAGCACCACCTCGATCTCCTCGACTTCGACCCGGGTTCCGGCGATCTGGACCTGGTGGTCCTCCCGGCCGAGAAGTTCAATGACCCCGTCGGGCCGCCACCGGGCGAGATCGCCGGTGCGGCACAGGCGTCCCCCAGGGAGCGCGCCGAAGGGATCCGGTACGAAACGCTCCGCGGTCAGATCGGGCCGGCCGAGGTAACCGCGCGCCAGACCCTCGCCGCCGCAGTAAAGAACGCCGGGGATACCGACCGGGACCGGTCGCATGTC
>Ga0307474_10003817_pt1 | contig 10870 bp, 9 predicted proteins | sample atmos_gasesECM1C_2_FD_203312 | JGI IMG/M metagenome (GOLD analysis project Ga0307474, IMG submission 203312) | Hardwood forest soil microbial communities from Morgan-Monroe State Forest, Indiana, United States - atmos_gasesECM1C_05 | ecosystem: Environmental > Terrestrial > Soil > Temperate...
AATAGTCGGCGAGGCGGAGTCCCGTAAATTGCCAGCGGTGATGTGGATAGAAGAAATTCCGGTAGGTCACGCGGCTATGGCCGTCAGGGGTCGCAAGCGAGGAGCCGCGCAACACCAGCTGGTTGATCATGAACTTGCCGTTGTATTCACCGAGCGCGCCTTCGGCCGCGCGGTAGCCGGGGTAGGGTGAATAGGCGCTGCGGGTCCATTGCCAGACGATGCCGAAGGCGTTGTTGAGCTGATTGCCGCGCGCGGCGACTTCCCACTCCGTCTCGGTCGGCAGATGCTTGCCGCTCCAGCGCGCGAACGCATCCGCTTCATAATAGCTGACGTGGCAAACTGCTGCTTCCGGGTCGACCGGCTTCAATCCCGCAAGCGTCATGATGTGCCATAGCCCGCCTATCTCGCGCCAATAGAGCGGCGCTTGCCATTGCTCTTTGCTTGCGACTGCAAGGCCGTCCATCAGCCACAGCGTCGCGGTGGAATAGCCGCCGTCCTGCATGAAGGCGAGCCATTCGGCGTTGGTGACGAGATTGCGCGCAAGCTTGACCGGTCCGACGAGTGCGCGGTGCGCGGGCTTCTCATTGTCGAAATGGAAGGTGTCTTCGGCGTGGCCAACAGTGTGGATGCCCTCGTTCAGCGTGATCCATTGCCCCTCGCTGCGGGTCGAAGTGGGGAATTGCCAGGCCGGATCGTAGGCGGGCAGGATCGGGTTCTGCGCGAAGGCGTGGAGAATATCCGTGAACATCAGCTCCTGATGCTGTTGCTCATGATTAAGGCCCACCTCGACCAGCGGAGCGATGCGCATAAGTGCATCTTGGTCCGCCGACTGGAAGAAGTTGACCACAGCCGCGTCCACGTGGCGGCGATAGGCGGTGATCTCCTCCGCCGAGGGGCGGGTCAGATCGCCACGCCGATGACGTTCGTGGCGAGGGCCGGCGCTGACATAGTAGGAATTGAACAGGAAGGCGTAATCGGGGTGAAATGGCTGGTAATGCGGACAATGCTCGCCGAGCAGAAACTGCTCGAAGAACCATGTGGTGTGGGCGCGGTGCCATTTCGCGGGGCTCGCGTCCGGCATGGACTGGATGAGCTGATCCTCAGCGCTCAGCGGCGCGGCGCGCCTTTCGGTCTCGTTACGGACCGATAGATAAGCTTCCACCAGATCCTGGGCCAGGGAGCCGGAATCGGAGAAAAGTGACGAGGTTGGGGGCGTAACCCTGCCCGTAGCGGATGCTGTTTGCGTCACAGTGATCTCCGGTCAACAATAGAACGTCGGCCTCGAAGGCTGGTTCCAAACGGGCAGTTCGTCCTAGATAGGGGCTCCGTTACGGGAAAAAAGCCTCCCCGGACGATGATATTAGTATCATCAGGCAATCGGGGCGTTGTGGCGGAGCAAAAGGGGCTTGTAGTCCTCCGCGGCGCACACCAAATGTTCGTCAATTTGCTATGGCAGGCCAACGGTTTGCGCTACATATAGGGGAATGTCGGGTAAGACGGGCCCTCTAAGGAAAGCAGAAATGAGCATCGAGCAATTCATCGACAACGAAGTGAAGGCCAACGACGTCGTGCTGTTCATGAAGGGGACGCCCCAGTTCCCGCAGTGCGGCTTTTCGGGCCAGGTCGTGCAAATCCTGGATCACATCGGGGTCGGCTATAAGGGCCTGAACGTGCTGGAATCGGCCGAGCTGCGCAATGGCATCAAGGTCTATTCCAATTGGCCGACCATTCCCCAGCTCTATGTCAAGGGCGAGTTTGTCGGCGGCTGCGATATCATCCGCGAGATGTTCCAGGCCGGCGAGCTGCAGCAGCTGTTTACTGACAAGGGCATTCAGGTCGGCGCATCGGCCGCCTGATCAGGCTGGCGCGCCGAATTGGTGGTGCGCAGCTCGAGGTTGTTGTCGCCGACATCACAACGCTGAGCGTCGACGCCATTGTCAACGCCGCCAATTCCTCGCTTCTGCGCGGGGCGGTGTTGACGGGGCATCCATCGTGCGGCGCGGCCCGGGCTGGTGTTCGAATGCCGCCAGCTTTTTGGCTGCAATGCCGGCGATTCCATCCCAGCCCTTGTCCCAGCCCTTGTGCTGATTAATTCGGCAGTTAAACTCACCCATTCGCGAGGGAGGGGAAAATGAACTTGTGCCATGGGTTGCGGCTGCTTGGCATCGCCGCAGCGCTTTGTTTTGCCGCATCGACGGTTCGCGCCGAGGGTACCTTTGATATTCCGCCAGGAGCGCACTTCAACCAGGAGAAGCTCGCGCGCGTCGGCGACTATCTGCGCGACCAGGTAGCGCAGGGCAAGATTCCCGGCGCCGCTCTCCTGATCCAGCAGCACGGCAAGCCGGTCTATCACGAACTCATCGGCGTGCGCGATACCGCGACCAAGGAGCCGATGACGGACGACACCATCTTCCGGCTGTTCTCGCTGACCAAGCCGATCACGAGCGTCGTGGCGATGCAGCTGATCGAAGAGGGCAAATTCTCCCTTAGTGATCCTGTCGCCAAATACATTCCGTCCTTTGCCAACGTGAAGGTCGGCGTCGAGAAGAAGAACGAGGACGGCAGCAAGACGCTCGATCTGGTGCCCCCGAACCGGCCGATCACGGTGTTGGACCTGATGACCCAGACCTCCGGCATCGCTTATGGCTTCTATGGCGACAGTCTGGTGCACAAGGCCTACGCCGCTGCCGACATCTATCGCGGAGACCCCGACAACGCGGAGTTCGCCGAGCGGATTGCCAAGCTGCCGCTGCAGAACCAGCCCGGCACCCTCTGGCAATATGGCCACTCCACCGACATTCTCGGGCGGATCATGGAAATCGTCAGCGGCAAATCCCTGCTCGGGATCGAGCGCCAGAAGCTGCTCGATCCGCTGGGCATGCACGATACTGCCTTTTACGTCACCGACCCCAAGAAGGTGTCGCTGATTGCCAAGCCGATGCCGAATGACAGCGATTTCCGCGTTGGCTTCGTGGCCTATGCCGACAAGCCCATGAAGTGGGAATCCGGCGGCGGCGGCATGGTCTCGACCCTGCACGACATGGGACGGTTTGCGCAAATGGTGCTCGACGGCGGCAAGCTCGACGGTAAGCAATATCTCAGTCCCAAGGCCTTCGAGGAGATGACCATCGATCGTGTCGGACCGGGGTCGGGAGTCGAGCGCGACTATCTCTATTTCCCGGGTGATGGCTTCGGCTTCGGGCTCGGCTTTGGCGTGCGTACCGATCCCGGTAATGCCAAGCCGCCGCCGCCCGGCTCGCTCGGCGAGCTGAAGTGGGACGGTGCCAGCGGCTGCTACATGATGGTCGACCGCAAGCACGATATGTTCTTCGTGCTCCTGCAGGAGACGCCGTCGCAGCGCCAGATCATCCAGCCGGCGGTGAAAAAGCTGATTTATGAGGCGATGGAGCACTGAGCTTCCATCGCGATTGCTGGTTGCGGCGGCGCCGGCGCTTGCCGTCCGCTTCCGCCGGTCGCTGAGCTCAGGCAGCCCGCGCGATCTCCCTGACGTGGCCAATCATCTCCTCGATCATCGTGGAGGTGACATCGAGATGGGTGCAGGCGCGGATGCGTCCGTCCATGACGGCGATCAACACGCCGCGCTTGCGCAACTCAGCGACCATCTTGTCGGCGGAGACGCCGGCGCCGTCGGGTGTGAAGAACACGAGATTGGTCTCGGGCTCCTGCACCGTGATGCCGTTGACCTGCGACAAGCCGCGCGCCAGCCCCCGGGCATTTGCATGATCGTCGGCGAGGCGGTCGACGTGATGGTCCAGCGCATGGATGCACGCAGCCGCGCAGATGCCCGCCTGCCGCATCGATCCGCCCAGCCGCTGCTTCCAGCGCCAGACCTCGTCGATAAAGGCAGCGCTGCCGGCAAGCACGCCGCCGATCGGCGCGCCCAGTCCTTTGGAGAAGTCGATCCAGGCGGAGTCCCACCCGGCGGCCATATCGTGCGCGGCGATACCGGTTGCCACGGTCGCATTCATTAGCCGCGCGCCGTCCATATGGGTGGCGAGGCCTGCGCCTTTGGCAATCTGCGCCACTTCGTCGAGCGCAGCCTTCTTCCAGATCGTGCCGCCGCCGATATTGGCGGTCTGCTCGGCGCTGACCAGCGTCTGCGGCGGCTGGTAGCGGGTGCGCGGATGTAGCGCCTGGCGCAGCGCCTCCGGCGCGAACTGTCCGTCGGCTCCGGGGAGCGGCGTGATCTGGAAGCCCCCAAGGGCTGCATGCGCGCCGCCTTCGCGCGCGATCAGATGCGCGGTCTCATGCGCGAGGATCTCCTCGCCGGGCCGGCAATGCACCAGGGTTGCCGCGACATTGCACATGGTGCCCGATGGCATGAACACCGCGGCTTCCTTGCCGAGAAGAGCGGCGACGCGCTCGCACAGCTCGTTGACGGTCGGATCGTCGCCAATCTGCTCGTCGCCGACCTCGGCGCGCGCCATGGCCTCGCGCATGGCGGGCGTCGGACGTGTCTGGGTGTCAGATAAAAGATTGATCCTGACAGGCTCGGCCTTGGGATCGCGGGGGGGAGGGGTGTAGGCCATCGAGAAAACTCCGATTCTCACCACCTTACCAAAAGGCCCCGGCAAAACCGGGGCCTTTGAATTCAATTCTTGCAACCGATCAGCGCGAATAGAACTCGACGATCAGATGCGGCTCCATCTGCACCGGGAACGGGACGTCCGAGAGCCCGGGCACGCGAGCGAACTTCGCGGTCATCTTGGAATGATCGGCCTCGATATAGTCGGGAACGTCGCGCTCGGGGAGCTGGCTTGCCTCGAGCACCATCGGCAGCTGCTTGGAGGCCTCCTTGACCTCGATGAGGTCGCCGATCTTGAGCTGATAGCTGCCGATATTGACCTTGCGGCCGTTCACCTTGACGTGGCCATGGTTGATGAACTGGCGCGCGGCGAAAATCGTCGGCACGAACTTGGCGCGATAAACGACGCTGTCGAGACGGCGCTCAAGCAGCCCGATCAGGTGCTCGCCGGTGTCGCCCTTCAGACGGCTCGCCTCGACATAGATGCCGTGGAACTGCCGCTCGCTGATATTGGCGTAATACCCTTTCAGCTTCTGCTTGGCGCGCAGCTGCACGCCGAAATCGGAGAGCTTGCCCTTGCGGCGCTGGCCATGCTGGCCGGGGCCATATTCGCGGCGGTTGACGGGGCTCTTCGGGCGGCCCCAGATGTTCTGGCCCATGCGGCGATCGATCTTGTACTTCGCCTCACTACGCTTAGTCATCGCGTCCTCATTCGGGTTACGCCGTCGCTTCAGCTCCGGCGGTTTTGGTGGTTCAGGTTTGAGGAGACGCGCCCTCCTGTGCACCGGGATCCCCGGGGCTGACAGGTCTCGCCCTTAAGCCTAGGGGCAGGACCACGGGTCGCGAAACGCTTCGCGGGCCGAAACCGGCCCGCGAGCAGGCGCCTTTTGGGCCAGTTTGTCGGTTTTGTCAATTGATTCCGCTGTCGTTCCGGGGAGGCGCCAAGCAGCGAATCTGGAACCTCGAGATTCCGGATTCGATCCTTCGGACCGCTCGGAATGACGGCTGCGCGACGGGCGATCGGGGCGGCATCGGTAACCCGGTGGTCCCGCAGCACCACGTCGATGGTGACGCTGACCGCGGCGAGCCCACGGCTCAGCACATATCTGCGCCATCTGGCACGACTGCTTGATGCCCTATCGCTTGATTCCGGCGAAACTCGTGGCAATGCCGCGCTGGAACAGCGACCAGTCGAAGCCCAGCGCAATGGCGAGGTAGCCGCGCTCGATCATGGCGTTGGCCTGCTCGGCCGTGCGCGCTGCGCCGCCGATCGGCACGCCGCTCTTGAGGATGCCTTCCTCGGCGCGCGCAATCAGCGCCTGCACCTCGGGATCGTCGAGCAGGCCGCGCTTCTGAATCGAGGTCGCGAGGTCGCCAGGGCCGATCACTGCGACGTCGATGCCTGATGTCGCCATGATCTCGTCGATGTTTTTGACCGCGTCCACATGCTCGATGGTGATCATGCAGATCATGTCGTCATCGGCGGTTGCCATGTAGTCGGCCATCGACACACCCCAGCGGAATGGCGCGTGGAACGGTCCCCACAGTCGCTCGCCGCGCGGCGGATAACGCACAGCGCGCACGGCCTTCTCCGCATCGGCACGGTTGAGGATCATCGGAAAATTGATGCCGAGCGCGCCGATATCCATCGGCGCTTTCGCGAGCCACGGTTCGTTGGAGGCGATCCGCGCCAAGGGTACGCAGGGCGTGCCGCCGGTCGCAACGATCATTGCATGCGCCGTGTTGAGATCAATTGGCCCGTGCTCGAGATCGACGATGATCCAGTCCAGGCTTTGCGCCATGATCTGCACCGTCTGGATCGAGGGGATGGTGGCGATGGCACCAAAGGTGGGACGCCGCTCGCGCCACTCCTTCTTGAGACGGTTGAGGGGACTGGGCGTTTCCGGCATCGGCAAGCTAACTCCGAAATAATCAGGCCGGCACGCGGCCGCCGAAGAAGCGTGTCAGCGTCCGGCTCAAACCGTGCGGACGCTTCGAGGTGAAAATCATCTCGGCGCCGGCCTCATCAGGCCCATCGCGCGGCGGTCCGAGCAGATCGGAGGCGCGGCGCGCGATCGCGGGCGCCGGATCGATCCAGTCGACCGGCCAGGGCGCAAGCTTCACCAGGCGATCGAGCAAGAGCGGATAGTGCGTGCAGGCGAGCACGATCGTGTCGGTGCGCGCGGCTGCATCCTGTGCGTCACCAACGAAGCAGGGCGCAAGCTCGGCGGCGATACGCTCATCGCTGACCGCGTTGCCGCTCAAGGCGCGCTCGGCAAGCGAGGCAAGCTCGGGCGATCCGACCAGCGTCACCTCGCAGCCTTGTGCGAAATCGCGGATCAGGGCACGGGTATATTCGCGCTGCACGGTGCCCTTGGTGCCGAGCACCGAGACGCGCCGCGTCTTCGATTGCGCGCAGGCCGGCTTGATCGCAGGCACCGTGCCGACGAAGGGCACCGTATAGGCGGCCCGCAGGTGCGCCATCACGAGCGTCGAGGCCGTGTTGCAGGCGATCACCACGAGATCGGGCGCATGCCTTTCGATCAATTCGCCGACCAGCGGCACCACGCGGGCGATGATCTCATCCTCGCTGTGGTGGCCGTAGGGAAAAAAAGCGTCGTCCGCGACATAGACAAAATGCGCATCCTGCCGCGCCGCCACGATCTCACGCAGCACGGTGAGGCCGCCGAGGCCGGAATCGAAGACGAGGATGGTCGGGCGAACTGACACGGGGGGATATTAGCTGGTTAAGGGTTATTAATCAGTTGTTTTCCAAATGGCTTGGAATTCAACAGCCGAGCATTGAGGCATAAATGCGCCATCCGGCGAGCCTTCATGGTTCGAGACGCGTGGCCTTGCCGCGCTCCTCACCAATGAGGATATGACTCGTGCCGCAGGTCCCGACCTCATCCTGCGGAGGCCGCGAACCGCGGCCGTCTCGAAGGACGGGCCACGAAAATGCTGCAACCACGAGTTCTCTTTCCCGCGACGAATTTCGCCCGAGCTTTGCGTCGTTCATACCCTCCGAAAACAGAGGGTGCAGGGAAGGCCGGGTGGCCGCTGCACCCGGGGCCCCCGCGCAAAAGAAACTTGCGCGAGCGCGAAAACCACAGGTACAGGCGGATACACTCCGGCCTTCCCCGCGCAGTGGTTTACGGCTTATACGAGCTCTCCCCGGTGAACCAGCGTTTGCCACCGTTATCGGCGCGATGCGAAAGCATCGTCGCCAACTTAGCGCCTGCATAGGCGCGCCAGGACCACACGACTTCGCCGTCCGCGTCGATGCCGCACGTCTCCAGCATCTTCGCGTCCACCGCATTCCGCTCCACGTTCGTGACGATCGCGATACGCCCCTTGTGAAGGTCGCGGAATGGAAGCAGTAAATCATTATTTACGAAAAAGCGAAAGAAGAATATTTTTGATTTGAGGGCTGGACAAACGGCATAGGCGTGGAAACGGAAAGCAAACTGATTTGCCCGACGAGCCTGACGGGCCATCAAATTCCGTCATCGCGCGCAGATCCGATCGGCCGTCATTCAATTGGGAGATCGGGAAACACGGGGCACGCCCGTGAGACCACGCTCGAGCCGTCAACGCGCGGCATTGTACGCATCACGTAGGACGTTCGTCTCAAGCTCCAGATCCGCCAGTCGATGCTTGACTACATCGCCGATGCTGACGATACCGGCTAACTCGCCGCCGCGTAGTACCACTACGTGGCGCACGCGATGGTGTGTCATCAGGTTCATCACGCGATTGACACTCTCGTCCGGGGACACGGTGGTCGCACCGTATTGCATGACTTCTTTCACAGGCATCGACGCGGCTGTCTCGCCATAGCGAGAAAATGCATGAACGATTTCACGTTCTGTAATGAGGCCAAGCACCGCATTTTCACTCGTCACCACGAGAGCGCCAATATTCTTTGCGCGGAGCCAGTCCGCCGCTCTCTTCGTGCTGGCTTCCGGAGCTATTGTTGCGACGTCGGTGCCCTTCCGCTTCAGAATGCTCTCGATGGACATAGCCTCCTCCCATCGTGTGGCCTGGCCGCCCATTGGCAGTGTCTCGCCCCCGCAATTGGGGGCATGCCATGGAAGCCGTTCTCCTCGGGGAACATTGGAGCGTTTTTCTGCGATCCCACATTAAATTGCATTTTAGAAACTTCAAACGGACGTGATCGGCGAGCGAGCAGGCTGGACTCCACCGCGCCGCCGACCAGCGCGATGAACTGGCATTTACTCTCCGAGCCCATTGCGTGGTAGCCGCTCAAACTAGCACACTAAAGGGGGCTTCCGATGTCGCAGTTGGGTCAAATGCGAAGTACTCACCGTGAGCAAATCTGGTCCGCTATGCCGCACTAAGCGGACCTGAGAGCTGTCGCGATATCGCTGATGGGCCAAGGGACTAACCCGGACAAGGCGCGCATCGTTACAATCCGGGTTGCCGACGCGTGTGAAGCTTCGCACGATTGCGTAAGCGCAGGGTCCAAATTTGGCTGTCGTGAGCGGCTTCCTGAAGAAGTGGAAGTGCGACGGCGTCGCGACGCTGCGGCGCGCCACCGACAGGGCCAAACGCGTCGAAGATCGACGGACTGGCGTTTGGAATTGAGGGCGCGGTCGCGGCATGTCACGATCTCGGCTCCCCTCGGCGCATCGCAGTCTCAGGCGGGACCATCAGGCGCGGCAACGGATTGCTACAAACCGGCAAAGAGGGTCGGAGAGCAAAGAGGCGGACTCCACGATTCTCATTTCCTCGGTACCTGCGGCCATGGTGCGCTCGAGGACAGCAAAGGTGGCCGAAACCGCGTCCTCCAATGCACCTCGTGTATCCGACCCACGAACGAGCGAGGAAACGAAGAGCGACGAGAACAGGTCACCGGTCCCGGATGGGCCTATCGGAAGTTTCGGCGTGCTCAGCCGCCATACTAAGGAGCCCTCAATCGCAACTGTATCAACGCGATCTTCGGGCGTGTCGGCCAGCTGCGCGCCGGTCACAATCACCCTCGATGGTCCCATCGCGGAAAGAACGCGCGCACTTTTTATTACTTCATCGATCGTGGTTGCCTTCGCTCCGCATAGCCATTCAAGTTCAAAATGGTTCGGTGTGATAATGTCTGCGAGCGGGCACAGACAATGACGAAATATCGGCGGGATTTCCGCGTGTACGAATAGACCCCGGTCGCTATCGCCGAGGACGGGGTCGCAACAATAGATCAGTTTTGGGTTGCTTTTCTTTGCCCTTGCGACGAATTCCATCACGACTCCGGCGATCTGCGGCGAACCGAGATAGCCCGATAAGATAATCTGACAGGAGGCGATTGCGCCTCGTTCCTCGATCCCTGCCAACAAATCGGCTACCAGATCTGCGTCGAGAATCCTGCCCCGGATGGTTGGGTATCCCGGCCGGTTGCTCAGCAAAGTGGTTGGCACCGCTATCACATCGATTCCGCGCATCTGAATCGGAAAGACGGCGGCACTATTGCCGACATGGCCATACGCCACCTGGGACTGAATCGATATCACGGTCATGCTGTTGTCAGTTGTTCAGAAGATCGCCTGAGAGACATGGACTGACATTGACGCAGTACGGCCCATAGACCATGTTGTCCTTAATCCTTCGGCATGGTCGAACGCACTGCTGCCGTCGGCGCGACGTGTTGCAGAATCAGCAAGCCAGGAATCTACGCGAGTCAACGGCGGCTGCGCCATGCTTGGGGTTCCTAGCCAACGCACGTCTCTTTCGTTTTGTATGTCTGAACCTCCATGGCTTACGAGTTCAGCGGCGAAAGTGCGCTCCGCAGTATCGAGCTTGAAATCCCCATAAGTCCCGTGAAGGGATCATCCAGCTCCAAAACCAGAAAGATCGCGCCGGCAAACGACAGCGCGCATACAAGCAGCGAGATAATGACGACCCTATTCGCCCGCACAAACAGGGTGGCGCTCACAAAGATCGCGCTCAGCCAGAATACCATAATTACCAGAAAAGGCGTCGGAATTGAACTGCCGGCCTGCGTAAACAACCGCAGTCGCATCTGCGCGCCTTCCGTGAAAGCCGCAATGGCGCGAGACTGCAGGGAGCGTTGTGTATCGTTGTTCGGCGATAGCCGTTCAAGCTCGTCATAGAATGCCCACGCTTCCACGCTTGATTCGAAGCGCGCGAGTTTCCCGGTTGGGTTCGCTTGCTCGTGCCAAATGCGATCAGCCATCGGTGGTATGCTCTGCCGCAGGAGCTTTCGGAGAGAGGTTGCTTCCGGTCCGTATTGCGTAACCAGATCGTCTAGAAGGATGATGTTTGCGGTCAGCTGCCTGACCTGGTTTGCTTTCT